>Ga0105047_10005839_pt1 | contig 21009 bp, 20 predicted proteins | sample MAT04_FD_78384 | JGI IMG/M metagenome (GOLD analysis project Ga0105047, IMG submission 78384) | Freshwater microbial communities from Lake Fryxell liftoff mats and glacier meltwater in Antarctica - MAT-04 (megahit assembly) | ecosystem: Environmental > Aquatic > Freshwater > Ice > Liftoff... | reverse complement strand
GGCGTCCGCGAGCATCAGCTCGGGAGCGCTCCCCGGCTCCCAGCTCACATCGATAGTAAGTGCGCCGTCTGTGGAGGGCGTGAGCCACGTACCCGCTTCGCCACCGGTATGGATGGTGAGGTCGATGGGTGGCGCGGCGACCCAGGACGGCTCGATGAGGTCCAGCTGGGCGAGGACCGGCTCGGCGGTCATCGCTGCTTCGTCGTCCGCCAGGATGTCCACGGGCATGCGCACTGCCGATGCGCCGTCGAACTCCACGTCACCGTCGAGCGCCACCCAGAGCGTGAGCGCGAACGCCGGGCCAGAAACGATCGGCACCACCAGCGTGAGCGGCAGAAGGAGCACCCCGCCTGGGCCGTCGATCATCTGCCAGCCGGTGAGCAGGAGCGGCAACACGATGATCGCGAGCACGCACGACCAGAGCAACATCGCGGCGGAGGTCTGACCGAGCGCGGAGCTGTGCACGCGCCACGCCGTGCCCGGTGTCCATCCACGCGCTCCGAGGGCGGCTGCGACGATTGCCAGCAGCAGCAACGGGCCGAGCACGATGAGCACGTTGTCGATCAAGCTCGCGACGAGCCCGCCCATGGTTGCCGTAGCAGCGGCACGCAACGCGAGGTAGGGGCCGAGCACAAGCGTGCCGATAACGAGCACGCGCGGAGCGATGCACAGCACGGCCAGCCACGCCTCCGCAAACGTCTCCACAGGCGATGCAGCCATGCGCACGCCAGCGGCGAGCGCGAGCAGCCCCACGAGCAGCCCAGTCACAGCGCCGACGATGAGACCCGTCCCAATCTTCGGCTCGATCTTGGGGATGAACGCGTCGGGATCGATGCCTGCAGCACTCCCCTGCTTGCCGGAACCGCCGAGGCCGCCGAGCAGCGACTGGACCGAGCCGGGGTCGGCAGCGGCGGCTTCCGGGTCGAGCGTCGCTGGATCGATCGCCGCCGGGTCGTCGGTCGGGCCGGCCACCGACGGCGCGTCGCCGGCAGGCTTTGCGGCGCCAGCGAGCGCGTTCGGCGCTTTCACGTGCAGCGAGGCACGCAGTTCGCGCACGTCACCGCGCGTGCTCATTCCGACGATGAGCAGCACGACGAGCGCGGGGAGCGTGGCGAGGAACAGGCGGCGCCACGAGTTCGCCAGCACACCGAACGTGCCGGCGAGCACATCCAGGGCGAGATCGAATCGGTCGGCGAGTCCACGCATGCATCACAGCATCGACCCCGCACTCGAGTGCCTTGAATCGCATCAGAGCGTGGCTCGACCGCGCACACGGTCGAGGACGAGCTGCTCGAGGGCGAACATCTCGGTCGCGGCTTTGTCGCTCAGCTCGTGATCGAACCCGCACAGGTGGAGCACGCCGTGTACAACGCATCGTTCGAGCGCGGCGGCGAGGGTCGCGTCGCCCTCCTCCTGTCCAGGCCCGTGAGGGCGCATGGATGCGCCGTCGGCGACCTGGCGCTTCACGTATGCGGGACAGATCACAATGTCTCCGAGCGCGCGCGGCATGCCGGGGAACACGTCGTCGGTGAGCCCGTCGATAGGGAATGAGAGCACGTCGGTCGGGCCCTCGATCTCGCGGTGTTCCGCGTTGAGCTCGGCGATGCGCGCCGCGTCGCAGAACGTGACGCTCGTCTCGATCTCCTCGCCGTCGCCTGCACCCGCCTCATGCAGCGCGACAGCAACGAGCGTGCGCACCACACGCTCATCGAGCGGCATCGGAGCATCCTCAGGCCCTGCGGAGCCGGGTTCCCAGATCACGTCACAAGCGAGGCGGAAGTCAGCGCGCAGGGGGATCAGTCAACCTCTCCAACACTCAGATCGAGCGCGACAAGGAGACAATCTTCGATCTCTTCCATGTCGTCGCTCGTGAGCTCGAAACAGAAATCACCGATCATGTCGCGGCGAATGAACATCGTCATGCGAGCATCCACCACTGTGGGTACCTTCAACCCACGGTAGTTGATCGCGTCGTGACGCGTGGTCAACGTGTGAAGGGTCAGGATAGGGACGTCGGTCTCACGAGCCCTCGGCGTCCTCAGCAGCGGACATCGATGTGGCGTAGCCGATGCACCAGTGGGAAACCGTGGATCGACCCAGCGCTCCAACCCTCGAATGTGTCGCGGCCCCGAGAGCGCACTCTGCTTCCCCGGAAGGAGCGGGCTCACGACGCGTCGCGCATGCCTTGCTGGATACGACCCTGCAGCTCGCGAGCCTCGTCTGCGACAACGGAGTCCAACTCCGCCTCGTTGCGATCTCGTCCGTACCGCTTGGCACGGCGTTCGCGGTGCGCACGCACGCGTTCCGCGATTGTCTCGCGGCCGTGGCCTGGATGCTCGTGTCCGGGTTGCTGCGTCATGAGTGGCATCGGCATGCGGAGATTCTACCCCGCACGTCCTCGTGCGTATCGGCGCGGACATCGCGCCACTTGATCGACGCCTGACTATCGGAACATTCGCAACGAGCGGATCGTTCGACCTGATCAGCGGCGAAAGCGCGCGACAACCGTCATGCGCGCGCCCTTCGCGCGCACCAGGCAAACCGGACCACTCTGGCCGGTGCACGCGCCACCCCAGCTAGCGAACCTCGACCCGGGCTTCGCGCGCGCTGTCAGCTCGACCCAATCGCCACGCACCATCGACAGCTTGGACGCCTTTGTGCTTGCACCGCGCACGGCGACCGAACCGGGTCGCCCCGACGTTGCCACGGTGATGGCCGTAGTGGCTGGGGCCGCGAGGTACGCACCCGGCGCCCACGCACTTCCCGCCCGCGCACGTCCTGCGCGGTCGGTTGCCACGCTCGTCGGCATGGTCACCACCGGTGCATCCTGACCGGCCGGTAGTCCCGTCCAATCGAACGCCGGCAACGCTGCACCTGCGCCCACGCCGCCCGCGATGGCACCGGTCGGCACCGGGATGCCGTCCGCGATCACGCGCACTGGTGGCTGGGTACCGTTGATGTTGTTGTCGGCGCGCATCGTGTCGGGCGCGCACGTCGGGTGCCCAGGCTGACATCCCTGATCATCCGATCCAAGCCCGAGCGCGAGATCCGCAGGGCCGTTCCAGATCGCGTTGCCACGGATGAGTAGACCGGTATCAGCCACCGCAGGATCGGGCGCACTGCCCCCGCTTCCTGTCGCGCGCGGTTGGTACACGGCGAAGTGCTGCCACTGCGACTGCACGCCCGCCGGGTTGAACACGAGGTTGTGAAAGAGCGCGACGTTCTGATTGCCGATCGGCATCGCGTCGCCGCCCGGTGCTGCCGGGCCCCAGCCACCGAGCGCACGACGCGCTGCACACTCGACTGCATTTCCATCGCAGGAGCGCTCGCCGTACACGACTTCCAGCACGTGGTCTCGCGTCCCTACACGGTAGGCCGTGTTGTGTGCGACCAGGATGTCGTAGCCACCGTTCACGCCCAGCGCTGCGCCTTGCGTGTCATGCACCACATTGTTGATGACGCGGCTGCCGTACGCCTCATAGTGCAGCCACGGCGCGCGCATGAACTCGAACCCCGTGCCCTGCCCGATGGTGATGCCACCCGTCCCGCAGTGGTGCACGTCGTTGCCGATGTACTCGACATCAGATGAGCCGCCCTTGGCATAGGTGCACCAGTCGAGCGCGTGGGCGATGGTATTGCCACGGATCGAGGCGACGTTCACCGCCACCATGTCGATCGCATTGTCGGTCGCGCCGGCGATGTAGGAGTCCGTGATCGTGATGTGATCGGACTGGTTGAGCTTGATCGTCTCTTGTGGCCCTTGATCCTTCTTGTAGTTGCCAATTCCAACGAAGGCAGAGCGGTCGAGCGTGATGTGCGAGCACTGCTCGCAGTGGAACGTGTCGAACTTCGAGCGGATCTTGACGCCGTCGAGCTTGAAGTGGCGCACGTCGAACATGTTGATCGATGGCAAGCCGGCGCGGAGCGGTCCGTCGGCGGACCGGATGGTGATGGGCGCGCTGGCGGTGCCGTAGCGCTTTTCCCAGTAGTTGGGGGCGCGGCTCGCAGGTATCTCACCGGCGCGCACCATGATCGTCACGGGCTGGGTGAGCGGCGTGCCCTCAGGAATCTTGTTCCAGGCGGCGGTGAGGCTGCGCAACGCCTGCCCCTTGGTCGCGCCCGAGCGAGAATCCTTGCCCTTGACCGGATCGACCCAGATCGTGCGTTCGGCAGCGCTTGCGCTCGGCGTCGCCATCGTCGCAGCAGCCACCAACGCTGCCACCATCGTCATCAATCCTCGAACGAGCATCTTGTCTCCACAGCACCATCATCTGGACGAGGAGTCATCGACAGGTCGGCGGACGGACTTGATCCACAGCCACACGCTTCGAACATCGACCGAACATCACGGCCGCCTCATCCGACCTCGTGGTCGATGCTGCGCTCAGTCCTCGGGGCGCGCATTGCGCCCCTGGTAGGCCGCGACAATGCGCTGGACGAGCCGGTGGCGCTGCACGTCGGCCTGGTCAAAATCCACGAAGCTGATGTCATCGATGCCCTTGAGGATGTCGCGCACCTCGGCGAGCGCGGACTTCTGGCCACGCTGCAGGTCGACCTGCGTCGGGTCGCCGGTAACGACCATCTTCGAGCCGAATCCGAGGCGCGTGAGGAACATCTGCATCTGCTCGGGCGTGGTGTTCTGAGCCTCGTCGAGCACGACAAACGCATCATTGAGCGTGCGACCGCGCATGTAGGCAAGCGGCGCCACCTCGATAACACCCTGCTCCATGCAGGTCGTGAGGCGGTCTGGATCCATCATGTCGTAGAGCGCGTCAAACAGCGGGCGCAGGTACGGGTCAACCTTGTCGAGCATCGTGCCTGGCAGGAAGCCCAGACGCTCGCCGGCCTCGACGGCAGGGCGGCAGAGCACGATGCGCGCAACGCGGCGCTCGACGAGCGCGTCAACTGCAAGAGCCATGGCCAGGTACGTCTTGCCGGTGCCGGCCGGACCGACACCGAAGGTGATGGAGTTCTCGCGAATGGCATCGACGTAGCGCTTCTGACCCGCGCTGCGTGGCCCGATCGGCTTACCGCGATGGGTGAGCACGACATCGGTGAAGACTTCCTTGGCGCTCGGACGACCTCCGGCCTGCTCACGTCGCTCACGTGCACTTGGGGCCGGAACCGGCGGCTTGTGCGCCGGCGGGGGCGTGCTCGGAGAGCCGTCGCCGTCGAACTCCACGACCCCGACCATGTCCGGCGTGAGGGGCGTGCCCTCCTCGTAGATCTCCGTCAGCTGGGAGACGAGTTGCTTGCCGCGCTCCACCGCGTGCACGTCACCGCTCAGCGTCAGCTCGTTGCCACGCATGGAGATGTTGCACCCCGCCCGCTCGCGTAGCGCGTCGAGCACCGCGTCGTGGTGGCCTGCGAGCGCCACGGCGACATCGTCTTCAAGCTGGATCGTCTCGGTCTGGGTCATGACCCCAGCCTACCGACCTCAGGGGACGGTTCCCACGTCACGAGTGTGCACGAACGCTCCGGTGCGCAGCACTGCCTGCGCGTGCCGCGCCACGCGCGCCCGCGGCAGGGCTCCCGCAGGAAGCTCCACCACGAACGCCGCGCCTGCAGGCTGGGCGGTGTTCTGCCAGCTCGTGGCGGTGCCGTACAGCGCGGGGCCTGGATAGGCGCGAAGGCGCATGCCGGACGCGTAGGCGTAGGCGCGAGCCACCGCGATGCGAGCAGCGCCGTCGGGGCGCACCACGAGATCCATGTGCTGGTGATACCAGATGGTCACATCGGGTCGCACCGCGCCGATGAGCCGGCGCAGCACCGCGCCCTCAGGCTCGGACCCCGCCGCATGGCCCGGAAAGAACACATCGAACGGCGAGCCGCCCCCGCGCCAACCGAACGGGAAGTTGCGGTTGAGATCGACCCCGCGCAGGTTCTGCCGACTGCCCGCGCGTTGGCCGTCGGGATTGGAGGAATCGATGATCCACAGCCGCACGCCGGGCGGCGGCACCAGCGAGCGCAGGCGCCGCGTGATCGGCACGCCAGCGGTCTCGTTGCCGTGGATGACTCCGACGACCAGCACATCGGTGACATCTGCCGAGGCGAAGCCCCGGCGCGTGACGATGACCGGTCGATGCCCCACTGAGCGACCGTACGTCCACGTGGAGGTCGGAACGCCGACCGCCGAAGCAGGTGCTGGCGCGGCCGTGAGCGCGCCGCACACCGCGATCGCACAGGTCGCGATGCGCGGCGCCGCACCGCAGAGCCGTCGCATCACGCGGGGCGCAGCGCCTGGTTCACAGCCGAACTGACGGCCTTGCCGTCTGCCACACCCGCGACCTTGGGCATGACCGCCTTCATCACGGCGCCCATGTCGGACGGACCTGAGGCGCCAACCTCCGACACCGCGTTGCGGACGATCTCCTCGAGCTGCGCCTGCGTGAGCTGCTCGGGAAGGTAGCCGTCGATGAGCGCAATCTGCTGGCGCTCACCCTCCGCGCGCTCCTCGCTGCCGCCGGCGGCGAATGCCTCGGCTGCCTCGACGCTCTTCTTGCGCTCGCGCTGGAGCACCTGCACGGCCTCCGGGTCCTCGAGATCGCGCTGCTTGGTCTTCGCCTCGTTCTGGATGGCGTTGACGAAGAGTCGGAGTTGGGTGACGCGGGCGCTGTCGCGCGCACGCATCGCATCTTTGACGTCTGACTGGAGTCGCTCGAGCAGTGGGGTGGTCATGGGGGTGATGTTACCCGCTCAGAACCCGGGCAGGCGGCCGCCGGACAGGATGTGCCAGTGCAGGTGCGGCACGACCTGCCCCGCGTCCTCTCCCACGTTGGTGACGAGGCGGTAGCGCCCGCTCACGTCGAGCGCCTCAGCGGTGGCACGCACGAACGCGAGCATCTCGTCGCTCGAGCCGCCCGCACCGATCCACGTGTCGAGGTCTGCGTGGTGCGCGCGCGGGATGACGAGCACGTGGGTCCGGGCACGTGGATGCATGTCCCGGAATGCGAGAAAGGTCGGATCCTCGTGGACGATATCGGCACTCACATCGCTGGACGCGATGCGGCAGAATACGCAGGTCTCGTTCATGCGATGAGGCTACCCGATCCCGTGCGGCGTGGATGGTGTGACCCGCGCGATGAGCACGCCTGACGCGGCGTCGACCGAGTCGAGTGACACGACTACCACTGAGCCACTGGGAATCGCGTCGACAGCGCAGTCAGGCGAGGACACGAACCGCACCGGGCTGTAATCGCGGGTATGGCCCGTGCGAAATGCGTCCGCAGGGGCCGCTGATCGGGCGTCGAGCGACGCTTCGTGCTCGTCGGTGAGGAGTGCGCCGGATCCGCCACGTGTGCGTGCGCTTCGGGGGAGCTCAACCAGCACCTCATCCATGGTTCCCACGCGCGCTTGACGGTGCGCCAGCGCGGCGCGATCTGCGACGGCGCGGACACGCCGGCCACGTGCAGCCTTCACCGCTCGATCCACCGGATCTGCGTGCGCGACTGCTGCGGTGTCGGGGCGCTGCGAGAACGGAAACGCATGCACCTTCGTGAACCCCATCTGTTCGACGAACGCGAGCGTGCGTGCAAACGAGGCGTCGTCTTCAGTCGGATATCCGACGATCACGTCGGTGGTGAGGTTGAGGCCCGGGAGCATCTTCCGCGCCAGGTCCACGGCGCGTGCGTACCGGCGGGTGTCGTAGTGGCGACCCATCTCCGCAAGGACCGCGTCATCACCCGATTGCAGGGGCACGTGCAGATGTGGACAGATCTCCGGGTGCCCGGCCATCACCGCAAGCAGACGCTTGTTGACGTGGTTGGATTCGATCGACGAGACGCGCACCCGAGTGACGCCGTCGGTGCGCGCAACTGCGGCGAGCACCTGATCGAGTCCGGCGCGCGTCTCCGCATCGCGATACAGGCCGATGTTGACCCCCGTCAGCACGACCTCGCACTGCCCGAGCGCAACCCGGCGGCGCACCTCGTCGAGCACCGTGTCGAGCGGGCGCGAGCGAGGCGCGCCGCGCACTGCGGGAACGATGCAGTAGGAGCAGCTGAAGTCGCAGCCGTCCTGCACCTTGATGAATGCGCGCGAACGGCGTGTGGCTTCGGGCCCGACTGCGGGCGCGGCTGCCACGTGCCCGGGCGCGACGCCGGCGATCGGGCCGCGACAGCCCAGCCCGGCGAGCTCGTCGGCGGCTTCGACGATGACGCGCGCAGCGAGCCCGGCCGCACCCGGCACCACGCGCACTCGCGGGTCGATCGCCTCGTAGCGCTCGGGTAAGTTCGCGGCTCCACAGCCCGTCACGAAGACCTGGCCGTGCGAATCCTCGAGGGCGCCCACGGCTATACGCACCTTGCGACGTGACGTGCGCTCGGCCTCGGCCGTGATGCAGCATGCGTTGACCACCCCGATGCCGCGTGCAGCGGCGTCATCGCGGCGTGCATCGGTTGCCGAGTGACCCGCCTCCGCCAGCGCTTCGCTGATGGTGCGCGCGTCGGTCAGACTGATCTTGCAGCCGAGAAAGTCGACGCCGAACGTCGTCCCGGCGCCAGGTGTGCGCGGTTGCTGAGTCATCCGGTGACGGAGGCAGCAATCCCGAACGTCACAGCGTTCCTCACGCGGCGTTCGTCAGCGACGGGCGCTTGTGCGCTGCGCGCAATGCCGTCTCAGCGATGGCCGTGCCCAGCAGTGCTCCAGCGACGACGTCTGTGGGGAAGTGCACGCCCGAGTAGACGCGCGAGACCGCGACCTGGGTCGCGAGGTTGTACGCCTCCTTGGCCAGCGATGGCTCGAGCACGGCAATGACACGTGCAGCGGCGAAGGCGGAGCTGGCGTGGCCGCTCGGATACGACGACGACCCCGGACGACGCACGGGCGGCTCGATCGACGGATCGACCACGAACGGTCGCGGGCGGTCGTAGCGCTGCTTGGCCACCGCAGTCACCGCCGCGTTACCCGCGAGCGTCGCCGCGAGGAGCGCCACTCCGAGCCACGACTGCACCTTGCCGGTGCTGGCACCCGCCCGCTTGGCCAGATCGAACCACATGCGCGTCCCACCACGCTGATCCATGTCGCGAGCCCAGACGTCACCATCAGGAGTACGCAGGAGCTGTGCACCCTTCACGACAGCCATGTCGGCCTTGTACGCGAGGGTCCCCGGCTGCGGAGGCGCCACGAGCTCGTCCAGGCGCTTTCCTATGGTGGTCCAATCCGGAAGACCAGGAATCTTGGGGAGCTTGAGCCCCGCGACGAGGCCGGTGTCGACGTCGACCGGCGCGTCGATCTGCGCCACTCCTCGTGCAGATGGCGCGTGTGACGGGGCGGATTGGAAAGCGGGGGCGATGATCATGGACGCAGCGTACCGGTGTGTGCGGTCGTGATGCGACGATCAACTGCGGTCGAGGGTCATCGCCGCGACGGCAACCGCAACAGCTGCGGCGAGTTCGGCGCGCAGGATCGTCGCCCCGAGCCGCGCCACACGCCATCCGCGCTCCTCCAAGCCATCGACGAACGCGGGCTCGAATCCCTCTGCCGGGCCGATGAGCAGCGTGACGTCGGCCTGCTGCGGTCCGCTGCCAATGCCTGGAGCCGCAAGGAGGCGGTCGAGCGTGGCTACTCCACGCGCATCAAGCACCACGCCCGCTGGGAGTTCCATCAGCTCATCGTGATCGATCGGCGCGCCGATACTGGGCACTGACGTCCGCTTGGACTGCTTGGCGGCCGCCTCCGCGATGCGCCGCAACCGTGCAGTGCGCTCGATGAGCCGGGCCCGCTCGCGTGCGTTGGCAACGAGGGGTGTTACCTGTGCGACTCCGGCCTGCACGGCTCCGTCGACGAGCGTGTCGAATGCGTTACCCGTGAGCGCACCAGCGATGAGCTCGATACGCGCCTGTGCCCGCGGTGCTGCAGCGGTGTCCAGCGCCTCAAGCAATCGCACGCCCGCACCGATCACGTCGCCCAGCCACACGCGCCCGGTGAGATCGACGACCTCGACGCCGTCGCCCGAACCGAGGCGCAGCACCCGCGCGTGGCGCACGTCGTCGGGTCGCAGCGCGACCGTCGCTCCTGCCACACCGAGCGTGTCGACAAAGAATCGGAACCGATGCGAGTCGCCCATGGCCATGGCGCTCAGAAGACGTCGCGGTGTCGCATGGCGTCGGCTCCCTCGCGCGCATGCTCAAGCACGAGCGCGACCCAACCGTCACGGTCACGGCGCTCGCGTAGGACGTAGCCCACCTGCTCGTACGCGGCCACGATCGTGTCTGCCTGCGACCGCAGCAATCCGCTCAGGATGACGCGCGGCGCGGTCATTTTCGGCGCGAGTCGCATGAGCGGCTCGAAGATCACGTTGGCGAGCACGATATCTGCCCGTGGGAGCTCGCCCTGGAGCGCATCGCTGACACGCGTCGTCACGCCATGCACGCCATTGCGTTCGAGATTCTCGAGCGTCGACTCCACCGCCACCGGGTCGTTGTCGATCGCGATGATCGGCCCGAACCCGAGCAGCGCCGCAGCCACGCTCAGCACGCCGGATCCGCACCCGATATCGAGCACCGACGCGCGTGGCTGCGACTGCAGCAGATCGAGCACAAGTCGCGTGGTCGGATGCGCTCCCGTACCAAAACCCTGGGCCGGCTCGATGACCACGAGCTTCGTGCCCGCAGGGGCCTGGTCGACCTGCCATGGCGGCCCGATCCACAGACCACCGATCGTCACCGGCTGATGAAATTCCTTCCACCGCTCGGTCCAGTCTGTCGGCACAGGTGTGACGTCGACCGCGCGCCGAATGGGGATGCCCGATGCTGCGAGCCACGCCGTGTATCGATGCTCGTCGCCAGCCGGCACGAAGACCGTGAGCCGAGCGCCCGTCAGCGTTCCGTCGGGGTCCTCAAGTGGCTCGTGCTGAAATCCGCCGGGGCTGAACTCACCCGTCGCGAACTCCGCGAGCTCGGCGTGCTCGGCGTCGACTTCCACCGTCACCTCGACGATGGGATCCACACCGCTCGCGGTCACGGCTTCACCATGCGTCGGAGCTTGTCGAACAGCCCTTCACGCTCGCGGTAGTTGCGATCATCCTCGAGTGCCTGAAAGCGCGCCAACGCATCACGCTGCTCGGGCGCGAGCTCCTTCGGCACGCGCACATTGCAATACACGATGAGGTCGCCACGATCGAGCGTACCGTCGGCTGAGCCGCCACGCAGGCGTCCCGATCCGAGTCCACGGATGACCATGCGCGTGCCGGGCTGCGTGCCGGCGGGAATCTCAAGTATCCGTGCATCTCCATCGACGGTGGGCACGGGCAGCGAGGCCCCGAGCGCGGCGGTGGTGATGGGCAGATCGAGCACGGTGATGAGATCGTCGCCCTCGCGCAGGAAACGCTCGTCGGCCTCGACATTGATGTCTACGTACAGGTTGCCGGACGGCCCCTCGCCGTTCTGACCAACACCACCACGACCGGTGAGTCGGATGCGTTGACCATCCTGGATGCCGGCCGGCACGCCGATCGACACGGTACGCGCCTCCGCTCGTTCGCCCGTACCGGCGCACGTGCCACACGGATCGGTGACCACGCGACCGCGTCCAGCGCAGCGCGGGCATGCCCGCTCCTGCACGACCTGCCCAAAGATGGAGCGCGACACCTGGCGCACGGCGCCGTGGCCGTTGCACGTCTCGCACGTCGCGACGGCACTCGGGTCCGCAGCGCCGCTCCCGTCGCACGTTTCGCACGTACCGGGCGCCGTGAACGTCAGCTCACGCTCAGCCCCGAGGATCGCCTCCCGGAACTTGAGATCAACGGCGAGGTGCACGTCCTCCCCGCGTCCAGCCTGCGCGCCACCACGTCCAGCTCCGCTGCCAAAAGGGTCCTCACCGCCGAAGAACGCACCGAAGATGTCGGCGATCGAGCCGAAGTTCGAGAACTGTGACTCCCAGCCGCCGCTCTTGAGCCCCTCCTCACCGTACCGGTCGTACGTAGCCCGGCGCTGATCGTCACTCAACACCTCGTATGCCTCCGACACGCGGCGAAAGCGCTCCTCAGCATCGGGCTCGTCGCTCACGTCCGGATGCAGCTCGCGCGCCTTCTTGCGATAGGCGCGCTTGATCTCGGCTGCGTCCGCGTCGCGGGCAACACCGATAAGTTCGTAGAAGTCCTGCGCCATGCGGGTGTCCATGCCGTCCCTATCCGGATGATCGGTCTGGGGATGGTATCACCGCGCGGGTGACGATCAGCGGTTGGAGATGGTCCACCGGCCGGCGTTGCCGGCCTTGTCCACGGCGCGGATGCGCAGCTGCGGGCGTGCCGTGCCCTTGATGCCTGTGAGCACGACGGTGCGCACTGCGGGTCCTGGGCTCGAAGCCTTCACCCACTTCGTGCCGATTTTGCGCTGAATCTCGTACCGGGCGATCCCGCTCGCGTCCGTCGACGGCCTCCATGCGATGCGCACGGTAGCACCGTGACGCTGTTGCTTGCCCGCAAGGCGCACCACGGTTGGAGCGGTGGCATCGCGCGCGGTGGTGAACCTGAGGTCACCCGGACCAGACCCGACCGTATCGTCGAGCCCGTAGGCGGTGATGGATGCAACATAGGTGGCACCGGCGCGCAAACCGGCGATGGTGACCGAGCTGCTCGTCAGCCCGTCGCGGTCTGCGACGACCCGCGCCGAGGCGTCACGCACCACGATGCCCCAGGTGACCGCACCTTCGGTAGCTGGCCACGCGATGGTGACGCTCGTCGCGGCTTTGGCGCGGAGCGCTGGAAGTGGTGCAGCGATCTGATCGCCGTCGCTCACGAGGGAGCCGCCGGTGGTGAACACCGAACCGGTGCGCCACACGCTCAGCGTGCCGCCCGCTCCCACTGTTCGCACGCGGAACCGATAGCGCGTGCCGGACTGAAGCCCGGTGAATCGCGCCGAGAGCTGCGTTCGGGCACCCATCGCCAGCCACGCGCCGTCGTTGAGTTGCACCTCGATCTCATACCCGTTCACGCCGCCAGCAGCGGACCCTGCCGGCCATGTCACCGTGACACCCGCACCGCCCGGGTCGACCGTGGACGTGATTCCCCCGGGTGCCACCGGCGGCCCCGAAGATGTCGATCCCTCGACGATCGCTTCACCACTCGCATTGCTTGCCTGGTCGAGTGCAATGAGGCGGATGCGGTGCGCCGAGCCCGAGACCAAACCGGTGATCGTGATCGAGGTGGCGTTGATCGGTTGAACCGTCGAGTCCAGGACCCACGAACCAGCGACCGATCGCTCGACGATGGCCCGATAGCGGACGGTGGAACGATCATCTGTACTCGCGCCCCAGCTCAGACCGAGCGTGGTGTGTCCCACGGAGGTGACGACGAGCCCGATGGGCACCGTCGGCGCGATCACGTCCGGCACGCCGCCGTCATCCCACCCGGCGTCGTAGGGCTGGAGCCACTGGTTGTTGGTACCGGCGACGTTCCAGTTATTGGCGAGGTAGGTGCCCGGCTCGGGAGCGGGATTGAAATACGAATCCGCGCCACAGTCGTAGCGCTCCTGCACGCAGACGCCGTCATCGTAGTTTGTCGTGGTCCCGCCGTCGGAGTAGCACATGATGTCGAGACCATCGTTACAGTGCCCGCCGCCGGAACTGTCGGGCGCGTTGTCGCTCACAGCGCCCATGTTGTGGCTCATCTCGTGCAGCATCACGTCCCAGTGTGGCGCGCGACTCACCGACCAGGCGAACTCCACCGCATAGCGCCCACCCTTATTGTTGGCGTTATTGGTACCGGGCACGTCGTCGTCATAGAAGTGGCCCGTGCCGGCGGCGCCGCCCGAGCTCTCCGCGTCGTAGAACACCATGAATCGGCGCGGCGATGCGGAGTTTGAGGTCACGGTCGGATAGCCGCGGGTGACCAACTGGGACACGATCGACGCAAAGGTCGTGCTCGACGCCCCACCGAGCGGGTCCAGAGCGACGGTGTTCACGACGGGCACTCCACCAGAACACAGCACGCGCAGCTTGCGGCCGGCGCTGGGATCGAGCGCGCGGGACTCGGCGTCGACGAAGGCACTGGCGCGGTAGAGCTCCTGTCGGAGCGGATCGGACACAGTTGCGGTTCGATCCGCGCGATCTGAGGGGTATGCGTAGACGAGCTCAACTCGACGATCGCTCATACCCGTCACGCACTCGATATCGCCGACGTCTGCGGCATCGACGGCAGACTGACTCTCGGGCAGATGAGGGGATGCGAGGGTCTCCACTGCCGGGGCGTCACCACCGTGGGTCTCCATGGTCGAGCCGTCGTCGAGCTCCACACGAAACAGCCCGTTGTCGGTGCGACACGCATCGCCCAGCCCTGCGACCGGCTCGGTGGCTGCGCAGCGCCCAGCTATGGTCTCACGCGGAAGTTCGGCGAGCGCCTGTGCCTGGTCATCCATGAGCGTTTCGGCCGCTGCAGGATCACGCGGGACATCACCGGCACCGAGTTGGCCGTGCGCGTTGGCACCAGCGGGAATCGCGAGCGTCGTGACGATGGCCAGTGAAACCCATCCCAGGCGTCGTGACCACAGTGTTCGCAAGGCGACCATGCTGTGCAGATCGGCAGCTAGCCATACCAACTTGAATCTATTGCAAGTACCCTGATCAGGTCTCAACAACGTTGCGCTCATACACGCTCGCCGGGACGCTCATCAACCGCCGAAGAGCTCGTCCGCGAAGCCGCTCAGCCCGCCCGAGGCGTTGCGCACAACCCGCATGGCGAGCGTGTAGTCCATGGAGCGCGGACCGATCAGTCCAACCATCCCCAGCGGACGGGTGCCTGCGCCGTATGCCGCGCCCACGACGCTCAGGCGATGCAGCTCCGGCATGGCGTTCTCGCCGCCGATGCTCACGCGCACAGCGCCACCAACTGCGCTGGTGCGCAGCGCGGGCGCACCGCGCTCCACCATGGGCCGGAGCGCCTCAAGCAGCCGTCGCCGCTCATCGAGCATCGCCACCAACTGCATGACCCGCTGCAAGTCCGTGCCGAGCTCTGCCAACACCTCCGGCGAGGCCGTCACGTAGAGCTCTTGCACCTCGTCGACGAGCTCGCTGAACGCCGGAGACAGCAGCGCAAGCATCGCGCGCTCGACCGGGTCGAGCTCCGGATGCACTAAGCGTTGTCGCAGCGAGCTCTGGCCGATCGACATCCCAGCGACTTGCTCGTTGAGATACTCCCCAGCCCAGTCGACGAGTCCCGGATCGACCGGGCTTTCGGTCTGCACGTGGTGTTGGGTAACCTGTCCCGCTGCGGTGATGACCACGACCATAAGGATGGAGGGCTGGAGCTGGAGCACCTCGACGTGACGAATGACGGCGCCGCTCGCACGCGGCGCCGTGATCACCGCGAGCAGCCCGGTCATCTCCGCCAGCTGATGCGTGGTGGCGCGCAATGCCTCATCGATGCGGACCGCAGGTGATGTGTCCGGCCCCACAAGCCGCTCAGGCGCAGCCGGCGAGCGGTCGCCGCCAGTCGAGCCGCGCGGGTCAACGAGGAGTGCATCGACGTAGGTTCGGTAGCCGACGTCGGTCGGCACGCGCCCGGCGGACGTGTGCGGTGCCTCGAGCAGACCCATCGCCTCGAGCCGACCCAGCTCGTAGCGGACCGTCGAGGGCGACGCCTCTACCGTGCCGAGCTCCACGAGCGTGCGTGAGCCCACGGGGCGCCCCGAGAGATGGTGTTCCTCGACCACGGCCTTCAGGATCCGTGCTTGGCGGTCAGTTAGCTGCATCGTCGTGATCCCATGGTCGCCCTCATTGTGCCAGGACGAGGTCGGCGACCGAGTGCAGCAGCATGCGTCCGCGCCGGTTGAGCCGGATGTCGAGCGCGCCGCGCAACACGCCGTCTGGGTCTGGTGCGGGGGTCACCGTACCGAGATCGAGCTCGACTACGCGTTCCAGACCGGCGAGATCGACGATGCCATCGAGCACGTCACCCGCGTGGGCGCGCGTCGGCGCGTCGAGCCGGAGCGCGAGCATGATGCGCTCGGCTCGGGCCGTTGCGACGTCGACCTCCTCCACGCGCGTCGGCGGCTCTACCTCACGTTCGAGTGCATCGAGCCACCGAGGGACGTTGGGGAGATTCGTGCGCCGCGTGAGCGCGCCTGTGCCGCCGGGTGTGGAGCGCGTGCCGACCGCGCCGACCCCGACGCCGATCCACTCGTACGCGTGCCAGTAGGCGAGGTTGTGGCGGCAGCGTTCCTCCTCCACGCGGGCGAAGTTGGCTGTCTCGTACCACCACCAGCCTGCGTCCTGGAGCTGGTCGATGACGAGGTCGTAGAGATCGTCGGAGGCCTCGCCGATGGCGGCGTCCACGTCCGTGCCGAAGCGGTGCGCCAGACGCGTGCCCGGCTTGAACTCGAGCTCGTAGGCGGACAGGTGGTCGGGCTTGAGCGCGAGGGCCGCGCCGAGGTCGCGCGCGACGTCATCGGGGGTCTGGCCCGGCACCCCCCAGATGAGGTCGAGCGACAGGCGTGTGATGCCGGCGCCGCGCAGGCCATCGACTGCGCGACGGACGGTCTCTGGATCGGCGCGGCGTTCGAGCGTCTCGAGCACATGCGGCGAGAAGGACTGCGCGCCGAGCGAGACGCGGTCGATCGGTCCCGCAGCGAGTTGCGCCACGAGGCGCGTATCGACCGTCTCGGGATTGCACTCGATGGTCACTTCGGCGCCGGGCGCACGGAGCTCATCGATCCAGGCGAGCAGTGCGTCCATAGCTGCGGGCTCGAGGAGCGTTGGCGTGCCTCCACCTACGAAAACAGTGTTGAACCCGCCTGCTGGCACCCCGCCTTGCAGCGTCAGATCACGTGCGAGCGCGGCCACATAGCGCTCATGGATCTCTGGACTACGGCTCGTGGTGACGAAGTCGCAGTACCCGCAGCGATGCGCGCAGAACGGCACGTGCACGTAGAGGCTGCGAGGGGCGGTGGGCATGGCCCCATGGTACCGGTGCACGCACGCTCGGGCGCTACGACGGAGCTATCGCACGGGCTGTGGCACAGGGACTGACGGGAGTGTTCCGCGCAGGATGGGCGCGCCGGCACCCTCGGCGATGGAGATCCATCCCGCATTTCCCGGAAGCAACGCGATCGATTCCGAAAACGGCGCGGCAACGGTCGCTGGCGGACGGGAGAGCGCGTCGAGCACGGTCTCATTGGGCGCGCGATGCCACACGTGGGCGCGCTCGTACTCGCGCACGACGATGGTGGCGCCATCCTGCGAGATGTCCGCGCCGGTGACTCGTGGCCCGGTTGGGATCGTGCTGGCCGCTCGGAGCGTGACCGGGACTCCCGGCGCAAGTGCTGCAGCAGGAGCGACGAACACCTCGGATGCGTCCATGCGCTTGGTGAAGATCACCAGCTCGCCCGTGCGCGGATCGACGAGCATGGCTTCGACATTGCGCGGTGCGCCGTCCGGATACCGCAGGTCGATGCGTTGCGCGTCGACATCGATCGTGGTTTCCGCGCCCGTAGCGAGCGTCGGCTCCGGAAAGCGGTAGATCTGGACGGTGGGTCGGCGCAAGCGGTTGTCGCCCATGTCGCCGACGTACAGCCACGGCACATGCGGATCACTTCCGAGCGGGCCGGGGCCCATCGAAATGTCTTCCCAGTCGATCGCCTCCGCGCCGCGCACGCGCACCTCTGCTTTGACCGCGCCGTTCACTCCGATGGCGAATACACGCGCAACGTCACCAGAATCGTTGTGCACCCACAGCGTGTCAGGCGTGCGCGCACTAGCCACAGCGCCGGAGATCTCGTCGAGGCGCGGGTCGACGAGCTGGCCCACCGGCGTCCAGCCAACCGTGATGGGAGGCGTTGCAGCCGGTGGGATCGGGAGCGCACGGACGTGGGTCCGGAATACGGGCGCGCGGAGCTCGCTGGGTCCCACCATGGCAATCACCGCGTCGCACCCCTTCGACCGCGCACCCGGGCGGGCGCCGAGGCAACGCTACCACGCGGATACGCCCGCACGACGCAGCGCACATCCCGACCCCACCGCCCCCGTTCCACAGCGCAGGAAGTGCGTCGAGCGCTGGAATCAACCGAGGTGATCCCGCCGCAGGAGCCATCGATCGGGTAGTCGCCTCAGACCCGGAGGTTTCGGCGAGGGCCCGAGGTGGGCTGACGGGCCGGCGAATGCGAGGACAGGATGTCCGAGCGCGCGCAGCGAGCCAGGATGGCGAAGCTCGCGAAGATGAGCTGGACCGTCAGCCCGCCTCGGGCCCGACCACCCGGCCAACACCCCACTACTTCGTGGAGTCCGCCGAATCAATGTCGAGCACGCTCAAGAACGCCTCGGCCGGGATCTCCACCGAACCGATCATCTTCATGCGCTTCTTGCCCTTTTTCTGCTTCTCCAGCAGCTTACGCTTACGGGAGATGTCGCCGCCGTAGCACTTGGCGAGCACGTCCTTGCGCTTTGCCTTGACCGTCTCACGCGCGATGATCTTCGCGCCAATCGCGGCCTGGATCGGCACGTCGAAGAACTGACGCGTGATCTTCTTACGCAGCGCCTCCACCAGTGCCTTGCCCTGGTAGTAGGCCTTGTCCTTGTGACAGATGAGGCTGAGCGCGTCGATCTTCTCGTGGTTGAGGAGAATGTCGAGTCGGACAAGGTCGCCCGGCTGATGCTCGTCGACGTCGTAGTCGAAGGAGGCGTAGCCCTTGGTGCGGCTCTTGAGCTGGTCGAAGAAGTTGAGGACGATCTCCGCGAGCGGCAGGTAGTACTTGAGCTGCACGCGCTTCTCGGAGAGGTACTGCATGTCGATGAAGGTGCCGCGCTTGTCCTGCGTCAGCTCCATCACCTGCCCAACGTACTCCTTGGGCACGATCACCGTCGCCTTGACGATGGGCTCGAGAATCTCCTCGTACGCACCACCGTCTGGCATGTCCACCGGGTTACGCACGATGGTGTACTCGGTCTCGTGCTTGGAGCGAATCATGTACTGCACGTTGGGCGGCGTGGCGAGCAGGTCCAGGTCGTACTCGCGCTCAAGCCGCTCACGCACGATCTCCATGTGCAGCAGCCCGAGGAACCCGACGCGATACCCGAATCCGAGCGCATTTGAGGTCTCGGGTTCGTACGCAAGCGCGGCATCGTTGAGCTTGAGCTTAGCGAGTGCATCACGCAACTCGGGGTACTGCGCCGCCTCGATCGGAAACAGGCCGCAGAACACCATCGGCTTGATCTGCTCATAGCCCTCGAGCGGCTCGGCGGCCTTGCGGTCGCGCGCGGTGACGGTGTCACCGACGGACAGGTCGGACAGGTCCTTGAGTCCGGTGATGATGTAGCCAACCTCGCCCGGGCCGAGCTCATCGGTGGGCACCATCTCCGGCGAGAAGCAGCCGATCTCGTCGATCTCGCAGTTGATGCCGGCCTGCATGACGAGCGCACGCTCGCGTTTTCGCAGCGTGCCGTCGATCATACGGATGAAGGTGATGACGCCGCGGTACTGGTCGAACTTGGAGTCGAAGATGAGTGCGCGCGGTGGTCGCTCGGCGAGCGGCATCTCAATCTCGGGGTTCGGATCGGGCGGTGCCGGCATCTGCGTGACGATCGCCTCAAGCACCTCCTCCATGCCGATGCCCGTCTTCGCGCTGATGCGCAGGATGCCGTCGGGGTCGTCGCCAGTGAGGTCTGACACTTCTTTGGCGACGCGATCGGGGTCGGCGGCGGGCAGGTCGATCTTGTTAATGATCGGCACGATCTCGACGTTGTTGTCGAGCGCGAGGTACGCGTTGGCCAACGTCTGTGCCTCGATGCCCTGTGCGGCGTCCACCACAAGCAGCGCGCCCTCGCACGCCGCCAGCGAGCGGCTCACCTCGTACGTGAAGTCGACGTGTCCGGGCGTGTCGATGAGGTTGAGCTGGTACTCGTGCCCGTCGCGCGCCGTGTACAGCACGCGCACGGGAGCGCTCTTGATCGTGATGCCACGCTCGCGCTCGATGTCCATCGAGTCGAGGAGCTGCTCCTTCATATCCCGCCCCGCGACCGTTGAGGTCATCTGCAGGATGCGGTCCGCGAGCGTCGACTTACCGTGGTCGATGTGCGCGATGATGGAGAAATTGCGAATGCGGGAGGGATCAGCGGCCATGTGCGAACGGGGATCCTAGCGTGTTGAGGTTGCCCGAGCAGGGCGGCAGAGCCAGCACGCGACGCGGACGCCAAGCTCAGGGCAGCTCGGCAAGGCGGACATCGACTTTCCCAGCGGCACGGGCCAGCCGACGATCGTAGGTCGCGAGCGCGAATCCATGAGCACGTGCTGAGGCAAGATATTCGGCGTCATAGGTCTCGTCCCAATCGAGCTCGTCGGCGAGGGTCCACACGAGGACCGCGTGGTTGGGATGTTCGAGTATCCGAATACCTGCGATCTCGATACGGTGCTGGAGCATGCGCATGAGCTCCATGGCATCGTTTCTTCGCCCAAGTCGATGCAATACAGACCGGGTCTCGATCATGAGCAGCGGTGGCGCCGCCAGGCCAGGAGCCAGCTCTCCGAGCACTTCACGGCTCGCGAGGTCAATCGCGACGTTCGCGTCGATCACGATGGCTTCAGCGTGTGGCACGATCATCCCGGATGGTTCGAACGACGTCGTCCATGAACGCGCGATGGTCAGGCGTCGTATCCGCAGCGAGTCCCCACGCCCGCACGCCGTGCACGAGCTCATCCAAGTCAACCTCGTCGATGACGTGCTGCGTACCAAACTTGGTCGCGGGCAAGCGACCGCTGCGAATCCATCGGCGAATGGTCTCCGGGTTCCTGCCGGTGCGGCGGGCCGCTTGCGGGACGGTCAACATGACACTCATGATACCACCCCAACTTGTCGCATCATGCTACTTCATGATGTAGCAGTTCAACCCAACGCAGCGGTGATGCGTGCGCTGAGCTGGCTTGCACCGGCGGTCGCGTCCGTCAGGGCGCTCAGCAACGGGATGGCTCCGCTCTCCGACGCCCTGAGCATGCCGAGCACCGACTGGCAAAGCTCCGATGCCACGTTCACCCCGGGTCCGATGATCATCTGGGACTGGACGCTGGCGAGCGAGCCGAGCGCCTCT
>Ga0105047_10005837_pt1 | contig 21014 bp, 13 predicted proteins | sample MAT04_FD_78384 | JGI IMG/M metagenome (GOLD analysis project Ga0105047, IMG submission 78384) | Freshwater microbial communities from Lake Fryxell liftoff mats and glacier meltwater in Antarctica - MAT-04 (megahit assembly) | ecosystem: Environmental > Aquatic > Freshwater > Ice > Liftoff... | reverse complement strand
CATCAGCATTTGTTTCCAATTGGCAGCGATGCGCGGCGCAAGCTGGAAGCTTACGCTACATTGCTTCGCTCCTCTGGCTTCGCCAGCACCTCCCTCAACCGCACCCACTTTTAATCGCACCCGGAAGCGTGCGAACACCTACGGCTAATCGCTTTGAACCCTTCGTGTTCCTTGACCGCTTCGCGTAGCCAGATGTTATGTCCGGCAACCGCTCTAGAACCCCTAAATCTGCGGACCCATCCCGTTTCCATGATAACAGCCGCCGGCAGGCAAATACCCATCGGCGGCTGGGGATCGTATGCGGGAGTGCTACTTCTTTTCAGCGGCTTCTTCTTTGGCCTCTTTGGCTTCATGCTCCGGTGTTTCAATTTCCACCGAGACAATTTTCCCGGTATTGGCATCAACCTGCACTTCAGTGATGTCTTTGGTGTCGGGCGTGGTGATGTCAAAGGACCAGACGAGCACGCCATGTTCTTTTTCTAGTTCGGAGGATTTGACCGTGCCGCCCTTGGCGCGCCCGAGGGCAATAGCTTGAGCTTCCGTCTTGGTGAGTTTTGCATCGGGCTCGGCTTTTACACTACTGGTCAGTGGGAATATCAAAGCTGCGGCGAGAGTGAGTATAGAGATGGTTTGTTTCATAATTGTGGTTCTTTGGTTGGGTTGATCTCACCGTAATTTAGGCGCGGCGAGGTTTTCAGAACACAGGGAGCACATGACACCACGTCACCCCGGACATGACATTCTATTTAGAAACGTCGTTTCTAGTTTCCATCTCCAGGATGATTCCTAATCAAAATGAAGTCTCCGGCCTGACCGATCACGCGCCAGTTCTCCTTAAGGAAGGTATGGGTGAAGCGGTCTTTGCGCACGAGACCATAGGCGGGTTGTCCGTCGGCTAGTTCACGCGCACATGCTTTGGGGGATTCAAAAAGCCGCGCTTGGTCTTCCGCGGTAGTGGGGAGCACGATATCCGCATCCTCTCTCGTAGTGGCGATGGTTCTCCCTAGATAGAATTCAAAACCGTGGGCGCGCACTTCGCAGGAGAAGACCTTCGCTTGCGCATAGTCAGGCTGGGCCTTAAGCAGCGCGGCCAGTGAGCGGGTGGAGGCCTGCTGACGTAAGTAAGGCGTTGAGTGATCAAAATTTCCAATCAGTGCCAGCCAGAGCGCGGCTGACGTACCGGCAATCCACCAGACGCGTTTTGTTTCCTTTATCCCTACCGCAAGCGCGATGGCAATAGCGGGCACCAATGGAAGTAAGTAGGTTGGTAGTTTCGAGCCGCTGATTGAAAGGATGAGGAACGGTGGAAGCACCCAACCCAGCAAGAGCGCCTGTCTTGGCTGAATATCCCGTGTTCGGATACGCTGCCATGCCGCGCGCAGTGGTTTCCAGGCAAACAGCGTCCAGGGCAGCATTCCCGCCAGAATCACAGGCACGAAAAACCAGAACGGACGCGAGCGTCCATGGGTGCTGGAGGTAAAACGCTGCACCAGCTCGTAGCGCCAGAAGTAATCGAACAACACCGGACTGCGCATACTTAGCACCACAAACCATGAGAGCCCGATGGCCAACGTGATCAGAAGACCCCGCACCCACGGCAGTCGTAGCCGATCGGGATCCCGTCTCGTATTCCATAGCCACGACGCAGCACAGCAAATGGGTACCACGAGCGCAAGCGGACCCTTGGTCAGAAACCCAAACCCCATTGCCACAAAGAAAAGCCAGCGTTTCCGGAAGACCAGCGCGGCAATGGCGGCAGTCGTCCAGAACGCGAGCGTCATGTCCGGAGTGACCAGACGCGCGATTACAAAGAACTCGATACTTGAGACTAGAATGAGCACGGCACGGACTGCGACATTGGTGTCCCATAGCTTTCTCGCAGCGAAGAAGGTCAGCATTGCCATTCCCAATCCCGCCATTGCTGGAACGAAGCGCACGGCCCATTCGTTGACGCCAAACACCCGCACACTCAGCGCAGTGAGCCAGTAGAAAAACGGAGGTTTTTGGAAGTGCTCAAATCCATTGAGATGAGGCACCAGCCATTCACCCGACACCACCATTTCCCGCGCAATCTCTGCGTAACGTCCTTCGTCAGGCTCGTTCAGCCCCCTCGTGCCGAGGAATATCGTCAGCACCGCCAGGGTGAACCACAGCCAGATGTGCATCTTTAGCCAGTCCAGGAGTTTTATCATGAGAATCTATAAATCTTCTGCGTGTGAACCAGCATACGCCGATCAGATCAACGAGCGGACGCCAAAGCATAACGCCGAGACCATACTTGGAGATACCCGCTTTGCGGGAGCGATGCGCAACTGGTAATTCCACCACGCGGAAACCAGCGGACACTGCCAGTGCAGGAATAAAGGAGTATAGCGTGCGGATCGGGATAAAGCTCGCGCAGACCTCCCGACGAAACACCTTCAGGGCGCAGCCGGTATCATGCACGCCATCGCCCAGAATCCGGCTTCTGACCCTATTCGCAATACGCGACATCCAGCGTCTTAATGTGGAATCCTGACGGTTTACCCGTTCTCCGCTAACCAGATCGGCTCCCTCCTCCAGTGCTTGAAGCAGGCGAGGAATATCCGCAGGATCATTCTGTCCGTCGCCATCGATCGTGACAATGATCGCCCCCCGTGCGGCTGCAAAGCCTGCCCAGAGCGCTGCCGCCTGCCCGCGATTAATCCTGTGCTGAAGAAAAGTCAGACTTGGAAAGTGCGCCGCTGCCACCAGTAGTTTTTCCCCGGTGTCATCCGTGCTGCCGTCATCCACCGCAATGATTTCGCAGCGCTTTTTTAGGGTAAGGAGACTTTCGTTCAGCTCCGTCAGCAGCGGGAGAATACTTTCCGCTTCATTGTAAAATGGGACGACCACAGAGACGATGATCGGTTCTTCCGAGGCAGCTGGTAGAGACATGAAGCGACACAATGCGTCTGGTTTCTGACATCACGCCTGCCGTCACATTACAAATCTGCCATGTTTCCTAAAACGGATAAAAACTCCACATTACGAAGGGGTTCTGCGCTTTTCTATTCGTCGCCGCCGGGGGTGTGATTAAAAGTGGATGCGGTTGAGGGAAGGAGTGGCGGCGAAGCCGCCCAATGGTGCGCTCCTCTGGCTTCGCCTATCCTCTCGATTTCACCTCACCCACTTTCAATCACACCCTTCACCGCCTTCACCGCCAATTAATCAGATGTCCGCTTGAGTTACTGTGGCCGGCAGTCATGTTGCGCGGCTCTAAATGCACGAAGACACCTCGACGGTTATCATTGGCGCGGGCCCGGCAGGGCTCACCGCCGCTTACATTCTCGCAAAAAGCGGTGCCCGAGTGACCGTTCTGGAATCCGATCCAGAATACGTCGGTGGCATCTCCCGAACCGTCAAACACAAAGGGTATCACTTCGACATTGGAGGGCATCGGTTCTTTTCCAAATCACAGGAAGTGGAGGATTTCTGGGATGAAATCCTGCCCAACGACATGCTGATTCGGCCCCGCTCTTCACGCATTTACTACCGGGGCAAATTTTTCTCGTACCCACTGCGCCCTTTCGAGGCACTGAGCAAACTCGGCATTTTTGAATCCGCGCTATGCGGTTTTTCCTACCTCAAAGCGCGACTCTTTCCTGTTCCCAACCCGGTGAATTTTCAAGATTGGGTCAGCAATCAATTTGGAAAACGGCTCTTCGGCATTTTCTTCAAAACCTACACCGAGAAAGTCTGGGGCATGGAATGTAGCGAGATTTCCGCAGATTGGGCGGCGCAACGCATCAAAGGACTGTCACTCGGAAAAGCAGTCTGGAGCGCACTCTTTCCTAAGAAGCCAGCGGATCGCCATAGCGTCGTAAAAACGCTCATCAATTCTTTCCGTTATCCACGGAAAGGTCCCGGCATGATGTGGGAGGTTTGCGCGGAAAAAGTGCGCACACTCGGCGGAACTGTTGCCATGGGTCAGAAGGTCACGAAATGCCATTGGGACGAAACAACCAGTCAGTGGACAGTGGAACACATTGGCACCGACGGTAAGAGCCACACGATTCAGGCACGGAACGTCATCTCCTCCACTCCGATCAGAACTCTTGCAGTGATGCTTTCACCACAAATCTCAAGCGAAGCGACAGTCGCTGCCAACGGGTTGAAATACCGCGATTTCCTCACTGTTGTCCTCATCTATCGCCACGCAGATACGTTTAGTGACAACTGGATCTATATCCACGAACCGGGCGTGAAAGTCGGTCGTGTGCAGAATTTCAAATCCTGGTCCCCGGAGATGGTGCCCGATCCCGCCACCGCCTGCTATGGACTGGAGTATTTTTGTTTCGAAGGAGACGGAATCTGGAGCGCAAAGGATGAAGACCTGATTGCCATGGCCAAAGTTGAAATGGAAACGCTCGGTCTCGCAAAGAGCGCTGATTTCACAGAAGGCACCGTGGTGCGTCAGCCCAAGGCGTATCCGGTCTATGATTACGACTACACCGGCAATGTTAACGCCGTGCGCACGGATCTGGAAAAGCGTTTCCCGACGCTCCATCTCGTTGGTCGCAATGGGATGCACAAATACAACAACCAGGATCATTCGATGATGACGGCGATGCTTTGTGCAAAAAACATTCAGGCGGGTAAAAAGGTTTATGACCTCTGGCAGGTGAATGAAGACGCCGAGTATCATGAAAGCGGAGCGCGGGCGGCGAACACCGGAACGACCGGGCTGCGTAGCGTGCCTGAAAAGGTCGCCGATTCTTCTGGAACATGAATGCGGACGGCGGCGCTCCCGTTCCCTCGACAGCACGACTTTGGGCTGCGTTTTTAATAGGCACGTTCATCGCCCTGCCTTTTACGTTGGCGCTGGCGCTCGGAATTTCACTCAGCCACGACGAACATCAGCACCTGGCCGCCGGGGTGCTCTTTGCTAAAGATGGACTTTTGCCTTATCGCGATTTCCCGTATTTTCACGTCCCTTATCTCGTTTACGCCTACGGACTACTCTTTCAGTTCACCGATCAATTCTTTCTCGCTTCGCGTTTCTTTTCCGCCGCCTGTGCAGCGCTGACCGGTGGGGCCGTCTTCGCAATCGCCTGGCGGCTTTTTCCTGCACGCTCATTTCCTCAACGTGCAGCCATTGCACTTAGCGCACTCGTTTTAATGCTCAGCGCGCCTGTTTTTTTCAACACAGCCGGGCATTCATGGAACCAAGAACCTTCCACTTTACTCGCGTTTCTGAGCTTTCTCTGCCTGCCCATTGCGCACCAGCCCCCGAAACCAGCTTTGCGCCTGCTTGCGAGCGGACTTCTCCTCGGCCTGGCTATTGGGATGCGTGTCACATTCGCGCCACTTGTCTTACCTTTTGCCGTCATGCTCTGGCTGGCTGGCACTCCCGTGAAGGAGCGGATTCGAACGGTGCTGATTTTTGGCGCTGCAATCGCGCTCGCGCTTCTTCCTGTTGTTTGGGCGTGTTTTGCCGGGCTGGACGGATTTGTTTTCGGAAACATCCAATTCCCGAAGGTGAATATCGAATACCGTTTCGCCACCGGCGAACCGCGCACAATGACGCTGCTTACGAAACTCCGCTTTCTTTTCAAAGAAGTGATGCGCCCGAACGGCATACTCTTCTTTGGATTTATCGTCATGGGGTTGATGGCCGCCTATCGGGCGCGCACCACACACCGTGCATTGCCCCGGCTTTTTGTGTTTTTTCTCCTCATTCTCCCATTTCTGCTGCTGGGTTCGCTCGCACCGTCGCCTTCGATGGATCATTATTATTACCCATTCGCTCCGTTTATATTGGCAGGCCTCCTTACTCTTTTCGCAGACATTCCATCAGGTGCTCCAAAGTCGCGCTGGACGTGGGGCATGGCCACTGCTTCGGTGATTGCTTCTGCTGCTTTTGGTGCCGCCAGCTACGACGAAATCACACACCTGTTTAGTCCGCAGCAATGGAGCTCAAAGCAGATGCGGCTTGAAGCTGCGGAACTCCGTCGTCTTGTGCCAGAAGGTAAAGTGCTCACCCTCGCACCCACATTGCCGCTGGAAGCCGGGCTGAAAATCTATCCCGAATTTGCCACCGGACCGTTTGCCTGGCGTGTGGCTCCTTTTGTTCAAAAGGAACTTAGGGCTGCCTCGCACATTATCGGCCCCGAAGAACTTGAAGCGCGTCTCGCTAAGGACCCCCCAGCAGCACTCCTTCTGGGTTATGATAAGCGCTGGGAAGGACCACTCAAAAACTACGCGAAAGCACACCGCTACCGCCGCATTTCTTTCCTCGAAGACAGGCAACTCTGGCTCGCTCCGTAATCAGTGGCCGAGTTTTAAGTGTTAAGTTTTAAGAAAAACCGCGCACATCCATCGTCTGCCGATCCTATCAACCATCCACTATCATCAATCAACTTTACTTTGAAAGAGTATGACTGACGGATGATCACTCGAAACTGATCATAAAACGGCAGACTTAAAGCAATTGAGCGGGCAGTGGCGTGGATTTCTCCTTCCCATCCGGAGCTTCCATTCCAGCCAATGGCTATGTGCTCGTCTGCGGCAACAAAGCCTACCTGCAAACCATCTATCAATCCGCCACCATTTACGGCAACTGGTCCGGGAAACTCGGCAATAAAGGCGACAAACTGCGCCTTAAGGATCAATACGGCAATCTCGCGGATGAGGTCAATTACAAGACCGGCGGCGACTGGCCCGACGTGACGACCAACAAAGGCAGCAGCTTGGAATTGATCAGTCCTACCATGGATAACAATCGAGCTTCCGCATGGAGAGCCAGCGATGAGTCCACTAAAGGACAATGGACGCCTTACTCGATTACAGGAACCTATCAGGAGCTGTTCGATCACGATCCATGGCACTCCGGCGATTTGAATGGCTTTGCAAACGAACAAGCACGCGAGGAACTCACGATCCAGCTCGCCAAAGACGGTCATACGATTCTCCGTAACATCCAGGTTCGAGACGGCGGCGGAAACAACATGATCTCGGCCAATGTGAATACCAAATCCAGCAACGGCTCCAGTTCCAGCGGCTGGTTGTGTCAGGGCACGCACGCCGAGTCGTATGTCGATGGGGAAGGACTGCATGTGGTCGCAGATGGGCATGGCAATCAACGCCCGAACCATTGCGAAATTGACTTCACAGGAATTAATAACGGCGGAACTTACACGATTCAGTTTGAAGCACGCTGGGTATCCGGTAATCCCCGGTTGATCGCGATGCGGGACAATGAAGGCAACCTCATCTACGACTTCAATTACCTTCCGACCGCTCCATGGCCTACGGCAGGAGCCGGACAGGGACCATCCATCGAAGTCGTCAATACCTCCGTTGATTACAACCTCGGCACCAACTGGGTCGCAAGTGCAGTGATGGGCGGAACTCCGGGCGCAGGCGGAACCCCGCCAGTGCCAGTCGATACCGATGGAGACGGCTACACTGATGAGTTCGAATTGAAGTATGGCACCGACCCAAACAATGCGACATCCCGTCTGCTCATGTCATCGCGCTTCCGCAGCAGCGGCAAACGTGCAATCTCCTTTAGTAGCGCGCTAGGCACCACCTATCGTGTGGAATATCGCAATGAACTGAGCACTGGGGCGTCATGGCAAACCCTTACCCTACCCTAGAAGGCGGCGGCACTACCATTGTGGCATCGGGAACGACCACAGAAGCCACCGATGATACCTTACCGGCCTCGCTACCTTCGAGGCGCTTCTACCGGATCATCGCGCTTTAAATCCTCACTCGTAGCTCTTCAAGAAACCGCAGGCTGGAAACGGCCTGCGGTTTTCCTGCGTAAAAACGGCGAATCGAATAGAGAGAGTGATCCCGTATGCTGCTTTTGGCGACGCGCCGAAAACTTTCGAGGCTTCTTGTGGCTAATCCGTCTCCGACATCGCTTCATCCGCCTGCGTGACACGAACGACCTCCTCGATGGTCGTCTGTCCTTTCTTCACCCGGCGCCAGCCATCGGAGCGCAAGCTCTCCATACCGTCCTGTATCGCACAGGTTTTTAATGAGGAACCCGTTTCCTTGCGTATCACCATCCTGCGCAGATTTTCGGTAACCACACAGATTTCATAGATCGCCACACGTCCACGATAGCCTGTATGACGGCAGGAGTCGCAACCCGCGCCACGGTAAAACTTAGTATCAGGAGGCAACTCCACGTCCGCCTCCTTGAGATAAACCGGATCGTATTCTGTCTCTGTTCTGCAATCCGGACATATCGTGCGCACAAGACGCTGGGCGAGAAAGCAGCGCACAACCGACGCGAGGAGAAATGGCTCGATGCCCATATCAAGCAGACGCGTAATACCGCTCACTGCGTCATTCGTATGAAGCGTGGAGAAAACCAAATGACCTGTCATTGCCGCACGAATCGAAATTTCAGCGGTTTCAAAATCGCGGATTTCTCCGACCATTACAATATTGGGATCCTGACGAAGGATGGAGCGGAGACCGTTTGCAAAGGTGAGGCCGATATCCGCCTTTACGTCGATTTGCGATACACCGGGCAGACGATATTCCACCGGCTCTTCAATCGTGATGATCCTGCGAGAAACGGCGTTAATTGAAGAGAGAAAAGAATAGAGCGAGGTGCTCTTACCGCTTCCAGTCGGGCCCGTCACCAGAATGATCCCGTTCGGCTGTGCAAGCATCGTCTTTACCGTGCGGATCTGATTGTCGCTCATATCCAAACGATCCAAACCGAAAGCCAGCGTTTCCGAACGCGAAAGCAGACGGAGGGAAATGCTCTCGCCGTTTACCGTCGGTATGGTGGAAACACGGACGTCAATCGAACCAGCGGATGTCGTCAGGTTAATACGGCCATCCTGCGGCAGACGCCGTTCCGCGATATCCATATGCGCCATGACTTTCAGACGCGAAATGATGGCGCTTTGCAAAAGGCGAAGCTGCGGAGGAACCGCAACCTCATGCAGGATGCCGTCGATTCGCACTCGGATACGCAAATCCCCTTCCAACGGCTCTACGTGAATATCCGTCGCGCGCTCAACGATCGCCTCGCGGATGATCTGGTTCACAAACTTCACGACGCTGGCTTCGGGATCGTCGTTGGTAATATCCAGCGCCTTATCCGATTCGATACTTTCGAAAGCGCGGTTATTTTTCAGAATTTCCTCAAACGTATCCGCGCCGACGCCATAAACCGTACGAAGCGCCCGGAGAAGCTGGGCGCGGGGCGTAAGCTGCCACTGGATTTTTTTTCCCGGCAACTGCTGCTGGGCGAGCTTGCGCGCAGTGTGGTTCAGCACATCGTAAGTCGCGAGGCGGACGGTGTTTTCGTCCGGAGTAGAGACCGGAAGGATGTGGTGCTTAAAAACAAAGCGGCCGGGTAGAAGCGCAAGACTGGCGCGCTCAACCTTCGCGGGATCAATCGCCTCCACAGGCGTGCGAAAAATCCGCCCAAGTTCCGTGGTCAGTTTTACCTCATCCACTTTACCGCTGTTCAGCGCCTCAATCGTCCACGTGCTACCAGCAGGCGGGCGAGCTGCCGTAAGTTCCATGGCATCATCTTCGGACACACCGCATGCCACGAGAGAGCTTTTAAGAGTATCCAGCTGGCTCATGGTTTGAAATATTTCTCTTGGCTGCGACTACTCACGCTGGTTGCTCTTTTTAGAACTTTCCTCCCGAAGCTTAATCGGCGCCCCCTTGCGAAGCGTCGGCTCTTTGGAATCAGACGGTGCAATCTTTTCCCGAATATTCTGCGGCATAATCGCACTTTCCATATCCGGCGGCATCGCCAGCGCGTCCATTGTGCGCTCACGCAAATCCAGATTTTCACGACGGTCACGTGTTACTACAGGACGCAACATTACGATCAATTCGGTGCGGTTTTTCTCGCGAGTACTCTTTCCAAAAAGTGGTCCGATGAGCGGGATGTTCACCAGCTTATTGATGCCTCCCTTGCCACGGCTGAGTGAATCGGTGATGAGTCCGCCAAGGATAAGTGTATTTTGGTTAGGAACCGTCACGAATGTTTTAATCGTCCGGCTGGAGACGTTCGGGATGTCATTATTATCGATCCGGGTCGTTCCGTTTGGCTGGGAAACCTCCTGCACGACTTCCAGCTCCACGTCCTTATTGTCTTTGATGCGGGGCAACACCTGAAGTTTCAGCTGGATGGTCTTATACTGGACACTCGTATTTGAAGTAATCCCCCCTCCAACAAGACCCCCGTTGTTATTAAACTGGCTGTTGATACTTGCCGGGATCGGCAGCTCCTCTCCACTGGTAATGGTCGCCTGTTTGTTATTGGAGGTGAAAATCATCGGACGCTGGATCACTCGAAAGCGATTGGTGCTTTCCAGGCTGCTGAGCACCGCTTCAAACGCATTGCTCGCGGCGATGAAGCCGCTGAGGCCGCTGCCACCACCTGCAACAATTTGGCTGACCGGACTCAAGGCTGAACTCAACGAGTTCAAATTCAGCGACGGGTTTCCACTCCCATTGTATCCATAGACCGGAGCAAGGGAGGTTCCACCGGCCGTTCCCGTTCCGTCACCAGGATTGGTGCCCGGAGTGGCAGGTGTTCCGAGAATTGCCAGAGGTCCGCCGTTACGAAGCACATATTCCATTCCGAAAGACTCGTTTTCCTTAAGCGTCAACTCACCGAGAATAGTGTGAATCATCACCATCGGCTGCTCTATGTCCAACTTGTCTATAATCGCGAAAGCCTTCTCCTTCACATCACTCGTGCCGATAATCAGAATACTGTTGTTTCGTAAATCGCCGATGATCGTCGAGGTACCCACCTGCACGGCGATGGGTGTATTGCTGCGTTCACCTGTGGAAAGTGACTCTCCTCCGATGGATGATAATCCACTTCCACCGCCGCCACCACCACCACCGCCGAACCGGTCATTTCCAAAACTACCAGTAGAACTAGAGCCTCCCCCTCCCGAAGGTCTCGGAGCACCGGGTGCACCTGTTTGCGCGCTGCCGCCTCCACCGCCCCCTTCTTTATCACCCGGATCCTTGATCGCCGAAACGACCGCCTCCAGCACCTCCTCCACCGGACGATGTAGCAACTGACGCACTGCGGGTTGGGAAATTTTGGATCCAGCGTCAAATTCCTTAATCAATGAGCGAATAATCTTCATGTTCACCGGTCGTGTCATCACATGAATGCGGTTGGTGCGTTTGTCCGCAGTGAGTTTTACCTTACCCACAATAATATTGTCCTCAGTCGGCCCCACTCCATCTCCGCCAGTTAATTCAACCGAGACGCTGCCGTCTGCCGGAACCGGGGCACCAGCAGGCACCGGTTCGCCATTGGGCCCTGCTACCGCTCGTGCCGCCTGGGGCTGACCAGGACCACCGCCGCCTGCTTTTTCCTGAGGTTTTTCAAACAGCTTTTCAAGCTTTTGCACGATGTCTTCAGCCTCACCATGCTCTAGTGTGATGAATTCGCTGATAACCGACACCGGCTCGACATCAATCGCACGGATGATGCGGATCAAGGTGCGGATCATAGCGGTGTTTTCCGTGATCAGTAGAGAGTTCGATTTTGGCAGCGGAACGATCGTCGTGTAGCCTGCGGGATTGGGAACCAGAATTCCCTGATTGATCGTCTGAGCCAGTTCGGTGGGATCAGCATGCTCCAGCTTCATGAGATACATCACAATCGCTTCATTTTCAGGGAGCAGAGCTTCGTTGATGATAAAAGGAACGCCGAGCGACTTTGGATTCAATCCTGCGTTGGTCACGCGCCAGATTTTCGGATCTTCCGTCGGGATGATGTGAACCTGATTCGTCGCAAGAGTCATCTCGATGATCTTGATCGCTTCATCCTTTGGAACCCCGGCCGAGGGCGTGAAGATCGAAACCGCACCAACCATCTGGCTGCCATTATAAACCAACTGACGCTTGGTCAGTTTTTCATAATGCCCCAGCACTTCCTTCACATCGGCATTCAAGTATTGCAACGGAACCATCTCATCCTTCGGAGCCTCCGGAAGCTGTTGTGCCGGTGTCGGCGGGGTGGAAATCGGGGTTGCCACCGGAATGACCGGAATGACCGGATTCTCCTGGGTAGATGCAGGTGTCGCAGGAACATCTGGCGCAGGCGCAGGGGTCGCCTCCAGCGGCGTCGGGGGGGCTGGGATAGGTGCTGCAGTTACAGGTTCAGGTTCCTGCGTCAAAGCAATCGATACCGTTAAACTAAATAGGGAGAAGGCCAGTAATGAGCGGAACACAATAAGTGGTGTAAACCCTACGGGGGCGACAGGTCAACCTCAGCGGGGGGATGCGTCTATGAAAAGATTAGGTCCTTTTTGTTCACAATTTCAAAAACATAGGGCGTTTCACTTGGCTCCACGCCCAAAAAAAACAGCAGGCACTGTTCTTAAAAGAATCTCCAGATCCAGCCAGAGCGACCAGTTGTCGATATATTGGAGATCCAATTTCACCCAGTCTTTGAAGTCGGTGATGTTATTGCGTCCGCTGATCTGCCAGAGACAAGTCACGCCGGGCTTCATACTCAGTCGCCGCCTCTGAGCTGTCGTTTCAAATTTTTCCACTTCGTAAATCGGTAATGGACGCGGCCCCACCAGACTCATATCCCCCCGGATAATATTCCAAAGCTGAGGCAGCTCATCGAGCGAGGTCTTTCTCAGCAGCTTCCCGATTTTTGTCACGCGCGGATCCGACTCTACTTTGAACACAGGCCCGCTCATTTGATTCATCACCATCAGCTCCTCCCGCTGCATTTCCGCATTAGTCACCATGGTGCGGAACTTATACATGGTAAACGGCTTCCCGTTTTTACCACCGCGCATTTGCCGGAAAACAATAGGCCCGGAGGAGGTAAACCGTATCGCCAGCGCGATCAGCAAAAACAACCAGAAGAACAACAGGAGGATGATAAAAGCCAGCACTCGGTCAAAAGTATGCTTCAACATCAACGCCCAGGAGGCCCCCGGCGCGCTCCGGAAAACGAGCATCGGCCTAGAACCAAACGCATCGAAATCCGGCCTGATTCCACCGATCCGAATAAAGTCCGCAGACAACCAGGCTTCAACCCCTTCCACTTCACATGCGCCGATATACTCCTCCAGTTTTCCGATCTGACTGTGACGACCCACAAAGATCACCCGGGCAACACTGTGCTTGTGAAGCGACTCCACCAGATCGGCTGGCGAACGGGTTTCAATATCCAGCTCATCCACCACCTCCAGTTCCATAACCTGATCGGGGGTGAAATTCTCGCGAAAAGCCCTGATGTCACCGCCGCTGCCTGAAAGAATGATCCGTTCACGAAGCAATTCACTATGTAAACGCCGCTTGTATCTGGAAATAGTAAACCGTTCCCGGAGAAGAAGTAGTGTTCCCGCAAGAACCGTAAAGATCGGGATAATGGTCCGGTGCTCCATCGGCAACTTTAGAAAGTAGGCACATGCCGCGATGAGCACCCCTAGAAAAACCGCCGCGCGAGCCAGCTGAACAATGGATCTCCCAAAATTCTTCCGGTTTGGGGAATCATAAAAACCCTGCGCCTCCAAAAAGATCGGCCCAAAAGGAACCAGGACAAACAACACCCACTGGTATTCGCTCATATCACTGAAGTTTTTCAGAAAACCCGTGATGTGACCAACATAGCGAATCGTATGGGTCGCCCAAAACGCCACGACTAGCAGGCAAGCGTCCACAATTTGTAAGAATTGCAAATTGAGTTCCTGTCGCCGATCAAGCATGGTTTTACTGTGGGTAAAAATCCTAACATAGCCACTTTCAATCCCCTCGGGGCGAGTAAATTTATTCGTCCCCACGCAAAAACTGTCGGAATTGTACACACACCTGCCGGACTGCGTCTTGCGACACGACTCAAGCCGTCCGATGTGGACCTGATCGAAATCCGCGTCGATTCCCTCTCCTTCCATCTCAAGGAACTCGATAGACTCCTGCCTCAAATCGCCTGCCCGCTCATCATCACGGTGCGCCATCCGAGTGAAGGCGGCGCCCATGGACTCCTTACCGCCGAACGCAGGGAGCTTTATTCTCATTTCATGCCGTTTGCGACGCTCATGGACGTTGAGCTGCGCTCCTTGACCGCTCTAAAAAGCACGATTGAAGAGGCAAAAAAAAGACGTGTTGGGCTGATTGTCTCTGACCATAGCTTCCAGACCACCCCCTCGCTTGCGAAGCTACTTCTCAAGCAAAAGCGGGCATTTTCCTCCGGGGCCACCATTTTCAAACTCGCGACGCTCACATCGACTTCATCCCAGCTTTCCGTGCTCCTTGCACTTCTGCAAAAGCCCGAAACGCGACAACGCGCAGTGATGGGCATGGGCAAATTCGGTCCTGTCTCAAGACTACTCCTAGCACAGGCTGGCTCGTTTTTAAACTACGGCTACCTCGATACCCCCAATGCATCCGGCCAATGGGAAGCCCGTGAGCTCAAAAAGCTGATTCACCGTCTCGGCGAGTAGGAAAATCGCGAATTGGAGGCTATTGAAATGGCCAGATGAAATCTTACTCTTTGACCCGCCTACGCCCCCGTCTGTCTCGCTCTTGATCTTACTCCGTCTCAGCGATCAGATTTTAAGTGTGCAGTATTAAGAAACCCTGTGTTTGCCCAGTAACTCTGTCGCTTCATCTAGGGCAACTGTGCTCCATCCCGCAATCTCACGTCGCAAACTGACTCTCCTTGTTCTTAAACAGGATATTAAACGTAGTCATCGAACCATAGCAGCGGGTGATATACTGCTGCATCTCCACTTTCTCCCCATCGCTGAGCTTGTCGTGCGCGTTGATCTTTTGCTCCAGAACACGAAGATTGTTACGCATCATCACGATCTTGTGGAAGAAAACCTCCAGCGGAATCTCCTTGGGCTGAAGTGAGGTGTCCGCAGGGTGAATCATCATCTGACCTCCGTTCCAGCGGCCCAGTAGCTCGTCCACAGAATCATCCGACTTCGACAAGCCCAGTTCCGCAACCGTAGCAGCCACCACCTGCTCCATGAGCCTGCCTAGCGGCATCTCTAGGCTAGTGACGGATACCTGCGGATCCGACGCCTCCAGCCCTTCTGGCGTAATCGTGATTTTCCCTTCGTTGAAAAGAATATCGGCGGTGGTTTCCGAGATCGCCTTCACATCTCCGATTCCATGCTGCGAATGCCGCACCTGCATACCCACGTGTAAGTCTGAAATTTTCATATTCTAGAATCTACCCATACGAAGCCGAACGAGACAAGACTGCGCTGGTGGTGCAGGTCCCACTGGGTGTGATTAAAAGTGGGTGCGGTGAAAGCGAGAGGGCAGGCGAAGCCAGAGAAGCGGAGCAAAGTAGCGTATGCTTCCAGCTTGCGCCGCGAATCTCTGTCCACTGGAATCAAGCCGCTTGATTTCCGTGGACTACGCAAGCTGGAAGCATGGGCACCATTGGGCGGCTTCGCCGCCGCTCCATCCCTCAACCGCACCCACGTTTAATCACACCCGGTCTCACTCTGTCCTACACCTCCAAAAGCAGGAGCAACTTGATAACGAGGTTGCTCGCACGACTTAGTAGCCGTGACTATTCAAAAGGGTTATCCGCGATACACGCCGAACACGCGAAAAGAAAGGCAGAGAAGCAAGGATTGATGAGCAGGAAAGTCCTGACCAAACAGTGAGTGATTTTGTTACGCCTTTGAGTTCCGTATAGCGTGTGGTTTTCCTTTCCGATCCCTGCCCGCAATGCTGCGCATAGCGCTGCAGGCGGGTTCACTATCCGGTCTCCGGTTTTGCATAGTTACGGCAATGACTCCTCCTTTGCTCACCTCTTTTAATCACACCCGCAAACACTGACTTCAAACTTCACACATAAAATTCGGCTGCTATGTATTGCACCTCCTTGGTTTTCTAAACCGTCTCTTAGCACTCCACCCCTATGAAATTGATCCTCCTCAATCTGGCGCTCAGTTGCCTCATATCCGCTCCTCTGCAATCTGCGGAATCCATTACCACCGGGCTTTTAACTCCCGAAGCTGCACGGAAACCCAAGGATGAAGCCGATCTTCGCACCTGGCTGGAAAACATGGTGTGGTACCACCATTACACGAACGCAGAGATCAGCGCAGCAACCGGGCTCAGCCAGGAACAGGTCGCCGAGAATTTAAAACGACTGCAAATCCTCGAGTCGAACCGGCCTGCCCAGTCTAAAACAAAAGTGCTTGTGCTACCCTACCCCGGTGGACGCCATCCGCGCATCGGTTTTCTGGATGGAGCGGTCAATCCACATCGTGAAACCAAGTTCAGCGTTTTCACCCCATGGGATAGCAGCAGTTACGTCGTCGTGGATGTGCCCGAAGCGATATTTTGTCAGCACGGTCTCCTCTATCTCGCTCACGCACATCCACCGAACCAGACGATGTGGGATAAACAAAACATCCAGCTTGAACCCTTGGAATGGCAGCGCAACTCCGACGGCACGCTCGAATGCGAACGCAAACTGCCGAACGGCGTTTCGTTTGGAACGAAAGTGACTCCCAAAGCTGGTGTCGTGGAAATGGAGCTGTGGCTGACCAATGGCAGCAAGGAAAAGCTGAGTGATCTGCGGGTGCAAAACTGCGTAATGTTTAAAGGCGCGAAAGGTTTTGAGGCCCAGACGAATAGTAACAAGATCATCGAAAAATCGGTCGTAGCCTGCAAGTCCGCTGACGGCAAACGCTGGATCCTCACCGCGTGGCAGGAATGTAATCGTCCATGGGTGAATCCCCCCTGCCCCTGCATGCATTCCGACCCCAAATTCCCCGACTGCGCTCCTGGAGAAACCCAGCGTGTCAAAGGCTGGCTGACCTTCCACGAAGGCGACGACGTCAAAGCCGCCATGGAAAAGCTGCGCATGATGGTTGAGGCAAAATTTGAGGCAAAATAAGCGTCCTCAGATTCGCATTCCCCTCGTGGCGTCCGCGTTATTTGCCCTTCGGATCGAGATTCGCCGACAGATCAGCTTCCGTCACTTTGCTCTCCAAGCCGTTCGCGGGGACCTCTGCTTTCGCAGTCCACAGAATCGCATTAAGCACGAGTTTGCGCTGTTCATCGTTGCCCCAATTCTTGTGAAAATGACCGCCAGTAAAGCCGAAGCCGCGGCCGCCGTCCGGCCGCTCCAATGCCCAAGCCACGATTTGTGATTCTTTAGCGGCTACCGAAGCGCGGGCTGCGGGGTTTCCGGTGTGACTTCCATCCGGCCGTTCCATCGTGTTGTCGGGTGCCACATCCTGAAGAATCGGGATGAGCTGACTGCTCTTTTCCGTAAAGCGCAGATGGAAATACCATTCGTCTCGGACTGAAAACGGCTTCACTCCTTGGGTGATCGGATGCTTCGGGAGATCCTTAAAATTCGGAGACCAATACGGGTTTACGCTCCAGTGGGTTTCGAAGTATCCGCCCAGCCATTGCAAGGCTTCGGCACGGGCTCGTTCCGGAGGAAATTCCACCGCGTAATGCAGACAAACAAATCCACAACCGCGTTTCATTTGTTCGCTGAGTTGTTGAAGACGATTGCCCGGCAGGAAAAAGTGGCTACCGGAGCCATTACAATAAAAGAGGATGGTATCGGCCCATTGAAGCTCTTCCGGAGAAGGCCACCCGGCATTCAGGTGAAATTTCACCTCAACCAGATCCGCCGCGTTTTCCGTGAGACATTTGGCGAGCAACTGAACGCCCGCGTTATATTCATGATCCCCCGGATCATGAGAGGGATTTCCGGCAAGCAACAGGACGTGCTTTTTGTCGGCAGCAAATGTGGTGGTGACCAAGGCAAAGAAGACGAAGAAGAAATGTTTCATGGTTCAAAAAGAGAGGAGAGTGTCGGCGCGAGGCGCCTAAAAAGGCAATCATCTTCTGAATCAGCGAAACATGATAAATAGGCGCAAACTACTACTCTGTCCCTTGGCGCGCTTTTCTTGCGGACGTATCTTTCTTCGTCCGGAGATGACGTTTTCGGACAAGCACATAAATGGCGGAATACAGGATGAGAGAAAAGACAGAGCTAATTCCTCCGAACACAAGAAGCATACGAGTCTCCTCAAACCGAGTAACCACATAACTCGCATCATGAACCTCCCAATTGATAACCGAATGAATCTTACGCAACGCAAGCAGAGCGGAAAATAGGATCGGGCCAAAACACAGCACAAATATTCCGGATAAATAGAGCGCATCGGGACGAATTCGACGTGAAAGTATTGGCACCCATAAAAGCGACAGGAGAAAGCCTAGTCCGAGATAAAAATCCAACGATATCAGCCGTTGCGACTAGGTGGGACTTGCTGACATGAGAGTGAACAAGAATGCCATAGAGTATAGGAAGCTGTCTGATCTTCACCTCAACACCCTGCGCAGAAACGGCGCGATGCGGCTGATCTTATGTTTTGCGAGTTGCTCTGGCGTGCCGGTCGCGACGACTTTTCCGCCGGCGTCACCTGCTTCCGGGCCGATGTCCACAAGGTAATCGGCATCGGCGATGACTTCGATGTTGTGCTCGATAATCACCACCGTCCCGCCGTCGTCCACCAGACGGTGAATGACTTTGAGCAGTTCCATCACGTCGGCCATGTGCAAACCAATGCTCGGCTCCTCCAGCAAATACAGCGTGCTCTTGTTCTGTTTCATGCGCAGGCGGGCGTTCACGTCGCGCGAGACGCCTTGCACGAGTTCGGTCACGAGCTTGAGCCGCTGCGCCTCGCCGCCGCTGAGTGTCGGGCTGGCTTGTCCGAGACGAAGATAACCCAGCCCGGTGTCGCACAGGAGCTGGAGCGGACGATGGATTTTCGGATGAGCCTTGAAGAAATCAGCCGCAGTAGCGAGCGACATATCCATCACGTCACCAATGCTCTTGTCATTATAAAGCACCTCGATCGTCGCCGCATTGAAGCGCTTGCCGTGACATGTGGAGCACATCTGGAAACTCGTCGGCAAAAATGCCATCTCCATTTTGATCACCCCCTGCCCCACACACGTCTCGCAACGTCCGCCGTCAGTATTAAACGAAAAGCGCGACGCCGTGTAGCCGCGCATTCGGGCGAGCGGGATTTGTGCAAAGAGCGCGCGGATATGATCAAACACGCCGATATACGTCGCAGGCGTCGAGCGCGATGTCTTGCCGATCGGCGACTGATCCACCTCCTGCACTGCGCCGATGTGTTCCACTCCACTCAGCTTGGAATAGAGCTTACTCATCGCGGTAGGTTTCTTTCCCTTCTTCGCAAGCGCATTCGTAATCGCCGGCTTCAAGACGCCGCGCATAAACGTGCTCTTTCCGCTCCCGCTCACACCCGTAATCACACTCAGGCGTCCGACCGGAATTTTCACCGTGATGTCTTTCAAATTGTTCACCTTCGCACCCGCAACTTCGATCCATTGCACATCGTTGATCGGACGCCTGCTCCCGCGCGTCGGCTGCGAAGGCGGGTTGCTGAGATAACGTCCCGTTGCGCTCTGAGACGATTTGATGATCTCCTTGAGTGTTCCTTGCGCGACGACCTCGCCGCCATGAACGCCCGCGCCCGGCCCGAGATCCACGATCACATCCGCCTGACGCATCGTCTCCTCATCATGCTCCACAATCACGAGCGAGTTTCCTTTTTTCTTGAGCGAATCGAGTGTCGCCAGCAGCGCGTCATTATCGCGCGGATGCAGACCGATGCTTGGCTCGTCGAGGATGTAAAGGACGCCCCGGAGATTGCTCCCGAGCTGAGCGGAAAGCCGGATGCGCTGCGATTCGCCGCCGCTCAATGTCCGCGCACTGCGATGCAGCCCGAGATAGCCGAGCCCGACCTGGTCCATAAATTTCAGCCGCTGCACGATCTCCGGCGCGACGTCTTGCGCGATGGTTTTGTCGCCTCCCGTAAACTTCCACTTTTGCACCAATGCGAGCGACTCGTTCACCGTCGCGCTGGTGAGATCAAAAATCGTCTTCCCGTGCAGTCGCACCGCCCGCGCCTGCGGATTCACCCGCGCGCCATCGCAGGACGGACACACTTTCGCCTCGCCTTCCTCCAGATTTTCGCCCTGCCGTTCCTTATCGAGTTCGCGTTCAAGCTGAGTTTCCAGCCGCTTGTTGACCGAATGCTTCCAGACCTCGCCGAAGCCCTGGCATTCGAGACACCAGCCATGCGGGGAGTTATAGGAAAACAAACGCGGATCGAGCGCATCAAACGCCACGCCACATTCAGGACACGCCCGCTCGTTGCTGAGCGTGCGATTGCGGCCTTTCGCGTCCACGGCACGAATCGTCCCCTTCCCAATCTCCAACCCGCGCGCGATGACCGCCTGCAGCTCTTTTGTCATCGTCGCCTTGCCTTTCCATTCGCCGATCAACACCTCAATCGTGTGCTCGCGGAAACGTTCCAGTTTCGGAAACGCGTCCACCTTGCAGAGCTTCCCGTCCACGACGAGCGTCTCGAAACCCTCGTTCCGGGCCCATTTAGCGACCTCAGTGTGAAAGCCCTTGCGTCCGCGAATCACCGGCGCGAACAACTGCACCCGCCCGCCCTTTGCCATTACCGCGACCTGACGCGCCACTTCCGCCGTCGTCTGCTTCTCCACCACGCACCCGCAGTCCGGACAATGCTGCGTGCCGAGCTTTGCAAAAAGGAGCCTGAGAAAATGATACACCTCGGTCACTGTCGCCACCGTGGATTTCCCTCCGCCGCGCGTCACTCGCTGTTCGATGGCAACCGTCGGTGGCAGACCGGAGATGGCATCCACATCCGGCTTTTCGAGCTGCTCCACAAACTGCCGCGCATAAGGCGACATCACATCCAGAAAGCGGCGCTGTCCCTCGGCAAACAGGAGATCAAACGCGAGCGTGCTCTTCCCGCTTCCGCTCAAGCCGGTAATCACCACCATTTTCTCGCGTGGAATCTCCAGGGTGATGTTCTTTAAATTATGTTCCCGGGCGCCGGACACCCGGATCATTTTGGATAAAGGCGCGAGCCGTAGTTCGGGCGTCCCGCCCGAAGTTTCAGCTACCCTGCACGAATCATCTTCCTCCGACCGTATTGCGTTGGCGT
>Ga0105047_10005836_pt1 | contig 21016 bp, 15 predicted proteins | sample MAT04_FD_78384 | JGI IMG/M metagenome (GOLD analysis project Ga0105047, IMG submission 78384) | Freshwater microbial communities from Lake Fryxell liftoff mats and glacier meltwater in Antarctica - MAT-04 (megahit assembly) | ecosystem: Environmental > Aquatic > Freshwater > Ice > Liftoff... | reverse complement strand
GCCGGTCATGGCCACATCTTTTTTGACCGGATTACGTGTTATTACCGATACCAGCGCAGTTGTCATGGCAACACCAGCTGAAGGACCATCTTTTGGTATGGCACCGGCAGGCACATGAACGTGAATTTCATGTTTCTGGAAGAACTCAGGTTTAATATGGAATTCGGAAGCATGGGCACGAATGTAGGAATGAGCCGCCTGTGCAGATTCCTTCATGACGTCACCCAGCTGGCCGGTCAGAGTCAGTCCGGCTTTTCCTTCCATCAGAGTCGCTTCAATGTGAAGAATCTCACCACCCACAGGTGTCCAGGCAAGCCCGTTCACAACACCGATTTCGTTTTTATCCAGATCTTCTTCACGCACATATTTGGGCGCTCCCAGATAAGTATGGACATTTTTGCTGGTCACCTTGACGATCTGCTTATTGCCTTCGGCCACCTTGCGGGCAACCTTGCGGCACACCTTGCCAATCTCGCGTTCCAGATTACGTAATCCAGCTTCGCGTGTATATTTGGCAATAATTTCCTTTATTGCTGAATCATCGAAAGAAATGTTCTTGGTTTTCAATCCGTTTTCTTTCAACTGACGCGGTTCCAGATAGCGATGGGCTATTTGCAGCTTCTCTTCCTCGGTGTAACCGGCAAGATTAATGACTTCCATACGGTCACGCAGTGCCGAAGGGACCGGATCAATCTGGTTGGCCGTGGCAATGAACATGACATTGGAAAGGTTGAACGGCTGGTTGATATAGTGATCCGAAAAGGAATGATTCTGCTCCGGGTCAAGAACCTCAAGCAGTGCCGAAGAAGGATCGCCCTTATAGTCGTAGCCCAGCTTGTCGATCTCGTCCAGCATGATAACCGGATTATTGGTGCCGGCCTGCTTCATGGCCTGAATGATACGGCCTGGCAGTGCACCGATATAGGTGCGGCGATGACCGCGAATTTCAGCTTCATCCCTGACGCCGCCCAGTGACATGCGAACAAACTTGCGGTTCATGGCTCTGGCAATTGACTTACCCAGAGAGGTTTTACCAACACCAGGAGGACCAACAAAGCAGATGATCGGGCCTTTCATCTTTTTCTTCAGTTTGCGTACGGACAGGAATTCAAGAATACGCTCCTTGATCTTGTCCAGATAAAAGTGATCGTCATTCAGAATCTTTTCTGCCCGGACAATATCCAGGCTGTCGCGACTGGACTTGCTCCATGGAATTTCAACCAGCCAGTCCAGGTAGGTCCTGATAATACCAGCTTCACCCGAATCCTGGTGCATGTTTTCCAAACGGGAGAGTTGCTTGAATGCTTCTTTCTCAACAGCCTCCGGCATTTTTGCGGTCTCGATCGCCTTTCTGATCTCAACCATCTCCTCTTTGCCGTCACCATCGCCCAGTTCCTGCTGAATAGCCCGCATCTGCTCACGCAGGTAGTACTCACGCTGGTTCTTGCCCATCTCCTCCCGCGCAGCACTCTGAATCTTAGCCTGCACGCTGAGTAGTTCGACTTCGCGGTTAAGAATTTCATTAACCTTGGTCAAACGGGTGATCGGATCTACAGTTTCAAGCAACAGCTGGGCATCCGTGACTTTCAGTCCCAGATTACTGGCAATCAGGTCCGCCATACTGCCTGGATCCTGAATATTTTCAAGAATAACAACCACTTCCGGCGGAATCTGCTTGCCTAGCTCCACAGCCTTGACCAGTTGTTCACGCACAGTGCGGATCAATGCCTCTGTTTCAAGCGTCATATCCAGCAATGGAGCATCGTTCATACGTTCAATCCGTACGGAATGAAACTGTTTGTCTTTTTCAAACTCAAGAATTCTTGCCTTGGCAAGACCCTGAACCAGAATCTTGACTCTGCCATCCGGCAGTTTAAGCATACGCATGATCATGGCAACTGTGCCGACACGGTATATCTTGTCCGGAGATGGGTCTTCCTCACCGATTTCATGCTGGGTTGCCAGCAGAATCATACGATCACCGGCCAAAGCACTGTCCACAGCCTTGACCGACATCTCACGCCCGACAAACAGCGGTATGATCATAAACGGATAGACTACGACATCGCGAACAGGCAGCAACGGCAGAACATCAGGAATTTTCAGCTCTTCAGCGTCCTGAGTTTCCACTTCTTTTGCAATGTTTTTTTCAACAGCCTTTACCGCTTTTTTTCTTGGTTTTTTAACTGAATCACTCAACTGTGATCTCCTTTATCGGTATCTGTATACCACAGGTTTTCGGGCATCTGACATGCAACACCCCCAAACGGTATTCAGCATTTATTGAACACATATTAACGCTGCCCGGAATCTGCACTGCATATTGAAAATGACCAAAGCTGCGTTCCATACAAACAAAACGCCCCTCCACCTGTTCTCTCGGCTTATGGGCATCCAGAGTCAATGTAATCCCACTCACCTTCAAACTGATATCATCCAGCCTGAAGCCTGGCAGATCAAACTCCAAAACGATCTCAGTATCCGTTTCATACATATCCATCCGGGGACGATTATCTGATTCATCCAGATCATCCCGCATCTCCAGGACATGCAAAAGGCTTTTGATCTCACCAACCTGGCGGCTTAGAATTTCACGATGGTGCGGCTTCTTGCCTGAATAACGTGGCATGGCATGTATCCATTCGTCTAAAATAGTGGTGAAGATTCTATTTAGTCACATAAATGATTTAATCACTCCTGACGCCATTGTCAAGTTTGACTGAGCCTAATTTGTTTTCATCCGGAAAGGGTGCTTTTTCTCCCTGGCGACGTCAACCTTCGGTTTTGCTTGTGCGGCGTACCCATGTACGCCTCCGCGCAAACCCTCGATTTCCTTGCCAGGAGAAAAAATCCCCGCTTTCCAAACTGAAAACCAATAGTTTCACATCCGAAGTTTCCGGATGGAAACTAATTTAGTTTACCAATTACAAATAACAATTGACATAGGGACACTATTGCACGATATTTTTAACCATTTATACGTACTGCATGAATTTCAGCATGGTCTGTTATTGATCAGCTGAGCCCCCTTCTACTTGAGAAGGGTATTTTATTTATTCAATATTTAAGCTGGAGACGCCTATGGAACGCTGGTCAACAACTGACTCTGCCAAGATATACAACATGGACAACTGGGGTGCCGATCTGTTTTCTATCAACAAGAAAGGCAATATGTGTGTCCATCCCTCTTCAAACTCGAAAAGCTCTATCGATATGCGAGTGTTGATGGATGATCTGATCAAACGCAAGATAAAACCACCAATCCTGCTACGCTTCATGGACGTTTTGCAGGGACGAATAGCCAGCATCAACAGGGTTTTCAAAAGCGCAATTACCGAAAACGCCTATCCGGCCAAATACCAGACATTCTATCCGATCAAGGTCAATCAGCAACGCCAGGTGGTGGAAGCGATCGCATCTTATGGCAAGCGTTACAATATCGGCCTGGAGGTCGGTTCCAAGCCGGAATTGGTTGCCGCGATTTCAATTTCCACCGGAAACGGGTTGCCGATCATCTGCAACGGCTATAAGGATTCCGAATACATTGAAACCGTTCTCTATGCCACCAAAATCGGCTACAACATTACCATTGTCATTGAAAAGCTTTTTGAGCTGGAAAAGATCATCGAGCTGTCAAAGCGTACCGGCATCCGCCCTATCCTCGGCATCCGTGTCAAGCTTTCTTCCAAGGGGACCGGGAAATGGGCTACATCTGGTGGAGAGGATGCCAAATTCGGCCTGCGCATGACAGAAATGATCGCCGCCATCCGCCTGCTGGAAGAACATAACATGCTTGAGTGTGTAAAGCTGCTTCATTCACACATCGGCAGCCAGATTACCAAGATTGACAAAATCAAGACGGCACTGATTGAAGGCGCTCGCATCTACTGCGAAATCCGCAAGATGGGTGTTAATATTGAATATCTTGACATCGGTGGCGGCCTCGGCGTGGATTACGACGGTTCCAAATCCAGCTATTTCTCCAGTGTCAACTATACGATTGAAGAATACGCCAACGACGTAATCTACCAGATCAAGAATATCTGTGACGAAGCAGGGGTTGAATGCCCGAACATCATCTCAGAATCCGGCCGGGCGACTGTTGCCCACTATTCGGTGCTGGTAACCAACGTCCTCAACACCAATACCCAGAGCCTGATGCCTGACTTTGAAGTGATGATGGCAGAGTCTGAAAAGATCGCGCCCACAGTCAGAAAGCTGCAGGACATTTACAAGAGCATTGACCGCTATTCGTTGCGAGAAGATTATCATGACACTCTTCAGCTGATCAACGAAGCTGTCAGCCTGTTCAATCTGGGCTATCTGACTCTGAATGACCGTGCTATTGCCGAGTGGCTTTACTCCAAGATCATCAAAAAGATCAACAGTATAGTGGAAAAAATCAAACCCATACCGGAAGAGATGCAGAACTTCCAGCTGCATATGAGGCAAACCTATTTTGCCAATTTCTCCCTGTTTCAGTCCATACCGGACTCCTGGGCAATTGACCAGCTGTTCCCGATCATGCCGATCCAGCGACTGAACCAGAAGCCTGACGTCATGGCCTCCATCGCTGACATCACCTGCGATTCGGATGGTGAAATTACCAGTTTTGTTGGTGAAAACGGACGCGCCAAATCGCTTCCACTGCACAAGCTCAGGAAAGACGAGGATTATTTCATCGGCTTTTTCCTGATCGGCGCCTATCAGGAAATCCTGGGCGACCTGCACAACCTGTTTGGCGACACCAACGCTGTACATATCACTTTCAACAAGAAGACCGGCTACATGATCGACACGGTCATCAACGGTGACGCCACCTGGGAAACGCTGAAATATGTTCAGTACAAAGGGCCGGAGATTCTCAAGCACGTCCGCGACAATCTGGAGAAAAGTGTAGCATCCAAGAAGATCTCCATTGAAGAGAGCAGTCACTTTATCGAACTGCTGGACAAGACGCTTCTTGGATATACCTATTTCGGCGATTAGCCGCCGGCTTTTGTAAAAGTTATGTTACGGGCATTGCGCTTAGGGGCAAATGCCCGTATTATATTGAACACAATCATTTCACCCAGGAAGGAAACTAATATGAGCAAAGTATTAATCATCGGTGCAGGCGGCGTCGGACAGGTTGTCACCCACAAATGTGCCCAGGCCACAGACGTAATCAGCGAAATCACACTGGCCTCCAGGACAAAGTCCAAATGTGACGCCATTGCCGCCCAGATAGCAACACCGATCAAAACAGCCCAGGTTGATGCCGACAATGTGCCGGAACTGGTGGCACTGATCAAACAGGAACAGCCAAAACTGGTTATCAACGTAGCCCTCCCCTACCAGGACCTGACCATTATGGATGCCTGCCTGGAAACAGGCGTGGATTATCTGGATACAGCCAACTACGAACCGCTGGAAACAGCCAGGTTTGAATATTCATGGCAGTGGGCCTATCAGGAACGCTTCAAGGAAAAGGGCCTGATGGCGCTACTCGGCTCCGGCTTCGATCCTGGTGTAACCAATGTCTACACCGCCCTGGCCGCCAAAAAGTATCTGGATGAAATCCAGGAACTGGACATCATCGATGCCAATGCCGGGTCACACGGGCTGCCGTTTGCCACCAACTTCAACCCGGAAATCAACATCCGCGAAATAACTGCCAGCTGCCGCCACTGGGAAAACGGGCAGTTTTTGGAAACAGCACCGCTCAGTACCAAGCGCGTCTTTGATTTTCCTGAAGGTATTGGCCCGATGAACATCTACCGCCTCTACCATGAAGAGATGGAGTCCATCGTCAAGCATATCCCGACCATTAAAAAGGCCCAGTTCTGGATGACCTTTTCCGACAACTACCTCAAGCACCTGGAAGTGCTTCAGAATGTCGGCATGACCCGCATTGACGAGGTTGACTTCAACGGCCAGAAAATCGTGCCGATCCAGTTCCTCAAAACGCTGCTGCCTGATCCGGCCAGCCTCGGTCCGCTGACCAAAGGCAAAACCTGCATCGGCGTCATTGCACGCGGCATCAAGGACGGCAAGCGCAAACAGGTTTATATTTACAACATCTGCGATCATGAGGCCTGCTACAAAGAGGTTAAGTCACAGGCTATCAGCTACACAACAGGCGTTCCTGCCGTTGTAGGTGCATTGATGATGCTGACCAACAAATGGCGCGGGGCTGGTGTGTTCAATATGGAACAGTTTGATCCTGAGCTGTTTCTGGATGTGCTGGGACCAATGGGATTGCCTACGGTAGTAGTGGATGGCGGAGAATGGCCTGAGTTGTAGTCCGCTTTGCTGATGACAACAGGCGAAGGTTTTCGCTCACAGATTAAGGTTTTGTTTTTCAGCTCAACTTAATCTCAACCTTAACCTGAATAACTATGCACAATATGAGAGGGACTTGCACTAAGTGCCTGTCCCTCTTTTTTTGAATGACTGCACATGAAACAGGAATGCATGCGGTACTGAAAATCCAGCGGACTTCTGGTTTCTTTGACGGTTCTGACCGGAACCTTAGAAACCTTTACATTTGAGATTGAAGCATATTTTCCCTTGCCACTCCATAAAACCTAATATAGACTGAATTCAGTCCTATAGTTTAAGGAGGTCATTATGCTGCTTCAGGAATCCATAAAACCGATCAGTTACGTAAAGGCACATGCAGCTGATATTATTAGTGATATCACCAAAACTCGCGTCCCTATCATCATCACACAGAACGGGGAAGCCAAAGCGGTTTTACAGGATATCGCCTCGTATGAAGAAATCCAGAAAAGCCTGGCACTCCTCAAAATACTTGCCCTAAGCCAAAAGGACATTGAGGAGGGGCGAGTAGAATCCGTTGAAAAAGTCTTCGCCGACTTGAGGGAAGAAATCAGGGAGCGCCGACAAGGATGAAATACCACCTTCGTCTTGCCATGGCCGCAAAATCAGACCTGCGTGAGATTCTTCGTTATGTTGAATCACATGATTCACCAGAGTCTGCCGACAAACTGGTAAACAGCATTGAGCAAACAGTTACTTCGCTGGCCACGATGCCGGAACGCGGACACCATCCTCCTGAGATGGAACAAATCGGCATCCGTGAATTCAGGGAAATACATTGCAAGCCATACCGTATTATTTATTCAGTACATCAGGATTCCGTCTTGGTCCATTGCATACTGGATGGACGACGTGATATGCAGACACTTTTACAGCAGCGCCTGTTGCGCTGACAGGAATAACCTATGACCGAAATCGATATTGATAAAATCCTTGAACTTTCCCCCTCCCCGGCCTATGTGGTCGACCTAGGGCGTCTACGCCATAATTTGTCCATCCTGGATGACGTGCAAAAACGCAGCGGTGCCAAGATTTTGATGGCCATGAAGGCCTTTTCCATGTGGAGCGTCTTTCCTCTGATCCGTCAGACTCTGCGGGGGGTCTGCGCCAGCTCACCCTGGGAGGCTCGGCTGGGCTATGAAGAGTTTGGCGGTGAGATACACTCCTTTGCAGCAGCCTTCAAGGAAAGTGATATTGTGGAGCTGCTACAGATTTCCAACCACCTGGTTTTCAACTCCTTCAACCAACTGGAGCGCTTCCGCCCGTTGTGGGAGAAAGAACAGGGGCGTGTCTCCATCGGCCTGCGGGTCAACCCGGAACATACGGAAGGACACACGGCCATCTACGATCCCTGTGCGCCATGCTCACGCCTTGGAATTCCGAGAGCGGAGTTTGACGGTCGTTCACTGGAAGGTATTGACGGGCTGCACTTCCACACCCTCTGTGAACAGCTGTTCGAGCCGCTACAGCGTACTGCTATGGTTTTTGAAGAGAAGTTCGGCCACCTGCTGCACGGGATGAAATGGCTCAATCTGGGGGGTGGGCACCACATCACCCGGGAAGGGTACGACATTGACGGACTGGTGGAGCTGGTGAAATATTTCCGGGAGAAATATGATCTGGAGGTTTACCTGGAGCCTGGCGAAGCCATTGCCATCGGCACCGGCATCCTGGTCAGCGAAGTGCTGGATGTGGTTCACAACGAGATGGATATCGCAATTTTGGATGTGTCAGCAACCTGCCACATGCCGGACATCCTGGAGATGCCCTACCGTCCTGGCATCAAATACGGATATGATCCTGGCGAAAGAGCCCATACCTACAGACTTGGTGGTCCATCCTGTCTGGCCGGCGACATCATCGGTGACTGGTCTTTTGAAAAACCGCTCCTGGCCGGTGATCGTCTGGCCTTCCTGGACATGTCCCACTACACCATGGTCAAGACAACCACCTTTAACGGCATCCAGCACCCGGCCATCTGTACCTATGAACCGCAAACCGTCGAGTTGTCGGTCAAGCGCAGCTTCAGTTATCCGGATTTTAAGGCGAAACTATCATAATTCCGGCTACAGAGGTCACAGCCAAAAGTAGGTGCTTTTAAGCAAGAACACAGAGTTGACCCAAAACCGTTATCTATTTTGACATTTTTTTGGGTAAAACTTGGCCACCACATTTGTTTTGGTTTTTCTCTGAGTGCTCTGTGACTGTGGCAAAAGAATTTCGAGGTTTTTATGGAACTGAAAAGTAAAATATGGATGACCGGCAGCCTGGAATGGTTTGCCTATATTGATGATGAAGAGGTTTATCTGGGCAAGCGCGAGGTCCCTGCTCCACTGGAAGAGGGCGATGCCTGGACTAACGAACTGGGCCACATGTTCAAGATTATGGATGGCTATATTGTGCTGGTCGGCAAAACTGACCCGCCCAAAAAATACTGGTAACCCTCTGCATCATTCCCCAGCCATCCCCATGGCCCACTGAAAATTGACCAGCGCCACCCGGTAATCACGTTGCGAACGGGCCAGATTACTCCTGGCCTGAATCAGGTTCAGCTGGGCGTCATCAACTTCCAACCTGATTTTTACACCATACTCGTACCCCTTTTCAGCCATCTGCAGCAACCGCTCCGCCTGCTTTACCGTACCGTCAAGCGACTGCACGATTTCGCCCGACTCCTTGACAGCATAACCGGTTGTACGGACTTCCAGGGCAATCGCATCCAGCTGGCTTAAAACCTCAATCTGCTTGGTTTTCAGATCGCTTTCCGCCTGGGTCACCAGGCCGCTGGTCTTGAGTCCGTCAAAGAATGGGAAACTCAGATAGACCCCCACGCTCCAGGCAGCACCATTATCGGCCTGATTTAACACTGGTGATGACACGTCCAGCCAGCGCCACCCTCCGCCACCTTTCAGGTCCAGCCTGGGTTTATTGTTGCTTTTTGCAATGGTGACCAGCTCTTTGTAGATGCCGACCCTCAACTGCAGGTCCGATAGTTCCGGCCTTTTTCTGGAGGCAATCTCAAAGGCTTCCTCGTAGGTTTTGATACTTTCCGCAGCTGTTGCCAGAGAACCGTACACATCAATATCCTGCCCGTCCAGAGCCAGCAGAAAGCGCAGTTTTTCACGAACAGTGCGGATTGCATTCTCGGTTCTAATGGATTCTGGCAGTGCATTTTTCACAGCCACCTCGGCAGCCAGCACATCATAGTCCGTTGCAACACCGGAATCATATTTACGCTGCGCCTCATTAAGCAGTCGCTTTTTTTGGGCCAGATTCTCTTTGGCCAGCAAATGCAGTTCCCGTGAAAGCAGCACATCATAAAACTGGTTAGACACATCACGCCAGGCCGCCTGACGATACAGGCGCAGCTGTTCATCGGCCGTTTTCAGGCCAACTTCTGCCGCTCGAACAGCCGCACCGATCTTGCCCCAAGTAAAAAGCGGCTGGGAAACCGAGACTTCGACGCTCTGATAAAACTGCTTCGGTGCAATTCCCATCAGCGCCTTCTGGCTTTCATCATGACTATAGGATGACGTACCGTTCAGGGATACCTGTGGCAATGCTGCCGAACGCTCCTCCACATATCTTCCCTGAATATATTTGCCATATTCTCTGGCTTTGGCAATATTGCGGTTCTTCTCCATGGCTATGGAAAGCGCCTGATCCAGAGTCAGCAAGCGGACCTCTGAGGCATATGCAACCGGGCTGAAAAGCGGCAGACACATTATAAACAGCAATATTGTTGTAATCAGTTTAATCATGACCAACTGTTCCACCTTTCCATTTATGTTTTACCCAGCCGCCAAAATCATCCATCACCGTATACATGACCGGCACCACCAACAGTGTCAGCATGGTAGCTGTCAGCAGACCCCCAACAACCGCTCTGGCCATGGGGGCACGCATCTCTGCACCGGCACCGATAGCCAGAAACAGCGGCATCATGCCGAAAATCATTGCCAAAGTCGTCATTATGATAGGTCTGAGTCTGGTCCGTCCAGCCTGTATGACCGCATCACGCCTGCTCATACCGTCCCGCTGCTGCAGCACCTTGGCGTAGTCCACCAGAAGAATGGCATTTTTAGTCACCAGTCCCATCAGCATGATCAGACCGATCAGGGACATGATATTAACCGTATCGCCGGTCAGCTTCAGCATCCCGGCCATGCCGACGATCGAGAGCGGCAGTGAAAACATGATCGCAAACGGTTCAAAGAATGATTCGAACTGAGCAGCCAGAATCAGATAGACAAACAGGACCGCCAGCAGCAGTGATTCTCCCATGTAACCAAATGATTCGGCCATATCCTCAGCTTCGCCCGACAAGTTAATACGGTAGCCGGGCGGCATATTGATGAGCTGTGAGGCGGCCTCCACATGTTTGACCGCTGTTCCGATGGGCAGGTTATCCAGATTGGCGCTGACCGTAACCTGACGAGACAGGTCGCGACGGTTGATTTCTGTAGGAGAAGCAGCGGCAATGGTACTGGTCAGGCTGGACAGAGGAATCAGTCGTGACGTGCCGTCTGCATCTGTTACGGAAATTTTCAGATCGCCAATCTGCGACTGATTCTGTCTTAGCGACTGTGGCAGACGGACACGCACGTCAACGGCATCTCCATCTTCATCCTCATAGGTTGAAATCGCTTCGCCGCCAACCAGGCGCCCAACTACCCCCACAATATCGTTGGTTGTCACACCGGCAGAGAGCGCCTTTTCACGATCCACACGCAAGTGATATTCCGGAATATCATTTTCCAGGGTCATGGCAATATCAACAATACCTGGCACTTTGTAGAGTTCATCTTTCAGACGTCGGCCCAGATCTTTCAATACGGCAAGGTCATCCCCTTTCAAGTTGACGTTGAGCGGCTTCTGGGATCCGCCGACCTGTCCCACCTCCTCGATTGAAAAGGTGATACCCGAAATTTTTGAAAACCGTTCACGCACCTCGCGCTGCAGCACAAACTGATTTTTACGCCCTTCACTGCGCTCCTTGAGCTTGACGTACAACAGGCCGTCCCGCACCGTGCCGCTGTCACCGGCTCCAATTGTGGCATAAGTGTGATCAATATCCTTAAAGTCTTTCAGACTGTTCAGTATCTCATTCAGGCGGTTTTCTGTTTCAACCATGGAGGCATCCGGCGCGGTCTTGAAAGAAACCTGAAACTCACCTTTGTCATAGAGCGCCATAAACGATGACTCCAGCGTGCTGAAGATGCCTATTCCGCTGACAAAGGCAGCCAGAGCAATACCCATGATAATCTTGCGATGGTCCAGTGCCCAGCCGATCAAAATCTTGTACCTGTCTGCGTTTGTATCAAACCAGCTGTTGAACTTTTCCAGCAGGGCGGCAATGCCCTTGCGTCGCCCCTTCATATGTATGGATGGGTCATGCCAGCGTGACGAAAGCATGGGATCCAGAGTAAATGAAACCAGCAATGATACCAGCACGGCAAAGGCCACACTGATACCAAACTGGAAGAAAAAACGCCCCACGATGCCCTTCATAAAAGCAACCGGAACAAATACGGCCACAATCGACATTGTTGTGGCAAAAACCGCCAGGCCGATCTCGGCAGTACCGAAACGAGCTGCCTCCATGTGACTTTTACCCATTTCCAGATGGCGCACGATATTTTCACGCACAACAATAGCATCGTCGATCAGCAATCCGATGGCCAGAGAAAGTGCCATCAGTGTCATGACATTCAGCGTCATTCCCAGGGAATTCATGATGATAAAGGTTGAAATAACCGATATGGGCAGCGTCACACCAGTAATCACCGTTGAACGCCAGGAATTGATAAAGCAAAAGACTATCAGTACTGTCAGGACCCCGCCGATCACAAGAGTCTCCTTGACGTCTGTCAGTGACTCCCTGGTCATGATCGAGCCGTCACGCACCATTGTCAGTGTAACACCGGGCGGCAGCTCCTTTTGCAGCTTATCCATTACCTTTCTGACTGTATCCACCAGCTCAACCTGATTACCGCCGGACTGTTTGTAGATATCCAGGCCGATGCCAGGCTGCCCGTTGATTAGTGCCAGCTTGCGTTTTTCCTCACTGCCGTCGCTGACCTGCGCAACTTCCCCCAGTTTTATCGGACGGTTGTTGCGCCTGGTTACAACCATATCTCGATACTGGTCGGCCCGCTCCGGCTTGCCATCCACACGCAGCGGATATTCGGCTGTGCCCCGGGTAATACGGCCAAGAGGCGAGTTGGTGTTTTCAGACTTGATACCGTTTACAATGTCATTCACACCAAGTCCAAGAGAGTCGAGCCGGACCGGGTCAAGTTCCACACTAATTTCCCGTTTCTGGCCGCCAACCATATCAACCTTGCCAACACCAGCCACACTTTCGAAACGCTTCTTGATCTTCTTTTCCACAACGGTTGTCAGCTCACGGGGTGACATATTGCTGGACTGCACCGCCAGGGACGCCACCGGAGTGGCGTTAAAATCCAGTTTCTGAATGACCGGTTCCTCGATCCCTTTCGGCAGCGTACCACGTATGGAAGCAACCTTGGCGCGCACCTCCTGGGCAGAGTCGTTGACCTTCTCCTCCAGACGGAATTCAACCACAACCGTTGAAACACCTTCCCGAGAGGTAGAAAAGACATGCTTAACCCCGGCAACCTGGTTGACACCTTCTTCGATCCGCTTGGACAGCTCGCGCTCAACGGTTTCCGGGGATGCACCGGGAAACTGGGTCACCACCGAAATAACCGGAAACTCCACATTGGGAAACATTTCTACGGACAGATGGCGATAGGAAAATACACCCAGGACTACCAGAGACAGCACGATCACCGTGGCAAAGATGGGGCGTTTTATGGAGACATCAGAAAGAATCATTTTGCTGCCGCCTGCGGCACAACTACCTGCTCGCCGTCTTTCAGGTTGAAACCTCCGCGCACAACATACTGCTCACCAGTCTTCATCCCTGTGACAACTTCAATTCGCTCACCATTCTGGACCCCGATGGCGATGTCTCTTTTGTGAGCAAGGCCATTCTCAACAATAAACAGGCTCCCTTTTTTGGCAGTCAAATCAAGCGAATTAACAGCGCTGCGCGGCACCTGCAGAACACTGCTCCGCTTACCAACAATGATCCGCCCTTTTGCAAACAGGCCGCCTTTCAGCTGTTCCTGATCGTTACGCACTTCTGCGATCACTTTCATGGAGCGGTCCGCAGCAGAGAGTTCCGGATTGATGTACTTGATAACGCCACTGAATGTCTTTCCTGGCTGAGAATCCACAGTAAACTCCAGCGATTGCCCCTGCTTGATCCTGGCGGAATCGACAGAGGATACGGAAAATGTCAGATTCAGCAGCCGGTTATCCACTATGCGAAAAATCGGTTTCCCGGCAGCGGCATCACTGGCCAGATCGCCCACATTCACATCTCTCAGAGCCACAACTCCGTCAATTGGCGAATTCACCTTACCTTTTGCCAGCCGGGCCTGGGCCTGGCGCAACTCCTCTTCTGCAACGCCGATCTGGGCCAAAGCAGAAGCGATTCGTGCTCTGGAAGCCTCAAGTTCACTGCTGGCGTCATCCAGGGCCTGCTGGGTCGCCAGTCCGGCTTCTTTTAACTTCTGCATACGGGCCAGTTCCCGTTCTGCCCGGTTGAGCGTCACCTTTGACTGCGCCTGACCAGCCTTGGCCGACTCAATACCGGCCTGTGCCCTTTTAACCTGCGCCTCAGTCTCGGCAACTTCGATCCGTGCCAGCGGCTGCCCTCTTTTAACCCTGACCCACTCATTGACATAAACCTGCTTGATCAGGCCCGGTATCTGGGTTTTTATATCTACTGAAAACTTGGGCTCCAGAGTCCCGGTCACCTCAACGCTATCCAGTAGTTCAGCCGCCGCTGCGATCTGAACATCAACAGCAACTGCTGGCTTGACCGTCGTCTTGGTGCTATCGCTGCTGCTGCACGCAGCAATCAAACCGTTGAAAACAAAAATAAATAAAACGATAAAAAAACGTCTCATCCAAAACTCCTTAAGTGCACTGCAAATCATTTTGCTCTGATCCCATCAAACAGTAGCTGAATCATCCTGATCATGGCTGCCCCGTCAATACGCGGTTCTCTCAGACAGATGTGCTCCTCAATAACAACATTCATCAAAGCCAAAATGGACCAGGCCATGTCATTAACGCTGCCATCCCTGATTTCTTCGCAAAGGATTCCCCTCTGCAGAATTTTGGCTATTTCATCCAGAATTCTCGTATAAAAGCTATCAAGGTCATATTCCGGCGCGCCCTGTGGAGGCCCGTAATAAATGGAAAAACAGAGCTGTACAACCTGCCTGTGCTGACAGCCAATATCAAATATCCCCTGGCAGAAGTGCACCAAACATTGACTGGACGTACCGGAAAAGGAAATCAGCTCGGTAATTGTTGACTCAAACAGGGAGTAGCTGGAATCCATCAGCTCCAAATACAGCCCTTCCTTATTTTTAAAATAGTAGTACAACACCGGTTTTGTGACACCGGCTGCTTCACACAGCTCCCTGACGGTGGTGGATGCGTAGCCGCGCCGGGTGAACTGATCCAGCGCAGCCGCCAGTAATCGATCTTTTGCATCGGGTTGCACAGCTGCAGTTTTTTCGACTTTTGCCATTAAGATATCTCCTTACTAAAATAATACCTACCGGTAGGTATACAAAATGGATATTTTTCTGTCAAATATTTTCTGTAATCGATCAAAACTTGGATTTTACATTATGAAGTTATCTTGGCAGAAACTGGCGGGCGAATTCTATCCATAAAAGGGCTGCGCGATTCAGATGACGACCTTTTTTCCAGATAATGGACATATCATGGTGAATCTGGGGACGAACCAGAGGGATTGCTTTAATAGATTTTGGATCAAGCTCGGCACAGGTTTTACTGGGCAGAAGAGCCACTCCCAGATTGGTTGCAACAAGCTGCGTCATCAGTTCTCTCTGTGTTGTTTCAAAAATAATGCTGGGTTGAAAACCGGCAGCAATACAGTTGTTGACTATTACGTGGTGCAGGCTGAAATCTTGCCGATACATGACAAATTGTTCATTGCTGAGCTCAGCCAGTCCAACTTCGTTCAGACGGCTGATACGATGTTCAGGGCTGACAATAACCCAGAGCGGATCATTGGAGAGGGCAAAGGAGTGATAGGCGTTGCTGTCCGGCAGATTGCAGATGATGCCAATATCAATACTGCCATCCTGAATTCCCAGTTCAATAGTTTTTGAACCATACTCAAACAGAGCAATATCAATCTGCTGGTACTTTTTCTTGAACTCACCCAAAAGCTGGGCAAAACGAGTCGAACCGGTAATGGGCGGCAGTCCGATCACCACCTTGCCTTTATCCAGCTTGGCTGCACTTTCCACTTCCACGGAAAGATTATTGAACAGGGTAACAACCTCCTGGGAATGCAGCAAAAAGGTCTCCCCGGTATCAGTCAACTGAATCTGCCTGGAGCTCCTGTTAAACAGAAAAAAACCAAGCTCCTCCTCCAGGTCTTTGATCATTTTACTGATGGCCGACTGGGATACATGAAGCGTTTCAGCGGCTCGGGTAAAGCTTTTCTGACGTGCGACTTCAATAAAATATTTCAGATGGCGAATATCCATAACCACTCCCCACGCATACATACATTTTACTCATGATACCCATGAAAACTATCTATTTTACTTATAACATAAAAATCACTAGATTCAATTTACATACAAAATTTACGGAGGTGGCAAATGAATATCGGATTTATCGGACTGGGAATCATGGGCAGCGCAATGGCAACAAACCTTTTAAAAGCGGGATTCAAGGTAACGGTATGGAACCGTTCACAGGATAAGTCAGAACTTCTGGCAAGTGCTGGAGCTGCTATTGCATCTACGCCACGCACAGTGGCAGAGTGTTCTGACATAGTAATTGCAATGATGGCCAACGGCCCTGCTGTCCAGTCCGTACGCGACGGAGCAGACGGAATCATCGCTGGCCTGAAGCCGGGCAAGGGATATGTGGATATGTCAACTGTTGATGCTGAAACATCTATAGAGTCGGCTGTACTTGCCCACAGCAAAGGTGCCCTTTTCCTGGAAGCACCGGTAGGCGGCAGCAAAAAACCTGCTGAAGACGGCACACTGACCATCATGGCCGCCGGCGACCAGGCGCTTTATGAAACTGCTCTGCCTGCATTTAAAAAGATGGGCAAGAAAATCATGTTTCTCGGCGAAACCGGCAATGGTGCACGCATGAAACTGGCCAACAATCTTGTCATGGGTGGAATGATGATTGCCCTTTGTGAAGGGCTGGCCCTGGCATCCGGCAGCGGACTTGAAGCGGCCCAGCTGTTGGAGGTGCTTGATTCAGGCGCAGTTTCCAACCCCATGTTCCGCCTTAAGGGACCGCAGATAGCAGCCAACAAGGACTTCCCGCCAGCATTCCCGCTTAAGCATATGCAAAAGGATCTGCGACTGGCCTTGAAACTGGCGGAAGAAATCGGCCAGCCGCTCTTTGCAACTGCAGCCATTAACGAACTGTTTAAAGCAGCACTGGCTACAGGGCTTGGTGATTTCGACTTTGCCGCTGTAACACAGGTTGTAAAAAAATAATTTCAACCAAGCGCAGTTTTTTTTGATAAAGTCTTGGTGATACGGCTAACAACAAAAGGAGGCTGACTGGTTATGTTTAAATCCATGAAAAAGTACATGCAGGTTGGAATTGTCCACTTTATGGCTTATCCGGAGACCATACGAGGTGAAGGTCCGATTCTGGAAACCGTACGCAAAATTATCCAGGATGACTACTTTGATGCAATTGAGGTGACCTGGATCAAGGATCGTGCAACACGGTTGAAGGTTGGTGAAATGGTCAAAACTGCCGGCGTTACACTGGCTTATGGCGCGCAGCCGAGACTGCTGACTACCGGCCTGAACCTGAATTCTCTGGATGAAAAAGTCCGTTCCGACGCTGTTTTATCCATGAAAGAAGGCATTGACGAAGCATCTGAGCTGGGTGCCGCCGGTTTTGCCTTTCTATCGGGCAAATATGAGGAAGATAAAAAGGAACTGGCCTTTGAAACATTGGTCCAGTCGACCAAAGAACTTTGCGCCTATGCCAAGAGCAAGGGAGACATGAACCTGGTGCTGGAAGTTTTTGATTACGACATAGATAAAAAATCCCTGATCGGGCCGGTCGGACTTGCCAAGCGTTTTGTAGAAACAGTCAGGAAGGAGTACGACAATTTCGGCCTGATGGTCGACCTGAGTCACATTCCGCAATTACATGAAACTATTGAAGAATCAATTCTTCCCATCAAGGACTATATCCTGCACGCCCATATCGGCAACTGTGTTATCAAAGACCCGGCCATGCCTGCCTATGGCGACATCCATCCGCGCTTTGGTTTCAAAAACAGTGAAAACGGCGTGGACGAGGTAGTCCGCTTTTTGAAAGTTCTGATGCAGATCGGTTTTATCAGTGATAAAAATCGTCCAATTGTCAGTTTTGAAGTCAAACCATGGGGAGACGAAGACGCTGATCTGGTAATCGCAAACGCAAAAAGGATGCTCAACCTGGCCTGGTCAAAATTATAAAGAGGAGTTTTTACTATGAAAATAATTGTATTGGATGGACACACCCTGAACCCGGGGGATCTGAGCTGGGACGGACTGAAAGAGCTTGGCGATGTGACGGTTTATGACCGTACTCCGGCTGACAAGACAATCGAGCGGATTGGTAACGCCGAGATCGTGATCACCAACAAAACCACTATTGACAAGAACGTGCTGGAGACATGTCCTTCGGTAAAATACGTCGGTGTCCTGGCCACAGGTTACAATGTGGTTGATGTTGCGGCGGCAAAAGAGAAGGGCATTCCGGTTGTCAATGTGCCGGCCTATGGTACCAACTCTGTCGCACAGTTTGCTATCGCCCTGCTGCTGGAGGTCTGCCAGAATGTGGGTGAACATAGTCAAAGCGTCAAGGACGGGGAGTGGGTCAACAGCAAGGATTTCTGTTACTGGAAACATCCACTGATCGAGCTGGACGGCAAAACCATGGGTATCATCGGAATGGGAACAATCGGCAAGAAAACAGCCCTGATTGCCCAGGCACTGGGCATGAAAATTCTGGTCAGCGGCAGCAGAAAAGTGGCGGAGCTGGAAAGCGATACATTGAAATATGTGGAACAGGATGAACTGCTTGCCAAGTCCGACGTTATTTCACTGCATTGTCCACTGACTGAAAGTAACAAAGGGGTTATCAACAAGGCCAATATCGCCAAAATGAAAGATGGAGTGATTATTATCAATACTTCCCGCGGTCCTCTGATCGTTGAAGAGGATCTGGCGGAAGCACTCAACAGCGGCAAGGTTTACGCAGCTGCCTTGGATGTTGTCTCAGTCGAGCCGATCAAAGCCGATAATCCGCTACTGACTGCAAAAAACTGTATTATTACACCTCATATTGCCTGGGCCCCCATTGAGGCACGCACTCGTCTGCTGAATATTGCCGTGAATAATCTGAGAAGTTTTCTGGCAGGCTCACCGATCAATGTGATAAATGGCTAGTTTAATTTGAACCCGGATAGGACCAGGGCACGGCTGCTATTCTTCAGGAAGGTCAGACCCAAGGCGCCATGGCAGGAATTGCCATGGCGCTGTCGGCCATCTTTATTTCATTTATCGCCCGGTTTTATATCCCCTGGTTTTTGACGCTTTAAGCAGGTTCCTGACCCGCCACAACTTTGCCCCCTTTACTTAACCACCCCTATTCTGCTATCACCATAGCATGAGTTCAACACCACCAATTCTGATAGAAGTGGCCGTGCCGCTTCCCATGGACAAGACCTTTCACTACAAGGTGCCGGAATCGCTTTTGTCTCAGGTTCAGCCGGGCAAACGCGTCTTTGTGCCTTTTGGCGGACGCAAGCTGACCGCTTATGTGCTGGGGTTTGTGGCATCAAGCGAATTCACCAGAATCAAAGATATCATTTCCGTGCTGGATGATGACCCGCTCTGGACAGACAATGAACTGGCCTTTTTCCGCTGGGTATCCAGCTACTACCTGCATCCTCTGGGTGAGGTGCTAAAAACTGCACTGCCATCCGGAATTAACCTTAAAAGCCGTAAAGATGAAAACAGTGGTGAAACCATAAGCGGCGGCCGCAACATTCGCATAGAAGCGTTCTACCTACCGGTTGAAACAGCTCTACCGGAAAGATCACTTGGGGCAAAAGCGGCTGAAATACTGGAACAGATCAAATCGGATGGTGAAGCATCTGCGGCTGACCTGCGCGGTCGTTTTGGCCAATGTACTCCACAATTGAAACGTCTGGTTGAACTCGGGCTGATCCGCCGTGAAGAACGGGAACAGTTCCGTGATCCGTTCAAGGATGAATCTGTGGAACATGATACCCCACGGGAACTGATCACCCATCAACAGGCGGCGCTGGACTACCTGCTTACCGCCCTGGACAGCAAGAAGTTCTCACCCTACCTGCTGCATGGTGTCACCGGCAGCGGCAAGACCGAGGTTTATCTGCAGGCGATCGCCCACTGCCTGGAGATGGACAGGAATGCACTTGTTTTAGTACCGGAAATATCATTGACACCCCAGCTGGTACGACGTTTCCGCGCCCGTTTTGGTGGCGGCATCGCCATTTTGCATAGCGGATTATCCGATGGCGAACGCTATGACGAATGGCGCCGCATCAGGCGCGGGCTGGCCCGGATTGTGATCGGCGCCCGCTCGGCCGTATTTGCTCCATTGGAGAAAATCGGCATTATCGTGGTTGATGAGGAACATGAGGCTTCCTTCAAGCAAGCCGATGGCCTGCGCTACAATGCACGCGACCTGGCACTGGTCCGGGGACAGCTGGAACAGACCACCGTACTGCTTGGCTCAGCCACCCCACTGATAACAACCCTTTATGCCGCAGAACAAGGCAGACTTGGGCTTATCTCACTACCGGAGCGGGTTCGCGGCATCCCCATGCCAATAGTAGAAACTGTCCCGATGCAAGGAGTCAAAGAGGCTGTCTCGCCGCAACTGCAAAAAGCGTTGACTGAGACCGTTGAAAAGCATGAACAGGCGATCATTTTTCTTAACCGTCGCGGGTTTGCCACAATCCTTGTCTGCAGCGAATGTAACCAGCCGCTGACCTGCCCCAACTGCAGTGTAACCCTGACCTATCACCGCCAGCGCGGCCAGAGTGTCTGCCACTACTGCGACTACTCAGTTCCAGCACCTGGTACCTGCCCATCCTGTGGATGTTTTGAGTTAAAAGAACTGGGAGCCGGCACCGAGAAGGTGGAGAATGACCTGTGCGAACTGCTGCCTGAAGCGCGCATCCTGCGCATGGACAGCGACACTACCTCCGGCAAAGGTAGTCATAACCGCATACTTTCCCGCATGGCTGATGCTACGGCAGACATTTTGATCGGCACCCAGATGATTACCAAGGGGCACGACTTTCCCGGTGTCACGCTGGTCGGGGTAATTAATGGCGATGCTGGACTACATATGCCGGATTTCAGAAGTTCTGAACGGACTTTTCAGATCCTATCCCAGGTTTTCGGTCGTGCCGGCAGAGGCGATATGCCTGGTAGAGTTCTGCTGCAGGCCCAGAATCCGGACCATTACGCCATTCAATGCGCCATCAACCATGACAGCCACGGTTTCTATCAACAGG
>Ga0105047_10005834_pt1 | contig 21017 bp, 15 predicted proteins | sample MAT04_FD_78384 | JGI IMG/M metagenome (GOLD analysis project Ga0105047, IMG submission 78384) | Freshwater microbial communities from Lake Fryxell liftoff mats and glacier meltwater in Antarctica - MAT-04 (megahit assembly) | ecosystem: Environmental > Aquatic > Freshwater > Ice > Liftoff... | reverse complement strand
CGCGTGTGGGGCGGGGCTGTGCTGGAGCGCGAGATTTTCTACACGCTCTGCGACGAGATGGGACTGCTCGTCTGGCAGGAGTTTCCGTTCAGTTCCAGCGGGATTGATAACTGGCCTCCTGAAGACCGTGGCGCGATCGACGAGATGGCTGACATCGCCCGCTCATACATCACCCGACGTCAGCATCATCCGTCGCTGCTGATGTGGTGTGGCGGGAATGAACTGCAAGGTGCGATGGATGGCGGAAAGGTGGGGATTGGCAGGCCGATCGATGTGACGCATCCGATGATGTCGCGTTTGAATGAGGTCGTGAGAAAGCTTGACCCCACGCGGCGTTTCATCGCGACCAGCTCGACGGGTCCGCGCTTCACTGCTGATGAAAAGGACTTCGGCAAAGGCCTGCACCACGACGTACACGGCCCGTGGAACCAGACCGGCGACCTGGCGCTGTGGAACAAATACTGGGACAACGACGACGCGCTATTTCGCTCCGAAACCGGTATGCCCGGCGCGAGCCCCGCCCACCTGCTCCGCGCGTTTGCCGCCGAGCGCGCCCTGCCGGCCGATCGATCCAACCCGCTGTGGATGAGCATCTCCAGCTGGTGGATCCAGTGGGACGATTATATGCGTGAAGGCGGCAATGCCTCGGACCTTGATGCCTACGTCACATGGAGTCAAACGCGCCAAGCCCGTGCGCTGGAACATGCAGTGCGCGCATGCAAGAAGCGCTTTCCGAAGATCGGTGGGATCATTCTGTGGATGGGACACGACTGTTTCCCCTGCCCCATCAACACAAGCATTCTGGACTATGAAGGCAACCCCAAGCCCGCGGCCCGGGCAGTGGCGCAGATCTTCAAGCTGGACGCGAAGCGCCTGTAACTGTTTAGGGACGGTTTGAAGAAAGGGGCTTCTGCGTAACGACCAGATGACCGCTGGCACACCAATCGCTACCGTGTTCATCAGTCATTTTAAGGAGATCACCATGGGCTTGATTCGTCTCATCGGATACGTGTTACTCGGATATGTTGCATATGAGCTGTATGCCGGAATGTCGGAGGGAGGCAAGTCCCAGGTACGACAGAGTGCCCGAAAAGCCTTACCAGGTCGCTCGCCTTCAACGGAAGGGTCAAAACGGGTAGCGGTGCAAGGTTCGGATGGTGGAACTTCGACTCGACGAGTAGGCCGTGGCGTAACCAGCGCCTGATCTTGCCTATCGTGCGGTCATAGCGTTGTGGAAAGTTAGTCGCACGGGCGACTCGACGGTGCAGTCATGCACTGTCGGCTTGCCCGTGCTGCGTTTGGCGGTATCACCGCATTGCCCCAACGACTCGTCTTGGCGGCATGCAGTCATCTCGATAGTTTTGGTGCGCATTGCAATTGCCCGCGCAGGCGTGTTCAATCCTCCCACGATTTACTGTGGAGACTGAACGATGCCCAAAGCACCCCCCTGCGCACTGGTGATCTTCGGAGCCAGCGGCGACCTCGCGAAGCGAAAGCTCATCCCGGCTATCTATGAGATGGCCCGTGAAAAACTTCTGCCTGACCAATTCGCATTGATCGGCTTCGGTCGATCTCCCATGACCGACGAGGCCTACCGCGCCGATTGCAGGGCTGCGGTTGAAAAGTTTGCGCGGACCAAGCCGGTCGATCTTGATCTGTGGAAATCGTACGAACCACGCATCAGTTATGTGCAAGGCGAGTACGGTTCATCCGAATCCCACACGCATCTGGCAAAAATTCTCGATCAGCACGATGAGAAGTTCGGGACGGCAGGCAATCGACTTTTCTATCTATCGACCCCTCCCAACCAGTTTGGCCCGATTGTCGAACGCCTCGGCGAACGGCGGTTTGCCCATCGGCTGGATAAGCCGAATGTCTGGCAACGAGTGATCATCGAAAAGCCCTTCGGTCACGACCTTGCCTCCGCGCAGGCGCTCAACCAAACGCTTCATCAATATTTCGCGGAGGAGCAGATTTTCCGGATCGACCATTACCTCGGCAAGGAGACCGTCCAGAATCTCATGGTGATGCGTTTTGCCAATTCGATCTTCGAACCGATCTGGAACTATAAATACATCGACCACGTGCAGATTACTGTGAGCGAAACGCTCGGCGTGGGATCGCGCGGCGGATATTACGACCGGAGCGGCGCGACGCGCGACATGATCCAGAATCACATGTTCCAGTTGATGGCATTGGTGGCAATGGAGCCGCCGGTCGCGCTCGATGCAGTCAGCATTCGTGATGAGAAGGTGAAGGTATTCAAAAGCGTGCGCCCGCTGCGCCCCGAACGTGCCGACGAGTTCGCGGTGCGCGGGCAATACTCGGCCGGCGAGGCATCCGGGCAGAAGACTGGGGGGTACAAGAGCGAAAAAGACGTCCCCCCCACATCCCAGACCGAGACGTTCGCGGCCATGAAGTTGTATATCGACAATTGGCGATGGAGCGGGACGCCGTTCTACCTGCGCACGGGAAAATGTTTGCCGCAGAAGTTAAGTGAGGTCGTCGTGCGATTTCGATCTCCGCCACTCACGCTTTTTCAAAAATCGTGTGAAGCGGTCTACCCCAACGACCTCGTGATTCGCGTCCAGCCTGAAGAGGGCATCAGCTGGCGATTGAACGGCAAGGTTCCTGGCGGGGCCATGAATATCAAATCGGTTGCCCTGGACTTTGAATATGCGACTGCCTTTAACGTCGAACCTCCCGAGGCCTACGAGCGTCTCATTTTCGATGCGATGCTAGGCGACCAGACGCTCTTCATCCGCGGAGATGAAGCCGAGGCAGCGTGGAAGGTGATCGACCCGATCGAGCAAGGCTGGGCATCGAGCAAAACAGCGCCCTTGGAATATGCTCCCGGTTCATGGGGCCCGCAAAAGGCGAATGAGTTGATCGAGCGCGACGGCCGCCGATGGATGCATTCCAGCGACGAGGTCGAGCCGATCATCGCTTGTTCACTGTGAGTCGCCTATGTCTCATCCACCTGCACGCTATGGAGGTGATGCGATGGCCTTGGCTGCGTTTGTTTTGATTCGACGCTTCAGTGGAGCGTCGAAAAGATGACGGCTATTTCGCTCAAAGAGTTTCAATCCAACGGCTTCGTCCGCATCGGAAAATTTCTCGCCGTGCTCGAGCTTGAAGCCTTCCGTCGCGAAGAACTTCGCTTCCGTGGCGAGATAGCAGGACATGAAAAGACGGTGTTCCGTAGCCAGGTGGCGCATCACTCTCCGGTCGTTCGGGATTTTTGCATCCGGGGCCAGCATATTCCCGCCGTCCGGCAACTACTCGGGGATAACATCTGCTACTGGTACAACCAGTTCGTCACCAAGTTTCCTGAGACGGATCTGGGAAAGGGGCAATTTCCCCGGCATCAGGACAACGGCTACATCAACATCGAACCGCCGACGACGCTGACGGTGTGGGTGGCTCTGGATGATGTCGATGAGCGCAACGGGTGCGTCTGGATGCTTCCGGAGAGCCACAAGCTGGGTGTGCTGCCGCACGGGGTGAAAAGCGCCGACTCGTGGCATCTTCAAGTCCCCGCCGAGGGGGACGGCGTACCCATCGTAGTCAAAGCTGGAGAGGCCGTTGCATTTACTGGACTCACCTTACATCGATCCAAGAACAACCTCACCGCGCAACCGCGTCGAGCCTTCTTCATGCAATATTGCCTCGCATCCGCCACGTCGCGCATCGCCACCGATCCCACTGCCGTCGCCCGACCGATCGTCGAATCCGGGCACGCCTGGTTGGTCTCCGGACAACTGCAGTGGCCCACAGGTGCTTGACGGTCGCGACCCGAATCACAACAATCGTCCTGCACCTTTATTGAGGACCGATGACCCGAAACATTGCCCATCCCGCGCTGCAGCCGCTCAAGGCCGCATTCACAGGTACCACCTTTCTTGTTGCTGAGTTTCGTGAACAGGTCACGGTCGTTGTCCCGCGCGAGCATATCGCAGCGGTCGCTCTGTTTTTGCGCGATCAACCGGCGTTGCGGTATGACATGCTCATCGATCTGCATGGGGTGGATTATCTGAATTATCCCGGCGCGAAGCACCGATTTGCCGTCAATTATGGCTTGACCAGCACGACTTTAAACAACCGACTGTGGCTGAAAGTCTACCTCGACCCGACCCGTGAGACCGTCCCCGCCAACGATATTCGTGATGAAGACGTGATCGAAAAAGGCGACCCCGGTCTGAAGCTCGACAGCGTGATCAGCATCTGGCCCGCTGCCGACTGGATGGAACGCGAAGTCTACGACATGTTCGGGATCGCGTTCGCGGGTCACCCCGACCTCAGGCGAATCCTCACGTGGAACGGTTTCGGCTCGCATCCGTTGCGAAAAGACTACCCCTTACGTGGCATCGGCGAGCGAGAGAACTACAAGATAGTCACGCGTGAAGGTGCGTAAGAGCGTTCGGTGCTTTGAACCGCCAAGGCGCCAAGAAGACAGAAAAGTTTTGCCGGGTTCCAGTGCGACCATGCTTTGACGGGATTGCGCGGTTAAGTGAAAGCTTGATTGCTGACCAAACTTGCGTTGCCAGATTTCGCCGTGCGGCTTGCCCCGCTTTTCATCGCGATATGACCAACTCCCTCAACGCCGACGGCTTCACCCTGCTCCCCGGTTTTCTCCGCAAGCAATCGCTTTTATCCGCCCGCAAAAATCTTGCCCAGTATTATCCCACCCCCGCCGAGCTCCGCGCGTCTCCGGAAAAATTTGCGGGCATTCTCGATGAGATCGACAATCTCAAGCACGAGTTCCCCTTTACCGGCGACGTGCTGAACGACCTTGCGACGAGTCCGAAAATTGTATCGCTCGTCGGCGGACTGCTGGGGACGGCTGACTTGCGACTTTCGCAGGCCGCGGTCTGGGCGAAGTATGCGGGCTTCGGGACGGATTACGAGCAGGATCTGCATGCGGACTACGAAGGCAACACGCTGGTCATTCCGCGTGACGACGGTGATTTTCGACAGGTGAATCTCATCGTCTATCTCACCGATGTCTCTGCCGACCTCGGCCCGACGCGTGTGGTCCCGCTTCGATACACGCACAAGGACTCGCTCTGGCCGCCTTGGCGGTCGCGCGAGGACTATCCCAACCTCTATCGCCACGAGCGCCCCATCCTCGCTCGTGCTGGCGACGTGCTGGTCTTTGGGATGACGCTTTTCCACCGCGCCTCGCCGATCGTCGCAAGCGACGGCTGGCGGCTGAGCCTGCACTTGGTGTATCGCGCAGCTGCCCACGATTTTCAGGGATATCACCACTGGCCCAGGCACGGCGAAAACCCACACCTGTCCCGCTTCATCACCCGCGCCACGCCCGCCCAACGTGCCCTGCTCGGCTTCCCCGCACCGGGGAATCGATATTGGAATCCACACACGCTTGACGAAGTCTCCAAGCGCTATCCCGGGATTGATCTGTCTCCATATCGCGCCGTGTGAAACTTCGGTCGATCGAGAGCAAGGTTCGCCCCGCTTAGCGCAGGTCCGAAGAACCGGATTGTTTTTGGATCCACGTAAAAGCACGGTTCTTCGAACCGTCGCTAAAGTTTGTCAGACGTCACCCCGTGCGTCACTCACGCGATCTCACCCATTCGGTCGATAAAGATTATCGGACGATGCGCTTCTGTCTCACGCTCATTCTCTGCTCGCTACTTAACACCTTTGCACGCGCCCAACCTGTCGACGTCAATCGCATACTCAAGACCTTTGACTTCGAAGAGCGACGGCTTGGAAATCGTGAAGACCTGCCCATGTATTGGCAGAAGGTCACCGGCGAGGGATTGCCCCACTATGTCAACGGACGCTTGGCTACCGATCGCAAACGGTCCGGCCAGTACAGCTTTCGGTTTGATCTCAATGGCGGATCACTGATCTACCGGTATCAGGCGGGGCAGTTGCCTGTGCGCGAAGGGGCGCATTATCGTGTGGAGACGTTCGTGGAGACCGAGCAGCTCGAACACGCCCGCGCGCGCCTGACCGCATACTTTGCCGATCTGGACGGACATCCGCTGACCGATACCGAGCGTCGCTCGCCGCTTTATTCGGATACGACGGGACGGGACGGTTGGAAGAAGCTCTCGATCGAACTGTCGGCAGACGCGCGGGCTGGATCGCTGGTCATCGAACTGGCCCTCCTGCAACCGGAGATTTTTGCCGGGAACTCGCTGGGGCAGCGGACGCTTTATAATCAGGATATTCATGGGACTGCGTGGTTTGATGATCTGTCGGTCGCGCAGGTCCCGAAGGTGACGCTGAGCACCGATTCGCCAGGCAATATCTTCCGTCGGGATCAACCGTTGAAGCTGAGCGCGGTTGTGAATGACCGTTTTACCGACGACCTTGCCGCACAGCTGGTGATCAAAAATGCCGCAGGCGCGCTGGTTTATCAAAAGAGCGGCGCGCTGGATGGAAATGCAGCCGAGGCGATGGGCGTGGGACGCAAGCGCATGACGCTGATGCTGCCGGATTTAAAGCCCGGGTGGTATGAGGCGTCGTTGGTGATGTCGAGCCAGGGGCAATACGTTGGCGAGCAAAGTTTGGCGTTGATTCGTCTGCCGGACAATGCGCCCGATCTCGTTCCGGACGGACGTTTCGGAATCGACGCGACCGACCTCCCGTTTGCCGGTTGGGCGCAGCTTCCGGAGGTGTTGCCTTTCCTGTCAGCCGGGCGGGTGAAGCTGGCTGTGTGGAACAAGGAAGCGGATGTCGAGCAGATGAACTCTGCGGGGTTTGACGATCTGCTGCAACGCCTGCAACGGCTTGGCATCACCCCCACAGCATGCCTGACGGATCTGCCCCCGAGCGTGGCCGAGCGAACGGGGAGCGCGTCGTGGCAATCGCTTTTGCATGCCGACCCCGCGACGTGGCAACCGCAGCTGGCATACCTCATCGCCCGCCATGCGAACCATTTGGATCGATGGCAGCTGGGGTCGAGCGATTCAACTGCGTTCGTCAATGAACCGAACATGCGAAAGGTCTACGCACTGATCTACAAGGAGTTTGCCGACCTCGTTGAAAAGCCCGACCTCGCCATGCCTTGGCCGGCCTGGTACGAACTCGACGGCGAGCTACCCGCAACCGTTGCGCTGTCGGTTCCGACAACGGTGCTGCCCTCACAGCTGCCGTTGTATACGCAGGATTTGGCGAATCATAAGGGACATAATCTGTCGCTGACGTTGCAGGCTCTCTCCGCCAATGAGTACGGCCGCGAGACGCAGATCAGTGACTTTGTGCAACGGCTGGTCTACGCGCTTGCGTCGGATGTTCAGCGCATCGACCTTCCCCTGCCCTTCAAAGTTGTCGAGGAAAACGGCGAGATCACCCACGAGCCACAGGAAATGCTGCTCGTCCTGCGCACGATGCTGACGACGCTTGGCGGGGCGACGTACAAGGGACGCGTCCCCATCGCGCCGGAGGTCGAGGCATTTTTGTTCGAGCGAAAAGGGTCGGGCATCATCGTCATGTGGGATCGCGGAAGCCAGGGATCTTTGCGAAAGATTGTGCTGGATGTTGGTGATCAGGCTCAGCGGGTGGACGTGTGGGGCAATGTGTCGCCTGTCGTCGAAAGCCCGGGCCTGCGGGTGTCGACCGACACGATCGATGCGCCCCCGCGCGGGCAGATCACGCTCGACATCACGTCGATGCCGTCGTTTCTGATCGGGATCGATGCGCAGCTCGCGATGCTGCGCGCGAGCGTCGCGCTCGATCGCCCGCTGCTTGAATCCAGCTTCCACCCGCACACGCGTCGCGTGCAGTTCACCAACCCGTATAAGCAGGCGATCACCGGGACATTCAAACTCAAACCACCAGCCGGTTGGACATTGAATCCACCCAACTTCACGTTCAATCTGAATCCGGGCGAGCGATTTGATCGCGAAGTCACCATCGAATTTCCGTACAACAGTTTCGCCGGTGCCAAGCGCATCGATGCGGATTTTCAGGTGCAAGGCGAGCGGACAAACACGTTCTCTGTCCCCATCATGTTGAATCTTGGATTGGGGGACGTCGGCATGCAGTCGCTGGCCTTGCGGGATGGAAAAGATCTCGTCGTCCAGCAAATGATCACCAACTACGGCGACGTCCCCATCGACTACACGGCTTACGCGATCTGCCCGGGATTGGCGCGACAGGAACGCCTGATCACCAATCTAGGTCCCGGTCGCACGACGATCCGCAGATATCGCTTCACCGGCGGAAAGATTGCCCCGGACATCAAAGTACGCGTAGGGATCAAGGAAATGGTGGGCACCCGCATCCTCAACGACGAGATCACGGTGCAATGAACGGGTGGGGTGTGTCAGTTAATAGAGTTCAACGCAACGACGACAAGGCCCCTCGAGCCAGGTTTCGCCGCGGGGCTTGCCCCGCGCTTCCGATGGGCGGAATAATAGCAGGGAAGAATCCACGTTCTGTCACGTCCTTTACGCAATGTGGATACCGAATCGTTCGCGCGACGAAAGCGCAGGGCAAGCCCCGCGGCGAAACATTCATTGGACGCGTTCACTTCAAGGATCACGCTCATCCGACGCGTCACTTTTTGTCGGTGGGAAGACTACCGAGCGCTCGCTCTGCGAGTTTTTCCAGCGCCTTCATGCGATTCAAGATCTCCGGTAGCTTTGTGAAGATCGAATAGACGCGTCGGCCTTGCATGGCGGGCATGGCGGGCTGACCTAGCACCACCGATTTGTCGGGCAGATCGTTCATCACCCCCGCGTGGGCGGCGACTGTCACCTGGTTCCCGATCTTCAGATGACCCGCAATGCCCGCCTGCCCGGCGATGACGGCGTACCTGCCGATCTGCGAACTTCCCGCGAGCCCCACCATACCGACGATCAACCCGTGCGGGCCGAGCTTTGTCCCGTGTCCAAAGTTGATTAGATTTCCCAGCTTGCTTCCCCGTCCGATGATTGTGCTACCGAGGGTCGCTCGATCAATGCAACAGTTTGCGCCGATCTCCACGTCGTCTTCGATCACCACATTCCCGGTCTGTGGAATCTTATGATGTGCGCCCTTATGCGTGGCATGCCCGAACCCGTCATGACCCACCGACGTGCCAGCATGGATAATCACGCGATCGCCAATGATGCAATCGTCATAGACGCAGACGTTGGGATAGAGAATGCATTCCCGACCGACCCGCGCTCGCGGGCCCACGTACACACCCGGATAGAGCGTCGACCCCTCACCGACGAAGGCAGTCTCATCGACGTGTGCGCGCGGGTGCACGCCCGCATGCGGATGCACACGAAAACCGTGCAGGGAGACCACGGCGTTTCGAAAGGCAAAGTAAGCGTCCTTCGCACGGAGGAGGGTGAGGTTTGCCCTGTCGGTGGTCACGTCCGGGCTCACGACGACTGCCGTTGCGCGGGTTGTCCGGAGCTGGTCGATATATTTGGGATTTGTCAGAAAGCTGAGCTGCCCCGCCGACGCCTCTTCGAGCGTCGCGCACGCGCTGACGTCGGCGTTGCCGTCCCCTGCCACCTCTGCATCAATCACCCGGGCAAGCTCAGAAAGTTTCATGCCCTGATAATTCGCGGATTTGCATCCAGAAAGCAAACATTTCCACTATGACGAAGCGATGCGGCTCTCCATGGGGGAACACACATCTGGCCACAAAAGAGAGGTCGCAGGAGGCTCGGGATACTGGGAAAAAGAAACCGGTGCTTGCCCATCATTTGTCTGAGCGCACACCGGTTTATTCGAGCGTATGAACGACTGCTTATCGCACGTTCCACACCGTCATATGACTTGCCGGGCGGAGCAGGAGGGCGTGGTCGATGTCGTCCTGCATCTGCTTGCCTTCATAATCCCAGTTTCGGGCAATCATGTTGACGCGCTCGCCGGTGCTGTAGGCAGGGGTGTATCCGACCTCAAAAGGACGGGCGCATCCCACCGTCAGCAGGCCGAGCCCAGCCACCGTCATCAGCTTTGCAAGTCGTTTGGTCATCACAGGTTTCCTCGTCGTGGTGTCTAGATCGATTGAAAAGCGAGTCCGCGCAAACGCTTCACGTCGGTGATACTACCAAACCGGGCAAAGAGATGTCAAAAATTCAAAAAATTAAAGACCTGTCAATGTCGTCGCTGCGATTTCTGATTGACAGGCTCAGCGTTGCAACGTCGAATGTATTTGACATCCCATTTCACGGGATGCAACCAATTTTTTTGAAAGGAACCCCTGATGCGTTCAGTCACCAAGCGTCTGATGACCGCCGGCCTAAGCATCGCTGTTGTCGGGCTGGTTTATCGTACTGGTATCTCCGAGGACAAGAAGGAAGCTCCCGGGATGGACCCGGCCATGATGGAAGCCATGATGAAGGCTGCCACCCCAGGCGAGCACCATGCCTTGCTCGCGAAGATGGCGGGGCATTATAAGGCCGAATGCACCATGCGCATGGGCCCTGATGCGCCGGAAATCACATCAAAGGGTGAAGAGCACAGCGAAATGGTCTTCGACGGGCGCTATCTGAAAAGCGATTTCACCGGCGACATGATGGGTAAGCCTTTTCATGGAATGGCGCTCGTTGGGTATGACAACACCAAGCAGAAATACGTCTCCATCTGGGTGGACGACATGAGCACCAGCCCGATGGTGAGCGAAGGGACTGCCGACAAAACCGGCAAGGTTGTTACCTACCAAGGCGAAATGGAATGTCCGGGCATGGAAGGAAAGATGTCGTACCGGAATGTGATCACAATCGTTGACCATGACCATTACACGATGGAGATGTTCCAAAAAGCCCCCGATGGCAAAGAGTTCACCGGGATGACGATCAAGTACGAACGCGTGAAGTAGAAACCGGTCGAATGGGTTAGCGGTGCATACTTGAATCGTTTGTGAGCACTGATCAAAGACCAGCAGCTACGCTTCAGCCTAGCTGCTGGTCTTTGGTTTGGCACCACGTCGTGAGGTGGTGACAGTATCCCGGGTAGCGATCCGGGCAATATCGACGAATGTTCCACGTGGAACATTCACTTTATTGCGCCTCCCGTGCCCTTTTCGCGCACTCCTGCTTAGGCTACCCTCCGTCGCGCCCATGGCGGGAATCGTTCATCTTTATTCTGACCCTGTCGACTTCCAGACCTGTCGGTCCATTGACCTGCTGACCTCTGTTGGATTGGGCACCGGGCGCTCCCTGGGTGTTTCAGATGGCGTGCGTGTTTTGCAGTTCACGCGCGACGTCCGCATCGTTCGCAATTTGATTCCTTCGCCATCCTCTATCCACGCCTGGGGCACGCGGGCGCTCGTGACAGCTGTGGCCGGATTTTCCGGGACGATCTACTACTCGCCTGACGGTGCTTGCGGACGATCGGTGATCCAGTTCGTGCGGGCCGTCAGCCGGGTGCGCGACATTCGCGTCATCTGCCCCAGCCAGACGCTGCATCGGTTGCATGTCCAAAGCGGGCTATCCCCTGATCGATGCAGCGTGGTGTATCCCGGAGTCGACTTTGCCCGCATTCATCGCCGCCGGGATCGAGCGCTGCGCCAGTCGCTGGGGTTTTCCGAATCAGACGTGGTAATATTTTGTCCCGGCGAGGCCACGCGATCGGCAGCGTTCGACCGGTCCGTCTGGGCAGGCGCGATCCTGCATCGGCTCGACGAGAAGTACCGACTCTTAATCACCGGCCAAGGCCCCACCGCGTCCGCGTGTCTGGCATTTGGGCGAGGCTTGAAAGCGCCCATGCTCGTCACCAATCCTCAAGAGAAGCTCGGGGGAAAGGTTGAACTCGAAACCCTCCTCAGCGCCTGCGACATGGTCCTCACCACGCCCGCGGGCGTGTGCCCCACTTTGCCGCTGCTTACTTGCATGGCTGCGGGCCTGCCTGTGGTGTCGACCGTCACCTACACTGGTTCGGAGATTCTCGAAGATCGTCACAACGCGTTGCTCGTCGGCAAGCCCACGCCTCGGCTGATCGCGCGGCGGGTGCTGGATGTCCTCGAAGACCCGCACCTGCAGTACCGCATCGCCGACGCCGCCCGCGCAGATGTATATGAGCACTTCAGCAAGTCGCGCTTCATCGAGGGCATGTCGGCGATCTACAATCAGACGGACATCACAGCCGTCGCGTCGGGCGCGCACCACTCGCGATAGATGCCGATTTCTCTAAATCCCAGTTTTGAGTAGAGCGATATAGCAACGTCGTTGTCGGGTTCGACGGATAATAACACGTGCTTAAACATGGATCGCGCGCAGACTTCAATCGCGCGGTGCATCATGAACGTCCCCAGCCCCTGTCGTCGTGCGAAGCTTGCGACGAAGAGCTGTTCGATCAACCCGATCTCCCCCACTGCCAGCACCCCCGCGCAGGCCGACGCACGCGAAGGAGTCCGATGCGAGCCCGCGATCGACGTGGGCTCCCTATCGTTCGCAGGCGTGGCCGTCAACGCGATTTGCAGGTCGTAGCGCCCGTCGTCCAGATGCGCAATCCGCGCCTCGACCACTTGCGCGTCCACCTGTTGCTGCCCCGCATCCGCCATCAGTGCTCGCGTCTGTTGCGGTACTGCCCGCGCTGGGACGACTTGGATATCAGGCGATTCGCTCGGGCGCCCGCAATACCGATCAAGCTTCATCACCTTCAACTGACGTTCCCAAAATCCACGCGATCTTAAGTGATCGACCAGCCGAGCGGTCTGCTCGGGGGCTGCGGAGATATTCGGAACATATTTCAGGCATCGCGACTTCTGGCTGGCGAAGTGTGTGTCGACAATCGTCATCAAATCGATCGGCGACAGATCGCCGGGGCAGGCAACATCCATGATGCGGTTGGCATCGGCTATGCGATCAAGCGCGCAATTCGCGAACGCCGTGCCGATTTCGAGCGCGGTCTCCTCTCCGAGGTGACGGGCCCACTCGATCTCGGTTTTGTAGAATAGTCGCAGGAGGTCCCGGTCGCTGGCCGGTGCGTTGGAACTCAGTACGGGCAGCACGACACTCACGTCAACACCTCCACCAGCCTGCCATGTGTGTGCCCTGCCGACACACGATCAACGCGCACACGCACCAGCGTGCCTGCAGCCAATGGCGGTGCTTCAAAGTGCACATCAAAGTATCGCTCGCATCGGCCATGTCGAAGCCCCTCTGTCGACCCATCACCGGCAATGAGTCGATCGGCTGAATGCGACGAATGTTCGACAAGCACATCGACCGTCTCGCCCATAAAGGACTCCCGAAAACTCGTTGAATGCGTCGCACTGTGGGCCTCAAGAATATGCAGGCGTCGCCCGCTGGCGGCTTTGGGCACGAACGCGTCCGTCCATCGCGCCGCAGCTGTGCCCGGTCGAGACGAATACGGGAAGGCGTGGATGTGCAGGAACTTTGCCCGATCCACCACCTCCAGCGTGCGATCAAAATCCTCTTCTGTCTCACCGGGAAATCCAACGATGATGTCGGTGGTCAATGCTGGGCGGTCAAACGCGTGCTGCACTCTGTCGATCATGTCCAGAAAATCGTCACGCGTGTATTGCCGATTCATTTTCCGAAGCATTGCATCAGATCCGCTTTGCAAAGGCAGATGAAAGTGGGGGACAACCTGCCCATGCGAGCGCAGCACGCGCAGCAGTTCCGGCGTGAGATCGCCGGGCTCTAAGCTGCTTAATCGCAGGCGTCGAAGTCCGGGGACATCCAGGCAGAGCGTCTCGACCAGCCGCGCGAGTGGCGTGGTCGGGCCGGTGTCTTGTCGACGTCGCAGAGCGGTCGCCTGCCCGTACGCGCCGACGAAGATCCCGGTCAGCACCAGTTCGACATGCCCGCTGGCCACCAGCTGGCGCGCTTCCCGGACGGCGTCGTCCACCGGCTTGCTCCATAGGGTTGGGCGCAGACTGGGGATGATGCAGTAGGTGCAGTGCGCGTCGCATCCGTCTTGTATTTTCAAGAACGCGCGTTGATGTCCGGTTTGTTTATCACCCAGAATGGGCAGCCGCGAAGTCCCGACGGTTGCGAGTGTGTCGGATATCGGCCGGGCATCTGGCGAGACGGGCGTACCCCCCTGCCATTGATCGAGCAGCCGACCGAGCTCACCCGCGACATCGTCATGGTGACCGATCACCGCATCAACGCCTTCCAGCGCCTGGGCAGTTGTTTTATCGCTCGTCGCCCAGCAACCGGTGACAATCACGCGCGCTCGCGCGTTGGGTACCGATGCTTCGTCCGATGAAGCACAGACCGCCGGCAAGAGGACCGGCAACCGCGTCATCCGCCGCGAGACCTGACCACTTTTGACCGCAGCCTCATGGGTGACGCTGCAGGTGTGGACGATTCGCAGGTCGGCGTCGCTGGGTTTACTGGCTTCAGTCAAGCCCTTGGCCCGGAGAGCGGTCGCAAACTGCTCGCTTTCATAGTGATTTACCCGGCAACCCAGGGTGTGAATGTAAAACGTGCGCAGCATTGCAGGCATCGTGTCACGAAGGACGGGTCGTGGCAAGCTGTGCTTTAGCACCAAGCCGCGCTCCAACCTTGGCTTGACCTCCCGGGCAGGCCTGTACGCCGACGCACCGGCGAGAATGCACGCCCCGAAATCTCTCGAACCTTCAACCCCCCATTGGCGTCTCTTAATATGTAAGCTGTCGGTAGAACCAACCCGAGGTTGAGAATCCAACGCCAACCGGTTACACCTACGGCTCTGGTAATTTGCGACTGGCGTGGCCCGCCCGATACGCGCGTCGCTCATTGCCTCTAACCCGCGCCTTTGCCCGCACCGCAACGGTGATGTGCCTGCTTAGTAAGACGAGGAGACACCAATGGCATCCGCCCGCTACGCCTGGGGAATCGACATCGGTAACCGCGCGCTCAAGGCGGTTCGACTTGCCTTCGACGGCGCCCAGTATCGCATCGACGACTTTGAAGTCATCGAACACGAAAACGTCCTATCCAATGCCGGCGACAATAAGGATCAACTGATCCAGCACGCGCTGACCAGCTTCGTGCAGCGGCACGGGACCAAGGGCGCGCCGGTGGCGATCAGCGTCAGTGGGCAGTCGAGCCTGTCACGCTTCGTCAAACTCCCGCCCGTCGAGCCGAGCAAAATTCCTGAGATCGTCAAGTTCGAAGCCATCCAGCAAATCCCGTTTGACCTGAGCGAAGTCGAATGGGCCTACCAGTTGTTTGAAGACCCCGCCAGCCCCGATGTCGAAGTCGGCATCTTCGCCATGCGCAAGGAATTAGTGAATCGCCAGATTCAGTTCTTCAGCGATGTGGACATGGACGTGCAGGTGGTGCAGCTGAATCCGCTGGCTGTCTATAACGCGATGTTCTTCGATCAGAAGATCGATGGCGTGACGATGATCATCGACCTGGGTGCGGAAAACACCGACCTGATTATCGCTGAGGGCGAGAGCGTCTGGCTGCGATCCATTCCGATCGGTGGCAATAACTTTACTGAAGCGCTGGTCAAAAGCTTCAAGCTGAACTTCCAGAAGGCAGAAGACCTCAAGCGCACGGCAGCGACGAGCAAATACGCCCGGCAGATTTTCCAGGCGATGCGACCGATCTTTGCCGACCTTGTCGCTGAGGTGCAGCGGTCGATTGGGTTTTACGCCTCGGTGCATCGCGAGGCGCGCATTAAAAAGATCATCGCACTCGGTGGCACGTTCCGTCTGCCTGGTCTTCAGAAGTATCTCCAACAGAATCTGCAACTCGATGTGGAGCGGATTGATTCGCTCGGTAGCGGAGCCCCGCCTGATGCGAAGATGGCGACGCTGTTTGGTGAAAATATCCTGTCGTCGGTCAGCGCGTATGGGCTGGCGTTGCAGGCGCTGGGTGAAGGGAAGATCAACAGTTCGCTTTTGCCGATGGAGATTCGGCGCGAACGACTGTGGCGGGACAAAACCAAGTGGTTTGCAGCCGCTGCGGCGCTGTTTTGCGTCGGGACGGGCATTGGGTTTGGCTCGTATTATCAGGCCAAAGTCAGCTTCGACGGCAAGCAGGCGGAGCGCAACGCGATCCAGCAGATCCAGGGACAGGCGGCCGGCTTGTCGCAGCGCTGGGGCGATATCGAGCAACGCGGAAGTTCTGATCGCACGCTCATCGCGAATGTGAAGTCACTTGAACAGTACCGCGACCTCTGGGCGAACATCCTCGTCGATATCCACAAGGCGTTGCCTCTTCCACAGTGGGCTGCCGACGCGACGCCCGAACAGATCAAGGCCATCCCGCGCGGGGATCGGACTGCAATCGTCTTTGAGCGCATGACCAGCAAATATGTCACCGATATCTCTGCAGAGATGACACGGGCCGTCGACTTGACCAACCCCGGTGGAGGCGGGCCGGGTCCAGGGATGATGCCTCCGGGAGGCTTTATGCCTGGAGGTATGCCCTCGCCAGGTGCGCCTGCGGGCGCGCCCGACGCATCGGGCGCACCGGCTGGACCGGCGCTGGTGGGAACGCGCGGATTTGTCATCACCATTGAGGGAACGACCACACAGAAGGACGGGCCGGACTTTGTCGATCGCGCACTCGTCCAAAATCTCATGCGGATCAATCCCCAAGGGGACACTGCCCGACCTTACCGCGTGGTGAAGGCGACCACGGTTGTCATCCAGCGATTCAAGGTCAACCGGCAGACGAAGCTCGTGCAGGCGTATACCGAGGCCATCAAAACATCCGACGGAGCCGCACCGACCATCCCCGGCGGAGGCGCGATGCGCATGCCCGGCGGAAACCGTCCGGCGCCGTTGCCGAACAACCCTGGCGGGGGCGACGGAGTGCGCAGCGAAGAGAGCGCGTTTCTCGATCCATTAACCGGTGAGAACATGCTGGACGACTGGGAGTTTACCGTGCAGGTGCTCGTGGCAGTCGAGCCGGGCGTGACGACTGGCGGAGACGTCCCACAGTAAAATGTGGCAGCGGCGCGAATCGGGTATGGACGTCGATCGCACAGTCGGTGAAGAGGCCTGCATTCAGACCTACAGCAGGCGGGCGTTTACGAGATAGGCACCATGGAATTTGTCAAGAAAAACATCCTCAGCGTGATCTGTGGAGTGATTGCACTGATTGCAATCATCACCAGCTTCTGGCCGCTGGGAGGGTTCACGAGTGATCTTCAAAAAGAATTGGATGCGCGAGCGGACGCGTATCGCACCCTGTCAGAATTGCAGAAGAAACCGCGTAGCTTGCCCGTGCTGAAGCTGGAGAGCACCGAGGCCGCGGCTCTTAAGCAATTCCCCAATGAAGCCACCATCACACGTGGCGAAACTGCCACCGCCGCCGTCGCGCAGGAGAGCAAAACCATGCTCGCCGCAGCCGTGGAGTTGAACAAGCGATCGCTGCTCGTTGCTGGTTCATTGCCCGCTCCGTCCGAGCCGTTGCGATATCGCTTTCGTCAGGACTACCAGGTCCGGATGAAAAACATCGCCGAGGAGATGCTCAACGCCGGCCGTCCCCCACTGCCCGATGCCATAAAGGAAGCCCAGGATTTGCTCTGGGAGAATGAGTTCAAAGACAAGGTGACAATGCTAAACGGCAAGGAGACCGATCTCCCGGAAGTCCAGGCGGACTTCGCCATCGCGGCTGCCAAGGTGCCTGACCTGCTTCGACAGCGCGTCGCGACTGAACGATCGATCTATGTGGACGAAAGTGCGATCACCTCGGTGGCAGGCATCGCAGGAGGCGGCGCGCCCGACCCCGTCAGCATCTGGTCAGCGCAGCTAAGTCTGTGGGCCCATGAAGAGGTCTTCGGTGCGATTGCCGAGGTCAACGATAGTCGATCGATCGTCGATGCCCCGATCAAGCGCCTGTTGAAGATTGACGTTCCGCTGCTCTTCACGCAGGCGAGCAAACCAGGCGAAGCAGTTGTGGCAAGCGACCCGGCTGCGGCGCTTCCCAAGTCGTTTGCGGTTTCAGTCAGCGGACGGACAAGCAACGCATTGTTCGATGTCCTGAATCTCAAGCTGATTCTCTACGTCGATGCGACGAGGATCCCGGAGATCCTGGCGACGATGAGCCGGAACCGCTTTTTCAACGTCCTGAAACTGAACATCGACGGCGTTGATGCGCTGGTCGAAGCCAAGAGCGGTTATTTCTATGGAAACGCCCCGGTCGTCCAGCTTGAGATGGACGCCGAGCTGCTCTTTCTGCGTGCCTGGACGCTGGACTACATGCCCGAAAAAATCCGCCGCGACCTGGGCATCGCTCCCCCACCGTCGGTGACCGAGGCAGTTTCAGAGTGAGCGTGGCCAGTGACAGTAGCATCATCGACCGAGTTGTTTGACGTATCAGCGGAGTAGCACATGCCAAAAGTCATAGAAATTCTCGAAGGCTATGTCGAATGGATCGCCATCGGCCTCGGTGCGTTGTTTGTCATGCTGATGATCTACCTGTACGTCCTCACCCCCGTCGCGACCGTCGAGGTTGGAGGCGAAGCACGCGGACCGGGCAAGGTCGACACGTTCCTGCGGGAAGGGATCGCGACCGAGTTGGAAGCAGAGATGGGTAGCACCAAGATTCCGGACATGAAGGTGCCAGAGTTTGCCGAAACCTTCAAGTCCACCATCGCCCGGCAGAGCCAGTCCGTGGCCACGCTGGACAACCCCCCTATTTTCAACCCGCGTCGGACGAACGATAAGCCGATCGAAGGTCCGGGACCCAATGATCCTGAGCGCATTGTGAAACGTGCCAAGGGCCTCCCTGAATTGCCCGAGGCGTCGATCACCGGCACATCCACCGGTTTAACCAACGCGATGGTCCCCGACTCCAACGTCCCGCGCGATCCCAACAACCCTGCCCAGATAGCGATGGTGGCTGCTGACGTACAGTGGGTGACAGTCGAAGCAACGATCGATGCACGCGGAATCACAAGCGCCTTCACCGCTGCGGGCATCCCCGCCGATGTGGCCAATACGTTCAATACGATGGTGCTAATGGTTGAACTGGAGCGCGAGGAAAAGATGCCCGACGGCACATACGGCGCGGGCGAGTCGGTCAAGCCATTGCGATTGTATGATTACCCACCATTCCCCCACAAGGACGACCGGCAATCAATCGCTGTGTATGAGGATTGGGCGAGCCGGAATGGGAAGGTCATCCTGCAACCGGATTTTTATGACTGGAAGGCCGGCGATCGCTGGTCAAGCCCGTCCGAAGTTCGTGAGGAAGGCGTCAAGCCCGTCGCCGATGAACCTGCCGGCGTAACACCCGGCCAACCAACCGGTAAGCTGACGCGCGAAGAACAGGCAGCAATCAAGAAGGCCAAGCAGGAGGAGATCAAACGTCAGCAGGAGGAAAAAAAGCGCCTGCAGCAGGAGAAGAACCGCAACACCCAGCAGCCACGGCAGCCCGCCGGACCGCGCGGTCAAACCCCCCGCGAACCAAGCTACGCTCCGCCACGCGACGGCCCGCCGATTCCCCTCGGGCCCGGCGGGGGTTGGCCACCCACGGGTCAAGCACCCGGCGTTGCGCGTCCCCCGGCTATGGGTGGAGCTCCGCGCGTCCAAGGCGAACTTCCGACAGGAATGTTTGATCCGCGCGACCTACAGTTCATCACCGTCTGGGCGCACGACGAGTCTGCCGTCCCCGGTCGCACGTATCGTTACCGCGTCCGCTATGTGTTGCGATCCCCGATCTATCGATCCAACCTCGTCGAGAAAGCCGATCTCGCCAAGGAATATGCCCTGGTCAGCGCCTGGAGCGACCCCACAGACGACGTGACCGTGCCGGCTCGTACCAACTACTTTGTCTTCAGTGGCGTGCGCCCGAATCGCCCGGTGATCGGGATGGAAATCTTCACCCGCCACGAGGGCAAGGTCGTCAGCAAGGTATTTGAGGTCTCCCCCGGAGATCAGGTGGGTGGAAGTGACGGCGACATTGACTTCACCACCGGTTGGGTCGTGGTCGACTTCCGTCGCGACCTGAAGTCCGACGAAATCTACGTCCTCCTCGTCGACCAAAACGGCAATCTCGACCGCCGTGACTTCCGTACCGACCAAAACAAGCAACAGTACCGCGATCTGAAACAGGAACGTGACGTTGCCCAGCAACAGGCGGTTGCGAGGTAATCAGTGGTCCGTGGTCCGCAGTCCGGAGCTTCAACTGTCGACTGCTGACTGTTGATGGTCAAACGCGCTCTGTCTCCAACATCGACGATCCGCGTTCGACTTTCAGCGCTACGCACGACTGACTACCGATCACGGACTACAACCTACTGACTTCCCCCCTCTTTTCGGCTACAACATTTCCATGCCCGCCAACGCGCCTGATCCAGCCTTGGAGACGCTCCGATCTCAAATTGATGAACTGGATAGCCGCCTCGTCGATCTGCTGAACGCCCGCGCGCGGGTGGTTGTCGAGATTGGGAAGCTCAAGCAGCAGAACAATGAACCGATTTATGCGCCCGACCGTGAGAAGGCCGTCCTGCAGAAGGTTCGCAAGCTCAACGCCGGCCCCCTTCCCGATCGCTGCCTCGAGGCGGTTTGGCGGGAATTGATGAGCGGGTCATTCGCGCTCGAGAGGCCGCTGCGCATCGGGTTCCTCGGGCCAGCCGGGAGCTTTTCCCATGCGGCATCGTCGCGCAAGTTTGGGTCAAGCGTGGATTACGTTGCCTTGTCAGATATCCCCGGCGTTTTTGAAGAGGTCGTACGCGGGCACATCGACTACGGACTTGTCCCTGTCGAAAACAGCCTGCATGGCGGGGTGGTCGATACGCTGGATGCGTTCGTGCAATCGTCGGCTCGCATCTGCGCCGAGGTGCTGATCAATGTGCATCACAACCTGCTGTCGCGCGAGCCGTGGGAGAACGTCAAAACGATTTATTCCAAGCCCGAAGTGTTCAGCCAATGCAGAAAATGGCTGTCCACAGTCGCGAAGGACCGAAGCGTGCAACCCGCGGCCAGCACCAGCCGAAGTGCGGAACTCGCGAGCCAGGAGGCGGGCGTGGCTGCCATAGGGTCATCGCTGGCCGGGGAGTTGTACGACCTGCATGTGCTGTTTGAAAATATCGAGGACAACCCCGACAACGTCACGAGATTTTTCGTCATCAGCCGAGAGCCCGCCCGCCGCACCGGCGACGACAAGACGGGCATCATG
>Ga0105047_10005833_pt1 | contig 21018 bp, 18 predicted proteins | sample MAT04_FD_78384 | JGI IMG/M metagenome (GOLD analysis project Ga0105047, IMG submission 78384) | Freshwater microbial communities from Lake Fryxell liftoff mats and glacier meltwater in Antarctica - MAT-04 (megahit assembly) | ecosystem: Environmental > Aquatic > Freshwater > Ice > Liftoff... | reverse complement strand
TTGCCCACACAGATCGACGCGGATGCCGTCGACGACCCCAACCTCCTCGGCGCCTGTGTCGACGCCGTGCGGTGGGGGGCGGTCACCAGCGCCGACGACCGCGCCTACCAGGCGCCGTTCCGCTGATCGCCACGACGGCATCCGACAGTGACGGCACTCTCGGCGGTCTGGTCCGCCTGAGTGACTCGACCCTGCTCGGGCCGCGGGTTGAGCAGGCACTGCGACGCGCACGCCGATGCTCGAGCGACCCGATCTGTGCTCAGCGGCTGCCCACAGACCCCGAGGACTTCCTGCACGGCGCCGCCTGCCACTGCTGCGTGTTCGCCTCGGAGACCACGTGCGAACGGTCGAACCGCTTTCTCGACCGTCGGTTCCTCGTGCCCCTCCCCGGCAGCGAGCTGGCGTTCTTCAGCACGCCATGAGCGACGGTGGGGCGGGCCCGGGCCCGGCGTCGGGGTCGGGTCGCAGGCCGGTGGAGCGGCTCTCGCGGCTGGTCAACGCCACCGAGGCGGCCCTGCTGGCCGAGCGGCTCACCCCAGGCGCGCCGGTTGCCCTCGCGACCCGGCGGATCTCGCCGGATCGGCGGGCGGCCGTGCTCGCGGCGCTCGGGGCGATCGAGCCTTCGCTGCACCGGCCGGTGCTGTGGGCGATCGCCGCCACTCTGGGTCGCAGCACGGCGGCCGCTCCGTGGTTCACGGCGCCAGGGAGTGGTGTCGAGTCGGGCCAGTTCACGAGCACCGTGGCCGACCTCGTGCACCGGGTGCGCTCGACCATCGTCTGCTCGACCTACAACTTCGAACCGTCGTCGGCCCTGTGGGATGCGCTCGCCGACGTGGCCGAACGCCCTGAGGTGGCCGTGCACCTCTACGTCGATGGACACGTGGCGCGCGAGACCTCCAGCCGGTTCGCCGCTGCCCACCCGCGAGCGCGAGTGTTCCGCACCGAGGCGAGTGACCGGCATCCGCTGCGCAATCACGCGAAGTTCCTCAGCGTCGATGCTCGCTGGGTCCTCGTGACGAGCGCCAACTTCTCGTGGTCGGCGGAGAACCGAAACCTCGAGCTGGGGGTGCTGCACGACGACCGCGACCTGGCGCAGACCGTCGAGCGGCAGTGGCGGACGCTCGAGCCCGCCTACTTCGTCCGCGTCTCGCCGCTGGACGGCGGTGGCGCCACGCCGCCGACCTGACGCGGGGCATCCGGCATCCGGGTCGGTCGAGGAGGGGGAGCCGTCAGCAGGGTGCAGGGCCGGATGCCGTGAGGGCGTCGCGCATCGGCACGAACTTCGCCGACGACTCGGCCACCTCGGCCTCGGGGTCGGACCCGGCGACGATGCCGCACCCGGCGAACAGCCGGATCGCCGACGGGTCGTCGACCGACACCGCGCCGCAGCGCAGGGCGATGCCCCACTCGCCGTCGCCGGTGGCGTCGATCCAGCCGACCGGGCCGGCGTAGCGCCCGCGGTCCATGTGCTCGAGCTCGGCGATCACGGCATCCGCCACCGGCGTCGGCGTGCCGCACACCGCGGCCGACGGGTGCAGCGACGCGGCCAGGGCCAGCGACGACGCGTCGTCGACGAGCACGCCGGCGACGTCGGTGGCGAGGTGCATGACGTTCGACAGGTGCAGCACGAAGGGAGCCTCGGGAACGTTCATCGACGAGCAGTGTGGCGCCAGCGCCTCGGCCACCGAGCGCACGGCGTACTCGTGCTCCTCGAGGTCCTTCGACGAGCGGGCCAGCGACGCCGCGAGCGCCAGGTCGTGCTCGTCGTCGCCCGTACGACGGATGGTGCCCGCGAGGACCCGTGAGGTCACCAGGCCCTTCTCGCGCCGCACGAGCAGCTCGGGGGTCGCCCCGACGAGCCCGTCGACGGCGAACACCCACGTCGTGCGGTACTGCTCGGCCAGGCGGAGCAGCAGCCAGCGCACGTCGAGCGGCGCACCGGTCGTCACGTCGAGGTCGCGTGCCAGCACGACCTTGTCCAGCCGACCGGACGTGATCCGCGCAACGGCCTCGGCCACGGCGCCGGCCCACTCGGCGGGGGAGAGGGCACCGTCGGCGAAGGCGACGTCCACCGGCCCATCCGGCGCGGGCTGCCGCGCGATCGTGGGGGTGCCGGGCACGGCTGCCACGGCGGGTGCCGGCTCGACCCCCACCGTCGTGAGCCAGGCGGCCCCACCCCGGGCGCCGACCACGACCTCGGGCACGACCAGGGTCGCACCCGCTGCCGAGTCGGCCGCGTACGACATCGACCCGAACGCCACCGGGCCCGTCCCCGGCAGGTCGACCTCGTCGCGCACGACGGCACTGTCGACCAGACCCGACCACCAGGCCTCGAGCTCCGCGATCCGACCCGGCCCGGATGCCGTGTGGTGCGCCGCGCGGCCCCACCCCACGATGCCCTCACCACGGCGCACCCACGAGCAGACGTCGCGAGCCCCGACGGCGGGGACCACCGACAACATCGCCGCGCCGAGCTCGGGGTCGAGCCGCACGGTGCGGGAGACGAGAGGGGCGGCCGGAGAGCCGACCGTGTCGATCGGCGGGTCGCCCGCGGGCAACGAAGTCATCGCGCAGCAGGATACGACCCGCGACCGGGACGCCGGACATCGATGGGAGGATGGCGCGTATGAGCCGCGCCTCCCTCGACAAGGACCCTCGCGACGTCGCCGCCATGTTCGACGACGTCGCCGGCAAGTACGACGTCACCAACGACGTGCTCTCGCTGGGCCAGGACCGGCTCTGGCGCCGCGCGGTCGTGCAGGCCTGCGAGGCGGTGCCCGGGCAGGTGGTGCTCGACATCGCCGCCGGCACCGGCACGAGCAGCGAGCCGTTCGCCGACTCGGGCGTCGACGTCGTGCCCGCCGACTTCTCGCTCGGCATGCTGCGGGTCGGCCACCGCCGGCGCTCCGACCTCGGCTTCACCGCGGCCGACGCCATGAGGCTGCCCTTCGCCGACGACTCCTTCGACGTCGTCACGATGAGCTTCGGGCTGCGCAACGTCTCCGACCCGGATGTTGCGTTGCGCGAGTTCCTGCGGGTCACCGCACCGGGCGGGAAGCTCGTCCTCTGCGAGTTCAGCCAGCCGACCAACAAGGCCTTCCGCACCCTCTACAGCAAGTACCTCGTGCGCTCCCTGCCGGCCGTGGCGCGCAGGGTCAGCAGCAACCCCGAGTCCTACGTCTACCTCGCCGAGTCGATCCAGGCCTGGCCGGCCCAGCGGGCCATGGCGCAGCGCATCGCCGGGGCCGGCTGGCAGGGCGTGAAGTGGCGCAACCTGTCCGGGGGGATCGTGGCGCTGCACCGCGCCGTCAAGCCGGTGCCGACGACCGTTCAACGTTAGGGGTGCCTAAGTGCGGGTCGACGCACTGCCGTCCTAGACTTCTGCCGTTCGTGAAGACATTCACAAGCGCCCCCGGGGACGGACTCCCAGCCGACCTCGCCGGGTGAGGCGTCCGTCACTCCCCCTAGGATGAGCGAGACGTCGGCTGTCCTCCGGCGACCTGTGCCCACCCGATGCACACGAGCACCGAAAGGGGAGTTGTCCTGCGATGAGCAACCCCTACGTCCCGCTGCTGATCCTGCTTGCCTTCGGCTTCGGATTCGCTGTCCTGTCGGTGGGTACCAGCCTCGTCGTCGGCCCCAGGCGCTACAACCGGGCCAAGATGGAGGCCTACGAGTGCGGCATCCAGCCGACCCCCCGCGCGGAGGGTGGCGGACGGGTGCCGGTCAAGTACTTCCTCACCGCGATGCTCTTCATCATCTTCGACATCGAGTCGGTGTTCCTCTACCCCTTCGCGGTCGCCTTCGACTCGCTGGGGTTGTTCGCCCTGGTCGAGATGGTGCTGTTCATCGTCACCGTGTTCGTCGCCTACGCCTACGTGTGGAAGCGCGGGGGTCTCGAGTGGGACTGACGACCTCCGTATGCCGCACACCCGACACGATCGCGAAGGAGGCCTGATGGGACTCGAGGAGAAGCTGCCCGCCGGGTTCGCCCTGACGACGCTCGAGAGCGTCGTCGGCTACATGCGCAAGGCCTCGATCTGGCCGGCCACCTTCGGTCTGGCCTGCTGCGCCATCGAGATGATGGCGGTCGGCACGCCCGACTACGACATCGCCCGCTTCGGCATGGAGCGGTTCTCCGCCACCCCGCGCCAGGCCGACCTGATGATCGTCGCCGGCCGGGTGTCGCAGAAGATGGCCCCCGTGGTCCGCCAGGTCTACGACCAGATGCCGAACCCCAAGTGGGTCATCTCGATGGGCGTCTGCGCCAGCTCCGGCGGCATGTTCAACAACTACGCGATCGTGCAGGGCGTCGACCACATCATCCCGGTCGACATCTACCTGCCCGGCTGCCCCCCGCGCCCCGAGATGCTGCTCAACGCGATCATCGAGCTGCACGCGCAGATCCAGGGCAGCAAGCTCGGCGTCAACCGCATCGCGGCCGCCCGCGCCGCCGAGGAGGCAGCGATGGCCGCGATCCCGACCTCGCTGATGGCCCCCACCCACGACCACCTCGCCCACCTCGCGGCGCCGACCGGGAAGAACCTCCTGGCATGAGCGAGAACAACACGACGCAGGACGGCCCCGGGCTCGAGGACTCCGACGTGCAGGCCGTGCCCGATCAGGAGACCGACACCGCCGCGACGTCCACGGTCGACGACCCCGGCGCCCTGCGGCCGGCCCACTCCGCCAACATCTCCACCTGGCGCGAGCTGTCCGACGACGAGCGCGAGCCCGCCCTCGTGGGCGAGCGGCGCGGCATGTTCGGCCCCACCCGCGGCCAGGACACCTCCGGTTACGGTGGGCTGGTCACGCCGACCCTGCTGCCCGGGGCCAGCCCCCGCCCCTATGGCTCGTGGTTCGACGACGTCGCCGACCGGCTGGGCACCGCGCTCACCGAGGGCGACGGCGCCGGCTACCACGAGGCGGTCGAGAAGGTCGTCGTCGACCGTGGCGAGATGACCCTCCACGTGCGCCGCGAGCACCTGCTCGCGGTCGCGCGCGCGATGCGCGACGTGCCCGAGCTGCGCTTCGAGATGTGCTCCGGGGTCTCCGGGGTGCACTTCCCGGGTGAGCAGGGGCGCGAGCTGCACGCGGTCTACCACCTGCTCTCGATCACCCACGGCAGCCGCCGGCTGCGCCTCGAGGTCACCGCTCCGGACGCCGACCCGCACATCCCCTCGATCGTGTCGGTCTACCCGGGCATCGACTGGCACGAGCGCGAGACCTGGGACATGTTCGGCATCGTCTTCGACGGCCACCCGTCCCTGACCCGCATCCTGATGCCCGACGACTGGCCCGGGCACCCGCAGCGCAAGGACTACCCCCTCGGCGGCATCCCCGTCGAGTACAAGGGCGGCACCGTCCCGCCGCCGGACCAGCGGAGGGCGTACACCTGATGACGACCCACGACCACGACCACGACACGACCGTTGTCGAGCCGGCGCAGCCCGAGGCCGGGAACTCCGTCCCCGACGCCTACGGCGCCTCCGTCCACGAGGGGGTCGAGGGCGCCAAGGTCTTCACCGTCTCCGGTGGCGACTGGAACGACCTCGTCGACGAGGCCACCGCGCTCCACGAGGAGCGCATCGTCGTCAACATGGGGCCCCAGCACCCGTCGACGCACGGCGTGCTCCGCCTCATCCTCGAGCTCGACGGCGAGACGGTCACCGAGGCCCGCGCCGGCATCGGCTACCTGCACACCGGCATCGAGAAGAACATGGAGTTCCGCACCTGGGTGCAGGGCGTCACGTTCTGCACCCGGATGGACTACCTGACGCCGATGATGAACGAGGCGGCCTACTGCCTCTCGGTCGAGCGGCTGCTCGGCATCACCGACTCGATCCCCGAGCGCGCGTCCATCATCCGGGTGCTCATGATGGAGCTCACCAGGGTCAACTCCCACCTGGTCTGTCTCGGCACCGGTGGCATGGAGCTCGGCGCCACCACCGTCATGACCGTCGGCTTCCGCGAGCGCGAGCGCATCCTGCGCGTCTTCGAGGCGATCACCGGGCTGCGCATGAACAACGCCTACATCCGCCCCGGCGGCGTCTCCCAGGACGTGCCGCACGGTGCCGTCGACATGGTGCGTGAGGTCGTCACCGAGCTGCGCCGCGGCATCCACGAGCTCGAGCTGCTGCTCAACGAGAACCCGCTGCTGAAGGGCCGCACCGTCGGTGTCGGCTACCTCGACCTCACCGGGTGCATGGCACTGGGCATGACCGGGCCGGTGCTGCGCGCCACCGGGCTGCCCCACGACCTGCGCAAGTCGGCGCCCTACTGCGGCTACGAGACCTACGACTTCGACGTCGTCACCCGCACGGGCTGCGACGCGTACGACCGGCTGCGCATCCGCATCGACGAGATGTACGAGTCGCTCAAGATCGTCGAGCAGACCCTGGACCGGCTGCAGCGCACCGAGGGCCAGCCGGTCATGGTGCAGGACAGGAAGATCGCGTGGCCGGCGCAGCTGGCCATCGGTGGCGACGGCCAGGGCAACAGCCTCGACCACATCCGCGAGATCATGGGCTCCTCGATGGAGGCCCTGATCCACCACTTCAAGCTGGTCACCGAGGGGTTCCGGGTGCCGCCGGGACAGGCCTACGTGCCCATCGAGTCGGCCAAGGGTGAGCTCGGCGCCCACCTGGTCTCCGACGGCGGCACGCGCCCCTACCGCGCGCACTTCCGCGACCCGAGCTTCAACAACCTGCAGGCCGTGGCCTCGATGTGCGAGGGCGGCCAGGTCGCCGACGTCATCGTCGCAGTGGCCTCGATCGACCCCGTCATGGGAGGTGTCGACCGCTGATGTCGCACGACTTCGGCCTCCAGACCGCGTCCGGGCACCTCACCGTCAGTGCGGAGTCCAAGGAGTCCTACCCCGCCGACGTCGAGGCGCGCCTTCGCGCCGACGCCGCCGAGGTGGTCGCGCGCTACCCGCACAAGCGCTCGGCGCTGCTGCCGCTGCTGCACCTCGTGCAGTCGGTCGACGGCTACGTCACGGGCCGCGGCATCGACGTGTGTGCCGAGCTGCTCGAGCTCACCACGGCCGAGGTGTCGGGCGTCTCGACGTTCTACACGCAGTACAAGCGCCACCCCAACGGCACCTACACCGTCGGGGTCTGCATCAACACGCTGTGCGCGGTCATGGGGGGCGACGAGATCTGGGATGCCGTCTCGGCGCACCTCGGCATCGGCCACGACGAGACCACCGCCGACGGCACGATCACCCTCGAGCGCATCGAGTGCAACGCCGCCTGCGACTTCGCCCCGGTCGTCATGACCAACTGGGAGTTCTTCGACAACCAGACCCCGGCGTCGACCATCGAGCTCGTCGACGCCCTGCGCGCGGGCCGGCCGGTGGCGCCCACCCGTGGCCCCAGGCAGGTCGGCAGCTTCAAGGAGGTCAGCCGCGTGCTGGCCGGTTTCAGCGACGGGCTCGCCGACCAGGGCGTCGGCGCCGGTCCGGCCTCCCTGGTCGGGCTCACGATCGCCCACGAGCAGGGCTGGACCGCGCCCGAGGGCGCCTCGGCCACCTCCGGCCCGGCCACCGACGGCGGGCGCACCCCCGGTCGCACCGAGGTCACCCAGGGCTCCGACGAGGCGAAGGCGGACCAGTCCACCACCAGCGGCGGCGACAAGGCCGACCCCGACGCGTCGAACGACGCGGGCGCCCCGGTCTCCTCCACCGGTGAGGGCGTCAGCGGGGTCGCCCGCGAGGTGCCCTCGCCCAAGGACACCGTCGACATCGAGCCGCCGCAGGAGTCCGAGCCGACCGGCGTGGGGCGAGCCGCCACCGTCTCGGCCCAGACCGCCTCGGTGCCCCCGACGCACGCCGCCGGCACCGAGGCGGCGGCCGCCCAGGACGCCGCAGCCGACCCGGCAGCAGGCCCGGCATCGGGCCCGGCCTCCGACGACGAGCCCGGCCCCGCCCCGACGACGAAGAAGAAGGGCTCCTGATGGCCACCACCCTCACGCCCATCCTCACGGCCTTCTGGGACGACCCGAAGTCCTGGACGCTCGACACCTACAAGCGCCACGGGGGCTACCGCGCCCTCGACAAGGCGCTCGGCATGGAGCCCGCGGCCATTCTCGCGGCCGTCAAGGACTCCTCGCTGCGCGGTCGCGGCGGTGCGGGCTTCCCCACGGGCCTGAAGTGGTCGTTCATGGCGCCCCCGGACGGCGGCCCGCGCTACCTCGTGGTCAACGCCGACGAGTCCGAGCCGGGCACCTGCAAGGACACCCCGCTCATGATGGCCAACCCGCACGTGCTTCTCGAGGGCGTCGCGATCAGCTCGTTCGCCATCGGTTGCGAGCACGCCTTCATCTACCTGCGCGGCGAGGTCGTGCACGTCTACCGCCGGCTGCTGCGCGCGGTCGAGGAGGCCTACGCCGCGGGGCACTTCGGCGACAACGTGCACGGCTCAGGGGCGAACCTCCACGTCACCGTGCACGCCGGCGCGGGCGCCTACATCTGCGGCGAGGAGACCGCGCTCCTCGACAGCCTCGAGGGCCGCCGCGGCCAGCCCCGCAGCAAGCCCCCGTTCCCCGGTGTCGCGGGCCTGTACGCCCGGCCGACCTCGGTCAACAACGTCGAGTCGATCGCCTCGGTCCCGGGCATCATCCTCGAGGGCGTCGACTGGTTCACCGGCATGGGCACCGAGAAGTCCACCGGCTTCGGCATCTTCAGCCTGTCCGGGCACGTGAAGAACCCCGGCCAGTTCGAGGCCCCGCTGGGCATCACCATGCGCGAGCTGCTCGACATGGCCGGCGGCATGCGCGACCCCGACAAGGCGCTCAAGTTCTGGACCCCCGGCGGCAGCTCCACCCCGATGCTCACCGCCGAGCACCTCGACGTGCCGCTCGACTTCGAGTCCGTCGGTGCGGCGGGCTCGATGCTCGTCACCCGCGCCCTGCAGGTGTTCGACGAGACGGTGTGCGTCGTGCGTGCGGTCGACCGCTGGACCGACTTCTACAAGCACGAGTCCTGCGGCAAGTGCACCCCGTGCCTCGAGGGCACCTGGTGGCTCAAGCAGATCCTGGGCCGGCTCGAGCACGGGGAGGGCAGCGAGGCCGACCTCGACAAGCTGCTCGACCTGTGCGACAACATCCTGGGCCGCAGCTTCTGCGCCCTGGCCGACGGCGCGACGAGCCCGATCACGAGCTCGATCCAGTACTTCCGCGACGAGTACGTCGCGCACCTCACGCACGGCGGCTGCCCGTTCGACCGGCACGCCTCGACGCTGTTCGCCAAGGAAGAGAAGGAAAGCGTGACCGCATGACGACCACGCCCGACACGACCACGTCGCCCGCCCCGGCGGCGGCCGACCTGGTCACGCTGACCATCGACGGCCGCGAGGTGTCGGTCCCGAAGGGGACCCTGATCATCCGCGCGGCGGAACAGGCCGGCATCGAGATCCCGCGGTTCTGCGACCACCCGTCCCTCGACCCGGTCGGCGCCTGCCGCCAGTGCCTGGTCGAGGTCTGGATGCCGGGTCGTCCCGGCCCCGACGGGGCGCCGGGCGAGCCCACCCAGATGCAGGGCCCCCCCGGCCGGATGAAGCCGCAGGCCTCGTGCACGATGACCGTCGCCGCGGGCATGCTGGTCAAGACGGCGTACACGTCGCAGGACGTCGACAAGGCGCAGCAGGGGATCATGGAGTTCCTGCTCATCAACCACCCGCTCGACTGCCCGGTCTGCGACAAGGGCGGCGAGTGCCCGCTGCAGAACCAGGCGATGAGCCACGGCCGCTCGACCTCCCGCTTCGAGGACGTCAAGCGCACCTACCCCAAGCCGATCAACATCTCCGCACAGGTGCTGCTCGACCGCGAGCGCTGCGTGCTGTGCGCGCGCTGCACCCGATTCTCCGACCAGATCGCCGGTGACCCGTTCATCGCGCTCGTCGAGCGCGGCGCGCTGCAGCAGGTCGGCATCTACGAGGACCACCCGTTCGAGAGCTACTTCTCGGGCAACACCGTGCAGATCTGCCCGGTGGGTGCCCTCACCGGGGCGGCCTACCGCTTCCGGTCGCGCCCCTTCGACCTCGTGTCGACGCCCAGCGTCTGTGAGCACTGCGCGTCGGGCTGCGCCATCCGCACCGACCACCGTCGCGGCACCGTGATGCGCCGCATGGCGATCAACGACCCGGCGGTCAACGAGGAGTGGAACTGCGACAAGGGCCGTTGGGCCTTCGCCTACACCTCGGTCGGTGACCGCCTCGAGCTGCCGCAGGTGCGCGGAGCCGACGGCGAGCTGCGCGTGGCGTCGTGGCGTGAGGCGCTCGCGGCCGCGGCCGCGGGGCTGCGCGCCGCCACCTCCGCCGGGGTGCTCGTGGGCGGCCGGGTGAGCACCGAGGACGCCTACGCCTACGCCAAGTTCGCGCGCACCGTGCTGCACACCAACGACGTCGACTTCCGGGCCCGCCCGCACTCCGCCGAGGAGGCCGACTTCCTGGCCTCCACCGTCGTGGGCACCGGCCCCGCAGGAGGCGCGGTCACCTATGCCGACCTCGAGGCGGCCGGCACCGTGCTCCTCGTGGGCCTGGAGCCCGAGGACGAGAGCCCGATCGTCTTCCTCCGGCTGCGCAAGGCCTTCCGCAAGCACCGCACCGCCGTGTATGCCGTGGCACCGGTCGCGACCCGCGGCCTGTCCAAGGTCGGCGGCACGCTCATCCCGACCGCACCGGGCACCGAGCCCGAGGTGCTGGGTGCCCTCGCCGAGGGCTCCGGCACCGACGTCGTCGCCGCCGCGGGCCGGGGCCTGCGCGAGAACGCCGTCGTGCTCGTGGGCGAGCGGCTGGCGATGGTGCCGGGCGCCCTCAGCGCCGCGGTGGCCCTCGCCGAGGCCACCGGCGCCCGGCTCGCCTGGGTGCCGCGGCGGGCCGGCGAGCGCGGTGCGCTCGAGGCCGGCGCACTGCCGACCCTGCTGCCCGGCGGCCGTCCGCTCGCGGATGCCGCGGCGCGCGCCGAGGTGGCATCCGCCTGGGGCGTCGAGTCCCTCGACGCGACTCCCGGCCGCGACACCGCCGGCATCGTCGCGGCGGCGGCGGCCGGGAAGCTCGGTGCGCTCGTCGTCGGCGGGGTCGACCCCGAGGACCTCGGCCTCGCCGGGGCCCTCGACGCCCTCGCCCGCCCTTTCGTCGTGTCGCTGGAGATCCGGCCATCGGCCGTGACCGCCGTCGCCGACGTCGTGCTCCCCGTGGCCTCGCACGTCGAGAAGGCCGGCAGCTTCGTCGACTGGGAGGGCCGCGTGCGGCCCTTCGAGGCGGCGCTCGACAGCACCCAGGTCAGCGACTACCGCGCACTCGACATGCTCGCCGACGAGCTGGGGGAGTTCCTCGGCACCCGCACCGTGCAGGAGGTGCGCTCCGAGAGGGAGTCCCTCGGCTCGTGGCGCGGCACCCGCCCGGCGGCTCCGGCCGTCGAGCCCGGTGACGTGCCCAGCGTCGAGGCGGGCACCCTGGTGCTGGCCACCTGGCGTCACCTGCTCGACCGCGGGTCGCTGCAGGACGGCGAGCCGTTCCTCGCCGGCACCGCGCCGGTCCCGGTCGCCCGCATCTCCGCGTCGACCGCCGGCGGCCTGGGCGTCGCCGACGGCGACCCGCTGACCGTGCGGGTCGGCGGGGCCACCGTCACCGCCCCGGTGCTGGTGTCCGAGATGGCCGACCACGTGGTCTGGCTGCCGACGAACTCCGTGGGCAGCGACCTGCGGGCCGCGCTCGCCGGAGCGCCGGGAGCACTCGTCTCCGTCACGAAGGAGGACCAGTGAGCTCGTTGCTGGCACTGCCGCAGGTCGTCTCGCTCGTCACCGAGAACACCGACAACCCGGCCGCCGACTTCAGCGACACCCCGCTGTGGCTGAGCCTGGTCAAGGCGCTGTTCATCTTCGTCTACCTGCTCATCTCCACGCTGCTCGTGATCTGGTTCGAGCGCCGGGTGATCGGCCGCATGCAGCAGCGTCCCGGCCCGAACCGCAACGGCCCGTTCGGGCTGCTGCAGACCCTGGCCGACGGCCTGAAGTCGATGCTCAAGGAGGACGTGCGCCCCAAGGCCGCCGACGCCTTCGTCTTCACCCTCGCGCCGCTCATCACGGCCACGATGTGCTTCGTCTCGTTCTCGATCATCCCGCTCGCCGGAGAGGTCTCGCTGTTCGGGCACACGACGCCGCTGCAGCTCACCGACACCTCGGTCGCCGTGCTGCTCGTGCTGGCCGTCGCGGGCGTCGGCATCTACGGCGTCGTGCTCGCGGGCTGGTCCTCCGGCTCGACCTACCCGCTCATGGGTGGCCTGCGCGCGACCGCGCAGATGATCTCCTACGAGATCGCGATGGGTCTGTCGCTCGTCGCGGTGTTCCTCTACGCCGGGTCGATGTCGACGTCGCAGATCGTGCTGGCGCAGCAGAGCCTGTGGTTCGTCATCCCGGCGTTCTTCAGCTTCTTCGTCTACGTCATCACGATGGTCGGCGAGACCAACCGCCTGCCGTTCGACCTCGCCGAGGGCGAGGGCGAGCTCACCGGTGGGTTCCACACCGAGTACGGCTCGATGCGCTTCGCGATGTTCTTCCTCGGCGAGTACATCAACATGTTCACCGTCGCAGCGCTGGCCACGACCATGTTCCTCGGCGGCTGGCAGGCGCCTCCCGGCATCGCGGCGATCAACGACGGCATGTTCAACGAGGGCTGGTGGGGCCTGCTCTGGTTCACCGCCAAGCTGTGGATGTTCATGTTCGTGTTCGTCTGGCTGCGTGGCTCGCTGCCGCGCGTGCGCTACGACCAGTTCATGCGCTTCGGCTGGAAGTTCCTGATCCCCGCCACGCTCGGCTGGGTGGTGCTCGTGGCGTTCTTCCGCGCCGGCCAGAACGGCTGGTTCGAGGAGTGGCTCGGCACCGTCGACTTCGCCGGTCGCCTCTTCCCCGTCACCTCGCTGCTCCTCGTCGGCGTCATCGCCGTGCTCGCCCTGGTCCTGGGCTGGATGTGGGACCGGCGCGCCGAGGCCAGGGACGCCTCGTCGCACCCGAGCGTGCCCGACGAGATCGACCCGTTCGCCGGCGGCTACCCGGTGCCGCCCCTGCCCGGCCAGCGACTGCGCGAGCCCACGCCCGACGCACCCGCCCTGCCTGCCGGCAGCGAGACCAAGGAGGCCGCTCGTGGCTGACGAGCAGAAGAAGTCCGGCTTCCTCTCCGACCTGTTCGCCCCCGTCGGTGGCTTCGGGGTCACCTTCGCGACGATGTTCCGCAAGGTGGCCACCGAGGAGTACCCCGAGGAGAAGCGCCCCACCCAGCCGCGCTTCCACGGCCGCCACCAGCTGAACCGGCACCCCGACGGTCTCGAGAAGTGCGTCGGCTGCGAGCTGTGCGCGTGGGCCTGCCCGGCCGACGCGATCCTCGTCGAGGGCGCGAACAACGACGACACCGAGGGTGGCGCCGGGCGGTTCAGCCCCGGCGAGCGCTACGGCAGCGTCTACCAGATCAACTACCTGCGCTGCATCTTCTGCGGGCTGTGCATCGAGGCGTGCCCCACCCGGGCGCTGACGATGACCAACGTCTACGAGCTCGCCGACAACAACCGCGCCGACCTGATCTTCACCAAGGACCAGCTGCTGGCCCCCGTGCAGCAGGGCATGCTCCAGCCGCCCTTCCCGATGGCCGACGGCCTCGAGGAGCGCGACTACTACCTGGGCCGGGTCTCCACGGCGACCGACGCCCAGAAGGAGTACGTCGAGCGGCACACGCGCACGACCGACGACGCGGAGGTGACCTCGTGACCGGCACGGGCGAGGCGGTGCTGTTCTGGATCCTGGGCCCGCTCGCCGTCGTCGGTGCATTGAGCCTGGTGTTCGCGAGGAAGGCTGTCCACGCCGCCATCGGCATGGCGATGACGATGATCATCCTGGGCGTGTTCTACATCGCCCAGGACGCCGACTTCCTCGGGGTCATCCAGATCTTCGTCTACACCGGCGCGGTCATGATGCTCTTCCTCTTCGTGCTCATGCTCGTGGGCGTCGACTCCTCCGACAGCCTGGTCGAGACGCTCACCGGGCAGCGGTGGGCGACCGTCGTGCTCAGCATCGGCCTGGCCGGCATCCTCACCTCGGCGATCGGCCAGGCGAGCCTCGACGACGTGGTCGGGGTCGGCGCGATCAACGCCGAGACCGGCAACGTCACAGCAGTCGCGCAGCTGATCTTCGGTCGCTACGTGTGGGTCTTCGAGATCACGAGCGCGCTGCTCATCACCGCCGCGCTGGCTGCCATGGTGCTGGCGCACCGCGAGCGGCTCGGTCGCGGCCCGAACCAGCGCGAGTGGAGCAAGCGGCGCTTCCGTGACGGGGAGAACCTCGCCGGCCTTCCGGCGCCGGGCGTCTACGCGCGGCACAACGCGGTCGACACCCCGGCCCTGCTGCCCGACGGCACGCCGTCGGAGCTGTCGGTGTCGCGGGTGCTCACCGCACGCGACCAGAACCTGTCCCCGGAGGTCTACCTGGAGGCCGAGGCGCAGATCGAGCGCGACATGACGGAGGGGAGCGACCGGTGAGCGTCGTCAACTACATCTACCTGGCGACGATCCTGTTCGCGATCGGCGGGGCCACGGTGCTCACCCGCCGCAACGCGATCATCGTCTTCATGGGCGTCGAGCTGATGCTGAACGCGACGAACCTCGTCTTCGTGACGTTCGCGCGGATCCACGGCAACCTCGACGGCCAGGTCCTGGCCCTCTTCGTCATGGTGGTGGCTGCGGCGGAGGTCGTCGTCGGCCTCGCGATCATCATGGCGATCTTCCGTTCCCGCCGGTCGGCCTCGGTCGACGACGCGAACCTGCTGAAGCTGTAAGGAGCACCAGTGTCCTCACTCATCTGCGAGGTGGCGGCCGACGCGAGCGGGGCCTCCGCGTACGCGTGGCTGCTCATCGCGCTGCCGTTGCTCGGTGCCGCGATCCTGCTGCTCGGTGGGCGGCGCACCGACAGGTTCGGTGCCCACCTCGCGACCGGAATGTCGTGGGCCTCCTTCGCCGTGGGTCTCGTCGTGCTGCTCCAGCTCGTCGGTCTCTCGCCCGAGGCGCGGGCGATGCACCTGACCCTGTGGGACTGGATCCCGGCGAGCTCCTTCCAGCTCGACGTCGGCCTGCTCGTCGACCCGTTGTCGATGTGCTTCGTTCTGCTGATCACGTTCGTGGGCTCGCTCATCCACGTGTACTCGATCGGCTACATGGAGAACGACGCCGACAAGCGGCGCTTCTTCGCCTATCTCAACCTGTTCATCGCGTCGATGCTGCTGCTCGTGCTCGCGGACTCCTACCTGCTGCTCTTCGTCGGCTGGGAGGGCGTGGGCCTGGCGTCCTACCTGCTCATCGGCTTCTGGAACTGGAACCCGGCGTACGCGAGCGCCGCGAACAAGGCGTTCTTCGTCAACCGTGTCGGCGACCTGGGCCTGCTCATCGCGATCCTGCTGATGTTCGTCACCTTCGGTGGTGTCGACTACGCCACCGTCAACGAGGGCGTGGCCACCGCCAACCAGGGCGTCATGACCGCGCTGGGCCTGCTCCTGCTCGTCGGGGCCGCCGGCAAGTCGGCCCAGTTCCCCTTGCAGTCGTGGCTCGGCGACGCCATGGCCGGCCCGACCCCGGTGTCGGCCCTGATCCACGCGGCGACGATGGTCACCGCCGGTGTCTACCTGATCGTGCGGTCCGACGTCATCTACAACGCCACCCCGGACGCCCGGCTGGCCGTGGCCCTGGTCGGCGCGATCACGCTGATCTTCGGGGCGATCGTGGGCTGCGCCAAGGACGACATCAAGAAGGCCCTGGCCGCCTCCACGATGAGCCAGATCGGCTACATGATGCTGGCCGCCGGCCTCGGGCCGATCGGCTACGCCTTCGCGATCTTCCACCTGCTCACCCACGGTTTCTTCAAGGCCGGGATGTTCCTCGGTGCCGGGTCGGTCATGCACGGCATGAACGACGGGGTCAACATGCGGCGCTACGGCGCGCTGTCGCTGGTGATGAAGATCACCTGGGTCACCTTCGGACTGGGCTGGTTGGCGATCCTGGGCATCCCGCCGTTCTCGGGCTTCTGGTCCAAGGACAAGATCATCGAGGCGGCCTTCGTCGGGGAGGGCTGGCAGCCGTGGGTGCTCGGCGGGGCCGCGCTCGTCGGCGCGGGAATCACCGCCTTCTACATGTCGCGCCTGTTCTTCATGACCTTCCACGGTGAGAAGCGCTGGGACGACGACGTGCACCCGCACGAGTCGCCGCTCACCATGACGGTGCCGATGATGGTGCTCGCCGTGGGCTCGGCCTTCCTCGGCCTGATCCTCGGCCCGACGGGGGTCATCACCAGCTGGCTGGAGCCGGTGGTCGGTGAGACGCCCGAGGACCACCCGGTGATGCCGGTCTGGCTGATCATGGTGCTCACCCTCGCGCTCGTCATCGCCGGCATGGTCTTCGCCTGGCGCCGCTACGGTGCCGACGTCGTCCCCGAGGTCGCGCCCAAGGGTTCCGCGCTCACGCGCGCCGCCCGGCAGGACCTCTACCAGGACGCCGTCAACGAGGGCCTGTTCATGCGGCCCGGCATCCACCTGACCCGCGGGCTCGTCTTCGCCGACGCGCGCGGGGTCGACGGAGCCGTCGGCGGCCTGGCCGCCCTGGTCGGCGGGTTCTCCTCGAGGCTGCGTCGCCTCCAGACCGGGTACGCCCGGTCGTACGCCCTGACGATGCTCACCGGTGTCGTCACCGTCCTCGGCGCTCTGTGGGTGATCCAGTGAACTCCCTTCCCCTGCTCACCGCGATGATGGTGGTGCCGCTGCTCGGCGCCGTCGTCGTGGCCGCGCTGCCCGGTGGTGCAGCGCGCCACGCGAAGCCGGTGGCCCTGGGCTTCTCACTGGTGACGCTGGCCCTCGCGGTGCTCGCGTGGGTGCGGTTCGACGCCGGCGCCACCGAGCAGTTCCAGCTCGCCGAGGTGCACTCCTGGATCCCGCAGTTCGGGGTCTCCTACGCCCTCGGTGTCGACGGCATCGCCCTGTCGCTCATCGTGATGGCCGCGATCCTGGTGCCGGTCTGCCTGCTCGCCGCCTGGAACGACGTCACCGACGAGGGCTCCGGGCGCGAGAAGCGCTACTTCGCGCTGATGCTCGTGCTCGAGGCGTTCATCGTCGGAGTCTTCGCCGCCACCGACGTGTTCTTGTTCTACGTCTTCTTCGAGGCGATGCTGATCCCGGTCTACTTCCTCATCGGGCTGTTCGGCGGTCCGCGTCGGCAGTACGCCGCCGTGAAGTTCCTGCTCTTCTCGCTCGCCGGCGGGCTGGTCATGCTCGTCGCCGTCATCGGCGTCTACGTCGCGGGTCCGGGTGGCGAGGACGGCTTCCTCATCTCGAGCCTCACCGGAAACCTCGACGCCTCCACCGTGGCGCTGCGCTGGATGTTCGTCGGCTTCTTCATCGCCTTCGCGGTCAAGGCTCCGATGTGGCCGGTGCACACCTGGCTGCCGGATGCCGCGACCGAGGCACGCCCCGCGACCGCGGTGCTGCTCGTCGGCATCCTCGACAAGGTCGGCACCTACGGGATGATCCGCTTCTGCCTCCAGCTGTTCCCGGAGGCGACGCAGTGGGCGACGCCGGTCGTCATCACGCTCGCCGTCATCTCGATCATCTACGGTGCGCTGCTGGCGATCGGGCAGACCGACATGATGCGGCTCATCGCCTTCACCTCGATCAGCCACTTCGGCCTCATCGTGCTGGGCATCTTCGCCCTGACCAGTGTGGGCGGCGCCGGGTCGACCCTCTACATGGTCAACCACGGCTTCTCCACCGCCGGACTGTTCCTCCTGGCCGGGTTCCTCGTCGCGCGCCGCGGCTCCAAGCGGATCCCCGACTACGGCGGCTGGCAGCGGGTCACCCCGGTGCTGGCGGGCACCTTCCTCGTGGTCGGGCTCTCCAGCCTGGCGCTGCCGGGACTGTCGTCGTTCGTGTCCGAGTTCCTCGTGCTCCAGGGCACCTTCATGCGCTACGAGGCCGCGGCGGTTCTCGCGACGCTCGGCACCATCCTGGCCGCCCTCTACATCCTGCTGATGTACCAGCGCACCATGACCGGGCCGAAGCCGACCTTCGCCGAGGGTGAGGCGCCGCGCGACCTGTCGGTGCGTGAGAAGGTCGTCGTGGTGCCGATTCTCGCCTCGTTGATCCTGCTCGGCTTCTTCCCGAAGCCGGTGCTCGACCTCCTCAACCCGGCCGTGTCCCGGACGCTGGTGTACGTCGGCGTCACCGATCCCACGCCGACCAACGCCTCCGGGAGCGCGAAGTGAACCCCGCCGTGACCGCAGCCACCGAGTTCCAGCAGGTCGACGTCGACTACGCCGCCATCGCCCCGATGCTCATCGTCGTGGCGGGCTCGCTCGTCGGGGTGCTCGTCGAGGCCTTCGCGCCGCGGCGCAGCCGGCACGGCATCCAGGTCGCCCTGACCACCGTGGTGCTGCTCGCGGCGTTCGCGGCCCTGCTGGGCTGGTCGCGCACCAACCAGACCGTCACCCTCGGCGGCTCGGTCGTCGTCGACGGCGTGTCGGTGTTCCTCATGGGCGCCCTGCTGCTGCTCTCAGCTCTCAGCGTGCTGATCATGGCCGAGCGCTTCGGCGGCGTCGGCGCCGACGCGTTCACCCCGATGGGCGCCTCGACCCCGGGGTCCAACCAGGAGGACATCGCGACCCGTGCCGGGTACGCGACCTCCGAGGTCTTCCCGCTCACCCTCCTCGCGGTGCTCGGGATGATGGTGTTCCTCACCGCCAACGACCTGATCACCATGTTCGTCGGCCTCGAGGTGCTCTCGCTGCCGCTGTACGTGATGACCGGGCTGGCCCGTCGCCGCCGCCTGCTGTCGCAGGAGGCCGCGCTGAAGTACTTCCTGCTCGGGGCCTTCTCGAGCGCGTTCTTCCTCTTCGGGGCCGCCCTGCTCTACGGCTACTCCGGGTCCTCCGACCTGCGCGCCATCTCGGAGGCGATCTCCACGGCGTCGGGTGACCTCGACGGCCTCCTGGTGCCGGGCGTCGTGCTCGTGCTCGTCGGGCTGCTCTTCAAGGTCGGCGCCGTGCCGTTCCACTCCTGGACCCCCGACGCCTACCAGGGCGCCCCGACGCCGGTCACCGGCTTCATGGCGGCGTGCACCAAGCTCGCCGCGTTCGGCGTCATCCTGCGGCTGACCTTCGTGGGCGTCGGCGCCAGTCGCTGGGACTGGCAGGGCGGCCTGTACGTCGTCGCGGTGCTCACCATGGTCGTCGGTGCGGTGCTCTCGGTGACCCAGACCGACGTCAAGCGCCTGCTGGCGTACTCCTCGATCGCGCACGCGGGCTTCATCCTCGTCGGGGTGCTGGCCTTCTCGCAGGCGGCCATCGGTGGCGTGATGTTCTACCTCGTGGCCTACGGCTTCGCGACCGTCGCCGCCTTCGGCCTGGTCGCGATGGTGCGGCAGAGCGGCTCCGAGGCCTCGCACCTGTCGCAGTGGGCCGGGCTCGGCCGCAACCACCCCGTCTTCGCCGGCGCGTTCTCGTTCCTGCTGCTGGCCTTCGCCGGCATCCCGCTGACGTCGGGCTTCACGGCGAAGTACGCCGCGTTCGCCCCCGCGGTGACCGCCGGTGCCGGCGGAGCGGTGCTCGTGCTCATCGCGGTGCTGGCGTCGGCCGTCACGGCCTTCGTCTACGTGCGGCTCATCGTGCTGATGTACTTCACCGAGCCCACCGCCGACGACGTCGTGGTGCTGACGCCCTCGATCGGATCGACGGTCGCCATCACGGTCGGGGTCACGGCCACCGTCGTGCTCGGCATCGTGCCCAGCTTCCTCCTCGAGCTCGCGAGCGACGCCTCGCAGTTCTTGCTGTGACGCCGGTGACGGCGGATCGGGCCCAGCGCGGCACCCCGTCGGTGCTCGAGCTGCCCGGGGCCTCGGAGCGACTGCGGGTGCGGCTCGCCGAGGGTCTCACCGCCGTCAACGCGCTCATCGCGGCACGGGTCGACTCCGACGACCCCTTCCTGGCCCAGGCCGGCTCGCACCTGTCCGCCGCCGGCGGCAAGCGGTTCCGTCCGCTGCTCACCCTGCTCGCCGCCGAGCTCGGTGACGGCATCGACGACCGGGTGGTCGCGGCCGCCGCGGGCGTCGAGCTGACCCACCTCGCGTCGCTGTACCACGACGACGTCATGGATGAGGCGGACGTGCGGCGCGGCGCCCCGAGCGCCAACGCGGCCTACGGCAACTCCACGGCGATCCTGGTCGGTGACCTGCTCTTCGGCACGGCGTCCGACATCGTCGCCGACCTCGGCCCGCAGGCCGTGAAGATCCAGGCGCAGACGTTCGTGCGGCTCTGCTCGGGCCAGATCCGCGACGACCGACCCTGCCCGGCCGGCACCGACCCGGTCGACTACTACCTCGGCGTGCTCGCCGACAAGACCGGCGTGCTCATCGCCACCGCCGCACGCTACGGCGCGATGTTCTCGGGGTGCGACGACGCCACCGTCGAGACGATGCGCGAGTTCGGTGAGCAGCTCGGGGTGGCGTTCCAGCTCGCCGACGACCTCATCGACATCGAGTCCGAGGCGGACGAGACCGGCAAGACGCCCGGCACCGACCTGCGCGAGGGCAAGCGCACCCTGCCCGTGCTCCACGTGCTCGCCTCCACCGACCCGGCCGATGCCCCGCTGCGCGAGCTGCTCACCGGCGACCTCGAGGACGACGCACGGCTCGCCGAGGCGCTGCGCCTGCTGCGGGTGCACCCGGCGATGGGGCTGGCACGCGAGCACACGTATGCCGTGGCACGCCGGGCGCAGCACGTCCTCGCCCGGCTTCCCGACAGCGATGCCAAGGATGCCCTGCACGCGCTGGCGACCGGAGTCGTCACCCGGGTCGGCTGACCGACCGCCAGGACCAGCACTAGCGGGACTTTCCTAGTTAGCTCGAGGCAGTCACGTAAACGTGCAGGTCAGGGCCGTGTTGGTGGTGGGCTGGGTGTATGACCTAAGTGCGTGGAGCCCATCGGGTGAGGGTGAAGACCTC
>Ga0105047_10005831_pt1 | contig 21020 bp, 14 predicted proteins | sample MAT04_FD_78384 | JGI IMG/M metagenome (GOLD analysis project Ga0105047, IMG submission 78384) | Freshwater microbial communities from Lake Fryxell liftoff mats and glacier meltwater in Antarctica - MAT-04 (megahit assembly) | ecosystem: Environmental > Aquatic > Freshwater > Ice > Liftoff... | reverse complement strand
TTCGAGCCGAATTTGCTCGACCTCTCAATCTAGATGAGTATGCTCATTCCCTACCGGTCGGAATGGAGCAAAAAGCCTACGCAATTTCGCTCACGGCCACCAAGCTTGATACACAGGAGGAAGCGGACTACCTTCGTCAATTGGTCAAAGCCCTTCGCATTTCCCCCGAGCAATGCAACCAACTCCATCAGCAGCAAAATGCCCGACTGATGTTTCAAGCGTAAGCTCGGAGCAACCACAAATAAAAGGTGGAGGCCCTAAAGTCTGCTGTTTGAATGATGACAGCCTCGTGAATGATAACGACCCCGCTCAGCAGCGGCGGGGCGATTTCCGGGCCACTACCCGAATGCTGGGCGAAGAGTTTAGACCGCTCGGCCAAGAGAACCAAAATCTCACTTGCCCGCTTTGTAAACGGTTTTTCCTTCCTTGATGGTTTCCAACACCTTGATCTCCTTGATATCCATTGGCTTCACGGCCAATGGGTTTTTGTCCAGGATAACCAAGTCTGCCAGCTTGCCGACTTCCAGCGAGCCCTTGATATTCTCCTCGAAGTACATGTATGCCCCGTCGAGGGTCAGCGCCTTCAGGCCCTCGAGCGGCGTTACACATTCGGCCTCGCCGATGACCGCGCCCGATCGCGAGATCCGGTTGACCGATGTCCATAGGATGAACATCGTGTCTGGCGGTGTCACCAGGTAATCGCTGTGGTTCGCACAGCGGAGGCCCATCGTCTGAGCCGTCTTCATCGGGCTGAGGAAGTGAGCTCGTTCCTTGCCGAGGTTATGAACGTGAACATCGCCCCAATAATAGGCATGGTTCGTAAAGAACGACGGCGTGAATCCGTAGTCGACGTAGGTCTCAAGCTGGTCCTGGCGGACGAACTGGGAGTGGACGGGAGTCGTACGACGGTCATCAGGCCGGCCAGCTTTTACGTGAGCCTCAATCAGCAAATCGATGGCCGCGTCGCCGTTGGCATGGGCCAGCACTTGAGCTTTGTGTTTGTAGGCTAGCGCGATCGCCTCTTCGATCTTTTCCTTCGGGACGATCAGTTCGCCACGATAGTCTTTCTCACCGGTGGGTCCGCCCGTCAGGAACGGTTGGGTGAAGTAGGCGGTCTTGCCTTGCGGCGAGCCGTCGATGATGACCTTGACCCCCGCCACACGCCAATGGTTGCTCGACGGCTTCTGGAAGTCGACTCCTTTCTCGATCAATTTGGGCAGGTCCTCGGCCCCGCAGTAGGAGATCAGGTCCAGGAAGAGCAGATTCTGCTCGGCAGCCTGCTTGCAGAGTTCATAGACTCCGGGCTCCATCGGTGCATCCTGCATCGTGGTGATACCACACGCCGCGTAGACCATTTGGGCCCGCTCGAAATTCTCCAGGCTTTGCCTGGCTGTCGGCTTGGGCAGTGCGAAGGCGACGGGAGCCCAGGCCGATTCCATGATCAACCCGGCCGGCTCATTACTGTTCGGCTTGCGCGCGATGACGCCACCTTCGGGCGTTTTCGTGCTGGCGTCGATCTTCGACAATTTGAGCGCCATCGAGTTCAGAATCGCGCCGTGACCGGAGACGTGAATCAGGAGAACCGGGTTGTCCGGGAAGTCCTTGTCGAGGTCGTCGCGGGTCATATCCCGACCGTCCTTCAACGGGTCGCGGTCGTAGCCGTAGCCCATGAGCCACTCGCCCTTCGGCAGCGGCCTCTTCGCAACCCGGTCCTTGAGCAAAGCCACGATCTCTGCAATGCTCGTCGCGGTGCCGACCGGCGGGGCCGAGACATTGACGTAGTCGGCGATCTGAGCTGCCTGGAAGAAGTGGCTGTGCCCATCGATCATGCCGGGGATCAACGTCTTACCGCCCAAATCGATAACCGAGGTCTTGCTCCCTTTGCGCTTCAGCACGTCGTCCTTGTTGCCGACGGCGACAATCTTGCCGTCCATCACCGCGAGGGCTTCGGCGGTCGGGTTCCTGTCGTCGATGGTGATGATCGGGCCGCCGTAGTAGATCGTATCCGCCGATTCCTGGGCCTCGGCCAAAGATGGCCACAACAAGACAAGGTATGCGAAGATCGCAATTGCGGAAAATGAGCGCATAGGTGAGTTCCAAGTCTCGCAGGCCAGGGTGAAAACGATTTCAACTCCAGGGTCTGAAGAACCAGCCGAACTTGAAACCGACGTGTTCGCCGTTTTAGCAGATCCCACGCGATTCGGCGATTCTTCCGCCGCCGAACTCAGGGGCATTCGGATGGTTCGCCCCGCCCAGACCAGAAGCAACAGCTTGGCCGGGGACATCGGCATGAGAAAACAAAGGTTCCAGGAGTCGTTTTGAAGAAAACAACGATTCCATCGGTAGTTCTGACGCTACGTTGAACCTAATACTCCTGACACCTTTGTTCTGCTCCCAGCGTTTGAGTGGGAAAAATCAATTGGGTCCAGTCGCTTTTCCTGGTCCATTTGATTTCTCTGTTTCTTTGACATGATCGTTCACTTCACCGGTGTGATGTCCTCGATGTCCTGAGCCTTTTGCTTGTCGAGCGGCAGCCGCATAAATTTGCCGGGCTTGGTGAAATCGATCTTTTTGAGGTCAATCATGCGCACCCGGCGGTTGTGCTGGGTGTGGTAATACATGACCAGGTTCTTCGTGTCATAGCCGGTCGTCCAGCATGTGGAGCTGCGCATTCCGCCCGTTTTTGCCTCGCCGGAACCTTCCGCCGCGCCGACCGGGAGATTGAAGTTATCGAGGATGCGGAACAGTTCATAAATGGTCTCGTCTCCGGTGGCGGTGGGGCGGGCAATTTGGGTCGCGGCCACGGCCCGGATGAAACGCGATGGCGGGGTGTTATCACCGGGCAGCCCGATCATTCCGCTTCCGCCACCGAGTGGCTTGAAATCGAGGTCGTTGATTTTCTTGTCCGGGATGGCGACCGCCGAGAGGTTGACATAGTTCCGCAGATTCGTCTCATGCCAATCGTAACTGGGAGAGTTCGTAATGACGCCGAGCGGGGCATCGAAGATCTTCATTTCCCCTTTGAGGAATTCGATGACGATGGCTTTCCCACCCGGCTCGGTGACGAAGTAGTGCATCGGCGGAGCAATGCCGATCATCGGATCCACCACGGGGACTATGCGGATTTTTGCCATCGCGGCACGCACCTCGTCCACCGTGGCGCATTGCGACAAGAGGTAAACGCCGACATCCAGCGATGACATGGAATCCGCAGCCAAGGCCGGATCATACGCCGGATACTCCGCGAAACCCGGATGGTAAAACTCACCCACCGTGAGACCCTTTTCGTTGATGCCATCGGCGATGATGTCTTTCCCGACCGCATCCAGACCGACAACGCCGTGGAGGCTCGTCCATGTTTTCCCCGGTTTCTGATCCGGCGTCACAGCAGTAAACTTCGAGCCGCGCGGGATGATGACGACCCGTGATTCCAGATCAAACGAACCCCATTCCATCGTGCGACCATAGATGATCGCGCCGTCCCGGGCTCTTAGCATGATGCCCGTGCAGGCGTGTGTGGTGGTGTTGAACAGCGAGCAGATTGCTACGGCAGCAATGAGTTTGGTTAGTTTCATACTTTTTGGATGGTTACTCTGTGTTACTTGACCTTCTGGATGTCACTCGGCTTCCATGTCTAGTTGATAGCGGCCCTGGTTGGGCCATAGAGGCAAAGGATGGCGAAATAGCCTTTGCCAAAAAACATGGCGAGCCAGTCGCGGCCAGCGGGAACTTTGCTATAGCCCGTCCTGGCGGCACGATCGGGAATCGTTCGGGTGTTTTCGTCAGGCGAAAATGGCTGGCCCTTGATGATTCCGCTACGCCTGAGTTGAGTCCGGCGTGAAGTTCAAGCCGGCCGCATCGGAGGGTGCTCCTGGTGGTTTAAATGAGAATTCTTTCTTTGTCTCGTCGAACGTGATCTTACCAGCCAGCGGTGGACCATCCTGTTGTCCAAGAATCAGGACGTCATCCGAATAACCGGCCTGTCCCTGGATTGTTTGAGTTCTTCCCTCCTGCGTTACAGCCCACGAGAACTGTCCATCCTCCTTAATAACAAGAGTGATCCTGACCTTGGGATCGGGTGACGCTGTCCATGTCCCGACAAATTTTGTCGGGGGCAGTGGTGGTGCCGCCTGTTGTGCATCACCGGAAGCCGGTTGTCCGTCCGCGCCCGGCGTCGGTGAAGGCTGAGGGGGAATATTTTCTGCTGTCATCGTCTTCTGGACTTCCTGACGCTCTGGCGAAGGATCGAGTGTCTTTGCCATTTGTGCCGAAAGCGTATCGGACGGTTGAAGTTTGGCCACTGCGGCAAAATGCTTGCCTGCCGCCTCTTTCGATCCTTGTGACAAATAGAGATAGGCGAGCTGGAACAACGCCGGGGCCGAGTCTGGTTTCAAATTGACATAGCTTTCGAGATCGCGCAGTTGAGTGGTGTAGACATCGATTCCAGAATAGAGATTGATCATCGTGGCCCAATCCCAGCTCGGTCCTGCCGAAAGAACCGCGTAATTTACAGCCGCAGCCTCGTCATATCGCTTGAGTGCGAAGAGGCAAAGAGCGCGGAACTCGTGAAGCACCGGGTCGGATTGCAGTTGTTCCAAAGCCTGATCCGCCAAGGTTAATGCACGTCCAAAGTCATTCTGCTTGAAGGCGTCTCGCGCCGACTCAAAAACCTTTTGAGCCGACTCCGCGACCGTCGGTTCCGGAGGTGCAGATGTCGTATCAATCGGTTTGGAATAATCGTAGGCCGCAACCTGCTGTGTCACTGGAGCCTCAGAGGTTCCGTCCGCCAGAATGACGATGGGTTGCTGTTGTTGAATATAGACCGTCTGAGTCGCCGGCGTGATATAGGGGTTTGCGTAACTGGAATACATCCAGCTCGAAGACAGAGAATTCAAGCCCCAACTGCCATAGACCGGTGCCGACCAGGCGGACGGATAGTAGCCATAGCTGCTGTAGGCATATCTGGGATTGAACAGGGCGTTTACCCCCCACGAGGTCAACAATCCCGTACCAAAACCACCCCAGAAGTTATTGTTGCTTCCCTGATACCAGTTTCCGTAATGCGCACCGCTCCAGCCGGGGCCATAGAAATTATTGTTGACGACGTTCCCGCCGCCCCCATACCATCCGCCGCCTCCACCCCAACCGCCACCGCCGCCATTCCATCCGCCACCCCAGTTACCGCCGCCATTACCCCAGTTGCCTCCGCCATTACCCCAGTTGCCGCCGCCGGCACCATTCCAGTTTCCACCGCCCGGTCGGTTGACAACAAGGTTATTATTGGTGTTATTGTTAATGGTGTTGTTTCCATTCCCCGAGTTGCCAATGCCGTTCCCATTGCCGGGTCGGTTGCCAATACCGGGCCGATTATTCGCATTCCACGGAGGAAGTTTGTTATTCGCCCAGGGACCGTTCCCGTTGCCTCCCAATCCAGGCCGATTTCCAATCTGACCTGGCAGCGTAGTCGCACCGCCATTACCGAGGCCTGGTCGGTTGTTGTTTCCCAGTCCGCCACCAGGACGGTTGATGTTCCCCAGTCCACTTCCCGGTCGATTTCCGATCTGACCTGGCAGAGTAGTCGCGCCACCATTACCGAGGCCAGGACGGTTGATGTTTCCCAAGCCACTACCCGGGCGATTTCCGATTTGACCGGGAAGAGTGGTCGCACCACCGTTCCCCGATCCAAGACGATTAATACCACCCAGTCCACCGCCCGGGCGATTTCCGATTTGTCCGGGCAGCGTGGTCGGTCGGTTAATATTTCCGAGACCTCCACCCGGGGGATTCCCGATTTGCCCTGGTAAAGTCGTGGGACGATTGGCGCTGCCGAGTCCTCCACCGGGTCGGTTGCCAATTTGTCCAGGCAACGTGGAGACACCGCCATTGCCCAACCCAGGTCGATTAATACTTCCCGAGCCTCCGCCTGGGCGGTTAATGCCGCCAAGTCCACCGCTCGGTCGATTGCCAACCTGGCCAGGTAATGTTGTTGGTCGGTTCCCCGTACCAGGTCGGTTCACATTGCCGAGTCCACCGGGTAAGCCTCCTGGCATTGTGGGTCGATTCACGCCACCCGAATTTGGCCGATTGGCCATTCCCTGATTTGGCATGGAAGGACGTGTCATCCCGGACGGCCGATTCTGCGTAGGCATGTTCGGCTTAGCCATGTTGCCAATGTTCGTATTGGGTCTGTTCGGCATGGCTGGCCTCGACATCTGTGCCGGTGCTGGCCGCGACATTCCACCCATCGGTCGCGCGCCACCGCCACCACCGCTGGGCATCGCAGGTCGCGACATTCCGCCCATGGGACGAGCCATACCACCGCCGCCACCACCGCCGCTGGGACGGCCACGTTGAGCCATCGCGGGATTGGTCATCGTTGTCGTCAGGCAGGCCGTAATCATCAGGCTCAAAGCGAATCGCTTACACATTTCGATGACACCCTGAATCAAAGTCTGAGGTGGAAATATCGAGGTCTCTGAGGCGTTTCTGTCGGAAGAAACGTCTGAAATCAGGCACTAACGAAGATTGTCGCAATCGATCCTGCGATTACTTCGGCAGCACTTTGATTGTCGGAGCTGGAGGAGTTGTTGGCACGGCTGGCTTGGCACCAGCAGCCCCAGCGACTGGTGCTTTCCGAACCATGAGGATCTCGTCGATGTCCGCTGCAACCTCACCGCCGATGATCCGATCGATCGAACTCGTCTTGATCGTGTCTTTGCCAATCAGGGTCAAGACCTGGGTTGCGGAATTCGGCAACCCGTTACTCAGACTTCCCACCGCTCGCAAGATCCACTCAACATCCGAAGCGCGGGTCCATGTCGCCTCACCGCGTCCCCCTTCGGAATCAAACAACCACGAGCGAATCTGGCCCGATTGAGCATCGTAGCCCAGCACCATCAGGCTGCTGTAGCTGTTCTCTTCTCCGGCATTCACTGTCGTCGTTCGCGTTAGAAACGCTTTGTTTTCGCCCCATTTGACCGAAGAATGAATTTTCTGGTTTCCATTCTGATCGACCCAGTCGCCGATCATCCATTCGAATTCCTGCAGTCGATCCGCAGGAAGGATTTCTTCCGGCGCGGATGGCAGATCGCGGATCTCGGCCATTTTCCAGACATTGTCTTTCCTGGCGACAAGGGTCAGAAATCGATTGACGATCGCGGCTTCGTTGGGAGCATTCAATTTCGAGGTCCCTTCGATCTGGACGACATCGGGCGTGATATATCGAATCGACTCGATATCGGACTCCAGCGTGTAGTTCGATGACTGCGCAAATCCTGTGGCAAACTGAGCTCCAATCTCCGCTTTACCGCGAATGACTGCGCCTGCGACATCAATCAGGGTTGCGTCATCGGTGAAGAATTCCGCCAGGTTCGCGGCATTCCGACTGTTGTAAGCCTTCAGGAATCCCGACAGTCGTTCCTTGATGGCGGCATCGGCGGCTCCCGCTGGTGGCGCGGCGGCGGGTACTTGAGCGAGCACCGTTGACTGAGCGGTCACGGAGATCACAAACAGCAACAAACTGAGACCTGTCAATCTGCCAAATTTCATCGGTGCGATTCTTTGAAAAGTGAGGGAACCAGAAGTTTGAGTTTTTGAACGCAAGGATGGTCGCTGAATTGCCACTCTATTGCGTAACAAGCGAAAGAGCGCTCAGCTGCACAATCGCGCCCAACGTGGCTAGTCCAGCATGGACAGACTGTTGGCTCAACAGTGGCCACCCGTCTGTTTTTTACAAAAACCGTATCGCGAAGGCAAGCCGATGGAATCCAGGAAATCCAGCTTCCGCGAAGCGATTTTCGGATCGTCCTCAAGGACCGCAAGAAAGAAAAGGACCGCAAAAATGAAATCGTGACCTCTCGCACTGGCGACGACTCCCGTCATGACGATCATCGAGCCGAGCGACACATACTCCAGCACCATTGCGACGCGCGGACTTTGACAATTCCGCGACATCTGCCGGGCCTGAGTCCCCAGGTCTTGCAGGTGATAGAGCGGCGGTAAAGTCATGGGACAACCGGCTGCTGGATTAAAAGGTGGCTCGTGCCGATTTCAGAACCTCTGTGCGGACCCTATACCCGATTTCCCAGTACAGCATGACCAGCAAGGTATTGACGGACGACGCGCCCCGCTCGCGCCGGAAATCAAATCGCGAAGTTCCCCCAAGAGAACATCCGCCACCGCCACAAGGGACACTTCACTGGTCGCGAGAGACTGTTTTGCCGCAGTTGCCTTGCGTTTTGCCATTCAAGCAAAGTAACACCAAACAAAAAAGCCGTAACTCTACATGGAGTCACGACTCTGACTGGCACGCCTCCAATTCAAATCCCGCCAACAGTCACCTTGTACCCAATGGCAAAATCAGGACTTACGAGTAGTCGAGACGACAAAATTTGACCTTGCTGTGGGGGCAATGGGCCGAATTCAGCTTCGCATTTGATGCACAACTGCCGCCAACCTGTGCCGATTTCCCTGCGTCGGTCGCCCAGACCTCCGTAGATTCGCGGAATCCAGTTTCCTGCTTCGGTCCGACACACCGAGGTAACTTATCATCGGGCGGCGATCGTATCATGGCGATGTTGGATGCGACTGGAGATTCGGAATCTCTCGACGTTGCAATGGGTTTGGAATTACCCATGTGTCGCTCAATGCTGAAAAACTCTCAGCGACGGTTTAAGTTCAGTTCTCTTTTGAAAAGCACAAAAGATCGAGAACAAGAACAAGTAATGCATGAATTGTCGGTGCATCAACACTTGTTACGCGGTTTCACAAACCAGGCGATGACCTTGGTCAAGGCGTTTTCGATGGGTGGTAGATCTGGCGTGATGCGGAACCGGGCGGAGTTAGACGATGTCAATCTTCCCACCGCGCTCGCTCATCCCACCATGCGGCTTCTCGCTGGTGACCGTCCGCGACCGAATCCAGGATTCCAGCGACAAATGGGGAATCGAATCGGATCAACTCGGCTTTCGTGCGATATTGCTGCTGAAGTTCTCGCTCCTGGTCTCCGCGTGATGCTCGGAATGTTGCTCCGCGACTGTTGTGGATACCACACGACATTCCTGAAGCCAATGACTTTGTCTTGATCTCTTCAGCGACGCATCGAATTGCAAGACACGGCCAGGCTCCGTTTTCATCCGTCTGTTTTGAGTTCGCGAAAACCTGCCCCAGGTGATTGTCGCAAACCTCAAGTCGATCAGCGGCGAGTGCAATTGCTCGGGCCTCCGAACACCATTCTCTGAGGAATTTCTCGTTGACTACACCGTTCTCATCCGTCCCCGGTACGAGATCCCAATTGTGAAGCAGATGGAAGCCGTGTTCGGCCATATATTTTCTGTGTGGATCCTGGTTAACTTCACTCTCATCGTCTTTGTCGCGATGACGATCACAGACACGCAGTATTCCGTTGAAAAATGCTGACGATGTGGAAAGCTGTTTTCGAAGAGTCTTAGGTGCATGACCATGATCGTCGTCAAGTAGTCGGATGAAATGCCATTCGATTGACGCAAGCCGATTCTCGTCAACATTGGGCGTTTGCTGAAGTGTTTCAATTATTTGCTGAATGTGATATCGATCCGCCTGGCCGTTTTCACGGCCTGAGTGCTCACTCGACTGCGTCAGCAGTGGCAACCTTGAAACAAGCGAAGCCCACCGATGCCACGTTACTAACTCCGAGACCACGGACGCGACGATCCTATCGACGGCGCGTACGATGTTTGCGGAAGACGCTGCCTGAAGTCTCTTACCGAAAGCGCCAAGGAAGGCGAGCGTTTCTGCAACATGCCGTTTCATCGTCTCAGAATATTTCGGAACGTGTCCTTTTGATGTGGGCAACAAATCGATCTTCCTCGGGAAGTAAGTAGCGAGGATCTTCGTCGGCAAGGATTTCGAGTGACAGAATCTCAAATCGTTTAAGTGCCGCCGCCGTTACCCGAGCCTCGAAAAGCGGCCACGCAAAGTCTTTCGAGATGAGCCGCCACTTGCCAGCCGCATGCAACAACAACGGATCTCGCGAACTTGCCATCACTTGCAGTTCGGTCTGGCACTCAGCATAAGTCCGACCGGCGATTCTGGAAAATGCAGTTTGATCCGCTTCGCTGCTCTCCCAGCCACCAAGCAGCAGGCACGCCAAAATCACGTCGGCTGAGACGCTGGCCGCCCAATGTGGAGCCCATCGAGTATCCGGTGGAGTTAGCTGATTCCTGAGAATAGCCAAACTGCCACCTGCGGCTCGTGCAGATGTTTCGGCCACAGCCGGAGAGAATCCAGATTCCTCAAGAGCTCTTGTCAGCTCAAACTGAGGGACACGTTCCAGTTCTTGCAAACGCTCCCCGTGCAACGCCGGATCCGCAGCGACGAGCACGTGATACTGATTCTTGATAGCCCGACTGATCCCTTCTCTCGACAATTCAAGCGATGGATCAATCACCAATATCGATGAAGGGCTACGGTCACGAAGGACCCTCCAGCCGTCGAAATCTGCCAAAATCACTGCACGGGATTCGATGTCGATTCGTTCAGTCTCATCCATTGCAGCCACAGTCGCGCAAGAGAAATCCACTAGCTCGGATGGCGACCGGCACTCAATAGCCATACGACTCGGAGGACTTCCACTCCATTCACGCAGCCGACCAACTGATTGCTGGTGCCCGGCCAGACAAACTTCGGGAGCAAGTCGGAACTCTGTCGCGGGGGCCATCGCCTCCCACCGAGACACAATGTCGTCAACACCGAGCGGTCGCGAGCCTAAAACCCGCCCTAGCCCTGCTCGAATCCCTGCCGGTGCGGTTTCGGCCCACTGCTTCAAATCATTGGCATCGATCACACCGATACTTCGCCATTTGCCGGTGGATGCGTGCTCCTTGATCCCAAAACGTTTTTTGTCAAATCGTCGAGGTGTGACGAACACATACGACGTCACTGCTTGTTCATCTCGTGACGTATTTTCGAACTCCGAACGTTTCCGCAGATCCCGATCTGCCTTTGACCTGAATCCTTTGTCAGTCCCCAATTCCCAAACTGAACGACCGTCAGGAACCCATGGATGATTCTCATGCGGACATTCCGCCACCCCGTCGAATCCGGGCCGATTCCCCACCTCGAAGGCGGGAAAATCGATCCTGGAAATGCCTCTCACCGTAGACCAGACCAATTGACGTAAGACGTGTGGCAGAGGCCACTTCGATTCGCTGGTATCTGCCCATCGCTGGAAATCGAGCTGACGAAGGAATTGCGAGAAATGAAAATCCTATTTAGAATCCGTCATGGATCAGCGAGGATGACACGTCCTGTTTCTGTTCGCGAAAATATTTCCCGACATTCTGTTCGTTCACTTTGCGAAAATCATGATGATTCAGTTCGCCTGTCTGGTGGGATGCCTGGGATGTTTCATAATCTGTTGGATCGCAGGAGGATCGTTGGTCGCTCCGGCGAATCGGGATATTGGTATACCTCCACCGTCTTTGCAACTCAAGTCCACCGTTCTTCGCAGTCAGTCCGGGGCCGACATCGCGACCTGGTATTCAGACAGACCTGATTCGGTCGCCACCGTAGTTCTGGTGCATGGACTTCGAGGGGACCGAAGCAAAGTGCTGAATCGTGCGGAACGATGCCTGAACGCCGGGCTGGATGTGGTTCTGATCGATCTGCAGGCACATGGGCAGAGTTCGGGTGACAACATCACGATCGGATACAGGGAACGTCACGATGTAGCGGCGGCAGTGGATTTTGCGCGACAGCGTCGAGGTGAACAGCGAGTGGGAGTGATCGGCGTGTCCCTTGGCGGTGCCGCAACACTGCTGGCAACTCCGCTAAAGGTGGATGCGATGGTTCTCGAATCTGTGTATTCGACAATTGAAGAAGCAGTCGGCAACCGACTACAGGGCTGGCTTGGAGCATGGGGACGAGTCCTGACATGGGTGTTATTGTGTCAAATGCGACCGCGTCTGGGATTTTCTCCGTCGATGCTGCGTCCCATCGACTGGATCTCCCGTGTCAACTGTCCCGTGCTGCTGGCAATTGGAAGTGACGATCGCCGCACAACCGAAGCCGAAGCACGTCGAATGTTTGCCGCAGCTCCTGAGCCAAAGGAGTTCGTAGTCTTTCCAGGCGCTGGCCACTCGGACCTGCTGGCTCATTGCCCTTCTTTGTACGACACTACTGTGATCCCGTTTCTGGTGAGGCATCTGGGCGCAGGAATGGTGCATTGAGTTCTGTGAATTTCGATGCACGGTGTGTTTCAGGAATGCGTCAGGAATTGTTCCTAAATAATTTCCGGAAACGAAAAATGCCGTGCGGTGTGTGAAGCAGCGCGAAACACACCGTTCCACATCCCCCGTGGTGCGTTCCTTCACGCACCCTAACCAAATGCCACTCATAATATTGAGTCGTAATTCAGGACAATTTTCATGCGAAACTGGACGATCGGCTGCGCAAGGTTCTTTCTGCTGCCTTTGATTCTCGGACAGTTCATCGTTCGTGGTCTAACTGCTGATGACTCAGCAGTTTCTGCTAAGCCATCATCGACTGCGGTTCCTCGTTTCTTCTTCACTTCGCAGGGCAAAACAGGGATTACCGGAATTGACGGCAGCGGACTGCGGTATTTTGATTTTCAAATGCCTGGGCAGGCAACGTGGCAGCCGGGGCCATCGTTTGCAGACGGTCGCCGTGTGATTTTTCTGAGCATGGAACCGCGACGCGACGGCCCAGGGCGGCCGTTTGAAGAGTACTATACTCAGACACCCACTCACATCTGGATTCACGACCTGAACGATGGATCTCTGAAGGAACTTTGCGTTGAGAACCGCATTGCACCGTTTGAAACACCAGCCCTGCTGCTGAGTGACGAGCGTTTGCTGGTACAGGTCGTCAAAGACAAAGTTGGCCAAATCGTGAGCATGCGCCTTGACGGCAGCGATCCACAGGATTTTACGAAAGCCGGAGAAGGTCTGCCTTACGGTTTCAGTCTCAGCCCTGATGGCAATCGAATTGCCTTTCATCTGGCTGGAGCGGCAGGGTATCAGGTGATGACCAGTGACCTGAATGGCGGTGAACGAGCGATCCTTGCCAGTGCTCCAGGGCACCTGTATTTTGGAACAAGTTGGTCACCGAAAGGCGACAAGGTTCTGTACGTCGATTGTCAGCCTGGAAGTGATCCCGGACACGACTGGGCCGACGTGTGTATCGCAAATCCTGATGGATCCGGACATCAGGTGCTGACGAACGGCCATGCCATGTGGTTCGCCGCGACGTACGGACCAAAAGAGAGGCACGGCAGCGGTTCAAACCTACCTGCGTGGACGCATGACGGTAAAATCCTGTTTCCACGCCGCTCGGCGGAAGCTGTGGTGCCATGGCCGTACCGCGTTGGCCAACCCGATCTTGATCACTTCAATCGAGATTTTCGTCCGGATCTGGCTCGCGGTGGAGTCTGTATCAGCCGTCTGGATCCCATCAGTGGAAGCATCACTGATCTGACCGAATTGACAGTGGGACAATGGGATTTTCGCGCCTCGGAATCGCCGGACGGCAAGCACATCGTCTTTTGCCGCGCTGCGACCGGAGAATCTCCAGCAATCTGGGTGTTGAATCCGGACAGCAGTAATGCTCATTTGGTCACACGAGGGATCAGCGACAACGGCGTCGATCATCCACGTTGGCTGCCTGACAATCCGACAAACTGACGTTTTTCATAGGAGATCACTTGAGATCCCCAGATGCACTCGCTACATTTCGACCGATCGTTCGGTATGAACGGATTTCTGTGTCAAATCGGTGATCGCTGACATTTCATAGTCGCGTTTTTGGGTTTTCTGCGAGGTTAAACATGGCAACCGTCGAAACTGATGAACCAACGTTTGTGGAAACGGCACTTAAGCTCGGGGGAAAGAGCGACGAAGAGGCGCGTACGACTGGTGCGGTTGACCGGGCGGAGGATCAGGTAGAAGCCATGTACCAGGCGGCACAACGGACCTCGGGCGGGCCGGTGCATCGCGCTGTCTGGGACGATACATTTCCGTCCGAACTCTTTTCCACTCAGCGAATAGCGGCTGGCGGAGAAGTCCGGAAAGTGATGGATGCCAGCATTGAAGTGGTTCGACGACGCAAGAAAGCAGGCACTTTGCTGAACAGCGAAGGGAAAGTCTCTGAGGAATCGCTGGCAGAACTGTCGCGTGCGGGATATTGGCGATTGCTGGTGGATGTCGACTACGGTGGAGTTGGATCGAAGTTCGCTCCATTTTCGCGGTTTCTGACAGAAATGGCAACGATCGATGCGACGGTCGCCGGTATGGCATCGGTGCATGGTTGTATCGGCGCGGTTGATCCACTGCGGACATTTGGAACTCGCGAACAGAAGGCCGCTTTTCTACCAACGCTGGCAAGCGGCGAACGGCTGTCGGCATTTGCGTTGACGGAACCAGGAGCCGGTTCCGATCTGACGGCACTCAAAACCGTGGCCGTGCTGGATGGTGATGACTACGTTGTGAACGGCGAAAAGCTTTTCATCACAAACGCAGGATGTGGTCGAACAGTAGGGTTGGTCTGTCGAATCGACAACAAACCGGCAGTTTTGATTGCCGATCTGCCAGCACAGGAAAACGAACATTTCGAGATTGTGCGTTACAAGCTTTACGCGCTGAAGCAGTGTTATAACCACGGATTGAAGTTCAAAAACTTTCGTGTCCCGAAAGCGAACCTGCTGATTCCGGAAAAAGGCGACGGGCTTGCAATCGCATATCACGGTTTGAATCATGGTCGCGTGGCATTGTGTGCGGGTGCTGCTGGTTCAATGCGCGTGATGCTGGCCAGTATGTTGCCTTGGGCGAAATACCGCCGCACGTATGGAGCGGCCATTGAGACGCGGGAGCTGATTCAGCGGCGTGTTGGCCGTCTGGCAGCGTTGATTGTTGGTTGCGATGCGTTGACCGAGTGGTGCGGCAGTTTGCTGGATGCTGGATTCCGTGGAGAGCTTGAGTGCATTATTGCCAAGGTCTTCGGGAGTGAATCCCAGAAGGAAGCGGCCATTGAGCTGATGATGAAAACTCATGGTGGTCGCGCGTTTCTGCACGGACATCTGTTTGGCGATAATGTGCATGAATATCTGGCTCCCTGCATTTACGAAGGCGAAGGGGAGATTCTCGGCATGGGATTCTTCAAGTCACTGGTGAAGGATCACGGCAAGAGCTTCTACGAACCGATCGGAAAGGCTTTGTACAATGCCGGAATCAAACAGCCGAACATGATGAACCCACTGCATCTCTGGAAGCTGCGAAATGCCGCCGTCCCATACGCCAAGTGGCGAGCCGGTCAGATGGTCGGCGGAGCTTCTCGACCGACATTGCCAACGTTGAAGGGAAATCTGTCGGCCCACGCAGAATTTGCAGCAGCGGGACTGCAACGATCTCGAAAGAGCGTCGATTCTCTGATGCAGAAATATCAGTTGAAACTGGCTGATCGTCAGTGTGCTGTGGCTGCGGAATCGAAGCGAGTGCAATCGCTTGTCGTCATGATGGTTGCTGCGATGTGGGCCGGTCAACAGACGGACAAACTCCTTCATGCGGCGGCGGACGTTCTGTGCAGTGACCTGCGACGCGAGATTACCGGAGAAAAACCGACTGGAAAGTATTACCGCAGTGTGACCAGTCTCGGAAAAGCTGTCGCCGAAGGCGAGTTTGCTGCACTGACCGGAATCGACGAGCAGGAAATTCTGATGCCGTATCAGCAATGATTTTCCATAGACTTTGCTCAGTGGGACTAGTGATGTTCGGCGACCGGTGGGTGTCAGCCCAGCGAGTGTGGCAGGACAGGCTAAGCCCCTCATTTATCCTTAGTTTATCCCCATTAGTTGCAAGAACACAAAAGTATGGTAAGCGCCTTTACTCTGGAAGTCACCGACGGCATTGGGCTGTTGACATTTGATAGTCCTGGGCAGAAAGTCAACACACTTTCGGCACCGGTTTTTGCGGAACTGGCTGAGGTCGTGACGGACCTGGAAGGCCGTAAGGATTTGCGTGGCCTGATACTTCAGAGTGGCAAGCCGGGGCAGTTTATCGCAGGTGCCGACCTTGGCGAACTTTCCGCACTGTCACAAGTCACGCCCGAACAGGCGACCGAGGGCGTGCAGCGCGGGCACAAGATGTTTGATCGGATCAGTCAGTTGCCATTTTTCACCGTCGCTGTGATTGATGGACATTGTATGGGAGGCGGTACAGAACTTGTCCTGTCAATGGACCAGCGGCTGCTGTCGAACAACAGCAAAGCTGGAATCGCTTTACCAGAAGTCAAGATTGGCATCATCCCTGGCTGGGGCGGCACGCAAAGACTTCCCCGCCTGATCGGTGTCGATCACGCCATCAAGATGATCACGAGCGGTGCGACAGTGAGTGGTGCCGACGCGATTGCTCAGGGATTGGTATTCGATGTTGTGCCAACCGATCAGTTGATTTCAGAAGCCAAACGTCTGATCGAAATGTCGGAAAAAGACGGCGAATGGAAGACGAATCGCGTACGCCGTCAGCAGCCTCTTGGGATGACTGCCGATCAGGTCGCGTTTACATTCTCGATCGCCGAAGGATTTGTCCGCGGTAAAACTGGCAGTCAATATCCCGCGCCTTTAATGGCATTGAAGGCGATTCGTGACGGCATCAATCTGCCGCTGGCTGAAGGTCTGAAAATCGAACAGGCGCTTTCTTACGAAATTATGCAGTCGCCAACAGCGGTCAATCTGATCGGGATCTTCTTTAAGGGAAATACGGTCGATCGTGATCCCGGAATTGATCTGCGGGCGCATCCTCCACGAGAGGTTGCACGAATCGGTGTTCTTGGAGCTGGACTCATGGGGGCAGGCATTGCGACCGCCCATGCACGACGCGGTATTCCGGCTGCAATGGTCGATACGGACGCAGGTCGTATCGCGGCTGGCCTGAAAGCCGCGGCAAAAGTTGTCGAAGGCCGTATTGCCATTGGTCGCGCGACAACCGAAGAACTTGTCGGTATGATGGCGTCGCTCAGCACCTCGACTTCGCACCAGATTTTTTCCGACAGCGACGTTGTGATTGAAGCTGTCCCTGAAAACGAAGAACTCAAAACAAAAATCTACAGCCAACTGGCAAAAGTAATGCGACCAGACGCGATTCTGGCGAGCAATACATCAACAATTTCGATCACACGGATGGCGAAAGCCGCTCCGGCGGCAGATCGATTTGTCGGGATGCACTTTTTTTCACCGGTGGATCGCATGGCACTGGTCGAAGTGATTCGCGGCGAAAAAACCAGCGATGAAACTGTGGCGACAATCGTCGCGCTGGCCAAGCGCATCGGCAAAACGCCGATCGTGGTGAATGACTGCCCTGGCTTTTTGGTCAATCGATTGCTGATGCCCTATATGGCCGAAGCAGTTCTGATGCTGACCGAAGGGGCACCGATGGATCAAATCGACAAGGTTGCTACGAAATTCGGAATGCCGGTGGGACCGATCGCGTTGCAGGATATGGTCGGCGTTGACGTTTCCTGTTTCGCAGGCGAAGTTCTCGTCAAAGCGTACTCTGATCGAGCAGTTCCAAGTCTGATCCTGGCGGAGCTTGTCAAATGCGGACGGCTTGGAAAAAAGACGGGCAGCGGATTTCGCAAATATGTCGGGCCGAAAGGCAAACCAGCGTCCGATCCGGAGTTCGCTCCGATCCTGGCCAAACTCCAAAAGGACGTGCGATCGTTCACGGACGAAGAGATTACGGATCGTCTGTTCCTCACAATGCTGCTGGAAGCGGTTCGCGCTTTGGAAGAGGGCATTGTCAATAATCCTGCCCATGTCGATATGGCGTTGATTCTGGGCACCGGGTTTCCACCGCATCAGGGCGGGCTGTTGGGATGGTGCGACAACCAGGGTGCTGCGGCGATTATCGAACGTGCCGCGAAGTATGAATCTCTTGGTCTTCGCTTCAAGCCGCCTGAAATGCTGAAAAAGATGGCAGCTGAAGGCAAACGGTTTTATCCCAGGTCAGGCACCACCAGCAAGACAAAAGGCTGAACACAGTTCACCGTTCACGATGCAATTGAAATATCCCCAGCCACCGGAATCCACAATATGACAAACGCAGTGATCACTCATGCTATCCGCACACCAATTGGGAAAGCATCATCCGACAAAGGAATGTTTCGAGACCGACGGGCCGATGACCTTTCGGCCGATCTGATGAAACGCCTGGTAGACGATTCTGGAATCGATCCGCTCCTGATTGGTGATGTCCGCTGGGGCTGTGTGCAGCAGCAGGGGGAGCAGGGTTTTGATATCGCCCGCAATGCGGCTCTTATCGCGGGATTGCCAATTGAAGTCGGCGGAGTGACGGTCAATCGACTTTGCGCATCAAGCCTGCAGGCGGTAAATGATTGTGCCATGAATATCGCTGCGGGATTCGAAGACGTTCAGATCGCCGGCGGTGTGGAACACATGGACCACATTCCAATGAACAAGGATTACAATCCTTCGCCGCGACTGTTTGTCAAAAACAGCGAAGGCATTATGAACATGGGGCTGACAGCCGAATATCTTGCGATCAAGCATAGGATCAGTCGGGCAGCGCAGGATGAGTTCGCCGTGCGCAGCCATGAACTGGCTCAAAAAGCCATCTCGTCCGGAGCATCTGATAACGAGGTCATTCCCACATGGGGACGCGGCGATGACGGCAAGACAGCGAAGCTCACGCGGGATCAATGTGTCCGAGAAGATTGCAGTGTGGAATCGCTCGCCGGTTTACCTCCGGCTTTTAATCCGGCAGGCGGTTCCGTGACAGCGGGGAATAGTTCGCCGCTGAGCGTTGGGGCGTCTGCGATGTTGATCATGTCCGAGAAAAAAGCGAGGGAACTTGGCCTGAAACCCCTGGCACGCATTCGATCTGTTGGGGTTGCCGGTGTCGAACCGTGCGAGATGGGAATCGGTCCTGTTCCGGCCGTGCATAAAGCGTTAAAACGCGCGGGGCTGACGCTGGAAGACATGGGTTCCATCGAATTGAACGAAGCGTTCGCGGCACAGGCACTGTCAGTTCTCAAGGTTCTTGGAATCGACACGAAGCGCGTGAATACTCGCGGCGGAGCCGTAGCACTTGGCCATCCACTGGGTGCCAGTGGTTGTCGAATTTCGGTAACCTTACTGCATCGTATGCAACAGGAAGGCAGCCAGTATGGATTGGCCACAATGTGCGTTGGTCAGGGCCAGGGCGTTGCGACGATTTTTGAACGGATTGAGAATTAGTTCGTAATGCGCGTTTCGCGAGCAATTTAAGCACGACCTGCGAGAAATCAGCGATGAAGAAATCCGCCACGCTCTGTGAAATGCATCGCTCTGCTGCCGTGGCGCTGGGGCCGCGATGTGCGTTGCGCTATAAGCTCGATGGCATGTGGCACGATATGTCATGGCACGACGTTCGCCGATCTGCCGATCGCGCAGCTGCGGCTTTGATAAGACTTGGCGTCGAACTGGGTGATCGCGTCGCCCTGTTGTCCGAGAATCGAGCAGAATGGATTGTTGCTGATCAGGCAATTTTGTCCGCAGGATCTGCAGGCGTCACGATGCACGCGCCGCTGGTTGCGGAACAGGTCGCGTTTCAGGTCAGCCATTCACAGGCAAAAGGGATCATCGTCAGCGGAGAAGAACAGGCCCGCAAGGTCTATGACGTGCTGGATCAGTTGCCCGATCTTCAGTTTCTTATTTCTTTCGATTCGTTGCCGACGACACTGCAGGGATGTCGTCCGCTTGCGCTCTATACGTGGCAGCAACTGGTTCATTCGTCAAATGCCGCAAACAACTGGCAGCAGTTGGTGCTGAAACGGGAAGCCACGCTCAAAGAAACAGACCTTGCCACGATCATCTACACCAGCGGTACGACTGGAAATCCCAAAGGCGTCATGCTGACACACAGCAATCTGTTGTCAAATGCCATGGCAACAGGCAACGCGGGGATCTACAGCCCTTCAGACATCCTGCTAAGCTGGCTGCCGTACAGCCACATTTACGCCAGAACCGTGGACCTTTATCTTTCAATGGCAACATGGGGAACGTTGTGCGTGGGTGGACCTGTAGAAGCTCTGTTCGCCGACCTAACCGCAACGCAGCCCACGTGGATGACAGCCGTACCGCGATTTTATGAGAAGGTCTGGGCCGCAGTCGAGTCTCGCCCCGAAGCCGAACGATCTGTTGCCCTACGGCAGATTTTTGGCCCGCGATTGGTTCAATTGTCTTCCGGAGGAGCGCCTTTGCCGGCACATATCGCCGACGGTTTTATGGCAAGCAAAATTCCGCTGTATCAGGGCTACGGCCTGACAGAATCGTCCCCCGTCATCAGCTTCAATGCTCCCGATGCGAATCGCCTTGGTTCCGTTGGCCGCGCGATACCGGGTGTTGAAGTGCGGATCGCTGACGACGGAGAAATCCTTACGCGCGGACCGCACGTGATGCGTGGATACTGGCGAGATCCCAAAGCGACCAGTGAAACAATTATCGACGGATGGCTGTACACCGGCGATGTCGGAATCCTGGATGACGACGGCTACCTGTTTATCACCGACCGCAAAAAAGACATTATCGTGACGTCCGGCGGAAAAAATGTGGCTCCGTCAGAGATTGAAAGACTGCTGATCAGCGATCCTCTGATCGACCAGGCGGTCGTCTACGGGGATGGCAGACAATTCATCAGCGCGATTGTCATCCCCAATACAGCTATGCTTGAAAAAGAAGTCGATGAGCATGGCTGGTCATTGGATCTGGATAACGAACTGATTCGGTCATCGGACGTGTATAACTTCTTCGACAAACGTATTGCCGCCATCATGCAGCATGTGAGTCAGCCGGAACGAGTCCGACGCTTCCTGCTGCTCAACCGCCCGCTTTCACAGGAGCAGGGTGAACTGACCGCAACACTGAAAGTGCGTCGACGATCCGTGATCCATCAGTTTGAGACGGAACTAGCGAAGCTCTACGAAGGCTGATATCACTGCACGCCTGAGTTTCGGCGAGCGGGGGACGTCCGTCC
>Ga0105047_10005829_pt1 | contig 21021 bp, 25 predicted proteins | sample MAT04_FD_78384 | JGI IMG/M metagenome (GOLD analysis project Ga0105047, IMG submission 78384) | Freshwater microbial communities from Lake Fryxell liftoff mats and glacier meltwater in Antarctica - MAT-04 (megahit assembly) | ecosystem: Environmental > Aquatic > Freshwater > Ice > Liftoff... | reverse complement strand
GTCGATGTCAAAGATGCCGTACAGTACGATGTGATCGACGCTCCCTTTACGCCACGCAGCATTGTAAAGCAGGTCCCCTTTGAGGATCGATTCGCGGATCGGGTCGGCGACGTCGGTCACGCGGGCCCGGCTGAGATTCGGTCCGAGGACTTCGATGATTTCGACCTTGGCCTTGGGCACGACGCGCTCGACGTACTTGCCGTCTTCGATGACGCGCTTAATTCGCGATTGGATGCCGCGATCTTTCACTTCGCGCGGCTGGATGTTGAATGTCAGCCCGGCCTTCACGTTGTCGGCCGATCCGAGGTCGATCTCGACGAGGTTTTGGCTGATAAAGGTCGCGGTGACAGTCCCCTTCGGCTTGTCGAACTCGAACGGATCGTCTTTATCGGCTTGCTTCGTCAGTTCTTTGTCGAGTTGCTCTTGGATGTTCCTGAGTTTCAAAGCGATTTCTTCGCGCTGCTGAACTTGGAGGGCGAGTTCCTCTTTGGTTTTGCCGATGTTGCCCCGGTAATCTTTGCTGGCCGTTACGAACTCGTCGATCTTCGTTTTCAGGTCCTTGGCGAGTTCGGCGCGGGCGTCGTCGAGTTTCTTCGGGTAGCTCGCGGTCACGGCCGCGAGGGTGCCCTTCTCTTTGTCATACGCATCCTTGGCGACTTTCAAATCGACTTCGAGGGCGGCGACGGTCTTCTTTTCATTGTTGAACTTCTGGATCGCCAGTTCGCGTTCGGCCCACTTCTTCACGATGATTTCGACCAGCGGGCCGGGGGTCGGGGCGACCAGTAAGTCGCCCTGCGCGGGCCAATCCCACTTGAAGAGTTCCGCGATTTTCGGGTTGAACGTCGTCCCACCGCCGACGAATCCGGCCTTCTCGGCTTCGACAGCGGTTTGCAAGCGGGCGTTGATGTTTCGCACGATCTTGGCGTGTTCTTCCCGCAAGTACTCTTTGTTCGGCGACGCGGTGAGTTTAGCGCGGTCTTCCTCCGCCCCCATACCCAGCACCACTTGATACATCCGCCGGCTGTCTTGCTCTTTCGACAGCGCGTCGCGGGCGGTTTTGGATTCTTCCTTGGCGGTGGTGGCTTCCCCTTTGGCCGCGTCGATGTCCCCTTGGAACGTGTAAGCGAGCACGCCGAGCACGATGGTCGCCAGCACGAAGAAGACCAGCGCAACGATCAGGGGCGTTTTACCCTCGCCGCCGCCGCTGTTGGGTTTATTTTTGGCCACGGGGTTTATGCTCCAATGTGGGATCCTGCGACGCGGGTCGCGTGGTGCTATAGGCTTACCACCCAGTCCGTGCGGAGGGGTAGACCGGTACTCTGAAAACGCCCGACTCGGCCACTCCGTTGGCGCGATGGTAGCGATCTTGCCGAAACTCGGACGACCCCGGACGATTATTTGTTTCGCAGCGCTTCGACCGGTTGCACCCGCGATGCCCGCCGCGCGGGATACAAGGCCGCCCCCGTCGTGATGAGCAGCGCGAACCCCACCATGCCCAAACAGAGCCAAAGCGGGAACTCGAAGACGCCCGTACTCAGGATTTTCTCGGGGGATTGCTTCTGAATCAACCCCCGAACGAATCCATCGCTGGGGATCGCCAGCAACCATACTAACACGAGGCCCAAAGCCCCGCCGAGAAATCCGAGAACCGTCCCCTCGGCGAGGAACATCAGAAGGATTTGCGAATCGCGGGCTCCGAGCGCTTTCAAGATGCCGATCTCGCGAGTCCGCTACAAAACACTCGTGACGAGCGTGTTCGTAATGCCGATGGCCGCGACGAAGAGCGAGATCAGGGCGAACAAATTCAACCCCGCCGCGATCAGGGTCACCTCCCGTTTCACCGACTGGTAAAACTTCAATCCGGAGTAACAGTACATCCCCTCGGCTTTGACGCCGTGGCTTTGCCGAAGGTCAGGCGGATCGTCCGGCCGAGGGCCGCGTCGGCTTCGGCACTCGAGCGCATACCGAGGCGGTACAGGAAGTACTCGCTCACCACGGCTTTGCCCGGCGCAACGGCTAAGCGACCGCGCATCAGGCGATCCTCCAAATTCGGATCGAAGGTATGGAGCCGCCCGGCCTACGTGGTGCCGAGGGCCCAGGTGTCGTCGAGCCAGACCTGCTTTCTGCCGCCAGAGCCCGCCGAGGGCCGACCGGATCAATTCGATCTTGCGCATGGGTGCGGGTCACTCGGAGTGGATGGCGAGTTTCACCCGGAGCTTCTCGCCCAGCTCGAAGATGGCCCGGCTGAGCAGCCGGCTGATCCGCGAGGGGGATAATTCCATGATCTGGCCGATTTCCTTCAGCCGCAGTTCTTCGCGGTAATACAGGGTCACGGCGAGGCGCTCGCGCGGCTTCAACTGCTCGATAGCGTCGCCGAGTTGCTGGACCGCCTCCCAGCGCTCGACCTCCGCGTAGGGCGGTGCCATGCTCTCCATCGGGTTCATATTGTTCGGTTGGGCTGTTTGCTCCCAACTGACCATGCGGCTGAACCGCTCGGCGGCCAGGGCGTCCGAGACTTCGTCCGTCGACAGTCCCGTTTCTTCGACGAGCATTTCGACCGTCACCGGCCCAGGGAGTTTGCGCTGGGCTTTGCGAATCAACGAGACGCGCTCGAGCATGTGCTGCGGCAGCGGGCTATTCCGGCGGAGTTCGTCGAGGATCGACCCGCGGATCCGCATGTAGGCGTAAGTTTTAAACTGGGTATTACGGTTCGGGTCGAACTTCCCCGCCGATTCGACGAGGCCGAGGACGCCGGCGCTTTCGAGATTTTCGACGTCGATACCGGGGGGCAATTCCCCGATCAACCGGCCGATGACGTGCTTGACGAGCGGCAAATGCGACACGATGAGTTCGTCGCGCCGCGCCTGATCGGCGACCCGCTGGTACGTTTGGATGGCTTCGGTGCTCACGGTGCGTCTCTGAGGTGTGTCGAGGCCCGATTACGTACGCCCGGCCGATTCCAGCAAGTTATTGAAATTCGCGGTGCCGCCGAGGAGGTCTTCGGGGCGGATCACGGCGACCGGCTCCATGAGCATGTCGGTCGGAATTTCTTGGAAGGCGATCACGGAGAGATCCCCGAGCGCCCGGGACAACGCGTGGCGGACGGCCCTCCGCAAGCTGCTATCGCACAAGAGAGCGACTTCGTAACCGCGCGCGCCCGCCTTGCGGATTTCGTTCATCATCCGGAGCGTCAACTGTTCGAGCCGGCCCGGATCGAGCACCAATTGATTCCCCTGCACACTGCGGCGGAACTCGATTTCCAGACGCGGGTCGAGCACGACGGCCCGCAACCGGCCGGTGGCGTCGCGGAAGCGGTCGCAGATCGCCCGGCCGATGTCCTCGCGGACGCGCTCGGTGAGTTCGCGCACGTCTTTCGTCGTTGCGGCGTGGGACGCTAGACTTTCGAAGATCCGCGGCAGGTTCGAGATCGGCACCCGCTCGTCGAGCAGCGCTAGCAACACGCGGTGGAGCGACCCCATCGACAGCATGTTCGGGACGAGTTCGTCGACTACGGCCGGGTTCGTTTCGCGCACGCGGTCGACCAAGGCTTTCAAATCCTCGCGGCTGAGCAACTCTTGGGCGTGCTTCCGGACGACTTCGCCCAAGTGCGTGATGACCACGCTCGGGGCATCCACCACAGTATAACCGTTCATCTCGGCCCGCTGGCGATCGGCGTCGAGAATCCATTTCGCGGGCAACCCGAAGGCCGGCTCCTTGGCGTCTTCGCCGTCGATGACGATGGTCCCGGCGCCGCTGGGGTCGATGGCCAACCAGAGTTCGGGCCGCACTTCCCCCCGGGCGACTTCGCGCCCGCTGATGAGCACGCGGTAGGCCTGCGATTCGAGGTTCAAATTGTCTTTGACGCGCACCGCCGGCACCCAGAGGCCGTTCTGCTTGGCCAAATCGCGGCGCAGCCCGCCGATGCGGTCGAGCAAGCCCGGCCCGCGTTTAGCGTTGACAAGGGGGATCAAGGCGGCGCCGATTTCCAAGCTGATGCGGTCGGCCTGCAAGAACTCGTCGATGTTCCCTTCGAGCGGCGACTTCGGTTCTGCGACCGGAGCGGGGGCCGCTCCCGGTACACCCGGGGCGCCGGGGGCGGGTTGGCTCTCCATCATTTTCGCGATCCGCCGGCTGGCGATGAACAGGCCGATCCCGAGGACGGCGAACGGGATCAGCGGCATGCCGGGGACGAAGCCGAGGCCGACGAGGATGAACGCGCCGAGTCGCATCGGAGCGGCGCTGCTTTTCGCTTGCCCGGACAATTCTTGCCCGAGGCTCGTCCCCGAGCTGGCCTTCGTGACGAGCAATCCGGACGCCGTGGCGGTGATGAGCGCCGGGATCTGCGTGATCAAACCGTCGCCGATGGTCAGGATCGAGTACGTTTTTACGGCCAAGCCGATGGACTGCCCTTTGATGACGCCGACGGCGATACCGCCGATGAGGTTGACACCGGTGATAATGACTGCCGCGACCGCATCCCCGCGGACGAACCGGCTGGCCCCGTCCATCGTGCCGTAGAATTCGCTCTCGCGCATCAGCGTCGACCGGCGTCGGCGCGCCTCGGCTTCGTCGATCATGCCGGCGTTCATCTCGGCGTCGATGGCCATCTGCTTGCCGGGCATGGCGTCGAGCGTGAAACGTGCCGCCACTTCCGAAACGCGACCGGCCCCCTTCGTGATGACCACGAACTGGATGATGATGAGGATCGCGAAGATCACCATCCCCACGACCAAATTCCCGCCGACGACGAATTGGCCGAAGGCGAGGACGATCTGCCCGGCGTCTCCGTTCAGCAGGATGAGCCGGGTCGTCGCGACATTTAATCCCAACCGAAACAGCGTCATGAGCAAAAGCAGAGACGGGAACGTCGAAAAGTCTAGCGGCTGCCGTACGGTGAGTGTGATGAGGAGGAGCAAAACGGTCGCGCTCAGGTTCAGCGCGAACAGCAAATCGAGGACGAACGTCGGCAGTGGAACCAAGAAGACGACGAGCAATCCCAAGAGCAAGAGCGAGAGCACGAGCTCGCTGCGCTGCAAGCTGGTGGCGGGTCGTCCGGTAAGTTCGGTGGCCATCGCGTTTCCATTCGCAAGTGCCGCCACGCGGCGGCTGTCGGTATTTAGTTCACCCGGAGTCTACGGGGGCGGGGAAAATTGAATTTCCCGCGCCGCACACGGACGATTTCGCGCCGGCGCATCACTTTAGAACCCGGGTACAAATCTTGCCCCCTGATGGTTCCATTGGTCCCGTACAGGGGTGGGGGGAGTCTCCGCGGAATTAAACTGCCGTCGTGCTAGGCCCCGATTCCCCGCATGCGATACACGAATGCGATGACTTCCGCAACCGCACGATACAACTGGCCCGGAATCGCCTGCCCTTCCTTGACCGACCCGTACAGCAAGCGCGCGAGTTCGGGCCGTTCGACGACGGGTACGTTTTTCTCCCGGGCGAGTTTCGCGATGGCCTTAGCGAAGACCCCGGCCCCTTTGGCGACCAACACCGGCGTTTCGTCTCGCCCTTGGGTGTACCGCAACGCCACGGCGTAGTGGGTCGGGTTCGTCAAGATCACCGTGGCCTTCGGGACTTCCGAAAGCATTTTCCGCCGGGCGCGCTCGCGGGCGATCTGCCGGATCCGCTGCTTGATCTGCGGATCGCCTTCTTCTTGCTTCTGTTCGTCTTTGATTTCCTGCTTGGTCATCCGTAGGCCGCGCTCGAACCGGCGGCGCTGGTAGACGTAGTCGATCAGGGCGATCAGTACGACCGCCGCCGTCAATGTCAGTGCCAGCCGCATCACGAGTTCCCACGCAGACCCGGCGACGTCAGCCGGGCGACCGCGACCGACGCCGAAGATCGTCCCGAAGCGGCCGCCGATGACGAAGTAGCTTACGCCGATCAGCGCCGCAATTTTCAACAATCCCAGCAACCCTTTGACGAGCGCCGCCGGGGAGAACAGTCGGCCGAGCCCGCCGATCGGGTCGAGCCGGTCGATTTTGAATTCGAGTTTTTCCGGGGAGAACTGCAACCCGACTTGCACGATGTTCGCCACGACACCCCCGGTGAGCATCAGGCCCAACAGCGGTGCGAGCGCGGCGACGACCTTGACGAAGATACGAACGAACAGTTCTTGGACGTGATTCGGCGTGAACTCCGGGCGAAATAACTGAGGGAGATCTTCCCGGAAGACTGCGAGGAGCGTCTGGCCGAGTTCGCGGCCGAAATAATTGAGGCCGATGACCCCGGCCAGCAGCACCACCGACCCGACGAGTTCCGAACTGAAGGGAAGTTGCCCCTGCTTGCGGGCCTCTTCCCTACGCCTCGGCGTCGGGTCTTCGGTTTTCGACTCCGGATCGACGTCATCCGCCATCCATGGCCCCTTCGGCTAGTGACCCCAATACCCGCCAATGGAATCGCCGGCGTGGCCGATGGAAAACGAGATCGCCCGTGCGATCTCGGGCAACAAGAACAATGTCCCGACCAAGGCGATGAGTACCTGCAGCGTGAACCCGACGGAGTAAATATTCACCTGTGGAGCGGCACGCGACATGATCGCCAACGTCACTGCGAGCAAAAACAAACAGAGCGCCAACGGTCCGGCGATCATCAAGCCGAGTTCGTACGACGACGACAACCCCACGAGCATCGGCCCGGCATCCGGGATGGCACTGCCGCCGAGCGGGAGTTTCGAAAACGACGTGTGCAACGCCAGCAAAATCAGGTGGTGCCCATCGGCCACGAGGAACAGCAACCCGCCCATGGTCTCGAAGGCGACCGTGATCGGCCCACCCCCTTCTTGGCTGGTGGGGCTTTGCGACGGCGAGATGTTCAACCCGATCTGCACCGTTACGAATTCTCCCGCGATCCGCGCCGGCATTAGGAATAGCGCGAAGGCGAACCCCATCGCGGCACCGATGAGCGACTCCCGCAGCAGGGCCAGCCCGTACAAGAGCGGATTCGGGTCGAGGGCTTTCATCGCGAAGGCCGTATCCCAGCCCGGCGCGGCACTCGTGAGGTAAAACGCCGTCAACACGATGCAGAACGCGGCCCGGATCGGTTTGGGCGTCCGCCCCGCGAACGGTGGCATGATCGCCACAAAGGTGCCGATGCGCGCGAGTAGCAGGCCGACGTACACCGCGAGCATCGGCGTCACTTCGTCACCCCGGCGGCGTAGGCGATCATCCGGTGCGTGAATTCCGTCGCCATCTGCAAGCTGAACCCGAGCGTGAAGACAATGGTCAACCCGACGAGCAGGATCTTCGGCACGTAGCTCAGCGTCTGATCTTGGATACTCGTGACCGTTTGAAAAATACTGACGACGAGGCCGACGACGAGGCTCACCGCGAGCGCCGGCAACGCCACGAGCAAAGCCGTGTAGAACAGCTCTTGATTGATGCTGATGACCTGTTCCGTGTTCATCGCGAAGCCCTCCGTGGTTCCTACCCGTAACTCGCCGCCAAGGCGTGGGCGATCAGATGCCAGCCGTCGGCCAAGACGAAGAGCAAAATCTTAAACGGAGCCGAGATCGTCACCGGCGGCATCATCACCATGCCCATGCTCGTCAAGACGCTGCTGACCACGAGATCGACCATTAAGAATGGTAGGTAAATGCAGAAGCCCATAATGAACGCGGTCTTCAATTCGCTGATGACGAATGCTGGCACGACCGTGAAAAAGGGCGTGTCCTCGGGAACCTGCACTTCCTTCTGGCCGCCCATGTGCAAGAAAAGGGCAATGTCCTGCTTGCGCGTCTGGCGGAGCATGAATTTCTTGAGCGCGAGTTCCGTCGCCTGGATCGCTTCCGGGCCGGTTTTCTGTTTCTGCAAGTAGGGCGTCAACGCCGTGGTATCGATCTCTTCGAAGGTCGGCTTCATGATGAAGATCGACAAAAACATCGCGAGGCCCGTCAGCACTTGGTTCGGCGGGACGTTCTGCGTCGCAAGGCCTTGCCGAACGAACGACAGCACGATGATGACGCGCGTGAAGCAGGTCATCGTCATCAGCGCGGCGGGCAATAGCGTCGACAAACCGAGGACGAGCGCGAGCTGCACCGGCGGCGACGCATTCTGCAGGTTGAGTCCGTCGGGGTTGAACAGATCCGCGAGGTTCGCCATCGGGTGCCTTCCTTAGCTCACGGTTGCGAGGACGGATGCGAAGCGCGACGGCACCGAGACGCGGGCCGACAGGATCGACGAGGGCACCGCGCCGGGAATTTCGAGGAGCGACTTCACGCCGGCCGCGTCGATCCCCAGCAGCAGGCGTCGGTCTCCGCTTTGCACCAAGTGGAGCACGCAGCGGCGGTCGAGGGCCAACCGGGCGACGACTTCCATCGATCCCGCGGTCGGGGTGACGGTCCGTTTTTTCATCCAGCGGGCGATGCCGATACAGCCGCCGGAAACGACAGCGACGCCGAGGACCATTTTCAGCAGGCTCATCCCGAGGCTCGGGCCGTCCGATGACGGCGTCGGCATCGCGAAGCTCTGGACTGACTCGGACGGTTTCGGCGTGTTCGATGGGGAACTTAGGAAGCGCGGCACAGCGAACCCGACGGCGACGACCAACACGCCGAGGCCGAGGAGCACGGTGAACTTCTTCGGCTTCGCCGGGTGAATCGGAGTGGCCATCGGGTCGGTCCTTCGTCCCAGGTGCGACCGGCCCCTCCGGGACCGGATTCGAATCACGAACCGGCGGCGAGCGGCGGGATCACCTTCCGCAATTTCTTAATTTTCTCGACGATCTGCGCGGCCAAGGCTTGGTCGGGCATGGCCTCCAGCACCTTGGCCAGCTTCGTGTCTTTCATCTTCGCCAAGATTTGCACCGCCGTTTCCAAGCTGCCGTTGTTGCTCATCTCGGTGGCAAGTTTCGCGGCCGCGTCGGGCGACATGGCGTCGTACATCGCCGCGAGTTTGTCGATGTTCTTCTGCTCGCCGGGATCGACGAACGGGACAAGTGGCTTCTTCGGTGGGTCGTTCGGCTTCTGGGAATTTTTGAGCTCGGCCAAACGCAAGTCTTCGTCCGCGGCGGCGATGGCCGCTTTCGTCTCGGCCGCGACCGTTTTGCTGATTTTGTCGAAGTCGTCGCGCTCCGTCCGCATGTCGGCGAGGATCAATTCGACGCGGGCTTGGCGCTTTTCGAATGCCGTCTCGCGCTCTTTGGGAGTGACGGTCTCCGGCACCTCGGTTTTGTCTTTGGGCGGCTTCTCTTTTTCGACCGGTTCCGGCTTCTCTTTGACCGACTTCTTCTTCTCGTCGTCTTTGTCTTTGTCTTTGGTCGGATCCGTCGGCGTCTTCGACTGCTGCAACCACACGGAGAGCCCGGCGGCGACCGAGAAGAGTAGCAGCGACGCGAGGCCGAGAATGAGCAGATTTTTCATCTTTAACCCACCTCGTGTTGTGCGGTCATCCAGTTCCGCAAGCCGATTTCGTCCAATTTATCTTGATCGGCGGCTGCGGCGTCGTGCCGCCATTGGTCGTGCTGTCGGCTCCGCAGCGATGACAGCGCTTCCACTTCCGTCGCGACTTGCATCCGTTCTTGCTTGGCGGTCGCCAAGCGTTCTTCGGCGACGGAGACTTCTTTCTCGGCGACGGCGATGGCTTGTCCCAATCGTTCGGACATCTCGTAGGCGCTCACCCATTGGCCGGGCGAACAGGCTTGGCCCAAGCGGGCGGTGATGCGCTCGGCCATTTCGCGGAGTTGCTCTTGCAAGGTCGAGACTCGCGCCTCGGCCGCGTCCACCGCTTGCACGGCGCGGATCTGCTCGAGTTCCGCCATGCGCTCGTGCTGGCGTTTCATCTTCAGCAGTCGGTCTAGGGAAAACTCGAATCGTTTCACCGCGTGCCACCTCCAGGGATGGCGGGGTTATGACAAACCGGGCGGACCGCGTCAAGCCGGAGTGCCGGCGGGGATCCCGCGATCAAAAATTCCACGCCTTCGTGAGTTGCATCAGGCCAGCTCGGGTCGCTTCGTAGCCGACGCGCTCGTTGATTTCCTGCTTCAAGAATCGTTCCACCTGCGGCATCAGTTCGATCGACTTGTCGACTTGGGCGTCACTGCCGCGTTGGTACTGGCCTAGGCGGATCATGTCTTGCATGTCGGCGTAGGTGGCCATAATCGCCCGGAGCTTCTTGGAGGCCTTGGCGTGTTCGGGCGTCACCACGTCCAGCGAAATCCGGCTGATACTGCGGGCCACGTCGATAGCCGGGTAGATGTTGCGCTCGGCGATTTTACGGTCGAGCACGATGTGGCCGTCGACGAACGACCGCACGGCGTCGGAGATCGGCTCGTCCATGTCGTCGCCGTCGACGAGGACGGTGAGGAGGGCCGTGATGCCGCCGACGCTGGCGTTCCCGAGACGTTCGATGGTCTTCGCCAACACCGCGAAGACGCTCGGGGTGTAGCCGCGTTGGCTCGGGGATTCGCCCAGCATCAGGCCGAGTTCGCGCTGGGCTGTGGCGAGGCGCGTCAGGCTGTCGATCATCAGCAAAACGTTCACGCCCTCGTCGCGGAACGAGTCGGCGACGGTGATGGCGGTTTGCGTCGCCCGCACTCGCATCAGCGGAGTCTCTTCGCACGTCGCCACGATGACGATCGACCGGGCCATGCCGTCTGCGCCCAAGCAATCTTCGAGGAACGGCCCGACTTCGCGGCCGCGTTCACCGATGAGGGCGATCACGTTGACGTCGGCCTCGGAGCCTTTGGCGATCTCCCCGAGCAGCGTGCTCTTGCCGACGCCCGAGCCGGCGAAGATACCGACGCGTTGCCCGCGGCCGAGCGTCAGGGTGCTATCGATAGCGCGGATGCCGGTGACGAACGGCTCGCGGATGCGCTGGCGGGTGAGAGCGTTGGGGGCCGGGCGGTTGACCGTTTGCATCGGGCAACCGGATAAGCTCCCTTTGTCGTCGAGCGGGCGACCGATACCATCGATGACGCGGCCGAGGAGGCGCGGGCCAGTTGGCACGGCCAAGCCGCGGCCGCGGAGCACCACCGGCATGCCCGGCTGGAGGTTGTCGGCCGCATCGTAGGGTACGAGGTAGGAAAGGTCGTTTTTGAAGCCGATGACTTCGGCGAGTACGCTTGGGCCGTCCTTCGACATGATCGCGCATTGGTCGCCGACCGCCCCGCGGAGGCTGCTGGTGAGGACGCCGGTCGCGCTCTTCAACCGGCCCCCCATGTGGAAAAGCGGGGTATCGGTGATGCTGCGCGTCATGGCGGAGAGGTCAAGACCGAGCATGGGTCAGACTCCGGAGGAGGTCGTCGCGTATTTGCTGCACTTGCTTGCCGAGATTCGAGAGCAGGAGCGAGTGATTGCCTTCCAAGCGGCATTCGCCGCGGGCGAGCGTGCCGTCGGCGATCAACCGGGGATCGCCGAGGCCAGGGAGTAGCGGTTCACCGTCGAGGCGCCGTTCGAGCATTGCCGCGTCCGCCGGGTTCAACCGCACCGTCACGGCGAGGTCGTCGGCGAGTTCGCGGGCCATTTCCCGCACCATCGCTTCGATGGGGTAGGCATCGGCCGTGACCTGTTGGTGGAGCAACCGCGTCGCCACGGCCAACGAGACTTCGATAGCGAGGTTGTGCCATTGGTCGAGATTGGCCTTCAAGCTCTCGGCCATGTCGCCGGCTTGGTAGCGGAGCGACGATTGGAGCGCCCCGATTTGCTCGCGGTCAGCGAGGATCTCGCGGCCGAGATCGGTCTGCCATGGGTCGGCCGGCGACGCGGCGGCAGGATTCGTCGCGGTGCGCGAACGCAGCGGCGGTAGCGGTTCGTCGGGCGGGGCAAGGGTGGCACCCGAAAGTCGGTTCGGGAAGCTGACGCGGTATTCCTGCATCGCGTGACTCTCATTCCCTGAGCGTGGTATCGAAGTTTCGCGTCTTGGTCGCAGTCCGGAAATCGGACGCGATACACGGGGCGGGACACACGGTTGCATTCGATTGCGGCGGGAGCTGACGCCCAAAGGATTGGTCACTTTCGGAGCGATTCCAAGTCGTTTTTCGATTTATTCCCAATGGCTTTTCCCAGCATTCTGTCCCGGCCTGAAAAGTGGCGCCGGACGGGGATAATCGGGCGGCGAACGCGAGACTCGCTATTCTTCGAGCGTAATTTTCCCCTCCTCCTCGAACTGTCGGAGGACGTACAACACCTCGGCTTGGGCCTGTTTTGCTGAGGCCGCATTCACGGTTCCCAACAATCCCATCTCTTCCTGCAATAAATCTTTGGATCGGGCCGAAAGGTTATTGGTCACCTTGGCCATAATCGCAGGGTCGCCCCCTTTGAGCGCGGTGCTGAGCGTCTTCATGTTGAGTTGCATCAGCAACCCTTGGATGCCCCGGTTATCGACCTTCATCAGATCTTGGAACGTGTAAAGCTGTTCGCGGATCTTCGTCGCCAACTCCGGATCGGTCTCTTCCACTTTCACCAGAACGAGGATCCGTTCGGCCCGCGGCATCCCGCGCAGCATGGTGGCCATATCGGTGATGCGCGCCTCCGCGGTCGGATCGACCGGGACACTCCCCAAAGTCCGGCCCTTCGCCGCGACGGCTTGCGCGAGCTGGGCGATCAGCGTGTGATTGCGCGATCCCGGCTGCGTGAACCGCAGGGTCACGTCGGCCTGTTTTTCTTGGGACAGCGACTTCAACACGGCAGCGGCGACGAGCGGGTCGAGGCAGCTTAGGACCAGCGCGATGGCCGAGGGGGGCTCGCCGGCGAGCGCCCGCTGCAACTGATCGGCGTCGAGTTTGCGGATTTCCGCCAAGTGCGCGTCGGATGATTCGCCCTTCTTCCCGGAGACCGGCCGGTATTCTCCGGCGGCGCTCGCCAACGGATAACCGCGCTCGGCGATGCGGAGAAGATCGAAGAACTCGGTCAGCGCGTTGTCCAAATCGCCCGAATTCGGCGCGCCGGCCGTGGCGAGGTGCCCGCGGAGCTGCGCAGCCGAGGCCACGTCGAGGCGCCCGAGCAGCGACTCGACGACATCGCCCGGCAGCGCCCGCAGTAACGTCGATGCGATTATGTCTCCACTCGATCCGGCCATGGCAGTGCCACTCCTGGGAATCTCGGACTTCATCACGCTCTCGCTTTAGACGCTACGAGAATCCCGAAGACATTCGCCACGCGATCCGGGTCGCCCCGGGCCAATTCCACGAGGCGGGCGAGCAAAGCTTGTTGGGTCGGCTCGGGCGCCGGCGACAAATCGATCGTCTCCGGTTCCGGCACCGGAGCCGGGGCGGGCTTCCGGATCCGCCGCAGGAGCAGCAGCGGGATCAACGCGAAAGCGAACAGCGTCGCCGCCGTCAGCGATACGTTCCGCACCAAGCTCACGTAGGTTTGAAATCGTTGGGCTTTGATCGCTTCTTCATCGTCCGCAAGCGGTGCGATAGCAATGCCGAGCTTCACGTTCGAGACTTTGATTTCGTCCCGACCGGTCTTGTAGCCGATGGCCTGCTTGATGATCTCTTGGGCATCGGTCACGCTGATCGGCACCGCGGTCGGCTGGCCCTCTTCCCCCGGCGATAAATCGACGAGAGCCGCGATGGTGATGCGCGTCACGGCGGACATACGATCCTCGATCTCCCGCGTGACTTTCGGCACCGCGTAGCTCGTCTGAACCATTTCTTCCTTCATGTTCCCGCCGCCCCCGCCCGAGGAACTAGCCTGGGTCCCCGCGGTGCGGCTGATGTTGCTGACGGCCCCCACGACCCCGCCGCCGCGCGAAGCGGACGTCGACGAACTCGTCGTGGTGCGCTCTTCCAACACGACCTTTTCGGTCGAGTAGCTTTCGCTTTTCTCTTTCAATTTCTGGAAATTGACATCCGCGTGCACGCTGACGACCGCCCGGCCTTGGCCCAGGTGCCGGTTGAGCATGTTCTCGGCTTTGCCGGCGAGGTAGGTTTCGAGTTCGCGGAGGTATTCCAACTGCCCCGTCGGGAGGTTTTCCCGGTCGGCGGAGTTCGGATCCGACAGCAACCGCCCCGTGGAATCGACGACCGTGACGTTCTCGGGTTTGAGGCCATCGACGGCGCGGGCCACGATCGACACGATGCTGGCCGAGGTCGCCCGGCTGAGATTCGCGTTGGAACGCAACTTCAGCACGACGCTCGCCGTCGGCGCCCGCTGATCGCGGACGAACGGGGTCGGCTCGGGCCGCGCGATCAACACGCGGGCCGCCAACACGCCATCGATTTGCATGAGCGAGCGGGCGAGTTCGCCTTGGATCGCCCGTTGGTAGTTCACATTTTGAACGAACGGCGTCGACCCGAATTGGGAGTCGTCCATCAACTCGAGGCCTTTGCCGCCCCGCGTCGGGATACCGTCCACGGCTAAGCCGACCTTGGCTTCGGCGTAGCGATCCTTGGTCACGGAAATGCCGGTGCCGCTGTCGTCGAGCCGGTACGGGATGCTCGACGCGATGAGTTTGGCACGGATCGCGCCGACCTCGTCGAGCGGCGCGTCCTTCGCGAGCGCCACGTAGCTGCCGTGATCTTGGGATAAGAACCCGAAGACCGCAATGCCGATGAGCACCGCGAGTCCGACGGCCACCAACAAGAATCTCCGGATCGGGTTGAGGCTTCCCCAAAAAGCCCCGAACTGATCCCGGAATCGTCGCAAAAACTCCATCGCGGCCCCCCCGCGTTAAACCTGCATCCGACTTACCTCCTGGAAGGCTTCGCTCAAGCGATTGCGAAGTTCCAGAATCAGCCGGAAAGACAAATCCGCGCGCTGCACCGCCAGGCTGACGCCGTGCAAGTCTTGCGCTTGCCCCGTCGCCAGTGCCTGAATCGCTTGATCCGCCGCCGCGCCGGCCTGCTGGTTTTCGGCCAGCACACCTTGCAACACCTGCCCGAAGCCGCCCCCCGGCGTATTCGATGTGGCAGATGCCGCCCCCGGGCGCGACAGTGGAATGAGCGGAGTCAGCGTACCGATAGATTCGAGGGCCATAGCGTCAACTCCTCAGTAGTGTCAAGGCCTGTTCGTTCATGGTCTTGAAAGTTTGGGCGGCCCGCAAGTTCGCCTCGTAGGCGCGCGACGCCGTCAGCAAGTTCACCATCTCGATGGGTAAATGGACGTTCGGCATCGTCACGTAACCCTCGGCGTCCGCGTCCGGGTGGCCGGGCATGTGGAAGCGCGGCAACTCGGAGGGATCTTCGACTAAATCGACCACCCGGACCCCCGCCAAGCCGGGTAAACCCGAGTGGCCGCCCGACGTGCCGACCATCTCCGCAAAAACGACGTCTTGCCGGCGGAACGGCCCGCCGTTGGCGCTCTTGGTCGTTTGCGCATTGGCGATGTTGTTGGCGATCACTTCCATCCGGTAGCGTTCGGCCGACATGCCCGAACCGCTGATGGCGTTGGCCGCGAAGGCGTCGCGAAAGGGCATGGAGACTCCTGAATTATCGGCCGCTGATGGCCGCGCGCAGCGACCCGAATCGGCTGGCGAGGATCTGTGCGGCCGCCTGATACAGCAGGCCGTTCTTGTTCAAATCACCGACCTCGCGGTCGATGTCCACGGTGTTGCCATCGACCCGTTCCACACCGTCTCCTTCGTGCACCGTCGGCTTGGCCCCCGACGCGGCGGAGCCCCGGCCGAGGAGTTTGCCCAGCTCCTCCTCGAAGGCGACTTCGAGCCGCTTGTAGCCGGGGGTGTTGACGTTGGCGATGTTTTGCGCGATGACCCGGTGCCGGAGGCTCGACGCGTCGAGCATCTGGGAGAGCAGGTCGGTCCCGTATGCGTTGGTTGTCATGGGATCAACATCGACCGGAAACGGTGCGGAGTTGAACGGTTGTGCTGGGAATGCGAGTGCGGGTCGCCCGAATTTTCAGAGTGCCGCGGGTTTGGTTCAAATTATGGGAAGCCGGCTGGTTCATCCCACGTATCGCGCGATCAGCTTCGCCACTTCGCCGCGGTCGCCGAGGGCGCGCATCGCCCAGGGTTGCCGGCCGGCATCGAGGAGTTTGTTGAAGCCGAAGCTGTCGTCGACTAAGCGGAGCGCGAGCTTCGCGGCGTTCGCGCGGTCGAGACTGCCTTTCGAAAAGACCCGCGTCAGCCAGAGTACGACCGGGAAGGTCATCAAGAGCGCATCGAGGCCTTCCCAATAGCCGCGATGGTAGTTGGTCGGCCCACAGAATTGCAGCGATTCCAGCTTCACTTGGTAGTAGCGCAGCAGCAGGGCTTCGGTCTCGGGCAAGATCGGCCCGGCCGGTGCTTCGGCGTCGGAGAAGGTCGCGTCCGGGATCTTGGCGTGGAGCCGCGGGATCGAACCTTTCCCGCGCGCAAAGCGCCACGCCGAGCGGATGCGCACCCATTTGCTGCGGCCGGCGATGCCCGTGTCCGGGCCGTTGTCCTTACGGCAATAGATCGCCGCGAGCTGACGGAAGAGCATCCGCCCGACCCAACTCGGCTTCGGGACCATCGTCCGGATCGGCACGTCTTCGACGAGGGTCGCCGTCATCACTTCGAGGAATTCCGTCAGGCGCGCGCCCCTCACTTCGTCGAAGCTCGCTTTTTTGCAGACGTCGGCGAGGGCCGCGATCTGCCGGAGACGCCGTTCGAGCGCGTAGGCGGGTTCGTTCAACAGGTCGAGAAATGCCGCGTTGAACCGAAGGAGTTCGTCCCAAGGCAGGGTCAGCCCCGGTCGCAGCGGGGGGGTCGGCAGACGATCCAGCGGAACGGACGCATCGGCCTCCATCAAGCGGGCGTATTCGTCGATGGATCCGGAGTGCTGCGCGATGTTGCGCCCGAGGTTGGCGGTGACGGTCGGGCAGGCGAAGCGGAGGCCGACGCGCCATTGCCCGCCGACGGGCACGAGTAGGAAAGGGTAAATCCGGCAGGCTTTGGGTTTGGCCGGCTCGCCGAACTTCGCGTGGATCCGGCAAAGTTTATCTTCCCCGAGGAAGACGCAGGCCCCCTCCGCCGTGTGGGCCAGGGTGTAGCCGTCGCTCCCTTTTACAACGGTCTCGATCTTTTCGAAGCCCGGCTCCTCGCTCCATTTCTGCTTGGCGAGCGTCATCCGCTCCACCTGCGTCACCGGTACCGAATAGGTACGGCAGCAATCGGAGCAACTCCGGCAGTCCCAGTTTTGCACTGTCGGGAGCGAACGCACCGGCATCGGCATCGGGTGGACCTTTTCAAGCGGACGGATCGTCGCCATCGTACGGAGATATAATAACGCGATGCCCGAGCTCCCCGAAGTCGAAACCGTCGTCCGCGATCTCCGGCCGCTGATCGTCGGGCGGACGATCGCGGCGATCCGCACCGGTTCCAAAAAGCTCCGCAAGCCATGGTCGAAGGATTGGGAAGCCGAATTGATCGGGAGTACCGTCGCGGCAATCCGGCGACGCGGGAAGTGGATTCTCGTCGACCTCGACAGCGGCGCCATCCTGCTCGTCCACCTCGGCATGACGGGCCAAATCACCGCGGGGCTGCGGGACCTACCCCATCCCGACCACCTGCATTTTGCCTTCGAGTTCGCCGACGAATACGAGTTGCGCTACCGCGACGTCCGCCGCTTCGGCAGCCTGCAGTGGATCGCGAGCGATGCCCTCGTACAGCACGCCTTCGGAGAAACGCTCGGCCCGGAGCCGGTCGATATTCCCGCGAAACCGTTCGAAGACGCCGTTCGGAATAGCCGGCGCAACCTCAAAGCGATCCTGCTCGACCAGTCGATCCTTGCCGGAGTCGGGAACATTTACGCGGACGAATCGCTGTTTCGCAGCCGATTGCACCCGCAAACTCTCGGTTGCGATTTGACCCGCGCGAAGTGCGCTGCGCTGCGGTTGGCCGTCGAAGCCGTCATCGCGCAAGCGATCGAATCTCGGGGCTCGACGATCCGCGATTACATCGGCGGGTCGGGGCTCCGGGGCGGATTCCAAGACGAGTTCAAAGTGTACGGCCGAACCGGGAAATCGTGCGCGGTATGCGGCACCGCGATTGAAATGATCCGCGTCTCGGGGCGGTCGTCGCACTTCTGTCCGAAGTGCCAAAAGAAAGACCCGCGACGCTGACGTCGCGGGTTCCGTGTCGCATTTACTTGCTCGGCATGTAAGCCGGCACCGGGCTTTGCTGCGGGAAGTAAGGGTTGGCTTGGAAGCCCGCCCCGGCACCCGGAGGGGCGTAAAACGGAGCGTTGTACATCGGCGCCGCCGTTTGGAAGTGGGCGTTGTACGGGAAGTACAAGTACCACGGGGCGGCTTGGAACGCCGGCAACGGTTGCTTGTGGAAGAGCGAGTGGAAGATCGGCTTCCGCGCGCCTTCGAACGGGTTGGGCGACTGCGCCGCGGCGTCGCCGGCGAACGCGATCATGGCCACGGTGGCCGCTACGGCAAACAGGAACTTCTTCATTGGGTCATCCTCGGTCGTCTAGTCCGTTAGAAAATGGGCGCCGCTCCCTGCGAGTGCGCACCGAGTACAGGTTCATTCTGCGCGATGGTTATCGGACGTGCGGGCCGGCGCTGCGATTTGCGCCGAACCCCGGTTGTATATCTGGCGCCACAATCGCGCCGACCGTCAGGGTCTAGCGTTCGTTCACGGTCAAGCTCGCCGCTTGAATCGAAGAATCCGGTTGGATCGCCGAGTGACACGACGAGCACGAACTCGAGCCACGGTGCTGCCACGGGTTGATCCGGTGGCCGATGTTCGACAGCGTCGCCAGCGAGTAACTGCCCCAAGAGTGCCCGCTGCTGCACGTGCCGCAAGGGCTCGTCCGGACGCCGTGGTGCAAACCGTGGAATCCGCGGAACCCGCCGAAGCCGCTCGACAATTCCGTCAACCGCAACCGACCCGTGGCCCCCGAGCCACCTGCCGCGCCTAAGGGACCGGTGTAGCGAAGGTCGGACGTCCAAGGGCCGTACGGCTCGAACGGGTAATAGCCCGAATACGGCCCGTAGTTGACCAACGGCCCTTCTTGGTGGAGTTTCGGGAACGACAGGCACCGGATTCGATAACCGGGGTATGCGAAAGTCGGCGCTGCGGCGTAGCCGCCGTATCCGGCGCCGGGGGCGCAACCGCCCGGCGTGCCGCAACCGGGGCCTTGCGCCTGCACCGTCGCCGCAGTCGCCAACGCGAACGGCAGGGCCAGCATCCCTGCCAAGAGCATCCGTCTCATGTTTGCCCATCCCAATGTGGAACGTGGCCCCACCGCCGCCGACTCCCGACGACGATCCACGGGCCAGTGCCGTAGCTTGCGCTACAACGGGGCGATTGCCAGCGATGTTATCGGACGGATGCGGCAGCAACGGCTCCGGGTCCCGGCGGCACCGGCGCAACGCGGACGCTTTTTGGGATCGGTTCAACCGCACCAATCGCTTCGCTCGACTGGCCGGAGGGGTTGCGGCCGCCGCTAGAATATCACCATGGTCGAATTCTCCGATCGCCTTTGGCCCCCCGTCCTCGCGTCGTCGCCCTTGGCCGTCCTCCTCAGCGGCGGCTTGGACAGCGCTATCCTGCTCGGTGAAGCGCTGCGGGTCTACCCGGCCATCCACCCGATCTTCATCCGGACCGGGGCGATCTGGGAACCGGTCGAACTACATCATTTGCACCGATTCCTCGAGGCGGTTCGGACGCCGCCCCTGCGGCCCTTGGTCGAACTCGAATTCCCCGTGCGCGATCTCTACGGCGAGCACTGGAGCCTGACGGGCCGCGGAACGCCGGACGAATATTCCGCCGACGCCGCGGTCTACCTCCCCGGCCGCAACGTGGTTCTGCTGAGCAAAGCAATTCTCTGGTGCCATTTGAACGGCGTGCCGGAGTTGGCTACGGCCCCGCTCGGGTCGAATCCGTTTCCCGATGCGACCGATGCCTTTTACAATGGTATGGCCGATGCCGTGAACCGCAGCGTGGGCGGCCTCGTCCGAATCTTGCGGCCCTATTCGGACGGGGCCCTGACGAAAGCCGACGTGCTACGGCGGGGGGCGCGGATGCCGCTGGGCTTGACCTTTTCTTGCATCCGCCCAGTACGTAGACTGCATTGCGGACACTGCAACAAATGTGCGGAGCGCATCCGTGGCTTCGACGAGGCCGGCATGGCCGATCCGACCGAATACGCCCGATGAACGACCGGAGACCGCGATGTTCCGAGTGACGAAAGAAATCCACTTCTGCTTCGGCCACCGGTTGATGCATTACGCCGGCAAGTGCCGGCACTTGCACGGCCACAACGGCAAAGCTGTGGTCACGGTCGCGGCCGAGGAATTGGACGAACTCGGGATGGTCGTCGATTTCTCGGCGATGCGAAGAGTCATCGGCGATTGGATCGACCAAACGCTCGATCACAAGATGCTACTATTCCGGGGCGACCCGCTGGTGCCGATCCTCCGCGACGCCGGCGAACCGGTCTACGGCATGGCCGAACACCCGACAACCGAGAACATCGCCAAGTTGATTTTCGACTGGGTCGAATCCGCGGGCTATCGGGCGGTCGAAGTAACGATGTGGGAAACGCCGACGAGCTACGCAACGTACCGTAAGGAACCGATGGCGACAGATGCGAAATAGTCAAAATGGGCCGGTGTTCCCGCCACGGACCCGGGCATCGACTCGCACTATGTTGCCAATGGAGACCCCGCACCCGCGGTCTTTCCTTTGTATCTCAACTCTCACTTCGGCTCGATCACGCCGCCATCGTGCTCGATCTTGCATGCAGGCAGCGCCGCGTGGAGCGTCTCCAGCCCCTTCGCCGTCATCGCCGTCTTCCGCAGGTTGAGGTACGTCAGTCCCTTGAGTTCCTTTATAAACACCAACCCCGCGTCCGTCACCGCCGTGCCGACTAGCCAGAGTTCCGTCAGCCCCTTCAGTTCCTTGAGGCGGACCAGCCCCGCATCCGACACCGCCGTCTTACTCAGATTCGCCGAGGTCACGGTGAACTGGTCCTTTGGCAAGTCGGCCGCCGCCTTGATGTCCTTGTCCGCACCGTTCACTCGGACGAACCCACCCTGCTCGATCACCCATTCCGCCGCCGTGCGGTCGGAGTCAGAGTTGACGCTGGTAGGTGCGGGAAATCGGGCCAGGCGCAAGCCGAGGTCGTTAACCCGGCGAGAAGGCG
>Ga0105047_10005827_pt1 | contig 21023 bp, 8 predicted proteins | sample MAT04_FD_78384 | JGI IMG/M metagenome (GOLD analysis project Ga0105047, IMG submission 78384) | Freshwater microbial communities from Lake Fryxell liftoff mats and glacier meltwater in Antarctica - MAT-04 (megahit assembly) | ecosystem: Environmental > Aquatic > Freshwater > Ice > Liftoff... | reverse complement strand
GCCGCGGGGCGGGAACTTGCTCCGGCGGATACTTGGCCCGCTCGACTCGCCATGCCGCGGCAGCGTCATTTTCTCCGGTCGCCTCGTACACCCGGGCCAGGAGGTCGATCGCTTCCGCGAGGTGAGCTTTCGACATCGCCTTGACTTTGCCACCCGGGGGCTTGGCGTCCGCTTTTCGCCCCAAGTCGTAAGCCGCCTGCAAATTAGGTTTGGCGTCCGCTGGCAGGGCTAAGCTCATGAGGCACTCGCCCAGCCGGATCCGGCTCCACACCTTCGTGGCTCGCCACGCCTCCCTCAGCAACTCCTGACGACGTTCAAGTTCCGCCGGGCATGTTCGCGAGGCCGCGCCTCCGCCGAGCCGCCCCGACCAGAGCGAGCAAGCCCGCCCCAGCGGCCAGCATGAACCCAGGCTCCGGCACTGGCGTGAAGTTCAAGAAGATCGCTGTCCCAGGCCGCCCGATCAGGTCCGGCCCGAACACGAATGAGAACGTCCCGGCCGAGGCCAGGATCGGGTTGCCCGTCGCCGGGTCGACGAACTGCGACCGGTCGAAGCCGAGCACGAAGTTCAGGTTCGCGTTCGTGTTCGGCAAGCCGTTGCCCATCTGATCCAGCAGGGTGATGGTGGCGACGGTGTTCAGTTGGTTGGCCGGCAGCGTCGGGTTCGGGGCGGCCGCAGAGGCGTCCGTCCGCGGGCGGAAGATCAGCCAGGAATAGGAGTTCGCTGCGCTGAAGTTGGCCGGAGCCCCCGGTGTATCGCCGATGCCGTCGTTGAGGGTGGTCCGGAATCGCCAGTTGACCGGCCCGCCGGCCCCCCGCTGAAGGGTCAGTCCGCTGGCCGTGTTGGCACTGTTGCCATACTCGAAGGCGCTCCAGCCGCTGTTGTTGGTATTCCCGTTGGCCGGGGCCGGAAACCCGCCGACGGTCCCGGTCGCGTTGTTCAGGTCGCCCCCCGTGGTGGTCCCCCCGACGAGCGACAGGTTCGAGTTGCGTTGCAGCCCCGGGCTGTTCCCGGCCAACAGCACTCCGCCGTTGCGGACGACCGTGCCGCCGGTGTCGTAGTCCCCGGTGCCGCGGGCCACCCCGCCGAAGTCCACGACGAGCAGGCCGGTTCCGGTGATGGTCCCGTTGTTCCGCAGCAAGCCCCCCTGCACGACGATGTTCCGGCTGCCGATGTTGATGGTGCCGCCCGGCGTCACCTGCCCGGTCGAGGGGTTGTACGCCCCGACGTTGGTAACACTGCCGCCGCCGAACACCAAGTCCGAAAACCCGGTGTTGGCCAAAACCCCGGCCGCGGTCACGTTCACCCGGCCGACGCCGGTGAAGTCGGCCACGTTGGCGATGCCGGCGACGTTCAGTTGCGAGCCGGCGGTGTAGTTTGCGCCGCTGAGGGAGAACGTCCGCCCGGCCCCGACGGCGTGAGTTCCACCGAACGTCAGATTGATGGCATCCAGGTTGCCGCCGGTCTGGTTCAAGGTCGTGCCGTTGAACACGGTCGTCCCGGACAAAGTCGCCCCGTTCGCACCGACAGCGATATTCCCGCTGCCGGAACTCCGGAGGAACCCGCCGTAGACCTCCGCCCCGTTCAGGGTCAGGGTGACGCCGCTCGCTGCTTCCAGGGTTCCGCCGGTGAGGTTGAAAGTGCGGGCCGTGGTCGTGGAGCCGGTGTAGGTCAGCCGTCCGGCCGCAATCACCGCGACCGGGGCGGCCGCCGCGCCGAGGTTGCCGTCGACGGCGGCCAGGACTAAGCCGGCCCGGACGACGGTGCCGCCGGTGTACGTATTGGCCGGATGTGTCAGGGCCAAGGTGCCTGCCCCGGTTTTGACCAAGGTGCCGAAACTGCCGAAGCTATTCGCCACCACGGCAGCGACGGTGAACGTTTGGTTGGCGCTTACGTCGATGGTCCCCGTCGAGCCGGGGGACGACACCAGGGTGAAGGACCGGGTAGCGGCGAACGTGTCTGTGCCGGTAACGGCCAGGATCGTACCGTCGAGCATGGTGAGGTCGCCGGTCGTGCCCAGTGCCCCGGCCGCAACCCGCAGGGTGCCGCCGCGGATGTCTCGGTTGCCGGAGTTGCCGGCGTTCGTCAGCACCAGAGTGCCGGTCCCGACCTTGACCAGGGTATCCCCGATGACAGGGCCGGAGATGGTGTTGACGTCTATCCCGTTACTGGCCACCTGCGATGTGATGACGAAGGACACCGGACGGGCGAGATCGATGCCGCCGTTGAGAAACTCCAGTATGGATGACGTGGGCGTGGAGTCCCTGTCCAATAGGATCGCATTGGTCGGGTTACCTAGGCTGAGGTTGGAATTGATGCCCAAGGTGCCCGCGATAAGACGAACCGTGCCGGTAAAGCTATTCGCCCCGGTAAGGTTGAACCCGCTGGTGCCGTCAGGCTGGCCTTCGAACCGAAGCGGCGTTATTGCTCCCGGAGCGGATGAAATGACGCCGCTCAGCGTAATGCGCGAATTTCGGCTCGCCCCCGTGCTGAAGACATTCGCCTCCGCTTCGTTTGGATCGCTGTAAGCCGAAAGGCGGATCGTCGCATTTGTAGAGTCATTGAACGTGTCGCCCACATCGACCGTGAACTTCTGCAGGTTGCGTCCGAAGCGGGCGTCGTTGAAGTTGATGGCGGTGAAGGTCGATAACGAACTGGTAATTTTCAGGTCGCCGCGGTTGATGTTGACAGGGCCGCGCAAACCAAAAAAGGTGACTCCGGCAAGCGTGAGAGTGCCTGCTCCGGTCTTGGTAATGCTGTTAGTCACACTGATTGCCGAGCGAATTGTCAGGTCGATGCCGTGGACATAAGCTATCAGTTCATTAGTGCCGCTGGTGAGGGTGCCGCCGGTGATGATCGAATTAAGGGCGGAAGGCGGCTGCAGGATGCCGCCGGACTGTAGGGATCGCGTCCCTACGAGGGATAAAATCACTCCGTCGTTGGTAAACTTAAGTGAATTGGTTGTTGTGGAGAATGATCCGGATTGTGAGACATCCGAGTTGATACCCGAACCGAAAACGTTGAGTGTGCCGACTACGTCAGCAACACTGCCTCCGGTCGACCTTGCCCACGCGACGTCGCGATTGGTGGCAAATGCGGGGCCGGTACCGAGTAGGCCATTGATAATCCCGGACGAAGTCCCGATCGTGACGTTGCTGGCGAAATTGAGAGTTGACCCAGGTGTTCGGCTGATAAGCCCTAGATTGAGAGTGACGCTGGCCCCGGACGAGCCACGGATGATATCTGTGTGACCAGCCGACAAACTTGTACCGGCCACATTCTGCGTAATGGTTGTGCTTGCGGTCGGGACTAGAACCAGGTCACCGCCGGACGATGTCAGGCGGCCGCCGCCCAACTTGGAGGCCGAGTTCGTCGAGTAGTCCAGCCGCAGCGTCCCGCCGGCCAAGGTCAGGCCGCCGTTCAGATTGGTACCGTCGCCGCTCAGGCTGAGGGCGCCCGGGCCGGACTTCGTCAGCCCGCCCACGACCACGTTGCCGCCGCCGGCGAAACCGCCGGAGATGGTCGTGGTCCCGGTCCCGGTGACGGTGATGCCGCCGCCGCCGGGGGTGCCAATGGTCGTGAACGGTCCGATGAGCAAGGTCGGGGCGACGACGGCGGTCGGTAGGGCGTTGTTGGCGATGGTTAGCGCAGCCGGGCCGCTGCCGGTGAAGAGCAGGCTGCCGAAGAGAGAGATTTGCTGCGTTGTCGTCACGTTTTCTGCGACGGTGATCGTCTGGAGATTGGTGAGCCATTTATTGCCGACGGTCAGCGGACTCGTGAATATGTAGTTGTTCGTCGCGCTGGCAAACGTGAGCGACCGGACCTGGAAGATCCCTTCGACGCTGACGGTGTTGGTGGCGGACGGGCCGAACAGGGCGTCGGCGGTAGCCGAGTTGGGGACCTGGCTGGGATTGCTCCAGTTGACGGCGTTATTCCAGTCGCCGGAGAACACGTTGGCGCCGGCCCCGGTCCAAGTCTGCGCGGCGACCGGCGCGGGCGGGAATAGAAGGCCTGCCAGCGATAGGAGTATTCCTAAAGCCGTCAGCCGATTCTGATGATTCGAACGCATGTTCATGATCGAAGACCTCTCTGTGTATCCAACGGGGGAGGAATCACCGCCAAGCGGACCATCCTTGGTATTGCGAAAAAGTCTGCCCTGCAATGAAAAACATAGTACCCGACGGACACACTGAAAAAACGGACCCAAAAGCTGATGTTCAGCGCGACATGATTGGCAAAGTACATGACAGTCACAGATTCAACTGACCCAAACACTCCCCAGGTAGTCGTCGCCGAACGGGGCTTCGTCGCCGTTGATGGGTACGCCGGACGTTGCGCTCCGGGTTCGGCCTGCAAAACCGACCACGATCAGAGTCAGGTTCCCGTTTACGCCCGAGCCGACGCGTACCCCTTGACGAGTCGAACTGTCGAAGCTGAAACCGTTTCCGATTTCCGCCAATTCTTCCCCGCGACCGCCGTTGAACGCTCGCACCCGCGGGCCGCCGCCGATGCCGGCACCAACGATGAGATCAGTGACGCCGTCCGCATTGAAATCGCCGATGGACAGATTCACGCCGCCCGTGAAGCTCGGTTCGAAAACCGTCATTTCGCGGCGCCTGTTGCCGCTCAGGTCGAAGACCCGCACCAAGCTGCTGCCGCCGAATTGGCCCGCCACGATGTCGGTGATGCCGTCGCCGGTCACGTCGCCCAAAGCGATCGACACGCCGTTGCGGTCCGATGAGTCGAAGGCGAAAAAATCACTCCCGATGCGATCGCCCGTCTTGCCGTCGAAGAGAGCGACGCGCGGTCCGCCGCCGGTGCCGGCCGTTACGGCGTAGTCGGCGAATCCATCACCGTTGAGATCGGCCGACGCCACGAACGCACCGACGCGAAGCGTGCTCTCGAAAGCGAAGAAATTCCGCAGCACAACACCAGTGACTCCGTCGAAGATGACGATCCGAGGCCCACCGCCATCGCCCGCCGCCGTCAGGATTTCATCGACGCCGTCGCCGTTGACGTCGCCCGTCGCAACGCGCACGCCGCCGGTAAAAGTGGGTTCGTAGACGAAGAAGTCGTAGGCAGTCGTGCCGTCAGGTCGAAACGCTCTGGCTCGCGGACTGCCGCCCGCATCGGCCCCGACGGCACGGAGAAAGACACGAGGAGGCACAACGACGGGCGGCACGACCGGCGGCGAGACCGGCGGCACGACCGGGGGAACGACGGGCGGAGCGACCGGGGGAACGACGGGCGGCACAACGGGCGGAACGACCGGGGGCACGACGGGCGGAACGACCGGGGGAACGACGGGCGGCACGGTGACCGTTACGAGGAAGGTGTCGGTGGCGGTCGCGCCGCGAGCGTCGGTCACGGTCAGGGTGATGGTGGCCGTCCCGCTCTGGCCCGCGGTGGGGGTGACGGTGACCGTGCGATTCGCTCCACTGCCACTGAGGACGACGTTGGCCGCCGGCACGAGTGCCACGTTCGACGAAGACGTCGTCACCACGAGATTCGCGACGGGAGTTTCCATGTCGCCAACGATGAACGCCACCGGTCCGACCGCAACGCCTGTGCTCGATTGATCGACCACATCCGAAATCGTCGGCGGCATGTTGGCGGGGGCGTTCACGATCACGATGAACGTATCCGTGCCCGTCAGATTGCCCGCGTCCGTTACGGTCAACGTGATCGTCGTCGTGCCAAACTGACCGGCCACCGGAGTGACCGTCACCGTGCGATTCGCCCCACTCCCACCGAGGACGACGTTTGCTAACGGCACGAGCGCGACATCCGACGACGAAGTCGTCACCACGAGATTCGCCACGGGAGTTTCCGAATCGCCGACGGTAAACGCCAACGGCCCGATCGCAGCGCCTGTACTCGATTGATTGACCACGTCCGAAATCGCCGGCGGCGTGTTGGCGGGGGCACTCACAGTTCTGATGGCCGAGAACTCCGACGTGTTGCCGTTCGGATCGGTCGCCGTGGCGGTGACGAACAGCCCATTGGCTACGGTCGCCGGCAGGACGACCGAGAAAGTCGCGTTTCCGCTCGCATCGGTATTCACCGTCGTGAATCCGAGGAACGTCTGGCCCTCGCCGAAGCCGGTCGGATCGGCGAGGACGTTGGCGAAGAACTCCAGCCGGAAGCCGTTGGTGCCGGCCGTGCTGTTGAACGTGCCCGAGATCGTGGTGTTTCCGCCGGCGCTGCTGACCGCAGTGAGCACCGGGAAGTTTTGCAGATTGTTGGGTCCGGTGTCGGCGTCGCCGGTGTCATTCGGAGTCACGCCGGCTGGAGTTTGCCCGGTTCCACCGGAAAGGTTGATGCCTAACCCTGTGTTGGAATGGATGGAATTGCCGAGGATCTGGTTTCCGGTCGCAGGCGTTTGAGATGTCTCATTCCGTATGCCGGTGCCGTAATTGGCGATCACATTGCCGGCGCCGGAAGCCGTGCCGCCGATGAGGTTGTTCTTACCGCCCGTAATCTGCACGCCTGCTTGAGTGCTTGTAAAGCCCGTGGGAGCCGCCGTACCTGCCACATTCGTGCCGATGAAATTGCCCTGGATGGTGTTGCCAACGGTGACACCTACGGCCTCCGAAACGAAAATAGCTGGGCGGGTTGTCGCAAAGACGTTCCGCGCTGCAACCGTGGTTCCGCCGATGAGATTGTTGTCAGTAGTGCCAAACCCACTGCCAATGACAATTCCGCCGCTATTATTCGCGAGCACCGCCGTGCCGTTGGCGTTCAGGCCGATGGTATTGCCTTGAAGGATATTGTTCGACCCAACTTCAATGTTCGTGTCGCGTGAACCGCTGATCACGTTGCCGGCGCCTGCCGCCGTTCCGCCGATCAGATTGCCGCTCGATTGAAAGATGGTGAGCCCGCCGGCGGCGCCGATTCCGTTCGTGCCTTGGGCATTCATGCCGACATAGTTGCCTTGAATGGTGGCGCCGCCGCCGGTAAAGATCGTCACTGAGCCGTTACTTCCCGATCCCGCCAGAACATTCCTGGCTGCGGGTGATGTACCCCCAATCAGATTGTTCAACGAATTAGCGATGAAAATGTCGCCGTCGCCCGCCAGCAGCGTATTGCCGGTCGCGTTCAAGCCAATCCAGTTGCCTTCGAGCGTATTGCCGCCGGCGGTCTGAACGGTGATCGCGTAGCCGCTGAACCCATTAATCACCAGTCCGCGCAATGTGCTTCCACCGGCGCTGATCGTCAGGGGCGCCGAGATCAGCTTGTTGTTGCCGTTGAGCTCAATCCGCAAGATGGCATCGTTGCCCACGGCCAGCGTGTTGGCCTTCGACCCCGGTTGTGTATACCCGTCGATAACGACCGGGTCGGTGATGGTCGGGAGGGCGGAGGTCAGCGTAATGGTTTTCACGCCGCCGCCGGGGATGTTGAATGTGATGACATCCGCGATGCCGCCTGGGTTGAGAACATTGGAGCGTGTATTGGCGAAGCTGATCGCTTCGCGGAGCGAGGTCTGGCAGTCGTTGGCAACCACGTCGGACGTGGTGGTGACTACGAGAGAAGGAAGCTCAAAGACCAGGCTGAATTCGCTGGTGTCGTTCGTAGTCGTGTTGGTCGCGGTCGACGTCACAAATCCCTGGCCGACCGGGACCGGCAGGAGCCCGTCGCTCACCGTCGTGGCCGTGAATGTGACGTTGCCGCCGGCGTCGGTCGTGACGTTCCTGAATCCCAGGTACGTTTGCCCTTCGCCATGGCATGATGGATCGGCTGCGGAACTGGCGAAAAATTCGATACGAAATGTCGTGTTCGGAGTACTGTTGAGCGTGCCTGCGATTGAAGTTGTACTGACAGTCGTAACTGTAGTGAGAATCGGAAAGTTTTGCAGGTTGTTGGGGCCGGTGTCGGCGTCGCCGGCGTCATTCGTCGTCACGCTCGAAACGTTCTCCGTACCGCCTGCAAGGTCAATGCCCAGGCGTGCGTTGGAAAAGATGGAATTGCCGAGAATGGCATTGCCGATGCCGAAGCCGATGCCGCCGCTGAAGACTAATATTCCACTGCTGGTCTGATTGCCGACGTTGTTTTTGCCGTTGAAGGCGATGACGTTCCCCGCACCCGGCGCAGCGCCGCCAATCGCATTGTTATTGCCGTTTTCCATTCTTACGCCAATCGCGCCGTTGCCCAGGTCACCCGTGCCATTCGCGTCCGTGCCGATGTGGTTGCCTTGGACCAGAATGTTAGGGCTCTGAAGAAGGATGCCGTTATCGCTGTTGGCGGAGATGATGTTGCGCGCGGCCGGCGTTGTGCCGCCGACAGTGATGGCGTTAGAGGCTGTGGGTGCCGCGAAGGCAAAGATTTGGATGCCGCTGCCACCGTTGCCCATAGCCACCGTGCCGGTGATGTCCGTGCCGATAGAGTTGCCCTGAATCAAATTGCCCGCCGTCGCGGCTGTGAGCGAAAATCGGATGCCGTGGCCATTACCATTACTTGGACCGTTACCAGAAATGATATTACGTGCGCCGGGGGTCGTTCCGCCAATCGTGACGTTGACGCCGCTTTCAATGGTAATGCCGGTGCCGCCGTTAGGCACTGCGGCGGTGCCCGCGGCGTTTGTGCCAATGAAATTGCCCTGGACCATCAGATCATTGGATTCAGAAGCGGCAATGCCGCTGCCGCCGTTGCCGGAGATGACATTCCCGGCTCCAGCCAGGGTGCCGCCAATCGTGTTGTTGGGCGCGCGCGACAGGTTAATGCCGGGGGTGTTACCACCCAGACCCAGCGAGGCAGTGCCCGTGGCATTGATGCCGATGAAATTGCCCTGAATGATGTTGCCGGACGCGATATTCTCGCTGAGATTGATGCCGAGGCCTCCGCTCGTGAACATGACGTTGCGGGCACCGGCGACAGTGCCTCCGATCGTATTGTTGCCGTTGAAAACGGCGATGCCGGGTCTGCCCAGCATGGCTGATCCGGCCGCGTTGGTGCCGATGTAGTTGCCTTGAATGGTGTTGCCGCCACCGCCGGGGTTGCCGCTGCCGATGCCGAGGGCAATGGCATTGATATCAAGACCCACAATGACGTTGCGAGCGGCCGGGGTCGTGCCGCCGATGAGGTTGTTGCCGCCCGCTTCGACGGAAATGCCTCCGTTGTTGGGTGAAGCGGTATCGCCGGCGGGATTGATGCCGAGATAGGAGCCTTGAATCGTGTTGTTTGCTCCCAGCAAACGAAAGGCATAGCCGGGATTGAAACTTGCGTTGACGGAGAAACGATTGATGACCAAGCCTTTGAACGTGTTGTTGGCGGAGTTCACGATGAAGGCGGCCCCTGGCGCACTCGATCCGTTCAGCTCGATCAATAGAACCGCGTTGTTACCAACGGCCAGCGTGTTGGCCTTCGACTCCGGTTGTGTATAGCCGTCGATAACGACCGCGTCGGTAATCGTCGGCAAGGACGAGGTCGGCGTAAGCGGCTGCACACCCGCGCCGGCGATGTTGAAGGCGATCGTGTCGGTGCCGTAAGCTCCTACGCCGACCACGTCGGCGTTGGCGTTGGCGTTGGCGTTCGCGGAGGTGATCGCCTCCCTCAGGGTCACCAGGCCGTCCACGGCAATCGAATCGCCGACGCCCGTGACGGTGATGACTGCAGGCACGCATCGGTCTTCCAGCGGATTCAGCGACGGCTTTGCCGTCGGCTGCCGGTGTGCCGAGGTGCGGTGTGCTCCGCGTTTTGCGAGGCGGTTGCCGAGGTTTTGGAAGCTGAACCAGTTGAGATTGGCCATGATTGCGGGCTTTCTGTAACGGAGGCAATTCGCATGAGGAGGATAATCCGCCAACTACGTTCAACCGAGAGAGAGCCGAGAGACAGGGGCTGTTGAGGCCTTCGAGGAAACTACGGGCACGCAGGATTGCTTCATTGCAATCCGCTTTTCAGAATCTCGGCCAACCTCAGAGCAGCCTTGAGAACCAGCGACCGGGTTCGGCGTTCCTGAAATGAAGGCACTTCCGAAGTGTCTGCCAGCAGGATCGCTCGGTCCCAATCCGCGACCGCCTCGTCGTAGCGTTGTTGCTTGTCGAACGTCGCTGCCCGACTCCAATAGGCGTTGCGAAGACCACGCCTGGCTTTTGTCGGTACCGGCTCTTTTTTCACGATCGGTTCGAGCAAGCGAATTGCCTGAGAGAAGCATTCCTGGGCTGCCGGGAGATTCCCCTGCTTCCGATCCAGGAGGCCCAAGCTTCGAAAACTCGACGCGAGGTCGATTAAGTAGTCCGGCTCGACAGGAAAGTCGGCGACCAACTGTTCCTGAATCTTCAAGGCGGCGCGACAGGCCACCGCCGCGTTTTCGTACCGACCCAGACGGGACAGCAGGACGTGCAGGTTGTTGTAGCTCGAGGCCTGATCATGGCGGTATTCCGGCACACTTGGAAAATCGGCAACCAGTCGCTCCTGAAGCCTCAATGCGTCCCGGTATGCCGCCTCAGCCTCGACCGATTTCTTTTGATCCGAAAGCAGGTTTGCCAGGTTGTAAAGGCTGGTGGCCAAGCAAGCGCGATACTCTGCCACGTTGGGAAAGTCGACGACCAGTCGCTCGTATTCCTTTCGCGCGGCACCATGGGCCGCAATCGATTCCTCGTGACGACCCAATCCCTTGAGCAAAATGGCCAGGTTGTTATGACTGTGGGACAGTTCGACGCGAAACTCCGGAACGCCGAGCAAGTCCGGCTTCAATTGTTCCTGGATGATCAATGCCGTGCGGAAAGCCGCCTCCGCCTCGATCGGCCGCCCGAGATCCTTCAATAGAAGTCCCAAAGCGTCGTGGACCTTGGCTAAGTTCCGACGGTACACGGGTTCGTAGGGGTAATCGGAGACGAGGCGTCCTTGGATATCCAGCGCGCTGCGATAGGCCGCCTCCGCCTCACGAGACAATCGCTGCGAAGCAAGCACGATTCCCAGGTTGCGGTAGCTTTTACCCAACTCTTCGCGGTACATAGGCACGTCGGGGAAGACGGCAACCAGTTTGGCGAAAATGGCCCGTCCCGCTTCCATATTCGACCGCGCTTCCTCTTTCTCACCCAGTAAGACGCATACCTTCGCCAACCTCGCATAGGCCTGGCCGCGTAGGGCTTCCAGCTTGGGGTCGCCCTCCTGTTGCTCCACGAATGTCCGGTAAAACGGCAAGGCCGTTTCGAGCAGCTCTTTGCGAAGTCGAACGAAGTCTTTCTCGTTCAGCTTCGGGTGATCCGTGACCCGATTCAAGTATGCGTCCACGGCATCCTTGGCGAGGGCGAACCGGCTCTGGGCGATCGCTTGTTGGGCCAAGGCCTTCCGCTCATTGTCTTCGGCCAAACGTTCGGCCTCCATTGCACGTACGGCTTGCCACGTGCTGACACCAAAGCCCGCCATGAACAGTGCGAAGAATCCGCTCAGCACAACCAAGAGCGGTCTGTTCTTCCGGGCGAATTTGCGCAGGCGATAGCCTCTGGAAGCCGGGCAGGCCAACACCGGCTCATCCGCCAGGTACCGCTGCACGTCCGCGGCGAACGCGCTCGCCGATTCGTAGCGGCGGGTGCGGTCCTTCTCCAGGGCCTTCATGACGATCCAATCCAACTCGCCCCGGAACAGCTTGTTCAAGCGATTCGGCACCGTCCGCCGGTTGTCCGACACCGTCGTCGCGGCCAGTCCCAGGGTACTCAGCCGCGCACTCGGTTTCGGCGGTTCTTCTTCGCGGATGATTCGCCGCATCTCGTCGAACGTCACCGTCCGCAGCCGCTCCTCGTCGAACGGGGTGGCCCCCGTTAAGAGTTCGTACAGCAGCACACCCAGAGAATAGATGTCGCTGCGGGTGTCGATGTCCAACCCGCTCATCTCGGCTTGTTCCGGGCTCATATACATCGGCGTGCCGATGATCTGGGCGTACCGGGTGTAGATCGTCTTGTCGGTCAATTGCCGGCCGATGGCCTTGGCGATGCCGAAGTCGATCACCTTTACAACCGGCGTGCCGTCGTGCAGCGTCACGAGGATGTTGGACGGCTTCAGGTCGCGGTGGATGATGCCTTTCTGATGGGCGTGTTGAACAGCCTGGCAAACATGGATGAACAGTTCGAGCCGTACGCGGATGTTGACGCGGGCTTCATCGCAAAACTGCGTGATGCCGACGCCGCGTACCAACTCCATCACGAAGTACGGCCGCCCGGAGTCGGTCGCGCCGGCGTCGAACACCCGAGCGATGTTCGGATGATCCATGAGTGCCAAGGCTTGCCGTTCGGCTTCGAACCGGGCCACGACGTAACGCGTATCCAGGCCAGGCTTGATGACCTTGACGGCGACCTTCCGACGCAGCGGATGTTGCTGCTCGGCGACGAACACCAAGCCCATGCCGCCTTCGCCGATCTGTTCCATGAGCTTGTAAGGCCCGATCAGCGTACCGGCGCCTTCGGCGATCGCCGCGTCCAAGATGTCGTCCTGCAAACCGCCCAGGAAAGCCCCCGCGGCATCATGGGCCTTGAGCAACTCCTCGACTCGCGCCCGCAACGGACCATCCGAACCGCACGACACTTCGACGACTCGACTTCGACCCGCGCCATCCGGGCAGTCGATGGCTTCGAGAAAAATCGCCTTCGCATCGATTGTGGTGTTGCTCATGAGCCGTCTCGCACAGGGGCATACGCTTCCAATGCGCCGTCAGCGGCAAAACCCGCCAAGAATTGTTTCGATTATCCGCCGGCAGTCGGATCGATACCCCGTTGCAGCCGGGCATACAGCCAGGCGCGGGCGTATGCCCACTGACGTTCCGCCGTCCGCAACGGCATCCCCAACGAATCGGCGGCCGCCTGCAACGTCAGGCCGGCGAAAAACCGCAAATTGACCAGTCGGGCCGCGTCGGCGTCTTCTTCGGCCAACTCCGAGAGTGCTTCATCCAATGCGATCAACTGCTCGTCGTTCGTATCGAGGGCGATCTCGATGCGATCGAAATCCACGCGCTGGAGATCACCCCCGCGCTTGATTCGCTTCTTGTCGCGGGCACGATTGATGAGAATTCGCCGCATCGCTTCGGCCGCAGCGGCAAAAAAGTGACCGCGGCTTTCCCAATTCGGCTCGTTCGCGCCGCCCACCAGACGCAGATAGGCCTCATGGACCAACGCTGTCGCTTGCAGTGTCTGCCCCGGTTTTTCGACTCCGAGCCGTGCCGACGCCAGTTGCCGCAATTCGTCGTACACCAGCGGCAAGAGGTTCTCCGCAGCCCCGCTCTCACCTCGCTCGATGGCCGACAGGATCTGAGTCACGTCACTCATTCGTGGCACCTCAGGACCGATCTCTCTCCGTCAACATATTCGCGACACGCCGATTGGACCTGTTTGCGCAAGTTTTCCGTAGAATCACGTCGCGTCGTCATCAGATGGGAAATCCCGGAAATCGTCATGCTCATCGCATCGCCAAATATGGGCAGACCAACCCACACAGCAGCTGTTTAGTGTCGTGAACAAGTCGCATGTGCCACCAGATCACTTAAACGGGCAGGACGGATGGGTTGATCCATGAAATTGACGTGGACTGGCCAACGAGAGATTCTTGCTCCGCTTGATTCGCGCATCGAGATTTCATTATAATCTGCATCATGACCAACATGACACAACTGTTGTCGGACATCGATGAGGGGCGGCCTCAGGCGAGTGAAGAGTTGTTGCCCCTCGTTTACGGGGAACTTCGACGTCTCGCGGCGCAGCGGATGGCGAATGAGAATCCGGGTCAGACTTTGGATGCCACTGGGCTCGTCCACGAGGCCTATCTTCGGCTCGTCGATCGCGATCGGTCGCAGCAATGGAACGGTCGCGGACACTTCTATGCGGCAGCGGCGGAAGCGATGCGGCGGATTCTCATCGAACGGGCCCGGCATAAGAACAGCCTGAAGGCCGGCGGAGCGTATCAGCGGCAATCGCTGGCGACCGATCTTGCCGCGGGCGACGAGAATTTGCTCGAGATCCACGATGTGCTCGATAAACTCGAACGCCTCGATGCACGAAAGGCAACGGTCGTCAAGCTGCTGTACTTTATCGGTATGACCCTGGCTGAAGCGGCGGACGTACTTGGGGTGTCGAAAAGTACCGCGGAGAACGACTGGGCCTTCGCTCGAGCTTGGCTGAAAGTCGAACTCGACGACAGAACGCCCTCGGCAAATCCCCCGGCCGAAGATTCGGGTTTCCGAGCGCCGTTCTCGCACTGAATCGTGGGACGACCTTTTTCGTCGAGGCTCGCATGCTGCCGTCGATCGCGGAACTCGAAAAACTTTATCACCGCGCTCGGGCAATTGCCGTCCTTTCGGAGCGGCAAGCCTGGCTGAACGAATCGTGTCCCGATGGGGCGACCCGGTCGCGCGTGGAAGCGATGCTGCGGGTGGATCCCGCGTTCCTGGCGGTCCCGTCGCCGGACGTCGCGGCCTTCCTCGAAAGCTCGCGCGGGAATGTCGCAGGATCCACAATCGGTTCGTACCGACTCCTCGAACAGATCGGCGAAGGGGGGTTCGGTATCGTCTTCATGGCGGAGCAGCAGCAACCGGTCCGCCGCAAGGTCGCCCTCAAGATCCTCAAGCCCGGCATGGACACGCGGCAGATCGTGGCGAGGTTCGAGGCCGAGCGGCAGGCCTTGGCGCTGATGGATCATCCGAATATCGCAACGGTCTTCGACGGCGGCACCGGACCCGATGGGCGTCCGTACTTCGTCATGGAACTCGTGCGGGGTTCGGCGATCACGGACTACTGCGACCGGGAGCGGATGAGCGTTCGCGAACGGTTGGCGCTGCTGATCGACGTCTGCCTGGCGGTGCAGCACGCCCATCAGAAAGGCATCATCCACCGCGACTTGAAACCTTCGAACATCCTCGTGACGCAACACGACGGCACCCCCGTGGTGAAGGTGATCGACTTCGGCGTGGCGAAAGCGATCGGCGAAAGCCTGACGGATAAAACGCTTTTCACGCAGTTCGCGCAGTTGGTCGGCACGCCGCTGTATATGAGCCCCGAACAGATGGCGCTGAGCGGTCTCGATGTCGACACGCGGGCGGACGTGTATGCCTTAGGCGTGCTGATCTACGAGTTGCTCACAGGCACGACGCCGTTCCGGCGCGAGCGGTTCCGCGACGCGGACTTCGACGAGTTTCGCCGGGCGGTGCGGGAGGAAGAACCCGACCGACCGAGCCGGCGCATCCCGACGCTGCAGGACAGCGCGACCGTCACGGACGCTCGGCGGTGCGACCCACGGCAATTGTCGCGGATGCTGCGCGGCGAACTCGACTGGATCGCGATGAAGTGCCTGGAGAAGGACCGCACGCGACGCTACGCCGGTGCCGGCGACCTCGCCCGCGATTTGCAGCGCTATCTTTCGGATGAGCCCATTGAGGCCCGACCCCCGAGCGCGGCCTATCGGATGTCTAAGTTCGTTCGGCGGCACCGTGGCGCGGTCGCTGCCGCCGCGGTGGTTTCGCTCGCGTTGCTGGGCGGGATCGTCGGCACCTCGTGGGGCCTGATGCAAGCCTCGCGACGAGCCGAAGCGGAATCGCGGCAACGCGAGCGGGCCGAAGCCGCGGAGCAGAGCGCCCGCGAAAAGGAAACCGCGGCCTTGGATCAACTCGCGTTGAGCCGGGCACTGACGGAATTTCTCCAACACGATTTGCTCGGTCAAGCGGGCAGTAAATCGCAGGCGAACCGAAAGCAGGAGCCGCAGCCGAACCTGTCGGTGCGCGAGGCGCTGGACCGGGCGGCGGCCACGCTGGGAGAACGCTTCCGCGATCGCCCGGAACTTGAGGCCGGTATCCGCCACACCATCGGCTCCATGCATCGTGAGCTTGGCGAGCCGCGAAAAGCCGTGGTTCAGTTGCAGCATGCGGCGGAGATTTCCCGGGAATGCCGCGGGGCCGGCCACCGCGACACGCTGGCCGTGCAGCACGACCTCGCGGGCGCGATGCGGGAGAGCGGCCAACTCGCGGAAGCGGCGGTGCTCTTCCAAAGCGTGCTCGACCGCCGAGCCGAGGTGCTTGGGCCGGACCATGCGGACACCGTCAACACCATGAATAGTTTGGCTTTGTCATGGCGGGCGGTGGGGCAGTTCCAGAAATCGACGGCACTACTGGAAGACGTCTTGGTTCGGCGGACGAGGCTGTTCGGCCCGGAGGATCCGCGAACGCTGACCACGCTCGACAATCTCGGGACCGCCGCGCTTTACGCGGGGAACCCCGCCAAAGCCATCGCGATGCTCAAAACCGCCGCCGATACACGAGCGCGGGTTCTGTCCCCCGACCACCCCGACACCCTTCACTCGCTGAGCAATTTGGCGTCGGCCCACCTCGAGGCAAATGAGATCGGCGCTGCCGACGCAATTCTCGAACCGCTCTACGCCACCAGTGTGCGGGTCATGTCCGCACCGCATCCGTTGTCGCTGAACATTCTCAACAAACGGGCGACGATCCAATCGAAGCTCGGCCGGTCGGAGGAGGCCATGAAGTTGTTGGAAGAACTCCAAACGCAGTACGCGATGCAAGGCGGCCCGGACCATATCGAGGCCCTGCAGGCGAAGAAAAGCATCGCCGTAATTCTGAACGGCAAGGGTCAATCCACGCGGGCAATCACGATGCTCGAGGAGGTGTTGCAAGCGGAACGCCGCACTCTCCCCGACACCCATTACAACACCATTGGTACCGCGGGCCATCTCGGCACGATGTACCGCGACGCCGGGCGGCTCGACGACGCCTATCCGCTGTTGGAATCGGCCCACCGACGCAGCCGCGGTTACGGCAACTTGAAGTGGATCGGCGCGAACCTGCTGTCAGCTTACATTCGTGGCGGCAAGCGTGCATCGGCGATCGCACTCACCCTTGAGTTGATCGAGCGCGACCGCGAATCGCTTTCCGCCGGTGGACTGCCGTTGGCGGCCACGCTCACGCGGCACGGCTTCACGCTGATGACGCTCAAGGCCTGGCCGGAAGCCGAAGCCGCCATGAAGGAGGCGTATGAGATCCGTCGCAAATCCGAAGCTGACGTCTGGACGACCTTCAACACGCAATCGATGCTGGGTGAAGCGATCCTGGAACAGATGCGCTTCGACGAAGCCGAGCCCTTGCTGACGCAAGGCTACGAAGGGATGCTGAACCGCCTGAAAGCCGTGCCGAAGGAGGCGCGACCCCGTGTCGTGGAGGGCTTGCGGCGGCTCGTGCGTTACCACGAACTCCGCGGCGAGCCGGCCGAGGTCGAACGCCGAAAAGCCGAACTCGCGGAACTCGTCGACCGCCTCAAACGCTGACGGCGACCGCAAGTTCCACATTTGTTTCATTTCCATTCGGTGATTGACGGCGACTTCTCGCACTTCGAAGGGAGGGATTGTCCTCCCCCCGGAGAGTACGATGGCTACGGCAAGACGAAACGGCTTCACACTCATCGAGCTGCTGGTGGTCATCGCCATCATCGCGATCCTGATCGGCCTGCTGCTCCCGGCCGTACAGAAGGTCCGCGAGGCGGCCGCCCGGTCGCAATCGCAGAACAACCTCAAGCAAATCGGCCTGGCCTTTCATAGCTATAACGACACGTTCAACCAGCTGCCCTACAATGGTTTTAACCCTGACATTGTATTCACCTCTGTCGCAGTGAATAACGCCAACAACAATGGCTGGCACAACCCGAATGTGGCCAACTCGGGCACGTGGTGCACGCAGATTCTGCCGTACATCGAACAGGACAACCTGCACCGCAGCCTCGTCATCGCCCAAGTCGGCAGCGGGCTTCTGCCGGCAGCGGACGATGCCAACGCGGGCGGCTACCTGACGCAGGCGGCGATCCTGCCGTTGTGGGCCAACGGCGTGAAGACTTTCCTCTGCCCCGGTCGCGGTCGCACCGGTTCGAAGACCGGCGGCAGAAGAGTGGGTATCGTGACCGACTACGCCATGAATCTGTATCTGAACAGCCAACCGATGCTCTACACCACCGTCATCCTCAACGGCATGCCACCCGGCTTCGCCATGGGCGGCGGCCAAACCAACGTAAACCTGAGGAAGATCACGATCCAAGGCATCTCAGACGGTTCCTCGAACACGATCCTAGTCGGCGGCAAAGCCTTGAATACCAGGCAATACAGCGACAATATAGGCGAACAATGGGATGAAGGCATTTTTCAAGGCGGTCGGGCCGGCACTGGCCGCGTGAGTACGGAACTGGTTCGAGATCATCCGGCCGGCCATCCCCAAAACTGGGGTTCGGCCTTCTCCGGCGGCACGCTGTTCGCCATCGGCGACGGCTCGGTCCGCAGCATTGCCTACACCCAAACCAACAACATCAACTTCGCCCGACAATTTTACCCGTCGGACGGCCAAGTCGTGACCATCGACTGACGTCGCAAGGTTAACCTTCAACGATCGATAAACCCTTTCATCCGGAGACATCATGAAACACACATTTCGCATCGAGACACTCGAAGACCGCCTCGCCCCCGCCGTGTTTACCGTCAACACCGCCGACGACGGCGGGCTCAACAACCCCGCGACGCTCTCCATCCGCGACGCTGTGGACGTGATCAACCTCGGCTCGATCCAAAACCTGACTGCAACCGAGAAAGCCCAGGTCAGCGGCACCGTCGGCAGCAACGACACCATCCGCTTCGCCGGGGGGTACAACATTTTCCTTTTCAGTCCACTCGTCGCCTTGGGCAGCTTTACCCTCGATGGATCAACCGCCCCGAGCCGCGTTACGCTGGACGGCCGCGACGCCAACGCCATCCTCAACGGCACCAACCAGAACCTCATTGTTCAGACGATGACGCTCACCAACGGCAACGCCGGCACCGGCAACGGCGGCGCCATCCTCACCGGTGGGAACGTCACCCTCGATAACGTCGTCATCTCCAGCAGCAGCGCCGTCGACGGCGGCGGCGTCTACGCCGACGGCACCGTCACGATCAACAACAGTACACTCTTCAACAACACGGCCACCGGCGGCGGCGGCGACGGCGGGGCCGTCAACTCCGGCAAGCTCGCCGTCATTGAACGCTCTAACCTCTTCGGCAACACCGCCGGCCGCTTCGGAAGTGCGCTCTTCGCCCGCGGTGACTTCCTCCTCGACAGCACGCGTCTCAGCAGCAACAGTTCCACCGCCGGGGGTACTGTTTACCTCGATTCCGCCACGGGCCGCGGTGAGGTCTTCAACAGTACGCTCGCCAACAACTTCGCCAACAACCTCGCTGGAGCCCGAGCCGGCATCGTCAACCAAAGCACGGGGTTTACCGGATCGCTGATCCTCCGCAACAGCACGCTGAGCGGCACCCCCGCCGCCGGGGCCAATGGCGTGTTCGTCGAAAACCGCACCACTGGTACGCTCTCGTTCGAGAGCAGCATCATCAGCACCGTGATCGCTCCGCAGGGCTTCAGCGGAAATAACAGCGCCGTTGGCGATGTCGTCGGCAACTTCACTATCGACAGCCAGGTATTCTCGGCTGCGGCGCTCAAACTGCTGCCGCTGACGGACAACGGCGGCCTGGTTTCGACCATGGCCCTCCAAGCGGGCAGCGTCCTCATCGACGCCGGTACCAACACCTTCGGCCGCGGGCTCGATGGACGAAGCTCCAGTTCCTTCCCGCGCGTCCGCGGCAACGCGGCTGACATCGGTGCGTTCGAGTCCGAGTTCACCGCCGCCGTGCCGTCTGTCCGCACTGCCCGCGAATTCGCCGTCGGGGCGGACGTCGGCGGCGGCAGCGTCAGCCTGCGTAACCCCGACAACACGGTCCGCTTCACGCTCACCCCATTCGGCGCGGGCTTCACAGGCGGCGTCCGCACCGCCACCGGCGACTTCAACAACGACGGCGTGGCCGATCTCGTCGCCGGCACGGGGCCGGGCCGTTCGACGCAAGTCAAGATTTTCGATGGGAAAACGCAGGCCGAACTCTTCACGGTCGATCCGTTCGAGGCTGCGTTCCAGGGTGGCGTTTACGTCGCGGCGGGGGACATCAACGGCGATGGCCTGGCTGAACTCGCAATCACGCCCGATGAAGGCGGCGGCCCGCGCGTTCGCGTCTTTAACGGCAATGGATTCACGCAGATTGCCGACTTCTTCGGGATCGACGATCCCAACTTCCGCGGTGGTGCCCGCGCTTCCATCGGCGACTTGAATGCCGATGGAAAAGGGGATCTGCTGGTTGCGGCGGGATTCGGCGGCGGGCCGCGCGTCGCGGCATTCAACGGCTCGCTGCTCTCGAGTACGGGTGGCCCGAAACTCTTCGACGATTTCTTTGCCTTCGAGCAAGCGCTCCGCAACGGCATCTTCGTGGCGGCAGGCGACGTCAATGGCGATGGCTTCGCCGATATCGTCGCCGGCGGTGGGCCGGGCGGCGGACCGCGCGTTTACGTGCTCAACGGCAAATCGCTCGTTCAGAACGGCACCACGGTCCTCGACCCGATCGCGAACTTCTTCGCGGGCGATGTGACCAATCGCGGCGGGATTCGCGTCGCCGTCAAGCATTTGGATGGCGATGCGACAGCCGACATCCTGACCGGTTCAGGCACAGGGGCAGGCAGTCGCGTGACCGCCTACCTCGGCAAGAACACCAGCCTCGCCGCTGGTACCCCTCCGACCGTTCTCGATTTCGATGCCTTCGCCGGGTCCAAGGCCGGCGTGTTCGTGGGGTAGAGTCGTCAGTCGCGTAGGTGTGCATCCTCTCGATTGTTGTCGCTCAGCAAGCAACGGCAATCAAGCACTTGCAGTCGGCACTCCAAGCGCAGGCCAAGCTCAACGATTTAGCCATTGAAGCGCGTAAGAAGTTCATCAATCGTGAAGAGTCAAATTGAGGCTTCTTGTCCAAAAAGAGCGGCTCAGGCCGCACATCGGGGATTCTCCTAGACGCTCACGCAGCAGTCGTTGAAGAGTTAACGTCGTTTACTGCCTCGATGGGCGCGAGGCGCCCCTGGGACCGTAGACTGGGTCGAGAGGTGGCGTTTGTCCACGATGGTCTGGTGGCTGACCAGGGCCAGGACTTCCAGTCCCTTCGGGCCGTAGGTTTTGGTCAAGCGATTCAGCAGCGGGACGGCTTTTTT
>Ga0105047_10005826_pt1 | contig 21023 bp, 18 predicted proteins | sample MAT04_FD_78384 | JGI IMG/M metagenome (GOLD analysis project Ga0105047, IMG submission 78384) | Freshwater microbial communities from Lake Fryxell liftoff mats and glacier meltwater in Antarctica - MAT-04 (megahit assembly) | ecosystem: Environmental > Aquatic > Freshwater > Ice > Liftoff... | reverse complement strand
CCGCCGCCGGTCGGGTCCACGGAGAAGCGCGCTCGGGTGATCTCGTGCCACGCGCCGTCGGTGTCGCGGACCCAGACGTTGCCGTGCAGGCCGCGGCGGCCCTGGTAGCCGGTGGTGGGCGCGAAGTTTTCCAGGAACGAGTGGAAGCCGCGCAGGTGGGTGTCGGTCTTCGGCCGGCGGAAGCTGGCGATGAGCCGCCATTCGCCGGCGGCCTGGTCGCCGAACCAGGAGGTGTAGGTGGTGTGGCCCTGACCATCGGGCTTCACTTCGGTAAGGAAGCGGTAGGTCTTGCCGGCCTGCCACGGATAGAGGAGGAAGCTCTGGCCGCCGGAGCCTTCGTTGCCGAATTCGCCGATGCGCACCTCGGGACCTTTGCCGAGCGCGATGATGCGCTGGTCCTCGGGGATGTCGCGCGGGTTGTCGGTGCTGAACGGGCTCCAGACGGAGAACAGCACGCGGCGTTCGGTGGGGCTGTTGACCTGCATGCCGAAGTAGCCTTCGCCAAAGCCGTTGGCCATGAAGTAGGAGCCGATGGGATCCTGGCCCTCGGGCACGGTGATTTCGCTGTAGGCGTGGGTCAGCTTGCGGTCGGGCGGCAACTGGTAGCCCAGATGGACGGACGGCCCGCGGCGGCCCCAGTAGAACATGTTGCCCTGATTCGTCTTCACGTAGTCGAGCTTGAGGCCGCCGGTGTCCGCGGTGACGAGCAGGTCGCGGATTTCGGCAAACACGCGACCGGCGCTCTCCGTGCCCTGAAAGTCCACGCGGACGTAGCCGGTGGCGGAGACTTCAACGCGACCGAGCTGGTGCGGGGCGAACTCCGCGCCGTCGAGAGTGTTGGTGAAGCTGCTGCCCAGCACGCGCGTGACGAGCGTCGAGCGGCCTTCGGGCACCCGGGCGTTGAGGGCGAGGTCGAGCGTGGCCGGCTGGCTGAGGTGGAAGAAGACGGAGAATACGCCGTTGGTGTCGCCCCAGGCGATGCCGCCACCGCCGCCGCGACGAGCGAAGCCGTCATCGCCTGGCGCGGGCGCGGTGCGGTAGGCGTTGCCGGCGGTGGGGATGGACCACTCGGCGGCAGGGAGGCTGGCGGTGCAGAGTGGCAGTAGCAGGGCGGAAAGCAGAGGGGCAGAGTATTTCATGCGCGGGCGGAGAATCTGCCTTGAGCCGGCGCGGGTGGAAAGGCTTCCAGCAAGGCAAGTCCGTGGCGCGAGCAAAACAAAGAAACGGCGGCACGATCTGCTCATGCCGCCGTTCCGTTGGTGGGGAGACAGGATTACTTTTGCCCGGCGCGCTTCTGCTGGCCTTGGCCCTGACCTTGGCGGTTGCCCTGACCCTGGCGGGCGCGCTTTTGCAGGCCCTGGCCGGTGCCGTCGCAATAGCCGTTGCCCTGGCAGTTGCCACTGCCCGGGCCGAAGCCGTCCTTCGGGCCGCGTGGGGTGCCGGGATTCGGATTCGGGCCACGCCCTTGGCCAGGGGTGGGGCAGACCTTGCCGTCGCAGTTGGCCGGCGGGGTCTTGTCTTTGGCACCCTTGCCGGCGCCGTTGGATTGGGCGGCGAGGGGCAGGGTGGTGAAAGCCAGCGCGAGGCTGGCGATGAGCAGGATGTTCTTTTTCATTTTGTTTAGCTGTTGATGTTTTGTTTTCCGTCGGGCCGGCTCTCGGCATCCAGTGCCGTCTGCCTGATGCGCCCGTGTTCGAGACAGGAGACGCGATCCGTGTAAGGCTTGTGTGTGCGCCGGGTGGGAGAATTGTAAAGGAGGTGTAAAAGCTGGCCCCGGCAGGCGACCGCCACGGGGGAAGACTGCGGCACTCAGGCCCCCGGTTTCGCAGCCTTCTCCCGCTCGAACCACGTGTAGAGCACGGGCAGCAGGACGAGCGTGAGGAAGGTTGAGCTGAGGATGCCGCCGATGACCACCGTAGCGAGCGGGCGTTGCACTTCCGCGCCGGGGCCGGTGGCAATCGCCATGGGCACGAAACCCAGGCTGGCCACGAACGCCGTCATCAGCACCGGACGCAGCCGGGTGAGCGCGCCTTCGAGCACGGCGTCGCGCAGCGTGCGGCCCTGCTCGCGGAGGTCGTTGAAGTAGCTCAGCAGCACCACGCCGTTGAGCACGGCCACGCCGCTCAGCGCAATGAAGCCCACCGCCGCCGTGATGCTGAAGGGCATGCCCCGCGCCCAGAGCGCCAGCACGCCGCCGGTCAAGGCCAGCGGGATCCCGGTGTAGATCAGGAAGGTTTGGCGCAGGCTGCCGAACGCCATGAAGATGAGCAGGAAGATGAGCACCAGCGCCGCCGGCACCACCACCAGCAGCCGGGTGCGCGCTTCCTGCAAGTTCTGAAACTGCCCGCCAAACTCCAGGCTGTAGTCGTCCGGCAGCTTCACCTCCGCCGCGAGCCGCGCCCGCGCCTCCTGCACGAAACTCTCCACGTCGCGGTCGCGCAGGTTCACCATCAGCGCCACGCGCCGGTGGCCGTCTTCGCGCACGATGGGGTCCACGCTCGCCACGGTCTTGAACTGCGCGACCTTGCTGAGCGGCACCAGGCCATGCTCGCCGACGCGCACGGGCAGGTTGCGAATTTCCTCCAGCCGATCCCGCAATTCGCCGCGCAGCCGGACTACGATGTCGTGCCGGCGGCTGCCTTCGTAGATCGTGCCGACCCGTTTGCCGGCCAGCGCGGTGGCGATGGTGCGGTTCACCTCGGCGGCGTGGAGGTTGTAACGGCGCAGCGCCTCGCGATCCACGATGATCTCCAGCACCGGCGCGCGGCCCTGCGTCTCGAACTCGACCTCGCCCGCGCCCGGCACGGCGTCCAGCACGGCCTTCACCTTCACCGCCAGGTCTTCCATCACGTCGTAATCGTGGCCGATGATTTTCACCGAGAGATCGGAGCGGACGCCTTCCAGCAGTTCGTTGAAGCGCATCTCGATAGGCTGCGCGAACAGGAAGCTCTGCTCGGGCAACTCCTTGAGAATCTCCGCCTCGATGACCGCGGCCAGCTCGGCCTTGGTGATCGTGCGGCCGTCCACTTTGCGCCACTGGCTCTTGGGCTGGTAGAAGATGTAGAGGTCGTTCTGACTCGGCGGCATGGGGTCGGTGGCGACCTCGGACGTGCCGAGCCGGCAGAAGACACGCTCCACCTCGGGAATCTTGAGCAGCAGCTTCTCGGTCTTCAGTTCCATTTCGAGCGATGCTTCGAGGTTCATGGAGTTGGTGCGATAGACCATGACCGTGTGCGAGCCTTCGTCGAGCTTGGGCACGAATTCCGCGCCCAGCCGGAGGAACGCCAGCACGGAAAGCGTCGTCCACACGATCGTGCTCACCACGATGAGCCAGGGCTGGCGCAGCACCAACCGCAGCGTGGGTTCGTAGAGCCGCTTGATCCCGCGCACCAGCAAGTTGTCCTCTTCGCTGACGTGCCCGCCCAGCAGGTAGGAGCACAGCACCGGCATGAGGGTGACGGCCAGCACGAGCGCGCCGCCCAGCGCGAGCATCACCGTGATCGCCATCGGGTGGAACATCTTCCCCTCGACGCCGGTGAGCGCGAGGATCGGCACATAGACGATGGTGATGATCAACACGCCGAAGAACATCGGGTTGGCGACCTGCTTGCTGGAGCTGGCGACCGTCTGGATGCGCTCGACCGGCGTGAGCACGCGCCCGAGGTGCTTTTGCCGTTCGCCGAGTTGGCGGACGATGTTCTCCACCATCACCACCGCGCCATCAATGATCAGACCGAAGTCCACCGCACCCAGGCTCATCAAGTTGCCGGAAATGCCCAACTGCTGCATCCCGGTCAGCGCGAACAAAAACGACAGCGGGATGGCCGCCGAAACGATGAGCGCCGCGCGCCAGTTGCCCAGCATGAGCAACAGCACGAAGACCACCAGGATCGCGCCCTCGAACAGGTTTTTCTTCACGGTCGCCACGGTCTGATCCACCAGATCGGCACGGTCGTACTGGGTGCGGATTTCCACGCCGGGCGGGAGGCGGTCTTCGATCTCGCGGAGCCGTTCGCCGAACCGGCGCGCGACCAACCGGCTGTTTTCGCCGGCCAGCATCATGGCGGTGCCGAGCACGGTCTCCTCACCATTCTCGGTGGCGGCGCCGGTGCGGAAGCCCGAGCCGATGGCCACGTCCGCCACGTCGCGCACCAGCAGCGGCTTGACCCCGGCGGTGAACTTGAGGGGCAGCCCCGCCACTTCCTCCGCCGTGCGCACGCGGGCCACGGTGCGCACGACCAGTTGCTCCGGCCCGCGATGGATGATGCCGCCGCCGGTGTTCGCGACGTTCTCGGCGAGCATTGCGGCGAGGTCGGAAAAAGTCAGCCCGGCCTGCTCCAGGTCCGCGGGGCGCGGCTGCACGACGAGTTGCCGCTCGTAGCCGCCGCTGGCGTTGATCTCCGCTATGCCGGGCGTGGAGCGCAGCATTGGCTTGATCACGAACTCATGCAGGTCGCGCAGCTCGCGCAACGCGGCCGCCGTGTCGGCCGGGCGGTTGGTGGCGTCCGCGCGCCAGGCCAGCGTGTAATAATAGATCTCGCCCAGGCCGGTGCTGATGGGCGCCAGCGTGGGCGTCAGACCGGCGGGCAGCCGGTCCGCCACGGCCTGCAACCGCTCGGTCACGAGTTGGCGGGCGCGGTAGAGGTCCGTGCCGTCGTGGAAAATCAGCGTGACCTGCGAGAGGCCGAACTTGGTCAGCGAGCGCATCTCCTGCACGCCCTGGATGCCAGCCAGTTCCATTTCGAGCGGGATGGTGACGGCCTGCTCGGTTTCCTCCGGCGCCAAGGCCGGCACCTCGGTGTTGACCTGCACCTGCGGATTGGTGATGTCCGGCACGGCGTCAATCGGCAGGTGCAGCGCCGACCACAGGCCAATGACCACCGAGACGAACGCGACAATGAGCAGGAAGACGCGCTGCCGCAGCGAGGCTTCGATCAGGCGATGCAGCATGGTGGCCTCGTTTAGCGAAGGTTGGCGGCGTCCAGTTTTACGCCCGTCAGCAACTCCAACTGCTGCTGGTGTTCGAGCGCCTCGCCGCGCGTGGCGAGCAGGGCTTCGAGGGCGTCGAGGTAGCGGGTCTGCATCTCGACGTAAGTGGTCACCGGCACCGCGCCGAGCCGGTAATGCCGGTCGGCCAGCTCGGCCGCATCACGAAATTGGGCCGCCGAATCGCCGCGCCAGCGGGCCATTTCGCCGAGCCGGGTTTGCAGCGCCAGCGCGTGCGTGGCCACCTCGCGCTCGACCTGGCGGGAGGTGACGCGGTAGGAGGCTTCGGCCTGGAGCAGCCGCGCGTGGGCGGTCTCGATGCTGCCCTTGTTCTGATTCCACAGCGGCAGGGGCAGCGTCACGCCGACGCCGACGATCCGTTGCTCGTCGTTGGCCCGCTCCGAGGCATAGAACGGGGCCAAGGTGATCTTCGGGTAGCGCTCGTTGCGCGCGAGTTGGACTTGGAAGCCTTGCTGCGCCAGGTCCAATTGGCGCATGCGAAGCTCGAAGTTGTTCGTCGCCGCCGCGGCCAGGAACGCGTTGAGCGGAGGCGAATTGGTGGACACCGAAACGGATCCCGTGAGCGCCAGCGGCGCGTCGGGCCGCTGACCGCGGAGCTGGTTCAACGCGATGAGCGCGGCCTGAGTTTCCTCGGCCGCCTGGCTGGCGCGGCGGTTGAGGGTGAGCGTGGTGGCCTCGAGGATGCGCTGATCAAGCTGCGGCGTGATGCCGGCAGGATCACGCTGCACCAGCACTTCGAGCAAAGACTGGAAGCGCCGGGCCACTTCGTCCGTGGCGACCGCCTTCTCCTGCGCCACCAAATACGCATAGCCCAGCGCGCGGGCGCGGGCCGCGAGCGCCGCTTGAAACTGGTCCAGTCCCAGCCGGGCGGCGGCGACCTGCCCATTGGCGATGGCCTTGCGCAATGCGATGCGCCCCGGCCACTCGAAGGATTGCGACACCGCCACGGACCACGCGACACCGTCGCCAAGCGTCGGGCCGCTGTTGCGCTCCCAGACGCGCTTGCTGCCTACGTCGCCGTTAAGCTCGGGGTTGGCCCATTGCGCGGCGGTCTTGCGTCCGGCTTGCGCGGCGGCGATCTCGCCGCGGTAGAACTCCAGTTCGGGATTGTCCGTGAGCACGCCGGACACCAGCGCGTCGAGGGTCAACGCGGCGGGCGGCGGGGCGTTGGTGCGAGCGGCAGCCGGAGCTTCCTCCGCGTGCGCCGGAGTGAGGGCAACGAGCCAGGCCGCCAGGGAGAGCGGGCCGGCTATTCGCAGGAGCATGAGGATTCGTTTCATAAAGCCAATGAGTTTGGGCAGAGGCTCAAAACGCTCCCGCGGGGCATGCGCCTCCGGACAGACCGGAAGCCGGCGGCGCATGACGGCGGAAGGCTTCGCAGCCACCGCCTTTGAAATCAGATCTGTAGTAGCACCGGTCGCCCAGCCGATGCGAGCGCCGTGGCCCAAGGCCAGGCGGCGGCGGAGCGGGCGGGCAGCGCCGAACGATCGGGGCGGAGCGCGGGCCTCGGCCCAGCCCAGGGCGAGGTGCCCACCAGCCGTGGCAACACCAGAGCGGTGCCGCGCAGCGAGCGCAGTTCGGACGCGGAAAGCAGGCGGAGCACATGGTCCGGCTCAGCCTGGGGGTTCATGGCCAGCAGGCTCAGCAGGCGGGAGACGCTCCGGTGTTCATGGTCCGCTCTGCGGTCCGGAGGCGCGGTCGGATCTTCGCTGTGCGCCAGCACCACGTTCGCCAGCCCTGGCGTCACGCTGAGCAGGACGCGGTGCTGACCATCCAAAGCCGCGAGACCAGCCGTCGCCAAGGGCAGCCAGCCCGTGCCGGTTATCAGGTGCAAGGCCAGCAACCAACCCGCCACCCAGGTGGGGCGGGTTCGTTGGCTGGATGGCATAAGGCTCATGGTTGCTGGCGGCGGGGGCAGGATGCTGGAGTTGAGCCAGCTTGGCAAATTCACACCGCGTCACGCGGGCCGGCTTCGGCGGCGGAGCAAGCATGGCCAGCCTTCAAACCCGGCCGGTCCAGCGGCTCGTGCGCCTGGCGTCCGTAAACCCGCTCGTAAGCGCGACAGAAGGGGCAGACGGCGGTTTCGACCGTCTTCACGATTTCGTAGGCAAGACCGCGCTGCTCCCGGCGGGCGTGCCGGCATACCGGACAGTTCACGCAAACTTGGGCCAGCTTGCGGTCGAGTTTGGAAGGGGCTTGGGGCTTCATGGGTCGCACAGTTACCGCGGCCAAACCAGGCGTGTGCCCACGCCGCCGACCGCGCAGTGCCCCGGGAATTCCGCCCACAGCCGGGCGGCGGCGGCGAACCCAGTGCAATGCGCCGCAACGATGCGAGCCACGCCCAGTTCGCGCAGCGCAGCCACCGTGGCATCCATCCGGACGACGCTGGCCGTGAGCAGGTGCAGGCCGCCCATGATGGTGTGGATGGGGCGGTTGCGAGTCAGGCAGCGAATATAGCGGAGCGTATTCACCACGCCCGCGTGGGCACAGCCGAGGATCACCACCAGACCGTCCGCCGTGTCGAAAAACAGCGCCTGGTCATCCAGCAGCGGATCGGGCTGCGTGCCGACGGCGTCCCGATAGAAGCGTCCGCCGGTGTCCTCGAACGCGGTCGCCCGAGGAATCTCGCCGGTGGCAAACACGCTGGGCAGCACTTCCGTCGGCTCGCGCGTCCACGTCACGGCGGCACCGGCCTCGCGGACGACTTGCAACGTCGGCTCCGTCATGCCCGCCGGGCGCGGAGGACCGTCTGCGTGCGCGCTGAATTTCGGCTCTACGCCGGCGGGATGGAGGAAGAGCTTTGCCTGCGGCGCGCGGGCGCGCACGGCGGGCAGCCCGCCAGTGTGATCGTAGTGGCCGTGGCTCAGGACGATGGCCTCGAGGCGGATCAGATCCACGCCCAGTGCGTCAGCGTTGGCGAGCAGCAGGTCGCTTGGTCCGGTGTCGAACAGCAGGCTGCGCCCGCCGGCTTGGAGGTGGAAGGCGAGGCCGTGTTCCGCCCGCAGTCCGCGGAGGTGGACGCTGTTTTCGACGAGCGTGGTGATGCTGAGGGAGGGACTCATGAGCGCTCCATGAACTTGGCGGAGGCGGTGGCTTGGATGCAACCGTCCTGTTGCAACTCGGCCTCCACCAGATGCAGCGGGCGGTAGGACTCCAGAATCCACGCGCGCACGATGAGCACCGCGCCCACCTCGACCGGATGCCGGTAGCGCACCGTCAGTTCCCCGGTCACCGCCTGCCAGCCATGCGCGAAGAGGCAGTTCGTCATCGCGCCGTCCAGCATGGCAGCAATCACGCCGCCATGCAGCAGCCCGGAGTAACCTTCGAGCGCGGCGTGGCTGATGAATTCCGCGACGACGCTGCCGTCAGGCTGAAGCGTGAATTCCAGCCCCAGCCCCAGCGGATTGGACCGGCTGCAGACGAGGCAAAACGGATGCGCGTCGGCGCGCGTGGTCTGGAAGGAAGCCGCCGCGGGCGCCGCGTGGGTGTGGTTCGACATTGTCTGCTGGGGGAGCAATGGCAATGCCACCACCCGCTGCCGAGCCAGAACCCCGGGCTTCCCCGCAGATTCGGGGACGACCGCAGATGCCATTTGCTTCTCATCCGTGGTGGTCGCCGAATCTGCGGGGTAACTGCGGCTCGCCCACGCCCCAGCCTGCGCCTATCCTCGCGTCATGCCGCACGACCTGCTTGATCATGTGCCCGACGGCGTCTTCACGGTGGACGCCGGCTGGCGCGTGACGGCGTTCAACCGCGCCGCCGAGCAGATCACCGGCATCCCCCGCGCCGACGCGCTGGGGCGACGCTGTTGCGAGGTCTTCCGCGCCAGCATTTGCGAGAGCGCCTGCGCCTTGAAGCAGACCCTCGCCACCGGCCGGCCCGTGATGAACAAGGTCGTTTACATCGTGGACGCGCGCGGGCAGAAGATTCCCATCAGCATCTCCACCTCGGTGCTGAAGGACGCGCGCGGCAAGGTCATCGGCGGCGTCGAGAGCTTTCGCGATCTGCGGTTGGTCGAGGAATTGCGCCAGGAACTGGCCCAGCAGGATTCGTTTTCCGACATCATCGGGCGCAGCGCGGCCATGCGGCAGCTCTTCGAGGTGTTGCCCGCGATTGCCGAGAGCGACAGCACGGTGCTCCTCGAAGGCGCCAGCGGCACGGGCAAGGAACTGTTCGCCCGCGCCCTCCACGACCTCTCGCGGCGGCGGGGCAGGCCCTTCGTGGCCATCAATTGCGGCGCGCTTCCGGACAACTTGCTGGAGTCGGAACTCTTCGGCTACAAGGCCGGCGCCTTCACCGACGCGCGCAAGGACAAGCCGGGTCGCTTCGCGCTGGCCGAGGGGGGCACGGTCTTTCTCGATGAGATCGGCGACATCTCGCCCGCGATGCAGACGCGACTGCTGCGCGTGTTGCAGGAGCGCGTGTACGAGCCGCTGGGCGCGGTGCAGCCCGTGAAGGCCGATGTGCGCATCGTGGCCGCGACGCACCAGAAGCTGGCGGAGCGCGTCGAGCAGGGCCGCTTCCGCGAAGACCTCTTCTACCGCATCCACGTCATCCGGCTCGAGCTGCCGGGCCTGCGCGACCGTCGCGACGACATCCCGCTGCTGATCGAGCATTTCATCGCGCGCTTCAACCGGCTGCGCGGACGGGACGTGGGCGGCGTGTCGGATGAAGTGCTGGCGCGGTTGATGGAGCACGATTTCCCCGGCAACGTGCGCGAACTGGAGAACCTCATCGAACACGGCTTTGCCTTGTGCCGCGGGGGCGTCATCGAACTCCAGCATTTGCCGCCCCAGTTGCGCAAGGCGGCGACCGGCGCGCCGTCACTGGGGCGCGCAGGCATGACCCTCATCGCCATGGAAAAGCTGCTCATCCGCGACGCGCTGCGCCGACACGGCGGCAACCGGGCTGCGGCGGCGCGGGAACTAGGCATCAATGCCAGCACGCTCTTCCGCAAACTCAAGGCGCTGAAAATCGCGCCGCCGCCGCCTGCCGCCGGCCGCGGCTGATCGGGCAGACTGCCACGGTCGGCGTCGCCGTGCCTTGCAGGATGCCACGGTGCGGGTAGGGAGTGAGGCGGCCCGAACCATTGGCAGCAGGCCGCCATCAAGCCGTGTCTTTTCGGCGGCGCCCGCTCATTCCCCCATCGGCAATCCACAGTTCAAAACTGCTGGCATGGCGATTGCCCTTGGGAAACCCGTGACTGTGGCCATCCCCATCTGCCAGCAACGCATCTCGCCGGTGCTCGACACGGCGGCGCGGTTGCTGGTGGTCACGCGGCGGCGTGGCGCGGAAGTCGGGCGGCGGGAGGTTTTACTGGGTTCGCTCGAAACCGAGGCTTTCGCCCGCAGCATGGCGGAATTGCGCGTGGATGTTTTGCTCTGCGCGGCGCTGTCCGAAACCCTGCAACGCGCCTTGCGCCAGCACGGGGTCCGGGTGCGCCCTCATCTCTGCGGCGAAGTCGAAGCGGTGCTGGCGGCTTTCTGCTGCCGCCAACTCGCCGGCGGGGACTTCCGCATGCCGGGGTGTTGGGGAAGCCATTTCCACAGCGAGGGTTGCGCCCGCCGCAAAGCGCGCCAGGCCCGATCCAATTTGGAAACCACGAACACAAACACATCACCATGACCCCGATCTCATCCCGCCAAGACCCACACATCTGCCTCGCCCTGCCGGTCGCCGACGGCCGCCTGCACGGCCACTTCGGCGGCTGCCGCGAGTTCGCCTTCGTCGAGGCCGACGCCGAAACCAAGACCGTGCTGAGCACCCGAACCGTCCCGGCGCCGCCGCATCAGCCCGGTTTGTTCCCGCTCTGGTTGCGCGAGCAAGGCGTCACCGCGCTCATCGTGGGCGGCATCGGCCGGCGGGCGCTCGACCTGTTCGCCCAATACGGCATCACGGTGCGGGCGGGCACGGTGGGTGAACGCGTGGAAGTGTTGGCTGCCGCATACCTCAACGGTCAGTTAACCGGGTCGCCCGAGGGTTGCACGCACCACGGCCATCAGCACAACCACGAGCATGGGCATCATCACCACCACCATGACCACGATCAGCCCGCTGGATAAAAACGGCGGGCAAAAGTCCGTGAAGCCACCCTCGCTTGAAGCCGCGGCCAACCACCAAAAGCTGGCGCAGCGCAGTGCCCTCCTTCGGCGCTTCGGCTTCGACCCGGCCGCCAGTGTGCGCTTCGTCCTGGCGAAGACGCTGCCCGTGCATGGGAACGTCTTGGACATCGGCACCGGCAAAGGCCGGCTTGCCAGCCCGCTGGCGCGCGAGGTGGCGCGGGTCACGACGGTGGACATCAGCGCCGAGGAGCAGCACTGCGCAAGGTTGGAAGCCGTGTATGCGGATGTGGCCGATCGGATTGAGTTCGTGTTGGCCGATGCGGGGGCACTGCCCTGGCGGGCGGCCAGCTTCGCCGCGGTGACGTCGTGGAATGTCTTTCACCACCTCACCGATCCGGAGCGAGTTTTCAGCGAGCTGCTGCGCGTGTTGAAGCCGGGTGGAAAACTGGTGTGGGCCGATTTTTCGCTCAGCGGGTTCCGCTTGATGGACGAGATTCACGCCTCCGAAGGCCGACGCCATCCGCATCCGCCGAGCCGGTTTGCGTATTGGCGTGCCGGCCTGCAAAGCCGGGGTTTTGCCGTGCGGCGTTTCGTAGATCACCACCAGGAAGTGTTGGTGGCCAACTGCGCTGGACGGTTGCACCGAGCCGGCGGCTAACTGCGTGAAGACCTCCTTTGTCATCGCTGAACCTGACTCGCTGCCCAAAGACGGGGCGGCCTGGGATGCATCTTCAATCCCACGGCTGGGTCTGGCTTTGTACCCGGACACGATCCTTCGCACGGGTTGCGACCCGGTGAGCATTTTCGACAGCGCCCTCCGCGACCTGGCCGAAGACATGCGGTCCCTCATGCGCCACCACCATGCAACACCCCGAAAGCGCTAAGTGCTCCCATTGCCCGCTGGAGTTGCCGGCGGTGCTGCTGGCAGAGCGCAAGCACCAATCCCGCCCACGCGAACACCGGTGAACTCAATACCCCTTGCTCAGAGGGACTCTCCATGAAAACCAGTGGCCTGATTGGTGGCATGAGTTGGGAATCCACGGCGGAGTATTACCGCCTGATCAATGCAGCGGTGAGAATGCGACTGGGCGGATTACATTCAGCCAAGTGTGTGCTGTACTCGGTGGACTTTGCCGAGATCGCGGAGTTGCAGCGTCGGGGGCAATGGGCGCAAGCCGCCCGGCTCTTGGTGGACGCCGCCCAGAAGGTCGAGGCCGCCGGCGCAGACCTGGTGCTGGTATGCACCAACACGATGCACAAGCTGGCCGACACGATCCAAGCCGGCCTTGGCATTCCCCTGTTACACATTGCCGACGCCACGGCTGAAAGCGTGAAGCAGGCGGGGCTGCGGCGAGTGGGCTTGCTGGGCACGCGCTTCACCATGGAAGAAGATTTCTACCGGGGCCGCCTGGCGGCTGCATTCGGCTTGGAGGTGGCGATTCCAGAAGCTGAGGATCGGGAGACGGTGCATCGCATCATTTTCGAGGAACTCTGTCTCGGCACGATCCGGCCTGAGTCCAAAGTCCAGGCTGCCGGTATTATGGGCCGGTTGGTTGAGTCGGGCGCGGAGGGAATCATCCTGGGCTGCACTGAACTGGGACTGCTCATCCAAGCGGAGGACTGCCGCGTGCCGCTCTATGACACGACGCTCCTGCATGCTCTCGCCGCCGTGGAATTTGCTTTGAAGGCAGAGGGACACGATCCGCTTCACGCATGAAACTCGCACTCACTCCCATCGGTCTGATTCACTCGCCTCAGCAGCAACCGGACAGCACACCTATCCAACCACGCTATGGCGAGACCTTGGACGGGACGGTGGTAGCGATTCCGGCGTTCGCACCCGGTTGGCGCAAATCCCGAAAGCGATATGTGCTCCCCCCTACTCGCTGGAGTTGCCGACTGGGCTTGGGGAAGAACGAAAGCATCAATCCCGCCCTAAGTCAGCCTTCCCAGCCATGAACACGTTCCTTGATTCTCCCACCGCCTTGCTCGTCCTCTACTGCCTGCTCGCCCTCCTGGCGGCTTTGGCTGGCGGGGCGTTGCCCACGCTCTTCCGCCTGACGCACACACGCCTGCAACTGGCCATCAGCTTTGTCGGCGGCCTGATGCTGGGGCTGGCGGTGCTGGGCATGTTCCCGCACGCGCTGCATCAACTCGGCTCGCCGCCTCGGGCCGGCGGGTGGTTGCTGGCCGGCTTTCTGGTCATGTTCTTCCTGCAACGCTTTCTGCCGTTTCACCACCACGACGTAGCCGAAGGCAGCCCGGTGGAGTCTTGCGGTCAGGTGCATTCGCTGGCCGAGCGCTCGGCGCGCAGTTTGAGTTGGGTGGGCGTAGCGGTCGGGCTTTCGCTACATTCAATCTTTGACGGGCTGGCGATGGCGGCCGCCGTGGCAGCCGGCGCACAGGCACATCAGGAGGCGCTGGGACTGGGCACTGCGCTGGCCGTCATCCTCCACAAACCCTTTGGCGCGCTGGCCATCGCCACGCTGATGGTGACAAGCCGGACTTCCCGCAGCTCGCAGCGTTGGGTGAACCTGGCCTTCGCGCTGGTCACGCCACTGGGGGCGCTGCTCTTTTTCTTCGGGGCCGGGCACCTGGCGCATACGACGCCAGCATGGCTCGGGGTGGCGCTGGCCTTTTGCGCCGGCACGTTCCTGTGCATCGCCTGCATGGGCTTGTTGCCGGAGTTGCAGTTTCACAGCCACGACCGCATCAAACTCTCGCTGGCGCTGCTGGCCGGGGTCGCGGCGGCGGCTCTGGTGGTCGAGTTTGGCCACGCCGACCATGACCACTTGAAGCCAGCGGCGAGGACGCAGGCGCGGCCCACACCGCTGCCCGATCCTACGCCCGGATTGCACGCTTGACGTGAGGATAGAAAGCTGGCCCCTTTCGTCCCTTCAGTGAGCATGAGATGATGCGTCGTTGCTTCCAAACCATTGGCGGCCTGGCCTGCCTGCTCGCCCTGCTGGGCGCGTGCGGCGGACAGTGGCTCGCGCTCCAAACCGTCGCGTGGACGACCATGCTGATCGAGTATTCGCAGCGCGCGCCGCTGGGCGAGGCGATTCGCATGACCTTCGACGAGAAGCATCCTTGCGCCCTGTGCTCTCAGGTGCGCAAGGGGCGGCAGCAGGAACAGCAGTCTCCCCGCAAAGCACTCCACTGGACCAAGCTGCCCGAAGTTGTTCCCCAGGGAGGCTGTGTCGTGCCGCTGCCCCCAACTGCCAGCCGTGAAGCCGTGCCGTGCGTCGCCGTGCTCATCGCCGCTGGCCATCCCGCCCCGCCCAAGCCGGTCCCACGCGACGCCTGACCGCGCCTTCCTGGCTCCTGGTTCGCAGCCGCCCCGTGGCGGCGCGTGTCTTCCACCCTTCCCTGTCCTTACCGGCGGATCGCCGGAATGGACGTTTCCCTTGAGGTGCTTTCAAAACCCGGTAGCCGCCGACGTTAGTCGGCGCAAATATCCGAAATTGGCGCGGACTAACGTCCGCGGCTACGAGGTTTTGAAAGAGCCTCCCTTGTTTCCCCAAAAACCCTTTATGAAAACCCTGGTCTCTTTTCCTACTCTCTTGACGGTGTCTCTGACGGTGACAGTGAATGCCATGCTGGCGCAAGTTTCTCCTCCGCCTGTCCCCTCCCCAACGCTGGTTCAACCCCGGTGGTTGCCCGACGTGTTCATCACGGCCCCGTGGGAGACGGGGCTGGCGGGGCCGCCGCTGGCGGCGACGCGCGCCGACACGTCGCTGGCCGCCCAGGCCAGGGTGCAGGACAGCGTCGCGCTGTTGCGCAACGTCCCCGGCGCGGCCGTCGTGCGCAACGGCCCGCTCACGGGCTTGGTGCAACTGCGTGGCCTCAGCGGTGATCGCGTGGACACCCGCGTCAATGGCATGAGCCGCACGCCCGCCTGCCCGAACCACATGGACCCGCCGCTGCACTATGCCGCGCCGTCGTCGGTGGACCGACTGGTCGTGATCGCTGGCATCAGTCCCGTGAGTCTCGGTGGCGACAGTCCAGGGGGCACGGTGTTGGTGGACTCGCCCGCGGCGCGCTTCGCCAGCGGCACGAATCTGCTCTGGTTTGGCGACCTAGGCTCACATTACCAAGGCGGGAACGATGGCTACGGTTTCAACGGGGCCGGCGGCGTGGCCAGCCAGCGCTTCAGCGGCGCGTACCAAGGTGCGTGGGAAACTGGCAACGATTACTCTTTCCCCGGCGGCCGGGTGCGTGACACGGGTTTCGAGACGCAACAACACGACTGGCTCAGCGCCGCCCGCGTCGGGCAAGGCGTGCTTTCCGTGGCGGGCGGGTTGACACGCACGCACGACGCCGGCACGCCGGCGCTGCCGATGGACATGATCCGCGACAATGCCTGGCACGTTGGCACAGATTACGATGGGACTTTCGATTGGGGCACGGTGGAGAGCGGTCTGTATTACCACACCATTGACCACCTGATGGACAACTACTCGCTGCGTCCATTAGCCGCCGGGGCCGTGCGGATGCAGTCGCCCGCCACGAGTGACGACTGGGGCTGGCTCGGCGGCGTCACGCTGCCGAGGGGTCAGAACACCTTTCGGGTAGGCACCGGCTTCCATCGCAATGACTTCGCTGCCTGGCAGCAAAACGTGACCACCGGCAAAGCCCAGACGACGCTGACCCAGGCCACCCGCAACCGCATCGGCACCTACGCTGAATGGCAGTCTGACTGGTCGAGTGCTTGGTCCACGCTGCTGGGCGTGCGCAACGACACGGTGCTCAGCGACGCGGGCGACGTGACGCAGTGGTTCGCGCCGAACGCTGCCGAGGCCCGCGCGTTCAACGCCCAGAGCCATCAGCAGACGGATCCGGATTTCGATCTGGTTGGCACTGTGCAGTTCGCCCCGGCGCGCTGGAGCACCTTCGAGCTGGCGCTGGCTCGTAAGCAGCGCGCCCCCAGCTTGATCGAGCGTTATCTGTGGACGCCGCTGAGCGCCAGCGCCGGGCAGGCGGATGGACGCACCTACCTGGGCAATCTGGGGTTGGTTCCCGAGACTTCCTACCAAGTGGCCGGCACCGCCGATTTTCACGGCGACCAATGGCAGATGAAGGTCACGCCGTTTTACAACTCCGTGCAGGACTACATGCAAGGCCTGCCCATTTCCCGGATGGTGGCCGGGCAGCCGGTCTTGCAGTGGCAAAACCTGCCGCGCGCCGAACTCTACGGCGTGGACGGCAGCGCCCGCTATGCTTTCACTAAACACTTCGGACTGTCGGGCAGCTTCAGTTACGTGCGCGGTCGCGACCCGGAGAACGACGACAACCTTTACCGCATTGCGCCCCTGCGCGGCACGGTGGGCGCGGACTTCGCGTTGGGCGGCTGGACGGCTGCGGCGGAGGTGGTGCTGGTGGCCGCGCAAAATCAGGTGGCTGCCTACAACAACGAGCAGCCGACGCCAGGCTACACGCTCCTGAACCTGCGGGCCGGCTACGCTTTTCGCTGGGGGCTGTCCGTGGAAGCGGGCGTGGAGAATCTCACCAACGAACTTTACGCAGATCACCTGGGCGGCATCAACCGCGTCTCCGGCAGTGACGTGGCGGTGAACCAGCACCTGCCCGGGGCTGGGCGCTTTGGCTACTTCGCCGCGCGCATCAAGTTCTGAGCCGTCTGAAGGCCGCGGCCAGATGACAAGATCTCACGAGCTTAGGCCGCTCAGGCGTATCCGTGCAGTGGGACAGGCGTCGCGCCTGCCTCTGGCATCACTCGGGCGCGACACTCCTCAGCGGTGCTTGAGGGCGGCCAGCACTTACCATTTAGTGAGGCAGGGGATGGATGATGGAGACAGGCGCGACGCCTGCCCCACGCGTTTGGTCGCGCCCCCGCCAGCATTTCCGACTGCATACATACGGGTTAGGCGCGACACTCCGGAGAATTGTAAAGCGATGATAAAAAGGTTCGCATCTTCTGACCTGGGGGCTAGGCTCGAAACACCCATAACGATTGGCCTATGAAGACTTCACTTCTTCCCACCCTCACGACTGCCCAGCCCTTGCTGAGTTACCCACTTCCCAACTTACTCCGTCCCTGCGCTGCAACCCGAAACGCACTCCTGAGCCTCCCGCTGCTGTGGTGCTGGTCCATTCTCCCGCTGCCGGGGGTCGAGGTGTATGACTGCGAGTTGTTGGAGACAAACCAATTGCTGCACGGGCAGGATGGCTGGCGGTTGCAGGCCGGCTTTGGCCGGGTGGACGTGCTGCCCGGTGGCCTCGATGACAACGCCACCGTCGTCCTGCGCCATCATCATACCGTCACGGCCAACCAACCGGCCTTCGCCACCCGCACGAATGACGAGCGCTTTGATTTCGTCGCCTTCACCGGCACGGAGACGAAGGCCATCATCCAGTTCGAGGCGACCGGGGAGTACGTGGCGATGTTCGCGCTGGGCTGCGACTTGAACGGGGACGGCATCCTCACCGCCGACGCCGGCGAACTGGGGCCGGCCTTTGGCGTGTTCGACCGGAAGTTCCGCCTTCAAGAGGCGAACCTCGGCGTCACGCATGACGACAACTTCAACCTTGGCGGCGGCGACGCCAACAGCGGCAACGATTATTACCGGCTGCAACTGCGCATGGATTTCACCGCCAATGAGGGCGATGGCGTTGGCACATTGGGGTTCAAGAATCTCACGGATGGCGACACGAGCTTTCATTCCGTGCCTGGCGTGAGGAACCAGTCGCTCGGACTGAATCGCCTGTCGCCCCCGGCCCGGCCCGCACGGTGGAACACGCTCTGGGTGCAACTCCTCTCCAACGGCAACAGCATCCCCAGCGCCGACAACTTCCTCCCCAACCTCAACGGCATCCGCATCGTCGAGATCACTCCCGCCGGGGCGAACGTGGCTCTCCGCTGGCGCGGTGGCGTGGGGCCGTATCAGGTGCAGCGGCGGGCCAGTTTGGCGGCGGGCGCCTGGGAGAATGTCGGCAGTCCGACCACGCTGCTGACCGCGACCGTCAGCGTGGACGCCGAGACCGGCTTCTGCCGCATTCAGCAGCCATGAGTTCGCCCGCCCGTGACGCCCGCCTTAGTCCCTGCTGCGAGGTGAGTGTTCGCCACTGAGTTCCGTCTGATATTTTGTCCCAATTATGGATGTCCTCTTACTCTCCCGACTCCAGTTCGCGTTCACGATCGCGTTCCATTACATCTACCCGCCGCTCAGCATCGGGCTGGGCGTGTGCCTGGTTATTATGGAAGGCTTGTGGCTGAAGACGGGCAATCCGCTCTACCACCAGATGGCGCGGTTCTGGACGAAGGTGTTTGCGCTGACGTTTTCGATCGGGGTGGCCACCGGGATCGTGATGGAGTTCGAGTTCGGCACGAACTGGGCCTCCTACTCGCGTTACGTCGGCGATGTCTTTGGCAGTGCGCTGGCGGCGGAAGGCATTTTCGCGTTTTTCCTGGAGTCGGGTTTCCTGGCGGTGCTGCTGTTCGGCTGGGACAAAGTCGGCCGCAAGCTGCATTACTTCGCCACCTGGATGGTCTGCCTGGGGGCGCACTTCAGCGCGGTGTGGATCGTGGTGGCCAACTCCTGGATGCAGACGCCGGCAGGGTTTCGGATCGAGGAGGCCGCCCACGGCCCGCGCGCGGTCATCAGCGACTTCTGGGCCATGGTCTTCAACCCATCCGCGATGGACCGGCTCTCGCACACGCTTCTGGGCTGCTGGCAGGCGGGCGCGTTTCTGGTGATCAGCGTGAGTGCCTTCTATCTGTTGCGGCGGAAGCATGAGGACTTCGCCAAGGCTTCGATCCGGGTCGGCCTGGCCGTGGCGCTGGTGGCCTCGATCCTGCAACTGGTCACCGGCCATTCGAGCGCCCTCGGGGTGATCAAGCACCAGCCGGCGAAGATGGCTGCGTTCGAGGGCCACTACGAGACGGGCGAGCTGCCGATCTACCTGTTCGGCTGGGTGGATGAGCAAAACGAGCGCGTCCACGGCTTGGCGATGCCCCGGCCGATCAGCCGGCTGATGCTGGGCGGCAGCGAGCCGGTGAAAGGGCTGCAGGCGTTCCCGCCCGAGGACCGTCCCGCCGTGCAGCGCAATTTTCAGCTCTACCACCTGATGATCCTGATTGGGATGGCGCTGATCGGCCTGGCCGTGGGGGGCGTGGTGTTGTGCTGGAAAGGAATCCTCTTCCGCCACCGCTGGCTGCTCTGGCTGCTGGTCTTCTCGGTGCTGGGTCCGCAAATCGCCAACCAGGCCGGCTGGTTCGCCACCGAGATGGGCCGGCAACCGTGGATGGTGTATGGCCTGCTGCGCACCAGCGAGGGCCTCTCAGCGGTGGTCAAGGCGGACGCCGTGCTGACTTCGCTGATCCTCTTCACGCTCGTCTATCTGCTGCTGTTCGCGGTGTTCGTGTATCTGCTGAACGACAAAATCCAGCATGGGCCGGACGATGCGGACCTGACGCCGACGGGGAAACTGGCGCACCCCGGGAGGGCCGACGCATGAACTTCCCCGCCTCGTTCGACCTCAACGCCATCTGGTTCGTCATCGTGGGCGTGCTCTTCACCGGCTACGCGCTGCTCGACGGCTTCGACCTCGGCGTCGGCGCGCTGCACCTGTTCACGCGGAAAGACGAGCACCGGCGCCTCATGCTCAACGCCATCGGCCCGGTCTGGGACGGCAACGAAGTCTGGCTGGTGACGGGCGGCGGGGCGTTGTTCGCCGCGTTCCCCAACGTGTATGCCACGGTGTTCAGCGGGTTCTACCTGGCGTTCATGCTGCTGCTGGTGGCGCTGATCTTCCGCGCGGTGGCCATCGAGTTCCGCAGCAAGCAACCGATGCGCTGGTGGCGGCAGATGTGGGACGTGGGCTTTGCGGGCGGCAGCGTGCTGTCGAGCTTTCTGATCGGCGTAGTGATCGGGAACATCGCCTGGGGCGTGCCGATTGACGCGCGCGGGGAGTTTGCCGGCACGTTCCTCGGCCTGCTGCATCCTTACGCGCTGCTGCTGGGCGTGACGACGGTGGCGCTGTTCATGATGCACGGGGCGATTTACGTGGTGATGAAGACCGAGGGCGAGTTGCAGACGATGGCCCGCCAATGGGTCAACAACGCCATCATCTTCTTCATCATCTGCTACGCGGTGACCACCATGTCCACGCTGCTCTATGTGCCGCACATGGCCGAGGCCGTGCGAGCCAATCCCTGGCTCTTCAGCGTGGCGCTGGTCAACATGCTAGCCATCGCGAACATCCCCCGCGAAATCCACCATGGCCGCGACTTCCGGGCCTTCCTGTCTTCCTGCGTCGCCATGATCGCGCTGATGACGCTGTTCGGCCTGGAGATGTTCCCCAACCTCGTCCTCAGCAACCCCACTCCGGCCCACAGCCTCACCATCCACAATGCCGCCTCTTCGCCCAAGACCCTCGGCATCATGCTGACGATCGCGCTCCTCGGGGTGCCCATCGTGCTGGCCTACACGGTGAGCATCTATTGGATTTTCCGCGGCAAGGTGAAGCTGGACCGGATGAGCTACTGAGGCCCGGCGGCTTTGCGGGCCACCGTCCGGCACCGGGCGAAATGAGGAAGCAAGAACGGCGGCACGAGAGGTTCGTGCCGCCGTTTGGTTGCTGCAAAGGACCGGCTTACTTCTGTCCGGCGCGCTTCCGCTGGCCTTGGCCCTGACCCGGGTCGTTGCCCTGACCCTGGCGGGCGCGCTTCTGCTGGCCCTGGCCGGTGCCGTCGCAATAGCCACTGCCGGTGCAGTTGCCGCTGCCCTGGCCATAGCCGGGACCGGGACCGCGCGGGGTGCCGGGATTCGGATTCGGGCCGCGGCCCTGGCCGGGGTTTGGCCAGGCGGCGCCGTCGCAGTTGGCGGGCGGCGTTTTGGGGCCCTTGCCGCCGCCGGTGGACTGCGCCGCGAGCGGCAGGGTGGTGAATGCCAGCGCGAGGCCGGCGATGAGCAGGATGTTCTTTTTCACTTTGTT
>Ga0105047_10005824_pt1 | contig 21030 bp, 21 predicted proteins | sample MAT04_FD_78384 | JGI IMG/M metagenome (GOLD analysis project Ga0105047, IMG submission 78384) | Freshwater microbial communities from Lake Fryxell liftoff mats and glacier meltwater in Antarctica - MAT-04 (megahit assembly) | ecosystem: Environmental > Aquatic > Freshwater > Ice > Liftoff... | reverse complement strand
TTTTTTGCCTTCTTTCTTTGCACCAGCAAAGAAAGAAGGTCGGCCGCGGGGCCGAATTCCCCGCCTGCGTTACGCCGCACGCCCCCACGGTCGAGCCAACGCGACAGCTCGTGAACGTCCGCAACGGGCCGACAGCCGCGACTGAAGCAGTCCCCGATCGCATCCGCATCACGCCCAGCCCAGCGGCATCACGAGCCGCACGCGTGTGCCCTGGCCGGGCGCGCTGTCGATGGTCACGCGGCCGCCGAAGTGCCCGGCGCGTTCGCGCATGCCGATGACGCCGAAGCTGTGCGGGTCGGCCAGCGCCGCGGGGGCGGCGCCGACGCCGTCGTCGCGCACGTCGATGTAGAGCACGGGGTCGGGCGGGTCGTCGACCACGATGCGCAGCTGCAGACTCCTGGCCTTGGCGTGGCGCGCGACGTTGCTCAGCATCTCCTGGAAGATGCGGAACACCGCGATGGCCAGCCCGCCTTCGGGCGGCGGCACGCCGGCGGCCACGTGCACCTGCAGCGTGGCTTCGAGTTCGCTGCTCTCGATGAACTCCTGCGCCTGCCACTCCAGTGCCGCCCACAGACCCTGGTGGTCGAGGATGCTGGGGCGGAGGTCGGTGATGATGCGGCCCACGTTGTCGACCGCGGTGTCGATCAGCCGGCCCATGCCGGCGCACTTGGCCACCAGCGCCGGCGCGCTGTCGCCCGCAGCAGCGACGCGCTTGCCCAGCCAGTGCGTGTCCATCTTCAAGGCCACCAGCAACGAGCCCAGCTCATCATGGATTTCGCGCGCGATACGTTTGCGCTCACTCTCGCGCACGGCCTCAAGATGGTTGGCCAGGTCGCGCAGCTCGCGCGTGCGTTCGGCGACGCGGCGCTCGAGCTCGTCGTTGGTTTTCTTGAGCAGCGCCTCGGCGTGTTTGCGCTCGGTGATGTCGACGAAGGTGACCACCGCGCCCTGCACCTGACCGTTTTCGATCACGGGGTAGCTGCTGTACTCGGCCGGAAAGCGGCTGCCGTCGGCGCGCCACAGCACCTCGTCGTCGATGCGGCAGGGCAGGCCGCGGCGGAAGGCGTTGAAGATGGGGCAGTTGCACTCCGGGTAGTGGCGGCCGTCGGCGTGCGAGTGGTGGATGAGCTCGTGCATGTTGCGCCCAAGCACCATCTCGGTGCGCCAGCCGAGCATCTGCGCCGCCGCGCGGTTGACGAAGGTGCAGCGGCCGTCCATATCGATGCCGAAGATGCCCTCGCCGGTGCTCTCCAGCAGCAGCGTCAGGCGGTCGATGGTGGCGGGCGGCATGCACCGGCGGTGCGCAATCGGCGTGCCAGCGCGGGGTGGAAGGAGGCCTTCTCGCTAAACGGGTCAGCCATCTGGTCAGAAGGAGCAGCTCATGCAATCGTGGCCCGTACAGGACGCCAAGGCGCGGTTCAGCGAATTCCTCGACGCCTGCCTGGCGCAAGGCCCGCAATTGGTGACCCGGCGTGGCGCCGAAGCGGCCGTGCTGGTGCCGGTGGACGTGTGGCGCCGCCTGACGGCCACCGCCCGACCGTCGCTGAAAGCCTTGCTGCTGGCCGAAGGTGCGCGCAGCGACGCGCTGGTGCCCGCACGCGGCCAGGCTCGGCGCCGCAAGGTCGTTGCGGCAGCTTAGCCGGGGTTCACGTGTACCTGCTGGACACCAGCGTCGTCTCTGAACTGCGCAAGCGGCGGCCGCACGGCGCGGTACTGGCTTGGTCCACGCCGTGGCGCCAGCCGTCGACGGGGTCGAAACCACGCAGGTCGCGCACCTCGGCCAGGTAGCGGGCGGCCTGCGTCACCAGCGTGTTGCGTTCGTCCGCCGACAAGAAGGGCTGCAGGCGGTCGACCCGTGCCACCTCGGCAAGCACGAGTGCTGCGAAAGGTTGGCGAAAACCGGCGGCGTCGGCCGGCGCGGCCAGCGTGGCCAGCAGCCCGCTGCGCAGCGTTTGCAGCGTAGCCGGGGTCAGCAGGCCGGCGCGCATCCAGGTCTGCAGCGCGTCGAAGGCGAGATCGTCGCGCAGCGCCGGGTCAGGGTCGGCCAGGCAGTCGACGAGCGCCAGCGCCAGCGCCTGGCAGGCGGCGGCGGGGGCGTCCGGCGCAGCTTGCCACTGGCCGGCCTTCTGCGCCAGCAGCGAGGCCTGGGTCTCGCCGGCTGGCGGGCAGCCTGCGCGCGCCGCACCGGCCGCGCCGAGGACGCAGGCGACGGCGCAGGCCAGCATGGCCAGGCCGCGGCGCGTCATGCCGCCGCCCCGCCGTCGAGCCACGCTGCCGGGTCGGCCAGCGCCGCTTCCAGCGCCTGCACATAACGCCCGAGGTGCAGGCCGTCCATCAGCGCGTGGTGCACCTCGACCGAGAAGGGCAGCCATAGCCGTTCACCTTCGGCCTGCAGGCGGCCGAAGGCGATCTTCGGCACCGCGTCATCGCGGCCCCAGTTGCGGGCGTGCGAGAAGCTCGTGAAGTGCAGCCAGGGCAGGGTGGTGAAGTGCACCAGCGCCGCCTCGTCGACACGCGGCTCGAGAGGCCGCTGGTGTGCACGCGCGGCGGTCATCGCCGCGCCGCCCTGGGCGCAGAAGGCCGCGAAGTCGGGCGTGTGCTGCAGGTAGGCGAAACCGAAGCTCTCGTCGTCGCGCAGCACCGTGGTGCTGCCGTGCACGGCAGCGTGGATGCGCACCCGGCCGCCTTCGAGCCGGTAGCGCAAGGGCTCGTGCAGGTTGGCCAGGCGCAGCGCGACGAAGTGGCTGGCCAGCGTGAAGCTGGCGCCGCGCGCCGCCGCCGCGGCCTTCAGCGGCGCGGCGTCCAGGCGCACGCAGGCGCTGAAGTAGGGTTTGTCGAAACCGCGGAAGTAGTCGAAGGCCTCGCGGCGGGCCCAGGTGTCGGTGTTCAGGAAGTCGGCCATGGTCGCGATGATGCCCGCGCCGGGGGCCGGCGTGAGGGCCGGCGTGGGCCCCGGCCCGGGCGGCAGCGGCGGCGATACTCGCTCGCCGATGCCGCCCCGCCCAACGCCTGCGCCGCCGCCTGCGCCACCGCCTGCGCCACCGCCCCCGCCCGCGCCCGAAGCGGCCGTCGGGGCCGCGCTCGTCGTCATCCTGGGCGGCGTGTGTGCCGCGCTGCACGTGGGCAAGCTGGCACCGGCCATTGCCACGCTGCAGGCCGCGCTCGGGCTGACGCTGGTAGAGGCCGGTTTCCTGCTGTCGGCGGTGCAGTTCGCCGGCATGGCGCTGGGGCTGGCGTTCGGCGTGCTGGCCGACGGCCTGGGCGGCCGGCGCAGCATGGCGCTGGGCCTCGCGGTGCTGGCTGCCGCCAGCGCCGGCGGCGCGCTGGCCGGCGGCGTCGATACGCTGATGGCGCTGCGCGTGGCCGAAGGCTTCGGCTTCCTGCTCGTTGTGCTGCCGGCGCCCGGCCTGGTGCGCCAGCTGGTGCCTGCGGAGCGCGTGAGCGCGATGCTGGGCGTCTGGAGCGCCTACATGCCGCTGGCCACGGCGCTGGTGCTGCTGGTCGGCCCGCTGTTCATCACCGCCTTCGGCTGGCGGCCGTGGTGGGCCGCGCTGGCCGCGCTGACGGTGGCGATGGCACTGTGGCTGCTGCGCGCCGTGCCCGCCACGCCGACGACGCCGCTGGCGCCGACGGCGGCACCAGCGTCGCGCAGCCTGCGCCGCCTGCGCGACACCCTGGCCGCGCCGGGCCCGTGGCTGGTGGCCACCACCTTCGCGATGTACTCGGGCCAGTGGCTGGCCGTCATAGGTTTCCTGCCGGCGATCTACGCGCAGGCCGGTGTGGCCGGTGCGGCCACTGGCGTGCTGACGGCCGGCGCGGCGGCGGCCAACATCGTCGGCAACGTCGTTTCGGGCCGGCTGCTGCAGCGCGGCGCGGCGCCGGGCCGGTTGCTGGGCATCGGCTTCGGCGTCATGGCGTTCGCGGCGGTGGCGGCCTTCGCCGCGGCGGGCGGTGCACCACTGCTGCCGCCGGCCGCACGTTACGGCGCGGTGCTGTTGTTCTCGGGCGTGGGCGGGCTCATCCCGGCGACGCTGTTTGCGCTGGCAGTGCGTGTGGCGCCCGGCGAAGCGGCGATGGCCAGCACCATCGGCTGGGTGCAGCAGTGGTCGTCGCTGGGCCAGTTCGCGGGGCCGCCGCTGGTGGCGGCGGTGGCCAGCGCGGCGGGCGGCTGGCAATTCACCTGGGTGGCCACGGGGGCGTGTTCGCTGCTGGGCGTGGTGCTCTCGGCGCTGCTGGTGCGGCGTCTTCCCGCAGCGCCGCGGCCGGCGGCTCAAGCGGGGCGCGTGGCGGGCCGATAAGCCGTCATGCCCGGGCACCGGGCCCTTGCACGCCCCCTGCCGGAGACCCGCCGCATGAACGCCCCTGCCGAACTGAAGTACCGCCTCATCACCCGCAGCGACATGGACGGCCTGGTCTGCGCCGTGCTGCTGAAGGAGCTGGGCCTGCTGGGCGAGATCGTCTTCCAGCACCCCAAGGACATGCAGGACGGCAAGGTCGCGGTGACCGAGCGCGACATCCTCACCAACCTGCCCTACGTGCCGGGCTGCGGCATGTGTTTCGACCACCACGCCAGCGAGGCCGTTCGCAACCAGGGCGGCAACGACGGCCTGCCCGACCCCAACTACATCCTCAAGCCCGACGCCAAGAGCGCCGCGCGCGTGGTCTACGACCACTACGGCGGCAGGGCGCGTTTCACGCGCATCAGCGACACGATGATGAACGCGGTGGACAAGGCCGATTCGGCCGGCTTCAGCATGCAAGACGTGCTGGAACCACGCGGCTGGGAACTGCTGAGCTTCCTGATGGACGCGCGCACGGGCCTGGGCCGTTTCCGCAGCTTCCACGTCTCGAACTACCAGCTGATGATGAAGCTCATCGACTGCTGCCGCGACATGGACATCGCCGACATCCTGGCGCTGCCCGACGTGAAGGAGCGCGTGGACCTGTTCTTTGCCCAGCACCACTACTTCCGCGCCCAGGTCGAGCGCGTGGCGAAGGTGCACGGCAAGCTGGTGGTGCTGGACCTGCGCGAGGAAGAAACGATCTACGCCGGCAACCGCTTCGTCGTCTACGCGATGTTCCCGCAGTGCGACATCAGCATGCACGTGATGGGGGGCCGCGAGAAAGCCAACACCGTCTACACCGTGGGCAAGAGCATCTTCGACCGCGGCTGCCCGATCGACGTCGGCGCACTGATGCTGCAGCACGGCGGTGGCGGCCACCCTGCGGCCGGCACCTGCCAGGGCGACAACGCCACGGCCGAGGTGCTGAAGGCCGAGCTCATCACCGCGCTTTCGCAGCGCGGCTGAGCGCCAGCCTCACGCGCTCGGCGTGGCCCGGGCACGGCAGCAGGGGCCTCCCGTTCTAGGGCGCGACAGGGCCGCTGGCGCCGGGCGTCAGCGGTCCCCGGCCTGGTCGTCGTTGGCCGCGCGTGCCGGCCAGCCGGGGCGGCCCAGCACACTGGCGTTGTGTTCACCCAGGCGCGGCGCCGGCGTGCGCAGGCGGCCGGGCGTCGCGGCGAGCTTGGGCACGATGCCGGGCACCCGCAGCGGCCGGCCATCGGCGTCGGCGGTCTGCACGATCATGTCGCGCGCCAGGTACTGTGGGTCATGTGCGATGTCGGCCACGGTGTAGATGCGGCCCACCGGCACGCCGGCGGCTTCCAGTGTGCTGATCACGTCCTCGATAGGGCGCTGCAGCGTCCAGGCCTCGATCGCGGCGTCGATCTGTGCCACACGCGCCACGCGACCTTCGTTCTGCGCCAGGCCCGGGTCGGCCTCGAGCTCGGCACGGCCGATGGCGCGCATCAGGCGGCGGAAGATGCTGTCGCCGTTGCCGGCCACCAGCACAAAAGCGCCGCAGCCGCAGCGGTAGGCATTGCTCGGCGCGATGCCCGGCAGCGCACTGCCCGCCGCACCGCGCACGGCACCGAAGGCGTCGTACTCGGGCAGCAGGCTTTCCATGACGTTGAAAACACTCTCAAACAGCGCGACGTCGACCATCTGCCCCAGCCCGCCGTTGACTTCGCGGTGGCGCAGTGCCAGCAGCACGCCGATGACGCCGTGCAGCGCCGCCAGCGTGTCGCCGATGCTCACGCCCACGCGAACGGGCACGCGGCCCGGTTCGGCGGTGAGGTGGCGCAGGCCGCCCATCGCTTCGCCCAGCACGCCGAAACCCGGCTTGCCGGCATAGGGCCCGGTCTGGCCGAAGCCGCTGATGCGCAGCATGACGAGTTTCGGGTTCAGCGCATGCAAGGCTTCCCAGCCCAGGCCCCAGCCCTCCATCGTGCCGGGCTTGAAGTTCTCGATCAGCACGTCGGCCTCGGCGGCCAGCACACGCACCGCGGCCTGGCCTTCGGCACTGCGCAGGTCCAGCGTCACCGAACGCTTGTTGCGCGACTGCACCTCCCACCACACCGAAGTGCCTTCACGCAGCAGCCGCCACTTGCGCAGCGGGTCGCCACCGTCCAGTGGCTCGACCTTGATGACGTCGGCACCGAAGTCGGCCAGCGTCTTGCCCACGAAGGGGCCGGCGATGAGCTGGCCCAGTTCCAGCACACGCAGGCCCTGCAGTGCGTCTCGTATCGGCAGCATCGTGCGGCCCTCCTCGTTTTCAGTAGCGCCCCGAACGCAACGCGCCCCAGTCGGGCGGCATCGCCGGCAGGTTCAGCGCTTTCAGCACGCACCAGGTGTGGTGCAGACCGTCGGCGACATCACCGCCAAGCCTAGCCTGTCCTGCACAGGTTGCACGCTGGCCAGCAAGGTCTCTGCACGCGGGTCGGTGCGTGCATGCTGGCGCTGGTGCGCAGGGTCGAAGGCACGTGTTGACGCAACAATCCACCATGCTCATCACCATCGAACCCGGCGTGCGCCTCTTCGTCGACATCGAAGGCCCCGGCCTCGTGCCCGACGGCCCGCACATGCGCGAGAAGCCGACGCTGATCCTGCTGCACGGCGGCCCCGGCTACGACCATTCCAGCTTCAAGCCCCTGTTCAGCCGCCTGGCCGACGTGGCGCAGATCGTCTACGTCGACCACCGCAGCCACGGTCGCAGCGACCGCCGGCCGCCCGAGGAATGGACGCTGGACACCTTTGCCGACGACGTGGTGAAGCTGTGCGACGCCCTGGGGCTGGTCAAGCCCATCGTGCTGGGCCAGAGCTTCGGCGGTTTCGTTGCCCAGCGCTACCTGGCGCGCCACCCGACGCACCCGGCCAGGGTGGTGCTCAGCAGTACGAGCCACCACCTCGGGCTGGAACGCAAGGTGGCCGCCTTCACGCAGTTCGGCGGCGCGGCGGCCGGCGCCGCGGCGCGGGCCTTCTGGACGGCACCGAGCCCCACCACCTGGGCGCCGTACAACGAACACTGCCGCCACGTCTACAACCCCACGTCGGCCGACCCGAACGGCCGCGCGCGCACGCTGTTCAACGAGGCCATCCTGTTCGCCTCGTCGTCGGGCGAACAGCAGACGATGAACCTGCTGCCCGGCCTGGCCGGGGTGCAGTGCCCGGTGCTGGTGATGGCCGGTGCGCTGGACCCGGTGACGCCACTGGCAGACGCGCAGGACATCGCCGCGGCGATACCCGCGCCCTGGGGTGAACTCGTCACCTTCCCGAAGGCCGGCCACGGCGCGTGGCGCGACCAGCCCGAAGAGGCGCTGGCCACGCTGCGCGCGTTCATCACGCAGGCGGACTGAGCTCGTGCGGGCAGGTCAGCCCGCCTCTTGCTCGCGGGCGCGGATCTAGCGCGACAGGTGGAAAGCCGCGAGCTTCATGTCCTCGGCCGCGGGCAAGTTTCGCTGGCGCGCGCGGCCACCGCGGTGAAGAGCCAAGGCATGGGCGGGCTCTTCAGGTAGTGGCGGAACCACTCCAGCGCGGCCATGGCCGAGAAGAATATGGCCAGCATCGCCCATGGCTCGATGCGGTCTTCCCACAGGCGGTTACGTTCTTCGCGCAGCGACTGCCCCGGCGTGCGCAGCGGCTTGTCCTTGATCGGCGAACGCGTCTTCTCGTTCATGCCGATGCCGCCAGATCGCCCGCGATCAGTCTGAACTGCTCCAACGCCGCTTCCAGGTCGTCGACGATCTCTTGCGCGATGACGTCCGGCGGTGGCAAGTTGTCGCTGTCGGCCAAGGTTTCGTCGCGCAGCCAGAAGATGTCGAGGCTGGCCTTGTCGCGTGCCACCAGTTCCGCGTGGTCGTAGGCGCGCCAGCGGCCTTCCGGGTTGTCGGCACGCCAGGTGGGCGTTCGGTCGTGGCGGTTGGCGGGGTGGTACAGGCGCACGAACTCTTCAAGGTCTTCGCGCCGCAGCGGGTTGGTCTTCAGCGTGAAATGCCGGTTCGTGCGCAGGTCGTAGATCCACAGCTTCTTCGTCCACGGTGTCTCGCTGGCCGGCTTCTTGTCGAAGAACAGCACGTTGGCCTTCACGCCCTGCGCGTAGAACAGGCCCGTGGGCAGGCGCAGCAGCGTGTGCAGTTCGCATTCGTGCAGCAGCTTGCGGCGGATGGTCTCGCCGGCACCGCCTTCGAACAGCACGTTGTCGGGCAGCACCACGGCCGCGCGGCCGTGCGTGGCCAGCAGCGTCTTGATGTGCTGCACGAAGTTCAGCTGTTTGTTCGACGTGGTGGCCCAGAAGTCGTCGCGCTCGATCACGTCCTTTTCGGTGCTGCGCCTGCCGTCGGCGCCTTCGATCTGCGTGCTGCTTTTCTTGCCGAAGGGCGGGTTGGCCAGCACCACTTCATAACGTTCGCCCGGGTCGGCGGTGAGTGCGTCCATCACCTTCACCGGCACGTGCTTTTCGCTGCCGATGCCGTGCAGCAGCAGGTTCATCGCGCACACCCGCGCCGTGGCCTGCACGAGTTCGTAGCCGGTGTAGGCCTCTTCCTTCTGGAAGCGCTTCTGTTCGCGTGTGAGGTTGGGGTGGTGCTCGACGATGTGGTTGAAGGCGGTGAACAGGAAGCCGCCGGTGCCGCAGGCCGGGTCGCACACCCTTTCTTTCGGCTTCGGCGCGATGCAGTCCACCATGGCCTGGATGAGCGGGCGTGGCGTGAAGTACTGGCCGGCGCCGCTCTTGGTGTCCTGCGCGTTTTTCTCCAGCAGGCCTTCGTAGGCGTCGCCCTTCACGTCCACGCCCAGCGCCGTCCAGTTCTCGGCGTCGATGAGGTCCACCACCAGGCGGCGCAGCTTGGCCGGGTCCTGGAACTTGTTCTGCGCCTTGCCGAAGATCAGCCCCAGCGTGCCCTTCAGCTGGCCCAGTGCTTCCAGCGCGTGGCGGTAGTGGTCGAAGAGTTCGTCGCCGTCGCGGGCCAGCAGCGAAGGCCAGGCCCAGGCGGCGGGGATGATGCTGGGCTGGCGCCCGTCCAGAGTGAACGGCGGCTGCGCACGTTCGTCGGCCATCTTCAGGAACAGCAGGTAGGTCAGCTGCTCGACATAGTCGCCGTAGCTCATGCCGTCGTCGCGCAGCACGTTGCAGTAGTTCCAGAGCTTCTGGACGAGGGTGGAGGCGTTCATTCAGCCTTCTTCAACAGGCGAGGGTGCTTGGCAGCCAGCAGCGCGCGCAGCCGCTCGTGCAGCGCCCGGGCCTGGGTGATGCACTCAGCCACCAGCGAGGGTGTGATGGGCTGTCCGGTGTAGTCGCTGGCGTTGCGCTGTTTGCGCAGGGCGTCCAGCACCACCCACACTTCGTTGGGCACACCCAGGGTGAGCGGCAGCGACTGGATCATGGTCTGGTGGTGCCCCGGTTCGCTGGTCGACGGCCGATGGCCCGACGCGAGCATGGCCACCAGCGCGCACTGCATCACCGCCTTGTACGCCGCGTCGAAACGGGTTTCTTCGCTGATGTGCACGGCCCCTGCATCGGCCAGGTTGCGGTCAATGGCCGCCAACAGCCTTTGCACTTCGGCGGGCGTGGGCTCGTGGGCTTTCAGCTTTCCGATGCGCAGCAAGTTCTGCAAAGTCATGTTCTTCTCCCTTGAGCCAGATGCGCGGCGCGGCAGCCACGCCGCGCGCGAAGCCGTCGCCAGCCGCCAGCTGAGCGGCAAAGTCCTGCGGCAACAACACCGTCGGGTTCACTTCGCGGCGCAGTGCCAGCTGGGCCGGCGACAGCGCCAGCACCACCTGCGCAAAGCCTGCGCTGCCCAGCACCATCACGTCCACATCGCTGTCAGGCCGCTCGGTGCCCGCTGCAATGCTGCCGTAGACGAAGGCGAAGGCCACCGCGTCACCCAGCGGCGCCAGCGCGTCGCGCAGCACATCGGCCAGCCCGCTGGTCTTGCGCAGCAGGCCGGCCAGTTCCTCGAACACCGGGCTGGCGGTGTTGGCACGGTAGTGCACCTGGCGCCCCACTTCCTGGCGCAGCAGCAGGCCCAGATCGGCCAGCGTGCGCAGTTCGCGGTGCAGCGAGCCCGGCGACGCCCCCGTCAGCCGCGCCAGTTCACGCACGTGCAAGGAGGTTTCGGGGTGCAGCAGCAAGGTGCCCAGTACGGCAGCGCGGGTGTGGCCCAGCAGGTGGTCGGCTAGCGATGACATGTAGCGTATTTTGCTACGAATGAAGCTGAATTGAGAACAATGGCGCCGCCCTGCTGCGGCCGGTTGGGAAAGTCGCCCGGCTGGCTCATTGCAGCCGCAGCCCGGACTTGGAGTCGATCAGCTCTGCCTTCACCAGACCAGCCATCTTGATCGGCCGAAAGCCGGCGACATCTGAGGCGATGACCGTCAGCCCCGCCACGTTCGCCACTGCCGCGATCCACATGTCGTTGTGGTCCTGCTGAATTGGCAAGCCATGCGACTTTGCATAGGAGCGCAGGCGAGCCCACTCGACATGCACGTCACGAGGTGAGATGGGCAGCACCAGCAGCTCGGCGATGACGTCCTCCAGCAACCTGCGGCGCGCCGGGCCCCAAGAATGCGCGAAGGCCAGCAGTTCACCGACCGACACCTCGCAGACGGCTGGGCGGAACGGCGAGTCGCGCAAACGAAACTGCTGGTCGATGGCAGCTGCTGCCGGGTTGCCGGCGCGGGTGGTGATCAGGACGACGTTGGTGTCGAGCAGGTACGGAACAGCGCCCGCCATGGCCTGCTCAGCTCAACGCCTCGACCGCCTCGAGAAACTCCTCGTCGCTTTCTTCGGCGGGTATGCGTCCCAGGATGCGCGTATATACCGAGCCCTCGCCCGGGCGCAGCCGCGCAGCGCGGGTGATATCGCGCTGGACGTGTCCGCGCGGCACCGTCCGGAAGAACTCGTCTGCAGCGGCCGCCATGGCGACGGCCTGCACGTCCACGCGCAGCAACGAACCCGAGGGGCGGTACACCGCCATGCCTTCCAGCACCACTTCGCGGTTGAAGTACTCCTTCAAGGCTTCGACAGGGCCTTCGCCTTCCCACAGGCCGGTCACCACCTGCCCGGGCTTCACCTCCAGCTTCAGTACGCCCTGGCTGGCACCCATCACGTCCAGCCGGCCCACCACGCGCACCCGCTGTGCAGCGGGCGTGCGGGCCGACAGTTCGCCGGCTGCCGTCGTGACATCCACGTTCAGGACGCCGGGCTCGACGACGCGGGCGTCTGGCAAGGTGATGCGCGTGAGGTGGCCACGGGCGAACAAGGGCCGGTAGCGGACGAAGCGCCGCAGCAGGCCGGGGTCGAAGCGGTTGCTGTCTTCCCGTCGCGCGGCCACGTCGGCCAGTGCCGCGCCCAGCAGTTCGAACACCGTCTGACGGGGTTCGGGACAGTCATCCCACAGCCGATGCCGGCGAAACACCTCGGGCGCGGCCGTCTCGAAATCAGGCACGGCAAAGTGCAGCAAGGTGGCTGTTTCTCCATCGGCGCTGTGGCCGATGAAACGCACGTCGGCGGCGGCCTTCAGCTGCGCAGGCACGCGTCCGCGGGCGCGGCTGGAATGCAGGAAGCCCATGCGCACGGTGTCCTGCAGCGTCGCATGCAGGTGGGTCAGCACCGGCCCGATCAGCTCGGGCCGCGGACGTGTGCCCAGCCCTTCCTTCGCCTCTAGGCGGAATGAGCGTTCAACGGTGTTCACGGCGGTCCCCCTTGCGCGGTACGCCGGTTCTGGCCCGGGCCGCGCGAAGCCGAAGTCTAACGATCGATACCGGCGCCACCAAAGGCCTTGGCCAGCACCGCCTGCCGAAGGGCCTGCGCGCGTTTCAGGTTCGCGTCGACCTCGGCCTGGACGCCGCGGACGATGGAGAGGCGGCGGTCGACTTCGGCGACGATGCGGTGTTGTTCGGCGAGGCGTGGCACGGGTACCGGGATGGCCTTGAGATCACCGACCCCGCGCACGTTGGGGATGGCGGCGCCAGCTGAACGGTCGAAGATGAAACTCTGAAATCGCGGCGACCGGAACAGGACAAGGAAGAACTGTGGGTCCATGACCGTTTCGTTCAAGCGTACCCGCAGCAGGGCTTGATTGATGATCCCAGGCTCGTACTTCTCGGGAACACGGGTGATGCGGCCCAGCGTGACGCCTGAGCAGCTGATGAGGAAGTCCCCAGCCCGCACGGCGAACCCCTTCATCTCTTCGAACTTGTCGGGGGTGATGTAGTAGCGAGCGAAAGAGCAGTCGTCGTTGATGGGACAGTACTGCTCGTAGACCTTGTAGCCCGACGACACGAAGATCGCCTTCGTCAGGGCGCTACCGAAGGGACCGCGCTTGAACGCGCCGTCTTCCGGCGCGAGCACGGCCTCCCACGAGACCTTCGCCCAGTTGCTGGGCACCGTCAGTTTCAGCGCCGGGTCCGGCCACGCAGGCTCCTTGAACTTGATGCCCTTTGGCCAGTTGCCACGGCGCGCTTGGTAGATCGACTCCGCCAATGCGTCGCCTGTCGAACCGCTCTCGTCACCAGCAGTGGACCCGAATGAATTAGCACCGATCAATCGCCCAGCGATCGCAGCTTCAAGGACTGACTGCTTGTACCCTTCGAGCCGCAGCCTGACGCGCCGAAGGTTGACGACGGCTTCGTCGAGTCGGGAGAACTGCTTTTCGATTTCGTCGGCGAGAAATCGCTGCTCCGCAAGCGGCGGGAGCGGCAGTGGGATGTCCTCGATGGTTCGCGATGAGAGATGCTTGACGGTTACCGACGAGGTCGCCTCATTGATGGCTCGCAGATAGGCGGGTAGCACGCAGTCCAGAAAGCGCGGTTCATACACACTTGGATCGACACTGACCCTGCAGACCCGCTGATTCAGAAGCCCCGGCTCACCACGCCAGCGCGCGCAGTTGAAGTCCCCATCCATGCCAACCAAGAGGTCCCCACAGCGGACGACGTAGCGCTCGTCGTAGTCCCCAGCGTACTTCGTGTCTGTCGACGATCGGCATACGTCGCGAATGCGAATCAGCGGCATACCACTGTCACGGGAGAACTGCTCGGACTTGAATGGCGCGCCATTGAGGACCGTGCCCAAGTCACCGAGACGCGCTCTCGTCCAATGCGGACGAACTCCCAGCAGTGGGTTCTTGCTCTGGCTGATCAACTCATCCACTGAAACCGTAAACGCCATTCCTAGGCCACCAAGTCCCGATTCAATTCTTCAATCACCTTCGGCAACTCCGCCCCGAACAACTGATGCACCCTGCCCAGCCCACCCTGCTGGCTGAACGGCGCGTACTCGAAGTCCTCCACCGTCACCCCCAGGTTCGCCGCCACGTGGTCGCGGATCATCTCCAGCCAGCGCTTCTGCTCGGGCGTGAACACATGGCCCGCCGCCGCCTGCTGCGCCAGCCAGGCCTTGTAGTTGGCGGCCACACGTTCGGGGTAGGGCAGCAGTTCGTTGTCCTGCTGCATCGCAAAGCGCACCAGGCTCACCAGGTCGGTGAGGATGCGCTGGCGGCTGGCGCCTTTCACCCGGCTCTGGTCCAGCGCCGCGTAGGCCTGCCACAGCGTGCTTTCGTCCAGCAGGTGCGGCGGCGCGTGCAGCGCGTCGGCCAGGGCCTGGATGTCCTCGAAGGTCAGCGGCGCGCGCACCGGGCGGCTGTACAGGATCTGCAACGCGGTGATCTCGTCCTTGTGCTGCGCGATGAAGGCCTCGAAGCTCTGCACGATGCCCTGTGCGCGTTCACGCGCGGCGGCGCTGAAGCCGGCTTCGATGACGCGGTCTTGCGTCACGGTGTCGATGACCAGGTCCTTGTTGGCCTTCAGGCCCAGGATGAGCTGCCGCAGTTCGGGGCTGGACAGCGGCAGCACCGCGCGGCGCAGCGCGGCGTCCAGCGCCTGCGGGCTGGTGTCGGCGTCAGCGCCCGGCTGCAGGGCCTGCACGATGCCGCCGGCCAGCATCTTCAAGTCCAGCCCGCCGCTGGCCCGGCGCACCTGCTGGCGTTCGGCCTCGTTCAGCTGCGTGTCCAGCCGCGCCAGGCGCGCGGCCACGCTGGAGAGCACTTCGTCTTCCGCGTTGCCCAGGCTCACGGCCTGCAGCAGCGCGGCCAGCGGCACGGTTTTCTTCTGGTCCAGCGGGTGGCTGTCGGTCAGGTCGTGTTCACACACGCCCACGCAGTCGACGATGACAAAGTGGTCCTTGTGCACGTGTTCGCCGGGGTTCACGCTGCGCAGGTCGTCGGCCCGGATGACGCGCACGCCGCGGCCCTTCATCTGCTCGAAGAAGCTGCGGCTCTTCACGCTGCGCATGAAGACGACGATCTCCACCGGCTTGATGTCGGTGCCGGTGGCGATCATGTCCACCGTCACCGCCACACGCGGCCAGTAGCTGGTGCGGAAGGCCTTGATCAGGTCTTCGGGCTTGGCGCCTGTCGTGCGGTAGGTGATCTTCTGGGCGAAGTCATTGCCCTTGCCGAATTCCTCGCGCAGGATCTCGACGATCTTCTCGGCGTGGTTGTCGTCCTTGGCGAAGACCAGGGTCTTGGGTAGCTGTTCGCGCTGGGGGAAGAGGTCGCTCTGCCAACGCTCGCGGATCGTCCGCACGATGGTGCGTATCTGGTCGGGCGTCTGCACCTTGCGGTCGAGCTCTTCGGCGGCGTAGTCGAAGTCGTCGTCCAGCTGCCAGGCGTTTTTGCGTCGCGTGGCGCGGTCCATGGTTTCCAGCCAGTAGCCGGCCTGCACCTGGCTGCCCTGTTCACTCACTTCGGTGCGGATGCGGTAGACGTCGTAGTTGACGTTCACGCCGTCGGCCACGGCCTGCGCGTGGCCGTATTCCATCACCAGGTTCTGGTTGAAGAAGCCGAAGGTCTGTTTGTTGGGCGTGGCGGTCAGGCCCACGAGGTGGGCGTCGAAGTACTCCAGCACCTGCCGCCACAGGTTGTAGATGCTGCGGTGCGCCTCGTCGGTGACGATGAGGTCGAAGGTCTCGATGGGGAAGGCGGGGTTGTATGCGATGGGTTCGGGGTCCTTGAACAGGCTCTCGGCGGCGGCGGTGCTGCGTTCGTCGTCTTCTTCGGCCAGCTCGCGGCCCTTGAGCATGCTGAACAGGCGCTGGATGGTGCTGATGGTGACGCGCGCCGTGGTGTCCAGCGTGTTGCCCTGCAGGTGCTGGACGATGTATTCCTCGCCGAACTTGAAGTTGTTGTAGGGCGAGACATAGGCATCGAATTCCTTCTTCGTCTGGCGGCCCAGGTTGCCGCGGTCGACCAGGAAGAGCACACGCCGGAAGCCGGCGAACTTGATCAGCCGGTAGATGGCGCTGATGGCGGTGAAGGTCTTGCCCGAACCGGTGGCCATCTGGATCAGCGCACGCGGCTTGTTGGCGGCCAAGCTGGCTTCCAGGTTGCGCACGGCGGTGATCTGCGCCGGCCAGAGCTTGAAGTCGCCCCAGGCGGTGACCAGCTCGGGCATGTGCTGCAGGCGGGCCAGCACCGTGGCTGGCGCGGCCTGGGCTTCGGCCGGTGGCGGGCCACCGGTGCTTAGCACGGTGGGCGTGGGCAGCAGCTTCAGCCACTGCGCCAGCATCTCGGGGCGGTGGAAGGCGAAGACGCTGCGCGCGCGGGGCTGCGGGTCCAGGCCGTTGGTGAAGTGCGTTTCGACGCCGGTGGATTCATAGGCAAAGGGCAGCGGCCGGCGCCAGGCCGGCAGCGCGGCGGGCAGGCCTTGCGCGTAGCGGGTGCTCTGCACTTCAACACCGGTGAGCGTGGCACCCTGCTTCTTGGCCTCGATAACGCCGCAGGCCTTGCCATCGACATAGAGCAGGTAGTCGGCAAGGCCGTGGCCCGGGTTCAGCGGGAACTCGCGCAGCGCCACACCTTGGGCTGCGTGCAGGTTGGCCGCCAGCATGTCCTGCACGGCCCAGCCCGCCGCCTGCAGCAGGCGGTCAATTTCCTGTCGCGCCTGTTGCTCGGGTTGCGGCACGCTCGGGCCCTCCCCGGCCCCTGTGCAGCAAGCTTGGCGCACGGGTGCGGGGGGCTTCAGGCCGCCGTGAGGGGGCCCTTCACCGGCCGCGCAAGTTGTAGCGGGGACAATGCACCCTCATCCCGTTCCTTCGAGCCGACCACATGACCGAAGCCCAGCCCGCGCCCCCGGTACCCGACCACCTCAGCACCGACCCCAAGAGCCCGCACCATGACGCGGCGGCGTTCGAGCGCGACGTCGGCATCCGCTTCAACGGCAAGGAGCGCTTCGACGTGGCCGAGTACTGCATCAGCGAGGGCTGGATCAAGGTGCCCGCGGGCAAGTCGGTGGACCGCCGCGGCCAGCCGCTGCTGATCAAGCTGAAGGGCACGGTCGAGGCCTTCTACCGCTGAGGGCCTGCACGGCGAGCGCCGGCGACAATGGCCCATGCCCGCCATCGCCGTCATCGACTTCGAAACCACCGGCATGTCGCCCGCCCAGGGCGCCCGCGCCACCGAGATTGCCGCGGTGCTGGTGGAACACGGGCAGGTCGTCGGCCGCTTCCAGAGCCTGATGAACAGCGGCGCCTGGGTGCCGCCTTTCATCGAGCAGCTCACCGGCATCAGCAACGCCATGCTGCGGGGCGCGCCGCCGACACGCGCCGTGATGCACGAGCTGATGCAGTTCACGCGCGGCTGCCCGCTGGTGGCGCACAACGCGGCCTTCGACCGTGGCTTCTGGGCCGCAGAGGCCGCGCTGGCCGGCTGCGAGCCCGACCCCGCGCACCAGTTCGCCTGCACGCTGCTGCTGAGCCGGCGCCTCTACCCGCAGGCGCCCAACCACCGCCTGGGCACGCTGGCGGTGCTGCACCAGTTGCCGCACAACGGGCGTGCGCACCGTGCGCTGGCCGATGCACTGACCACCGCGCAGCTGCTGCTGCGTATGCAGCAGGACGTGCGTGAACGTTATGCCGCGCTGCTGGCGGGGCAGGACGTCGACCACGGCTTGCTGTGCACGCTGCAGCGTGCCCCGCGCGGCCAGATCGACCGCTGCATGCAGCAGGCCTGCAGCGGTGCTGCGGCGCCGCGCCGGCGCGAGGCCGTGCCGACGGCCTGAACGGCTGCGTCGGCGGCCCGCAGCCCCCCGCAGCGGCACGCGCTGCGAGACAATCGCGGCACGCCACCGGAGGCCCCGCCATGCCCATCTTCGAATACGCCTGCCAGGACTGCGGCCGCGAGTTCGAGACGCTCGTGCGTCCGCACACCGTGCCCACCTGCCCGCAATGCCACTCCACACAACTGGCCAAGAAGCTCTCGGTCTTCGCCACCGGCACTTCGGCAGTCGAGGCCGCCCCGGCGATGGCCGGCCCCTGCGGCCGCTGCGGCCACCCCGACGGGCCGGGCAGCTGCGGCATCGACTGAGCCAACCTTGAACGCCGACGACGCACGCACGCTGCGCGCCCTGCTGCACCAGCGCGCCGTCGGCGCCTTGGGCACGCTGCACCAGGGCGACCCGGCGGTGTCGATGGTGCCCTTCGTGCTGCCGGCTGGCGGGACGCAACTCTTCATCCACGTCAGCGCACTGGCCCCGCACACACGCGACATGCAGGCCCACCCGCGCGTGAGCCTGCTCGTGATGGCCGAGCCGGGCCCCGGCGTCTCGCCGCAGGCGCTGCCGCGCGTGGCACTGGCGTGCAATGCGTCCTTCCTGGCCCGCGGCGGCGCCGAACATGCCGCCGAACACGCCACCGCATATGCCACCGCACAGGCCGCCTACCTGGCTCGTTTTCCCGACGCCGCCACGACCTTCGAGCTGGGCGACTTCGCGCTCGTCGCGCTGCAGCCCGTGGCGGCTCGTCTGGTGGCGGGTTTCGGCCGCGCGCAGGCGCTGGCTGGCGACGCCCTGACGGCCTGGCTGTGCGGCTGAAAGCCGTTCAGCGCCTGACGAGACCCAACGCGAGCAGGCTGCGCGCCGCGTCGACGATGCTGTCCTCCACCGGCCGTGGCACCCAGCCCAGCACGGCCTTGGCATGCGCCGCGTTCTGGTGGCGCACCGCACCCAGCTCGCTGACCACGGCGCGCGCCAGCGGGTTGAACAGCGCCGCCAGCCGCACCACCACATCGGGCACGCCGCGCGTGGGCACACGGCGTGCGTCGTCGCCGAGGCGGCGGCGCAGTACGTCGGCGATGTCGCGCAGCTTCATGAAGGGGCCCGAGGCGATGAAACGTTCACCGGCCATGCCGGGCGCGTTCAGCGCACGCAGGTGCAGGTCGGCGACGTCGCGCACGTCGACGACGCCGAAGCCGATGTCGGGCAGCGCCGGCAGCGCGCCCTGCAGCAGCTTCTTCACGATCACCACCGAGGCCGAGTAGTCGCGGCTCCACACCGGGCCCAGCACCACCGAGGGGTTGATGCTGCAGTACTCCAGGCCGCCGCCTTCACGCGCCACCCAGTCGCGCGCGGCGCGTTCGGCGATGGCCTTCGAGCGGATGTAGGGCGTGGCGCCGGGGCAGTCGTCGGGGGTCCAGTCGGCTTCGGTGAAGTGGTGCTCGCCGCGGCCGCGGCCGTAGGCGACGGCAGCCACCGAAGACGTCATCACGAAGCGCCGCACGCCGGCCTCGCGCGCGGCGCGCAGCGCACGCAGGGCGCCGTCGCGGGCCGGCACGATCAGTTCGTCGGCATCTTTCGGCACCGCCATCGGCAGCGGTGAAGCCAGGTGCGCAACATGGCTGCAGCCGGCCGCGGCTTCGGCCCAGCCGGTGTCGTGCATCAGGTCGGCGGCGAAAAATTTCAGCCGCGTGTTGTCGATGGCCAGCAGCCGCCTGAGCTCGGCTTCACGCGCCAGGCTGCGCACGGTGGTGTGCACCGTCCAGCCCGCGGCAACCAGTTGGCGGATCAGGAAACCGGCGATATAGCCGCTGCCGCCGGTGACGAGCACGGTGGACGGGGCGGGAGGCTGGGGCATGGGCAAGCTCGGGTTGCGGCGGGGGCGGGCCCGTCCAGCATAGCGGGGGCGCCGGCCAGTGGCGCTGCGGCGCCTAAACTGGGCAGGCTGCCGGCGCTGCCGCGCTCCGCACCCCTCCCGACACCCTGCTCCACCCACGGCGATACCCATGCTCAGCTGGCTCTTCAAGAAACGTGGCCCAGCCGCTGCGCCCACCCCGCCATCGACCCCGGCGCGCACGGCGCCGCCTGGGCGGCGCGCTGCCGCCCAGGCGGCGCCCGCAGCGGCACCCGCAGCGGCGCCCCCCGCCGTCGACGAACGACCGCTGCTGCTGGCGGCGCAGGGCGACGATGCGGCGCTGCTGAAGCTGGCCGCGTCGGCCACGCAACTGGCCACCAGGCTGGCGGCCGTCGAAGGCCTGGGCAGTGAGGACGCCCTGCGCCAGGCCGAGCGCAACTTCCGCAGCCACGACCGCAAGGTGCACCGCGTGGCCAAGCAGCGGCTGGAAGCCGCCGTCACCCAGCGCGAGGCCCGCGCCAGCGCGCAGGCGCTGCTCGAACGCACGCAGGCCCTGCTCGGCGAGGCCCTGGTGCCGGTGAACCACCTCGTCGCCATCGACCGCGAATGGGCCGCACTGCCGGCGCCCGTGCTGCTGGCCGAACAGCAGCAGGCCTTCGGCACGCTGCGCGCCCGGCTCGACAGCCAGATGCGCGCGCAGGCCGAGGCGCAGCAGCACCTGCAGCGCTGGACGGCCGAGGCCCGGCGCCTGCTGGCGACCGGGCCGGCGCAGCTGGCCGCCGCCGCCGAACACGGCAGCGCGCACGAAGCCGCGGGGCTGGCCGATGCCGTGCGCACGCTGCGTGGCACGCGCCCCGACGTGGCGGCCACCGCCGCGCCCGACGCCGCGCTGGCGCGTGTGCTGCAGAGCGTGCTGCAGGTGCAGGCGCGGCTGGCGCGGCTGGAGGCCGCGGCGGCGCCGCAGGACACCGCGCAGGACACCGCGCAAGACACCGCGCAAGACACTGCGCAGGCAGCGCCCGATGCGGAGCCGGCGCCGCTGCCCGCAGGCGCCACCGAGACGGCCCCGCCCGACAGCGTGGCCGATGCGCCGCCCCTGGAAGCCGCGCTGGCGCGCCTGCTCGACAGCCGCGAAACCGCACAGCAACGCGCCCGGCAGCCGCCGCCGCCCGCGCAGCCCACGGTGCAAGACAGTCCACCGGTCGCCGACACGGCGGCGCGCCAGGCGCAGGAAGCTGCGCGGCGCGCAGCGCAGCGGCAGCGCCTCGAAGGCCTGGTGCAGCAGGCCGAAACTGCGCTGGCCGATGGTCAGCTGGGCACGCTGCAGCCGCTGCTGCAGGCCATCGAAGGCGGCCTGGCCAAGGGCCACGCCACGCTGCCCGAGACGCTGCGCGAGCGCGTGCAGGCGCTGCAGGCCGAGCGCGGCCGGCTGCAGGCCTGGCAGCAATGGGGTGGTGCGCGGGCACGCGACGACCTCGTCACCCAGGCCGAGACGCTGGCGCGGCTGACGCTGGTGGCGTACCCGCAGCCGGTGGCAGTGCCCGTGCCTTTGCCAGCGCCAGCGCCAGTGCCAGCGCCAGCGCCAGTGCCAGCGCCAGCGCCAGCGCCAGTGCCAGCGCCAGTGCCAGTGCCAGTGCCAGTGCCAGCGCCAGTGCCAGTGCCAGTGCCAGTGCCAGCGCCAGCGCCAGCGCCAGTGCCGGTGCCGGTGCCGGTGCCAGTGCCGGTGCCAGTGCCAGTGCCAGTGCCAGTGCCAGTGCCAGTGCCAGTGCCAGTGCCAGTGCCAGTGCCAGT
>Ga0105047_10005822_pt1 | contig 21031 bp, 14 predicted proteins | sample MAT04_FD_78384 | JGI IMG/M metagenome (GOLD analysis project Ga0105047, IMG submission 78384) | Freshwater microbial communities from Lake Fryxell liftoff mats and glacier meltwater in Antarctica - MAT-04 (megahit assembly) | ecosystem: Environmental > Aquatic > Freshwater > Ice > Liftoff... | reverse complement strand
TGGGTCTGGTGAAAGTGTCTGGTCGCTCCGATCCGTCCCGAGTGGGGCGAACACCCGGAACAGAAAGGTTCGCTGGATATGAGCAAGAAGGTCAAGAAGGTCCGCAAGAACGTCGGTCGTGGGATCGCCCACATCCGTGCGAGCCAGAACAACACGATGGTGACGATCACCGACACCAATGGCGAGACCCTTTGCTGGGCCTCGGCCGGCACGATGGGCTTCAAGGGCACACGCAAGAGCACGCCGTTCGCCGCGACGCGTTCGGGTGAGGAATCTGGTCAGCGGGCCCGGAAGGTCGGCGTGACCGAGCTCGAAGTTCGCATCAAGGGTGCGGGCGCGGGCCGCGAGTCGGCCGTCAACGGCCTGGTGGCGTCGGGCATGCGGATCACGGCGATCGAAGACCATACCCCGGTGCCGCACAACGGCTGCCGGCCCACCAAGCGTCGCCGCGTCTAATCGAATACACCCGGTCGCGTGGGCGGCCGGTCACGAACGGTGCCCGGGCGCGTGAGCGCGCGGGCAGCCATTTTTCGGCCCCCGGACAGATGGGACGCCGCCCCCCGCAGCGGGCGAGCTTCCCGATACCCGGTGCAGGCCCGAACCCTGTGGGTGCTGCGGAATAGTGAGGATTTCCTATGCGCATCAAGTGGCGCGGGCTCGAGTTGCCCAGCAAGATCTACGCCGATCCCCGGATGAAGTCCAAGACCTACGGCCGGTTCGCCGTCGAGCCGTTCGAGCGTGGCTTCGGCACGACCGTCGGCAACTCCCTCCGCCGCACGCTCCTCTCGGCCCTCGAAGGCGCGGCCCTGACGAGCATCAAGATCAAGGGCGCCGCGCACGAGTTCACCTCGCTGCCGGGCGTCATGGAAGATGTAACCGACATCATCCTCAACCTCAAGTCGCTGATCGTCAAGCTCGACGGCGACGAGCCCAAGACCATGATTCTGAGGGCGCGCGGCCCCGGCGAGGTGACGGCGGAGCTGATCGAGGCCGACCCGGCCGTGACGATCATCAACAAGGAACTCCTGATCGCGACGCTGACCGACAAGGTCGACTTCGAGATCGAGCTGCGCGTCGGCAAGGGCCGCGGCTACGTCCCGGCGGCGGAGCTCATCGCCCAGCAGCTCGAGGAAGAGGTCGGCGTCATCCACATGGACGCGATCTACTCCCCCGTGCAACGCGTGCGTTACAACATCGAAGAGACGCGCGTGGGTCAGAAGACCAACTACGACAAGCTGATCCTGGATCTGTGGACCAACGGCACGATCACGCCCGAGATGGCGCTGGTCGAGGCCGCCAAGATCATGCGCAAGCACCTCAACGCGTTCCTGCAGTACTTTGACCTCGGCGAGAACCGGGTGTCGCAGGAGGCGGCCGCCGCGGCATCGGTGGACGAGGAACTCATCCGCAAGCTCAACATGCCCATCACCGACCTCGACTTGTCGGTGCGGGCCTCCAACTGCCTCGAATCGGCCCGGATCATCAACGTCGCCGACCTGGTTACCAAGTCCGAGTCCGACCTGCTCAAGGTCCGCTCGTTCGGCCGGACGTCGCTCCGCGAGGTCAAGCGCAAGCTCCTCGACATCGGCCTTGACCTGGGCGTCACCCTGCCCGAGGGCGTGCAGACGACGGCCAGCAAGCAGCCCGTGTAAGGCCAAGCCCGACCGGGCCAGAACCAGCCTGACTCCAGCCAAAGCCCGGGCGCAAGCCCGGGTTTTTTCATTTTGGTTGCCAAAGTGCGGTCGCCGACGCGTTCGCCATGATCTGGTTGGACTTGCCCATCTTAACATAAATATGCGTTATTTTGTGCGGTTAGCCTGGATTATGCAGACCGCGCGATTATGTTGACAGGGCTCGGTACGGGTTGTCCGTACCGGCTTCTGAAGACTGACGATGAGAAGTCGAATGCTCGCGTGTTGGTCAATGGTCATTGGAATCGGAGGTCTGGCGGGGCTGGCGGCTGGGCAGAATGCTCTGTACGAACCGGCGAGTTCGGAATCGCAGCAAGAGCTGTTGCAGTGGGGCAAGCTGTATCTGCAAGCCCGGAGTGGATCGGTTCAACTGGAGGCGAAGGTGTTCGCGTTCAAGGACCCTGCGATGAACTCGCCGCTGTTCTCTCCGGTGTTCGCGGCGGCAAGGACCGCCTCGGCGAACGTGACGCTGCCGCAGAAGTGCCAGACCGCGTCGGAGGCGGCGGTGGCGACGTATTTGTCGGCATCAGAACTGACGACGTCGCTGGATGACGCCAAGTTCCAGCAGCACTTGGCGGCATACGTCGAAGCGCTGAACACGACGGACGTCAGGGGCTGGATCACGGACGGCCGCTTCACCACGGTGGGGCTGCCTTCGGAGGTCGCGGGCGATTTGAAGGTCACGACGGGCGTGGTCGCGGTCAACCCGACACGCGTGGGAGAGTTGGAGTCGCTCGCGGCGTATGCGCGGCATGCGGCCGGGGCGATCGACCAATCGACGGCGGTCCGCGATGAGCTGCTCGGTGCGCCGACCATCGGGCAACGATTCACAGACAGCATGAGGGGATACCTCTTGGCCAAGCACGGCGGAGAGTCCGTGCGGGCTCGGGAGTTGGCGCTGGTCTTCGGGCGGTACGGGCGATTGCCGGTGGTGCAAGTGGCCTTCGATCTTGAGGGTCAGTATGTGTTGGTTGATGCCCTAAACGGCTCGGTCTTCGGGCCGTTCAAGACGGGCGAGGCGTTCAATGGCTCCGGGCTTCTAGCGAGCCGTGCCGAATCGGCTTCGACCTCGTTCGGATCATTTGTGGATCCGGTAACGGGGTGCCCGATCGTGGCGGACACGCGGACGCCGTGGATTCCTGCGGGCCCAGGGGGGCCAGCGTTGCCGTTGCCGCCGGGTTTGACGCCGGTGGCCCCAGCACCTGGTTCGCCGCTGCTCCCGGGCAAGCCGAGCCCTTGGAAGTGCACCACATCGCCAGTTGGGATCTGCCGTTGTGAGACGACGTACAACTATTGGGGGCCGTGCGCCCCAGGGCCTACTTATCCGCCGAATGTCGTACCAGTCCCTGGAACCACGGGCTGCTTGTACAAACTGGACATCGTGTGCACCGGTGCTGGTCTGGGTCCTTGCACTAACTCACCCAACACCACGCCCGCTCCGGGTGGGGTTTATCCTGCACCGACGGCACCCGGTGGTGCGACCGCTCCGCCAGCGGTCTGCACCTACGACTGGTGGTATTGGTCATAACAATCGTTTAAACGCGTCCGTGGTTGGCCGACGCCGACCGCGGGCCTTGATGGCGGACCGTTGGCTTGGAGCATGGCGATGGCGCAGGGTCGAGAAGCGGCCGTGGCTATGGGCGGCGAGCGGGGCGCTGGGTTGGTTGGCCGTGGTGGTGGCGGTGTGGTGGGGGCCGTCACGGGTGTTTGAGGCATGCGAGCGGGGATGGTGGGCGATCAACGGTTACAAAGCAACGGCGTTGCGCACGGTGTTGCTGAGCTCGTCGAGGATGAGTGAGGATCCACGGGTGTTTCGGATGTACGTGGCGTCGGCGCGGGTGGCCTGGTCGGTGCCGGGAGATGCACGCAACGATCCGGTGTTTCGCATCGCGCAAGCGAGCAGCGGGACGGCGGTGAGCCCGATGCAGGCCGCGGGGTTCGCAGGTCTGGCAGGGGTGCTGCTGGCGTGCGGTTGGCAAGGCCGCGACCGCAAGAGCATCGGAACGACGGCGCACGTCGGGGGCATCGACCGGGCGTTGTGGTGGTTGCCGCTGGCGCTGGTGGGGCGTGCGGGCTGGCGCGGGGCGTGGGTGAGCTTGGCGCTGGCCGTCGGGCTGTATGCGTTCTCGCGCGTGGTTTGGATTGTCTCAGGGTGGATGGTGCCGGTCAAAGCGTTGATGTCGATCTGGGCGTGGGACGAGCGTTGGACGCCCGCGCTGATGGTGTGGTGCGTGCCGGCGGCATTGGGGGCGTTGCACGCGGCGCGGATGTGGGCGACGCATCGGCTTTCGATGCGTTGGGAGCGGCGGAGGCTGCCGCAGGTCTGCCCGTGCGGTTACCCGCGGCCAAGGGGGGTGGGGGAGGCGGGATCGGCGGGATGCCCCGAGTGCGGCTTGGTGTTGGAAGGGCCAGCGCTGCGGCGTCCGAAGCTGAGCCGGTGGGTGCGCGGGGTCGATGACTGGGCCATCCGATGGGCGGTGGGGGCGTTGGCGCTGTGGCTTTCGCTTGATCTGGTCGGCGCAACATCGGCGCAGTTTGGGCGTAGCTGGGAGAACTTTCGGTGGGAGCCGTCAGCGGTGCGGCTGGTGGGCTCGGGCGACGCCGTCGGTGTGATTGGTGCCGACGGTGGGCAGCGGGGTGCAGTGCGGATATTCCGCACGGCTGCCGGTGGGATGTTGGTGTTGATCGCCGAGGCGCGGGGCGCGACGCGCGCGCGGATCACGGTGCGGGCGATTGAGCATCCGGCGCCCCTGAACGCCTTGCGGCCAGCGTTTTCGGTGGGGGAAGTGTGTCTGGCTGCGTGGGGGCTCGATGGGCTGGACGCGGAGCTATCGGCGTACACGGTCACGATCATCGCCGAGGCGGGCGAGGCAGCGGTGCGGCTTCCTCGTTTGAACGGTGCTCGAACCGGCGAGTGGAGCGGTCTGGTCCATGCGCTGGACGCATGGCAAGCGGCGCACACGCGGCGCGACCTGATTGTGCGTGGCTTGGCCACCGAGTGATGAGCGATGGGTCAGGCTACTTCACCGCGCGGATGGCCACGAAGAGCGGGATCTCGCGGCGGGCGCGGTTTTCTTCGTCGGCGCGCGGGCCCGGCTGGCTGACGCGCTGGCCCGACCATTCTTCCAGCCGATCGACGCGCAGGCCGGCGGCGGCGAGGGCGTTGATGTACGCCGAGAGCGGGCGGTGGAAGGTCCAGGTCTTGACGCTCGGGGCCCCGCTGGCGGCCTGGCCGGGGTTCATCTCGATGGCGTGCTTGGTGGGCGAGAGGTAGGAATCGATCCTTCGGTACTGGCGGCGGGCCTGGGCGTCCCAGCCCCAGGCCGTTTGGCCCGGGATGCGGAAGCCGGGGTGCGAGATGACGGCGACGAACCGGCCGCCGGGCTTGAGCAGGTGGGCGACGTCGGCGAGCACGGGTTCGAGCGGGTCGAAGTTGGACAGGGACATGACGCAGGAGACGCCATCGAAGCTGGCGGGTTGGAGCGGGTAGGTGCGGAGGGCGCGGACGTCGGCGACGCGGAAGTCGGCGCCGGCGGAGTTGGGATCCGCGGCGGCGTGGGCGCGGGCCGCATCGATGAGGGCCTCGGCAGAGTCGAGGCCGAGGAGCTCGGCACCCTTGGCGGCGGCCGCGAGGGCGCGCGTGACGACGCCCTGGCCGCAGGCTAGATCGAGAATCCGATCGTGGGGCGTGGGGGCGATGAGGCGGACGGTGCCGGGGATGATGACCTGGTCGTAGTGATCGGAGCGGCGTTCGGTGAGGAGCTGGTCGTACCAGCCGGCGACGTGGTCCCAGGACGTGTCGTCGGGCGGGATTTCGCCGGGCTGGGTGCTGCCGGGCGGGGTGCTGTCGGGCGGGCGAGGCGCGCGGGGCGCGTTGGCGGCGGCCAATGGAGCCGCGGCTGAGTGGGGTGTGTGGGTCGAGTGTGCGGAGGGAGAAGCCGGCGGCTGGGTGTCTGACTCGGGCTCTTCGGAGAGCGGCGGGGGCGTGGCGCCGACGGCGCGATAGAAGGGCGCGGGTGCCTGCGTGCGATAGCGGACGGTTTGGTTGGTGGTGGGATGGACGAAGCCGAGTTCGAGCGCGTGGAGGCCGAGCCGACTGAGTGGGTTGACGGTGGCGCGATAGCGGCGGTCGCCGACGATGGGGTGGCCGCGCTCCGAGAGGTGGACGCGGATCTGGTGCTTTCGGCCGGTTTCGAGTCGCACTTGCAGCAGCGAAAGCCCGTTGCCCACGGCGACCACGCGCACATGGGTGACGGCGAGCTTGGCCGGTTGCTCATCGACGTTGTCGGGCCCGGGCCGCTGGCGCGGCTTGGCCCCGTGGGCGCCGCGGAAGGCTTCGGGAGGAAGCGACTCGACGGTGCCGTCGTGGCGTTCGATGAGGTTGGACTGGATGGTGGTCTGCGAGCCGACCTGGCCGAAGTTGCCTTCGACGACGGCGAGGTAGAGGCGGTGCGGCTTGCGTTCTTTGAAGGCGTCTTTCAGGGCGACGAAGGCGTGCTCGTTTTTGGCGAAGACGAGGATGCCGGAGGCTTCGCGGTCGAGTCGGTGGATGATGTAGACGCCTTGACCGGCGCGGCGGGACTCGCCGGGAGTTGGTCGGCGGCGCGGCCCGCGTGAGCGGATCTGGCGTTTGAGCATCTCGAAGAGCGAGGGGAGGTCTTCGCCGGGCATACCGGCCGTGAGCAGGTCGGCCGGCTTGTCGACCAGGATGAGGTCGTCGTCTTCGTGGATGGTGCGGACTGAAGGTGGCAGGCGGGTGTCGCCACGGGCCGCGGCGCGGGAGGGGCGGACGAAGGGCTTGCTGTTGGACGTGAACCTGGGGGCTTCGGAGGAGCGCGGGCCTTTGGGGGCGTAGCGCGGACCGGTTGGCGGCGGGCCCGAGGGGTTGAACTTCACCTGCGTCGGCTTAAGTTTCGGGCGTTCACGGCTGGGCATGGAGGAGCGTAGCGAGGGCGGGGCGAGGGCGGGACGGGGCCATGAAAGCGCGGCCCTTAGCGGCTGGTGTCGAGCAGGCCGATCAGCCAGCGGGCGAAGACCTCTTTGGGGATCGCGCCGGGTGTGGTGTGGACTTGTTGGGCGGCGCCGACGACGCTGGCCTCGATGTGCTCGGCGTCCATGGTTTCGAGGGGATTGGCGACGATGAGGTCGAGGCCCTTCCGCGCCAGTTTTTCGCGGGCCGAGGTGAGCAAGCGTTCGCGGGGTTCGAGGGCGAAGCCGACGAGGCGCTGGCCGGGGGTGCGGCGGGCGCTGCAGGCGGCGAGGAGGTCGGGGGTCGGTTCGAGTTGGAGGGTGAGCCCATCGGCGAGCCGGCGGAGCTTGCCGTGGGCGGCTTCCACGTCGGGGTTAGGCTTGGGGCGATAATCCGCGACGGCGGCGGCCATGACCAGTACGTCTGATTCAGGGAAGTTTGCGGCTAGAAGTAACTGGAGATCCGCCGTAGTTCGGAACCGATGCACGGAAACTCTCGAATCGGAACATGTTCGGGGCGTCGGGCCCAGAAGCAGGGTGACGGTCCAGCCGGCTTCGGCGGCGGCCTCTGCGAGGGCAATGCCCACGCGGCCTGAGGAGCGGTTCCCAAGGTAGCGTACTTGGTCGATCGGCTCCTGGGTAGGGCCGGCGGTGATCAAGATTCGGCGTCCGCTGCGTTGAGCGGGCGAGGGATTGGACGAAATCGTGGTCGAGTTCGGGGGGTTCGAAGATGGAAGTGAATCAGTCAACCGGTGTCCTTGTCACGCAGGCTCGCGTCGGCGAAGGGGAGAGTTTATCGCCCCGGGAGCGTGGCGGCTGGTGTTGGCAGGCGTTGAGTTGCCGGATGTTGCCGCGGGTGTCGGCTCAGGAGGGCCGGCTGCGCAAGATCGTGAAAGAGTGTTGCACGCCGGTGGAAAGCCTGACTGAGCCCGTTTAGGCTAACGGTGTCTCGAAGAGTCGCGGACGGACCACGCGCGGCCACGACGCCGCCTGAGCTTTCTCCACCGGCAACAACCATGGCACGATCGCGGAAAAAAATTGGGGAGATTCTGGTCGGTTGGGGTGTTTTAACTGTTGAACAGGCCGACACCGCCGCCAAGACAGCCAAGGCGACGGGCAAGAAGATGGGGGACGCGATCATCGAGGGCGGGTTCGCTTCCGAAGAGCAGGTCACCAAGGCGCTCGCGAATCAGTTTGGGATGGAGTACGTCGATCTCGCCTCCAACGGCGTGGCGGCGCAGATCAACGCCAAGCTCATCCCCGAAGATCTCATCAAGAAGCACGTCGTGCTGCCCTTGGCCAAGGCCAACGGGCGGCTGCAGCTGATCATCCACGACCCGATGGACCTGGAGCTGCTGGACATGCTCCGGTTCCGGTTGAACACGGAGGTCGACCCGCGGCTGGCGCCGCGCTCGCAGATCAAGGCGTATATCGACGGCAAGCTGAAGGCCGTGAAGGAAGTGGCGGCGGGCACTTCGCTCATCACCGACTCGATCGACAAGACGATCGATAAGTCGGTCGACAAGTCGATGGACAAGTCCATCGATATCAGCGGCGAAGAGGCGCCGATCGTGCGGCTGTGCACGCGGATTCTGACCGAAGCGGTGAAGATGCGGGCCAGCGACATCCACGTCGAGCCGTTCGCCGATCGCGTGCGGCTGCGGTATCGGATCGACGGCGTGTGCATCGAGCGCGACAACCTGCCCAAGCGGATGCAGAACGCGGTGCTGAGCCGCTTGAAGCTGACGGCGGGCATGAACATTGCCGAGAAGAAGGTGCCGCAGGACGGGCGGATCAAGCTGATGATGGAGCCCGAGGCGGTCGACTTCCGCGTCTCGGCGTGCCCCACGTATCACGGTGAATCGGTCGTGCTGCGTATTCTGCGGCCCGATTCGGTGAAGATCGGTTTGATCAACTTGGGCTTCGAGCAGGACACGCTCGACGTGTTCAACAAGATCATCCGTCGGCCCAACGGCATCTTTCTGGTGACCGGGCCCACCGGCTCGGGCAAGACGACGACGCTGTATTCGGCGCTCGACGTGCTCAACCGGCCTGACAAGAAGATCATCACGGCCGAGGATCCGATCGAATACAACTTCAGAGGGATCAATCAGTGCCAGATCCGCGAGAAGATCGGCTTCACGTTCTCGGTGGTGCTCAAGACGATGCTGCGTCAGGCGCCAAACATCATCCTGGTGGGTGAGATCCGCGACCGTGAGGTGGCCGAGATTGCGATCCAGGCCGCGCTGACGGGCCACCTGGTCTTCAGCACGCTGCACACCAACGACGCGCCGTCGGCCATTACGCGTCTGATCGACATGGGCGTCAAGCCGTTCCTGGTGGCGTCGGCGATTCAGGCCATCCTGGCGCAGCGGCTCATCCGCGTGTTGTGCAAGGAGTGCAAGGCGCTCGACCCATCCCCGGATCCGAAGTACCTCAACCTGGTCAACATCACCGAGGAAGAGGCCCGCGGCAAGGTTCTGAGGCCGGTTGGGTGTGCCGTTTGCAACAAGTCGGGTTATAGGGGCCGCAAGGGCATCTATGAGATGATGATCATGAACAGCGAAATCCGCGAGCTGGCGTTCAAGCAGGAGGCGATCGGCAAGATCCGCCACGCCGCCATCGCCAACGGGATGCGGAACCTGACCGAGGACGGCAAGATCAAGATCCTCACCGGTGTGACGTCGGCCGACGAGATCGCCCGCGTGACGCAGGTGGAGGGCATCGGCTGAGCAAGGCATCACGCGGCACCCCGAGCGCGCCCGGGGCATCGCGGTCATCGTGTGAGCGTGCGTGTCGGCGACGATTCTCCCTGGTCTGAGAGGCCTCCCCATGTCCACGATGCAAATGGACCGTCTGCTGGACACCGTCGTCCAGAACAATGCCAGCGACTTGCACCTGACCGTTGGCCGGCAGCCGACGCTCCGCATGCACGGCGGGCTCAAGAATCTGGCCACCAAAGTGCTCGAGTCCGACGACATGGTGACGCTGATGAAAGCCATCACGCCCGAGGCCAAGCAGCAAGAGTTGCAGGAGCAGGGCGGGTGCGACTTCGGCTTCTCGTATGGCGACGCCGCCCGCTTCCGCGTGTCGATTTTTCGGCAGCGCGGGGACATCGCGATCGTCCTCCGCCGCATCCCGAGCAAACTCCTGACGTTCGAGCAGATCGGGATCCCTGAGATTTGCCGGGAGCTGATCCGCCGGCCCCGGGGCATGTTCCTGGTGACCGGGCCCACAGGCTCGGGCAAGACGACCACACTGGCGACGATGATCGACTACATCAACGCGAACTACGACCGGCACATCGTGACGATGGAAGACCCGATCGAGTACTACCACCGCCACAAGAAGTCGATCGTGAACCAGCGCGAAGTGGGGACCGACGTGAAGTCGTTCTCCGAAGCCCTTCGCCGCGTGCTGCGGTCGGACCCGGACGTGATTCTGGTGGGCGAAATGCGCGATCTGGAAACGATTGAATCGGCCATTCGCGCGGCCGAGACGGGGCACTTGGTTTTCGGCACCCTCCATACGACGGGCGCGGCCAAGACCATCGACCGTATCGTCGATGCCTTCCCAGTCACGCAGCAGAATCAGATCCGGGTCCAGCTTTCCACCTCCCTCATTTGCGTGCTCAGCCAGCAACTGCTGAGCCGATCGGACGTACCGGGCATGGTCGCGGCGTACGAGTTCCTAGTTGTGACGCCCGCGATTGCCAACCTGATCCGGGAGGGTAAGACCTTCCGAATTGACTCGTCGATCCAGACGGGCAAGAAATTCGGCATGCAGTTGCTCGACGACCACCTGTGGACGCTGTACATGTCCGGGAAGATCTCCGCGGAGGAGATGATCGACAAGTCGAAGAACCCCGGGGATCTACGGGACAAGGTGCACAAGCTGGGCCGGACGATTGGACGGGCGGACCTGGATACCGAGGACGTAGACACCCGTTAATCGCGCCTTAAATGGATCGTAAAACTGGTGTCGCATCAATATTTTGAGATGAAGCGCGGGTCTTTCTGGAACCGCGCGTGTAGTTTGAGCGATCAGACTGGTAGCTGAGCCGCGGGCGATCGTGTCGCCGCGGGCTTAGGTGTCATAGCTGATCGGGACGAGGCCACCGCATGTCTACCCAGACGATCTCAGCTGCCGAACTCGCGGACATGAAGGGGCGCAAGCTCGGACGGATCTTGACCAAGCTGGGCAAGACGACCCGGGAGCGGGTTCACGAGGCTTTGGCGATCCAGAAGACTCGGAAAGTGCCGATTGGGCAGTTGCTGGTGGAGCTGGGATATTGCCAGGCCAAGGACATCGACGAGGGGATGGCGGCCCAGGCGGGGCTTGGTTATCAGGACTTGACGGGGTTTGAGATTCCCCCCGAGGCGAGGGAGTCGATCCCGTCGGAGTCGATCCAGGCGTACCAGGTGGTGCCGATCGCGTACAACCCGGCGAGCAAGCGTCTGCGGATCGCGATGAAGAGCCCGGACAACTTCCGGGCGGTGGACGACCTTCGGCTGCTGATGGGGTTTAACGTGGAGGCGGTGGTGGCGGACGCGGCTTCGATCGACGCCCTGATCAAGAAGCACTTTTCGAAGGTGGAGTCGGTGACGGACGTGATCGGGGACATGGCCAAGGACGACAAGCTCAAGTCGCTGGCCAGGGGGGCGATGAAGGGCGGGGGCGGGGCGTCGGTGGATCTGGACGCGGTGATGGAGGCGGCGGAGGACAACAAGGTCATCAAGCTGCTCAACTTGGTGTTGTTGCAGGCGATCAAGGACCGGGCTTCGGACATCCACTTTGAGCCGTTCGAGGACGAGTTCAAGATGCGTTATCGCATCGACGGGGTGTTGTACGAGATGGCGCCGCCGCCCAAGGAGCTGGGGCCGGCGATTACATCGCGTGTGAAGGTCATGGCGAAGATGGACATCGCCGAGCGGCGGTTGCCGCAGGACGGGCGTATTGAGTTGACGGTGGGCGGGGCGCCTGTGGATCTGCGGATCTCGGTGTTGCCGACGATGCACGGCGAGAGCGTGGTGATGCGTGTTCTGGACCGGAGCAACGTGCAGCTGGCGATCGACCGGATCGGGATGCGCGAGGACGATCTGGAGACGTTCAAGCGTCTGATCAACAAGCCCAACGGGGTGGTGGTGGTGACGGGGCCGACGGGTTCGGGGAAGACGACGACGCTGTACGCGGCGCTGGCGTCGCTCAACGACATCGAGACGAAGATTCTCACGGCGGAGGACCCGGTCGAGTACGACATCGACGGGCTGTGCCAGGTGCAGGTGAATCGGGACGTGGACCTGACGTTCGCGCGGGCGTTGCGGAGCTTTTTGCGTCAGGACCCGGACGTGATCCTGGTGGGCGAGATCCGCGACCTCGAGACGGCGGAGATCGCGATCCAGGCGTCGTTGACGGGGCACCTGGTGTTGACGACGCTGCACACCAACGACGCGCCTTCGAGCGTGATCCGTCTGGTGGACCTTGGTGTGGAGCCGTTCTTGTTGACGGCGACGATGGAGGGCGTGGTGGCGCAGCGGCTGTGCCGGACGATCTGCGTCAAGTGCAAGGAGCAGTTCACGCCGACGGAGGAGCAGTTGATGGAGCTGCAGCTTCGGTCCGAGACGATGCCGCCGGGGTCTCGGTTCTTCCGGGGCAAGGGCTGCGACAACTGCTACAAGTCGGGCTATCGGGGGCGGATGGCGGTGTTCGAGATCATGGGGATGAACGACGAGATGCGCGACCTGGTGATGAAGAAGGCCAGCACGAACATTCTGCGGGCGGCGTCGCGGAAGTACGGGATGCGGACGCTGCGGGAGTGCGGGCTGTTGGCGATCAACGAGGCTCAGACGACGCTGGACGAGGTGGTGCGGGAGACGATCGCCGAGGAGGATTGATTGTGATGTGGGCGGGGGGCGTGGGGTTGGTGGACGGCGGGCGTGCGGCTCTCGGCAAAGGTGTGGATCGAGTGGACGTTGAACTGACTGGCTGATCCTGGACTGGAGTATTCACGATGGCGACTTTCACCTACGAAGCATTGAACGCGTCGGGCAAGGCTCAGAAGGGGACGGTCGACGCGTCGACGAACGAGGAAGCGATCCAGAAGATCAAGCAGCAGGGGTACTTCCCGACGTCTGTGCGCGAGGCCAAGGGCAAGAGCGGGAAGGCGGACGGCGCGCCGGCGAAGGTGGCCAAGAAGAAGAAGTCTGGGACGGGCTTTGGGCGTGTGAAGAACAAGTATTTGACGGCGTTCACGCGTCAGTTGTCGACGCTGCAGGACGCGGGGTTGCCGCTCTTGCGCTCGCTGCAGATCCTGGAGGAGCAGCAGAAGCCGGGCAAGCTCAAGAGCGTGCTGCAGGGCGTGTGCGAGGACGTGGAGGGCGGGTCGAGCTTGTCTGAGGCGATGTCGAAGCATCCTTCGGCGTTCAACCGTTTGTTTGTGAAGATGGTGAACGCGGGCGAGATCGGCGGCGTGCTGGACATCATTCTGCAGCGGCTGTCAGAGTTCCTGGAGAAGGCCGAGCGGCTCAAGCGGAAGGTGATCGGGGCGATGGCGTATCCGGTCGTCGTGATGTTTGTGGCGTTGTCGATCGTGCTGTTCATCATGGTGAAGATCGTGCCTCAGTTCGAGAAGATCTTCGCGGAGTTCGGCGTGACGATGCCGTGGATCACGCAGGCGCTGATCGATTCGAGCCGGTGGATCGCGGGCAACTCTCCCGGTCAGATGATCCCGGGTTGGCTAGGGATCATCGGGACGCCGATCCTGGTGTTCTTCGCTTTGAAGTTCGCGCGTAAGACGACGCCCGGGCGGGCGGCGTCGGACACCGCGATCCTGTGGATCCCGGTAATGGGGAGCATGTTGCGGAAGACGATCATCGCCAAGTTTACGCGGACGCTGGGGACGCTGATCAACGCGGGCGTGCCGATTCTGGAGGCGATCTCGATCACGCGGGATACGTCGGGCAACTATGTGTTCGAGAAGGCGCTCAACAAGGTCCACGACTCGATCCGCGAGGGCGAGACGTTCGCGCAGCCGCTGCGTGAGAGCAAGGTCTGCGACGCGATCGTGGTGAACATGATCGACGTGGGCGAGGAGACGGGCGACCTGGACGCGATGCTCTTGAAGGTGGCTGACAACTACGACGAAGAGGTGGATGTGGCGGTGCAGTCGATGGTGAAGCTGATCGAGCCGTTGCTGGTGGTGTTCCTGGGCTTGACGGTGGGCACGATCGTCGTGGCGATGTTCATGCCCCTGGTGGCGATCATCGAGAAGCTCCAGGGCGGCGGACTTTGAACGCGGGCAAGTCGAACACGGAAGACCTCATGAAGAGCGCGACACGATATTCTGAGCGGGGCTGGCCCGGGTCGGGGCCCGGGCGGGGCCGCCGGGGCTTCACGCTGGTCGAGGCGCTGGTGACGTTTGCCATCGTCATCATTCTGGCGGGGCTGATCTTCGTGGCCATCGGCCCGGCGATCCGGACGGCCCGCCAGAGCGCCCAGACGCAGGTGCTGCGTTCGCTCAAGTTGGGCGTCGACCAGTTCAAGCAGCAGTTTGGTTTCCTCCCGCCGTTGGTGAACGGCGAGGACCCGTTTGTAGTGTTGTCGGCCAACCAGCGGCGTTTGAGGCTTCTGGGGGAGAACCCGGCGGACCCGATCGGCGTGCTCAAGTTCTTGCGTTACGAGTCGAACCCGCAGGCGCAGCGGTATTCGGAGAGTTCGCTGCCGTTCTATCTGGTGGGGAACCTGGGCAAGGACGTGGGGGGCGTGGACGGGCCGGGGTACAACACGCCGGAGCAGGACGGGTCGTTTTCGTTGTTGGGCCCGCGGCACGAGCCGCTGTATGACACGCAGGAAACGGCGACTGATGGTCCGGGGGCGGCGCGGTCGATCCGTGACCGCTGGAACACGCCGATCCGGTTCTATCGCTGGCAGCCGGCGCGGTTTGCCAGGGGGACGGCGCAGGCTGGGCAGGTGGATCTGATGAACACGTATGTCCCGCGAGCGGTGGGGTATTGGCTGAGCAACCCGGCGGTGCGTTCTGCGGGTTACGCGATCGTTTCGCTGGGTGCGGACGGCCGCACGGACGATCGCCGGCCGGACGCGGCGGGGAACCCGGCGAACCTGGCGCCGGAGAAGCAAAAGGGCGACGCGACCATCGACGACATCGTGGAGACCGGCGAATGAGCACGAACACACGTCGGGGATCGAATCTGGGCGCGGGCGGCGGCACGGGCCGCGGCTTCACGCTGATCGAGATGCTCGTGGTGATCGCGATCATCGTGGTGCTGGTGATTATCGCGGTGCCGGCGTTCTCGGCGATGCTGCGGTCGAACGCGCGGGTGCAGGCGCTCGAGTCGCTCAAGGCGTCGATCGTGTTGGCGCGGGACATGGCGCTGCGCGGCGGGCCGGGTCAGGATGCGGCGGTGTTGTTTACGTTCGATCCCGGCGAGCCGATCAAGGCGGTGGCGTGCGTGCGAGTGGGGATCCTGGAGGACCGGCGCAAGCGGAACACGGGGAGCTCGACGACGATCACCCGGAGCGTGTTCGTGCCGCTGTCGGACGTGCCGGCGGTGGAGTTGCCGGCGGGTTACGCGGTGCGCGGGTGGATCGCGACGGGTGTGATCAACCGCAACGACGGGTTTTACTTCGACTTGCTCAATACTTTGCCTCGGTATCTGGAGAACGAAGCGGCGTGGGTGTTCCCTGAGACGGGCTTCTATAAGCGGTTGTACGAGGATACGGCGACTTCACTGGCCGGTGCAGACGACGGCGGCGATCGCTGCTCGTTCATGGTGCGGTTCGAGGGCGGGACGGGCCTCTTAATGGGTTCGTCGAGCGAAGCGGCGATCTTTGTGCTGCCGCGGCCGTCGGCGTCGGGTCGGGGCACGGCCAGCTCGGCGGTGTCGCCATGGACTTATGCCACCGGCTCGGGAAGGCCCGACAACCGGCTGGATCAGACGGACAACGTGGCGCGGATGGTGCAGCGGATCCTCTCGCCGGGGAACATGACGCAGGACGAGCGTCTCCGGCTGATCGGGCGGTTCGACCAGAACGTGCGCTCGAGCGACACGGTGCTGGCGCGGCCCGTGACGCAGCTGGCGCTCAACGAAGAGGGTCTGCTGGCAAATGCGTTGGGCGTGCGGCTCGACGCGACCACCAACTCGCTCTACCGGATCTTCCCGGCATTGATCACCAACCCGCGCACGCCGTCGGGGCTGATCAATCCGGTCTTTGTGCCGGTGCCGCCGGGAGGGTTCGGGTCCTATGGGATGAACATGGCGCGGGCGATCAACGCGTGGATCCAGGGTGATACGAATCTCGACGGGGTGTACGACAACGGGGACGCGTCGAAGGCGGACACGACGGACAGGCCGGAGGCGCGGATTTTCACGATCAACCGGTATCTGGGGACGCTCAACGAGGTGCCGCTGCGGCGGCCGGAGACCAACTGATGCGAGCCTCGAAACACAATAAGCTGTGGCGGGATTCGGCGCGGGGCTTCACGCTCGTTGAGGTGCTGATGTCGGTGCTGATTTTGAGCATCGGACTGTTGGGACTGGGCGCGGTGTTGCCGGTGGTGGTGAACCAGCAGCGTCAGTCGTCGGAGCGGACGTTCTCGACGCTGGCGAACTCGGCGATCGATGGGCTCTTGTTCACCGATCGGGTGGGGGCGGATGCGCGGTTCCGGTTGACGTTCGCGGTGGAGCGGGACGCCAACGGGATTGTGCCGCTGGGTCAGAGTGTGTTGTTGCGGATCGGCAATCAGTCTGTGACGCTGGTGATGCCGACGAACGCGGGCGCGATCGCGGCGGCGGTGGCGGCGGTGCCTGAGTTCGCGGGCGTGCTGGTGAGCGGTTCGGACCCGGTGATCGACGGGGTGAACAATCGCCAGGACTACTCGTTCGACCTGACCTTCACCGGCCCGCTGGGCGGCGCGGTGATTCCGGAGAACTCGGTCACTGCGACGGGCCAGGGCGGGTCGGTGAGCAACATGCAGAATCGCCGCATCTTGGCGGGCGTGGCAACAGCGGGGGCGGAGCTGTGGGGCAACTGGGGCATGCAGACAACGGGCGTTGCTTCGGACCTGATCCCCGGTGCGGTCACCGAGTCGGACGCGGGTTTGTGGTTGATTCCCGAGCCTGATCAGGCCGACGTGGCAACGATCCAACTGGGCGTTCGGCAGCCAGCGTCGGCGACGGTGCCGGTGACGCTGGATCGGCGTGTGGCGCTGCCGCTGCTTGATCGTGTGTATCCGACGGTTGATTCGGGGATGTCGGGGCCACAGTTTGTGTGGGATGTGGCCGTGCGGCGCTTGAGCCCCGGGGCTTCGCGGACGGTGCAGGTGGCGACGTTTCTGCGGCGGATCGATCCCAAGACGCGGATCCCGGCCAACCAGTCGCTGTGGCAGGTGTATATGGGTCGCGGCGTGACGCCGGAAGAAGAGAAGTGGCCGGTGTCGGTGGATGCCGCGGGCCGGGCGACGTTTGACGGGCGGAGGGGGACTGGTGCTTTGTACTCTCGGCCCATCGCGGTGCCGGTGGTGTTTAATGACGCGACGATCGACGGTCGGCAGCCGCGGGATCGGTTCCAGATCGAGGCGACGCCGACGCAGTTCTTGTCGGTGCAGCCGGGCGTGACGATCGACGCGGCGGGGCTGTTTGCGATTGCGGCCCAGCCTGGGCAGCAGTTGGTGGACAATCTCGGCAACATCTACACGGTGGTAGGTGTGGATGACCGGGTGAACAACGCGGTGTTGAACCGCTGGATCCGCGTGACGCCGCCGGTGCCGGCGGGGATTCGGCCGACGTCGGCGGCTGATGAGCGGACGATCCGGCAGGTGTTGATGACGCCGCAGGTCCCGGCGCGGGTGATTCTGACCACGGTGAACCCATGAACATCGAGACACTCAAGACAACTCGGGGCGGATTCACGCTGGTGGAGCTGCTGGTGGCGCTGGGTGCCGCGTCGCTCTTGGCACTGGGGATCGCGCAGATCTTCGCGGTGACGGGGCAGACGGTGGCGGCGGGCCGGCGCTTGAGCAACCTGCAGGCGTCGGCGGCGGTGATGGAGCGGCAGTTCCGGGCCGACTTGAGCGGGATGACTCGCGATGGCTTCTTGCTTTTGCGGAGTCAGAACTCGGTGAGTGTGCAGGTGTCGGCCGACGATGAGCAGCCGCGCGCGCGAAGGATCGACGAGCTTCTGTTCTTTTCGCACGGGCAGTTTGCCACGCAGCGCGACCCGCGGCATCTGGATCGGCTGGCGGCGGCCAGGTCGGCGCGGATCTACTACGGGCACGGGCTACGGCAGACGCCGGGTGCGCCCGAGTTTGCGAGGCCGGAGTTGAATGGTGTCTCGGCGTTGCCCAACTTCGGCGCGACGGGTCCGAATCGTCTCGCCAGCAACTGGACGCTGTTGCGGCATGTGTGCCTGTTGGTGGAGCCGGGGAGTGTGGCGTCGAGCAGCCTGCAAACGCCGCTGCCGACGGCGTTGATGGGGCGCGAGCTGAACTTCCCGGACCAGGATCGGCAGATATTCCTGCAGCCCGCGGCCAAGTCGATCTTCCGCGTGCTGGCGGAGCGCGAGCGTGACGACGGGCTGGTGCCGCTGCGCGGGACGGGGCGGCCTCGGATCGAGAGCGGGCTGATCGACATCGCGACCACGTCGCTGACGGACCTGCGGGCCACGGTGATGTTCCAGGAGCGTCCGTCGGGGATCTCGGGCACCGTCTACCAGCCGGGCGTTTCGAGCTTTCAGACGTTTGTTGGCAACGACGAGAACGAGCCGTCGCCCTCGGGCGTGAGGTCGCGCGAGCGGATGAAGGACTGGATGACGCAGGCCTTGCCGGCGCGGCCTTCGGAGGTGAACTCCAGCGACCGTTTGCGGATGCGCTACGAGGTGGCACCGCCGAACCTGATCGGCCTGCCCATCCCGGGGGGCCAGGACGACGGGCAGCGGAGCGACCAGACGATGCTGGCGTCGTCGGTGTTCCTGCAGCACTGCACGGAGTTCATCGTGGAGTGGACGTTTGGGCAGGTGGACGAGGACCCGTTGTCGCCGACGTATCGCCGGCTGGTGTGGTACGGCCTGCAGCGGTCGATCGATGTGAATTTGAACGGCCAGGTCGACTCGATGGTGGACTACGACGTTCGGCCCTATTCCGATCCGCTCAGCGCCGTCTTCCGGCCCGGCTTCAAGCGTCGCGACGGGCAGGCGATCGTCAACACCTACGACAACAGCGTGGCGGAGCAGACGCAGCCGTGGTATGTGCGCAAGCCGCTGGTTGAGCGGTTCTTCTCCGGCCCGGGGGGCGATGTGGGCTACGCATTCTTCGGCTACATTGACCCGACGTATGCCCCCGACACGGTGTCGAGCGCGGCGTTGCTCTTCGACGCCAAGCCGCCGGCGCCGGGCGGCGACCTGACTTACGACCCGCAGGACGGCGACATGCTGCGCGATCCCGACACGATCCCCTGGGTGTGGCCCACACTGCTGCGCCTGACGGTGGTATTGGTCGATCCGACGGAGCCTTCGATCGAGCAGCGGTTCCAGTTCATCCTGCCCACGCCGGGCAACCCGACTGCGGCGTTGAACTGACGGACACCTTGGCCCACAGTTCGACGCGCTGGCGTCGAGGCGGGCTTGTAGATATTCGACTTGAGCTTGAGCAACGCGAGTGATGATCGGCGGCCACCGGGCCGCGGGAGCAACCTTTATGTCTCAGCAAGCCTCTAGCAATAGTCCGCGTCGCCGTCAGCCTTCGCGGCGCGGGACGATCCTGGTGTTGGTCGTGGGCGTGTTGGCGCTGATGGCGATCATCATCGTGATGTTCACGACGATCGGTCAATCGGATCGTCGCGGAGCGACGGCGCTGGTGCGGCAATCGGCGCAGGAAGAACGCGGCCGCGAGATCGCCGACTATCTGGCGACGGTATTGGGCAACGGGACGTTCAAGGTCGAGTATCAGCAGCAGGCCGGGCTGGAGGTCGGCGGGACGCGGCGGAAGGTGACGCCTCATCGCGTGGCGGCGGATTATCCGGGCGTTGATCCGTTCATGAAGAGCGTGCAGGGTGCGCAGCCGGTGGCTCAGGCTTTGGTGTTCAACCCCACCGGCTCGCAGGATGTGCCTTGGCCGCAGACGAGCGTGGACCCGCGGCGGGTGGTGTCGCCGTATCTGGCATCGTCGGATCCGACGCGGCTGGACGACGGGCGGGCGTATCCGGAACTGACCACGCCGTGGCGTGACTTCCGCGATTGGCGGGCCATCACCAACGTGGCTCCCGACGGGCGTTTTGTCAACCTTGGCGCGATCCGCAATAACTTCAACGCGGAGTCGGGGATCGGGCGGGATGCAGGCGGCAAGGCGCGGACGACGTTCGGGCTGACGCTGCTGACGGACGAGGCATCGATGCCGAACGCGGTGCGCGCGCTCAACAACGGCTGGCCGCGGGCCACGCTGTCCATGGCGCGGCCGGTGATCACGTTGGACCCGCAGGGCGAGCCGTCGGCCCCGCGGAGTGTTGTGCCCGGGCAGTCGATGGACGGTGACAACTACTTTCCGTTTGACTTCACGATGAACCAGGTGGGGCTGTTCCGCCAGAGCCAGGAGAACCGGGGCAGAGCCGCGCGGGTGACGGCGGTGGCCCGCGGCTACACGCAGCTGCCGGGCGACCGAATTGTGCCCGGCGACTGGGAGTTCCTGGGGAATCAGTACGCCGACGCCGACGGCGACGGTTTTTTGGATAGCCGGTGGTTTGAGCTGGTGGACGCGTCGGGGGTGGCGCTGAATCCGCCCAACGCGCCGCGGAAGCTGCTGCCGGATTCGGGGAACCTGCGGTACTTCGTGGCGACGCGGATCATCGATCTTTCGTCGAAGGTGAACGTGAACACGGCGACGACGTTCCGCGTGGGGCCGGACGAGTATTTCCCGGCGGGCTTGACGCCGTCGGACGTGGATCTGGAGCGGATCTTGCGCGGGCGGGACCAGTACTACGCGGGGCTCTTGCCGTACAACGTGCCGGGTGATGCGCCCAATCGGCAGGGCTATGAGCGTCTGAGCCAGCCGCGGAACTGGTACGATTTGCTCCGGCCGTTGGACCTCGACGCGGCCAACTACAACAACTCGGTCGGCTACGACGACCGGGTGACTTTCCTGGGCGTCGAACGGTTCTATGGCGAGTGGGCGGGCTTCTCGGCGTTCGCATCGCTCCTGGATAGCCGCGTGCGATCGAGCACCGCGCTGCCGTCGGTCGCGTTGGACCGGAACCTGCCCGATGACCAAGGCAACTTCCCTGGGGCGTATGTGCGGCCCACGCAGGTGAAGGCGCGCAACCCGGCTGAGGGAACGGAGGCTGTGTATCTCTTTGGGAGATTGAATC
>Ga0105047_10005821_pt1 | contig 21033 bp, 21 predicted proteins | sample MAT04_FD_78384 | JGI IMG/M metagenome (GOLD analysis project Ga0105047, IMG submission 78384) | Freshwater microbial communities from Lake Fryxell liftoff mats and glacier meltwater in Antarctica - MAT-04 (megahit assembly) | ecosystem: Environmental > Aquatic > Freshwater > Ice > Liftoff... | reverse complement strand
GCGATGGGCCCGGTCTGGCGCGGCGAGCGGCCGGGGCAGGGCCGCTACCGCGAGTTCTGGCAGTGCGATTTCGATACCATCGGCACCCTCAGCAACGCCGCCGATGCGGAGGTGGCGCTCGTCATCCATGACCTGTTCACCGCACTCGAGATTCCAAACTTCCAGATCCGCGTGAACAATCGGCTGTTATTGAACGGCCTGCTCGAAAGCATCGGTGTGCTCGGCCAAGCCGTGCCGTTGCTCCGGAGCCTCGACAAGTTGGCGAAGCTCGGCCGGGAGAAAGTGATCGGAGAGATGACCGGTGACACCGGGGTGTCCGTGGAGCTAGCGGAGCGGGTCTTGAAACTCGCGGAAGCGACCGGAACGAACGAAGAAATCCTGAGCGCGGCCGAGGCGAGCTTCGGCGGCAACCCGAACGAGAAAGCCCGCGAAGGCCTGCTCCGCCTGCGCGAACTGCTGAGCATCGCGGAGATCGCCGGCGTCCCCGCCGAGCGCATCCGCATCGACCTGAGCATCGCCCGCGGACTCGATTACTACACCGGCACGATTTACGAAACGTTCCTCGGCGACCTTCCCGGCATCGGCAGCGTCTGCAGCGGCGGCCGCTACGACAACCTCGCCAGTCTCTACACGAAGCAGGTCCTGCCGGGCGTCGGGGCATCCCTCGGCGTCGACCGATTGCTCGCCGCGATGGAAGAGATCAAGCACCCCTGGATGACGGGCCAGAGCACCCCGGCCCCGGTGCTGGTGCTGCAATTTGAGAACACGTGGCTCGGCCACTACCAGCGCGTCGCCCGGAGTCTGCGCGCCGCCGGCATCGGCGCCGAGGTCTACCCCGAGGTGAAGCGGCTGAAGGCCCAGTTTGAATACGCCGACAAACGCGGATTCCAGGTGGCTCTGATCGCGGGTTCCGAGGAGTTCGCCAAGGGCGTCTGGAAGATCAAGGATTTGGTGAGGCGCGAGGAAGTAACGGTGACCGAAGCCGAGGTGGTGGGGAAGGTGCGGGGAATCGCAGGTCAGGCTTTCCAGCCTGACGCCTCGCCTGCATAGCGTAGGTCAGGCTTTCCAGCCTGACTCCTATCGGTTGCCGTCAGGCTGGAATGCCTGACCTACATTCCGGAGCGTGCCGTGCTGCGTAGCTATGAGCGACACCTTCCGCACCAAGTGCCGGGAGGACATCCCATCTTCCTCACTTGGAATCTGAAGGGTGCATTCCCGGCCGAGGTGATCGAGACGTTACGTGAAGCGCGAGAGCGATTCGAGAAAGAACCGGCTCGGAATGGGGAAACCGCAGCGCAAAGCAAGTTGCGAAGCGACAAGATCCTATTCGGAATGTCGGATCGCTATCTGGACCGCACCGACAGAGGTCCACTCTTTCTGAAGGAATCTGCGAGCACCGAAATCGTCGAAGATTCCATCTTATTCGGAGTCCCCGATCGCTATGGACTATTCTCTTGGTGCGTGATGGCGAATCACGTCCACGTTCTGTTGGAACCGCTCTGGGAGTTGAAGAAGATCACGCAGGGCATCAAGGGATTCACGAGCCATGCGATCAATACTTTGCACGGCCGGCGAGGGCGGTTTTTTTGGCAGGACGAGTCTTACGATCACTGGGTTCGCGATGAGGAGGAGGTTCTCCGGATCATCGAGTACATCGAGAACAATCCCGTGGCCGCAGGATTATGCACCCGTCCAGAAGACTGGCGCTACTCATCTGCTCGATTGCGCAAGCGCTGGCCAGTAGGTCAGGCTTTCCAGCCTGACGTCTCGCCTGCGTAGCGTAGGTAAGGCTTTCCAGCCTGACTCTTATCGGTTGCCGTCAGGCTGGAAAGCCTTACCTACGCACTAGAATGACACCCGGAGTCAGGCTGGAAAGCCTTACCTACGCAACATGATCCGCTCCAACCACTACGAGGCGGCGTTCGAGGCCTACCTGCGCGAGAAGCGGGTCGGGTTCATCGCCATCGACGAGGCCAAGCGGAGCATCCTCGGCAAGCAGAACATCAAGAGCGCCGACTTCATCATCGTCGGACCGGAGACCGCCAAGCTCGTCGTCGATGTGAAGGGCCGCAAATTCCCCAGCGGCACCCAGGGCGGCAAGAGTTGGCAGAACTGGGCGGAGGAGCAAGACATCGACGGACTCGCGCGCTGGGCCACGGAATTCGGTTCCCCGTTCCGAGCGGTACTGGCGTTCGTCTACCAGATTCAACCGCCGTACGAACTGACGCCGGGCACTCCCGATCTATTCGTGTTCCAAAAGAAGAACTACCTCATGCGGGCCATCGACGTCGGCGAGTACCGGCGACACATGCGCGTCCGCAGTACGAAATGGGGTACGGTCCATTTGCCGGTGCAAGCCTTCCGCGCGCTGGTCCGGCCGTTCTCGGAGTTCTTGCAACAAGCGGTGTGATCGTGGCGCCATCTCCGATCCCTCACGACAGTAGCAATTCCAAATCTTCGCGCTTGAGGTCGGTGATGAGCCGGCCGTCGCCGTTCAGGATCGAATCGGCGAGGGCGCGTTTGCTTTGTTGGAGCGCGAGGACTTTTTCTTCGACTGTACCGCGGGCGATCAAACGGTAGGCGAAGACCGGTTTCGTCTGGCCGATACGGTGGCTGCGGTCGATAGCTTGGGCTTCGACGGCCGGGTTCCACCACGGGTCGAGGAGGAAGACGTACTCCGCCGCGGTGAGGTTCAAACCGACACCGCCCGCTTTGAGGCTAATGAGGAAGAGTTTGCAATCCGGGTCGGTCTGGAACTGCTCGACACGCGCGGCGCGGTCGTTCGTCTTGCCGTCGAGGTACTCGTACTTCACCCCGTCGGCATCGAGGCGGGCGCGGACGATCGACAGCAGCGACGTGAACTGCGAGAAGACGAGCGCCTTGCAGCCGCTCTCCGCGAGTTCGCGTAGCTGCGGCAAGAGCACGTCGAGCTTCGCGCTCGATTCGCCTTTGCGACTCTTGTCGATCAAGCCCGGGTGGCAGGCGGCTTGGCGCAACCGCAACAGCGCTTCGAGCACGTGGATCTTCGATTTCGCCAGTCCGACGGAATCGACGCGGGCCAGCAGCGATTGCCGGTAGTGGGCGAGCAACTCGTTGTACAACTGCCGCTGGGCCGGTTCGAGATCGCAGAACACCGTCTGCTCCGATTTCGCCGGGAGGTCCTTCGCCACCTGATCCTTGGTGCGGCGCAGGATATAGGGCCGCAGGGCGCGCGCCAGCATTTCGCGCGTCTCGGCGTCCGGGTTGCGGATCGACCCGGCCAGCGCGCCCGTGACCATACCGCGCCCGAGCATGCCGGGGTTGAGGAAGTCGAAGAGCGTCCAGAGTTCGCCCAAGTGGTTTTCGATGGGCGTGCCGCTCATGGCGATGCGGTGGTCGGCGCGGACGACGCGCACGGCCTTGGCCGTCTCGGTCGCGGCGTTCTTCGCGGCCTGCGATTCGTCCAGGACGCAGGTGTCGAATCGGACTTCGGCGAACGCTTCGGCGTCGTTGCGGAGCGTGCCGTAGGTCGTCAGCACGATGTCGAAGTCTTTGAAGTTGGCCCCGGTGCGGTCGCGCAGCGAACCGGTGTGGTCGAGGACCTTCAACTTCGGGGCGAACTTCGCCGACTCTTGTTTCCAGTTGAAAATCAGCGACTTCGGCACGACCACGAGCGCCGGGCCGTTGCGTTTCCCGGCCAGCAGCGCCAGCATTTGCACGGTCTTGCCGAGGCCCATGTCATCTGCCAAGCAGCCGCCGAAACCGAACTTGCGGATGAACCGGAGCCAGCCGAGGCCTTCGCGCTGGTACTCCCGCAGTTCCCCTCGGAACCCCTTGGGCGGGTCGGCCGCGGCGACGCCGGTGAACTTGCGGAGTTGATCGCGCGCCTTGGCGAATTGTTTGTCGAAGGTCACTTCGGGCCGCGAGGCGAGCAGCGCGTCGAGCACGCCGACCTGCGCTTTGGAGAAGCGGATCGAATCCCCTTCGACCTTCCCCATTTGGGCGAGCAGGCCGTACTTTTTCAGCCACTCTTCGGGCACCATGCCGAAGGTGCCGTCGTCGAGGGGGATGCTGGAATCGCCGCGCCGCAACGCCTCGAGCAGGCGCGGGAACGGGACGAGACTCCCGCCGAAGTCCGCCGAGCCGTCAAGGTCGAACCAATCGACTTCGCTGCGGACTTTGAACTTCAACTCGCCCGCTGGTCGGTAGAGCTTGCCGTCGGCTTCGACCTTCCACCCAACGGGCACCAAGTCGCGGACGAGCTTGGGGAGTTGTGCGGGGCGAAGCTCGAGTACGTCTTCGCCGTAATTCCGAACGCGCCGGACGCCGAGGCGGTCCAATTCCCGCTCGGCCGCTCGTTCGACGGCAGCGTCGCGCAGGACGAACCGCTTGCCCTCGGCTTTCAAAAAGCCACGGGTAATGGGCTGGGCCGGAACTTCGACGCCGTCGTATTCGAACGACAGCTCGGCGTGCAGCATCGGCGCCAGGTACGTGTTGTGCTTCGGCGGCTTCACAACCAACCGCGGCACGGGCGCGACGGCGACTTCGGTGTAGCGGAGTTCCTCCGGCAGCTCCAGCGTCGGCAACCGCGGTATCTGGAGCAACTGTGCGACCAAGTCATCAATGCCGGTGGCGGGGACCGCCATGTGGCCGATTTTGCGGAGCGACGACACCCAGTCGAAGGCGCCGCAGTCGTCGAACCGGCCGAAGCGACCATTCCAGACGACCAATCCGGGGACGACCAGTGCCACTCCGAACAGCGGCATCGTCTCGTCGCCGCGGCGGAGGAGGCCGGCGAGGATCCACTGCGCCGCCGCGGCGCGCGGTTGGACGCCGATGCTCAAGGTCCAAGGCGGATCGAGGTCGGCGGCGAGTTCTTCCAACGGCAGCTTCGCTTCGCGGCGGAAGAAGACGCGGCCGGACTCCGCGAGCAGCGGCAAGAGCGCTTCGAGCAGTGGCCCGGCGATGCGGTAGCGCACGAGCCCCGACTGATATCCGGATCCGTAGGAATAGGGATCGGTTCGTTCCGCCCCCGTCAAAAGCGCCATGAGCCGGCGGTCGAGCGGATCGGTCAGTTTCGCGGTGTGCTCGGCCGAGACGTTCCGCGGCACGGGCTTTCCCCAGTCGCCGTCCGTCTTGCGTTCGCGGGTATTCACGTCGACGACGAGCTTCTTCACGGCGTCGCTCGCCGCGCCATCGATGACGAACACCAACTGCCGCTCAGCCGCAATGGCTTCGGCCCGAAAGCCGATGTGGGGCACCGGCGCGACCTCCCGGCGCAGGGCGTCGAGTTGCGCGCGCCACATCTCCGGTTTCGGCGGTGGCGCGGGGCGAATGGCCGGGGACGAATCGCGGACGGGCGTCGAATCATCTTCCGCGCCGTCGAGATCATCGAATTCGAACTTCAACGGTCCGAGTTGGGCGGCTCTCTGGGCGAAGCCTTTCGGTTCGGCCGCGAGCAGCGTCGCCCAAATGTGTTTGCAGAATCCGCCGTAAGGACAACTGCAGTAAGCTAGGATCGTGCCGCGCGACAATTCGAGATTGACATCGTAGAGGCTGGAACCGCGCACGGCGGCGGTCACCTCGGTCGGCCCCGCGGAGTAGACAGTGACCCGGCGGGTGTTGAAATAGGTCGCGCCGCGCTTGCGGACGTTCGGCGAAATCTGCTCGATCAGTCGGTCGGTCACGGTCATGTGAGAATTGTAGCGATACTCCGGATCGGGCGCCACCCGCAATTGTACCCGTTCAAAACTTCAACCCGAGCGTCGTGAAGTAGGTCAGGTCGTTGCGCTTGGCGTTGCCGGGGTCGCTGTCGAAGCGGTCTTGGATGCCGAAGCGCAGCACCGTCCCCGTGTCGGGGTCGATGACCCATTCGTAGGCCAGCCGCGCTCGGATCCGGTACTGGCCCCAATCGGCGATCCGCGGGTAGAAATCGAGGATGGAAATCAGCGCGCCGTGTTCGGTGAGCTTGTAGCGGAAATCGTAGCCGAAGATCGCTTCCGAAATCCACCGGCTCGCGGCGCCGTCCGTCCCGAGTTCGCGCACGGCCCCGGCGCCCACGCGCATGCGCAGCGTCGTCCGGGCGTCGTCGATCACGGTGTAGCCGACCCCGCCGTAGATCCCGATGCGGAAGCGGTAGGCCCGCAGTTCGTCGTATTCGATCTGGTTCGCCGCGAAGAGCGTCCAATCGCTGCCGGCGAACAGGATTTCGTCCCGCGTGTTGAAAAGGGCCTGCTGGGTGTTCGTGTTCCCGTTCTGCCACGAATAGACGTAGAGAAAGTCGGAGGTCAGGACGTTGTCGACGCTCTTGCGGCGGACGTTCCAACCGCCGCGGAAGTTGATGACGTCCGAGTTGCCCGCCGCGCCGTTGAGTCCGAAATCGGCCCCGCCCGCCCACGGCTTCGGCAAGCGCGGCGGCAACAAACTCCACTCGGGTTTCCCCGAGGGTTCCACGGGCCCTTCGAAGTCCGCCTCGGGAGTCCGCGGCGGTTTCGGTTTGGGCGCGTTCGAACTGGGCGGGAAGAGCGTGCTCGGCGTGAAGGTCTCGCTGAGGGGGACGGCGGACGACGAGCGGCCGGTGACGGGCGACGGCGACGCAATCTGCCCCGCCGCCGCGCCGGCGAACAGGACGAACGAAACGGACGTCCAAGCCATCCGCCGCATCGGGTGTCCCACGGGTCACGCATTCCAGAAACCGAGGTCGGCCTCGAATAGCAAAGGAACCCCGGGCGTGCAATCGGGAAATCGCCGAGTAGCCGTCGGCGAGTTCAGTTGGCATCCGGAATGCGGCCGGCCCACCACAAACCGAGGATCACCGCCCCGAGGATCAACCGGTACACCACAAAACCGCCCATGCTGTAGCGCTTCAAGAAGCCGAGCAAAAACGCGATCGACGCGTAGCCCACAACGGCCGAAACGAGCGTCGCGACGAGCAACGGCACTGCCTGCTCTCGGGAACTCAGGAGTACGAGTCGTTCATCGTAGAGTTCCTTCAAGCCCGCGCCGAGCACGGCGGGGAGGGACAGCAAGAAACTGAACCGCGCCGCGGCCGACCGGCTCAGCCCCGCGAACAGACCCGCCGTGATGGTCGTCCCGGATCGGCTCGCCCCGGGCATCAGCGCTAAGCATTGCCAGAAGCCGACCCAGAGCGCCTCCCGAAGGGTGATGTCGCGCTCCCCGAGATCGACCCTCCCCAGATCGAGTTTTCGTCGCGCCGTCCACACCTCCGAGGCGAGCATGAGCAGCGCGAACAGGATCGCCACGGCCCCCATCGTCGGGATGTCGTAGAAGTGCTTTTTGATCGGCTTCTTCAGCGCGAATCCGACGGCCACCACCGGCAGGGTCCCGAGGACGATCAGCCACGCGAGCTTGCTGTCCGGGCTGGAACCGGGCCTTCGCCTCGGAACATCTCCGACCACGGCGAGGCACAGCCGGCCGATGTCTTTGGCGAAGTAAACCAAAACGGCGATCAGCGTGCCGAGTTGGATGACGGTCGTGAAGGCGTCGTTGGGATTTTCGTGCTTCATCCACGTGCGGGCCGCGAGCAGGTGCGCGGTGCTGCTGATCGGCAGGAATTCCGTGAGGCCTTGGATGACCCCGAGCAGGATCGCTTCCTCGATGGACATGGGCTCGGGCATCGTTTGTCCTTAAGATTCCGGGGATATCGCTTCGACGCCGCAGGATGGTCTCATGAGCTCGCGCTCCGCATTCGTTGTAGCAGTCGCCGCAGTCGCCGTCGCGCTCGGGGCCGATCCCGCCCGGGCCCATGCGTTGCGGATGACGGTGGCGCGGTCCGACGGGACGATCGTCGTGGCCGTGCGCTACGACGGCGCCGACCACGACGGCGGTGCGGTGACCGTGACGATTGCGAACGCGGATAAAGAAATTGTGGCGACGGGGACGATCGGCCCCGATGGGACGTGGACGGTTCCGGCGCCGGGCGTCGGAACTTACACCGTCGTCGCCGAGGACGACTTCGGCCACCGGGACGAGCGGCGGATCGAAGTTCCCACGAATCCAGATGCCGCACCTGACCGATGGAAAGGCAGTGAGCCGCTATTGTCGAGGCCAGCCGGCATCGCGGTCGGCATCGGGGCGATCGCCGCGTTCACCGCGGTGGGTTGGTGGCTCGCCGCGCGGAAGAATCGCCGGTGAACCGCCGGGTCATTTCGAATTCGCATCGAGGACCAGGGCCGCCGCTGTGTCGTTGCCGAAGACCTTGTGATCCTTCATCGTCCAGACGACTTTCTTCTCCTTCGTCACTTCGATCAACTGGGGATTGTCGGGCCCGGCGTGGCAGTTGCCGATGACGATGTTCCCGTTCGGGAGCACCTGTAAAGTCGTCACCCAGGCGAGCGTGATGCCGGGAAGTTCTTTTTGGTCGACCTGCCAAACGATTTTCCCCTTTGGATCGACTTCGATCACGCGGTTGTTGTTGCCGCCGGCGATCAGCGTGTTGCCGTTCTCCAGCCGGATCGCTCCGAAGACTTCGACGCCGTGCCCTTCCGGGCCGTGGCCGTTGGAGCGCTTGCGGTCGCCGAGGTCGAGCTTATAAGTCCAAACGATCTTGCCGTCGCCGTCGTATTCGCAGACGCTCCCTTCCCCTTCGTGGCACACCAAATAATTTCCGCTCGCCAGTTTCCGAACCATCCGAGTATCGCGGTGGGCGTTGGGTTGCTTCACCGTCAGTGGAATCACTTTGACGATCTTGCCTGCCTTGTCCACTTCCACGATGCGTGTGTTCCCCGACTCGGCGACCATCGTGTTGCCGTCGTCAAGCCGCTGAAATGCGTGGATCTCGATGCGTCCCTTGTAGCCGTCCTTCGGCTTCGCCTCGTACTTCCAGACAATCTCTTTCTTCTTCGGGTCGATCTCGACGACGTTCGTGCTCGACGTGTGCGTGAGGATGTTACCGTTGGGCAGCATGTGTAAGTCGTGCACATCGTGTTTGTTTTCCATCTCCCATTCGACTTTGCCGTCGGTGCCGAGGATGGCGAGGTGCCCCCGGCCGCGGTCCGCCGCGAGGACGCGGTGGGCAACGGGTTCGGCGGCGGGCGCGAAACTCGCCGCGGTGAACAGGATGGTGCACACGAGAAAATTGCGGGCCATTGAAACCTTTCGAGCGGGAGAGAGGAACGAGGAAATCGTACGCGTTCGGACCTCGGCGGGGGAGACTGAAATGGAAGTTGCGCCCGGCTTGGTTCCGCCCTCCTCGCGGCGCTACCATGTTTGTATGGGCGTTCGGAATATTCGACGGCTCGATTCAACGGACGGAGCGGACGCCATGACGGATGATGAGGCGGTTCTCGATGCGTTCGAAGGGAACGCCCGGCTGTTCCCGCTGCCCAACCTCGTGCTCTTCCCGCACGTCGATCAGTGCTTGCACATTTTCGAACACCGCTACCGCCAGATGGCCACCGACGCGCTCGCCGCCGATGGGTTGATCGCGGTAGTGTTGCTCCGACCGGAGTGGCACGACGACTACGACGGCCGACCGGCCATCGAGCGCGTTGCCTGTTTGAGCCGGATCGTCGAGCACGAGCGGATGAACGACGGGCGCTACAACCTCGTGATCCGGGGGCTGGCCCGCTTCGATATCGACGCGGAATTGCCGGACGACGATAAGCTCTACCGGTTGGCCACGGGGCGGATTTTGGAACCGACGTCGCCCCCTGACTCCAAGCGACGCGCCGAACTCCGGGGGAATCTTCGCGAATCTGTACTCGCGCGGTTTGACCCGCAAGGCCCGGCGTTCGAGCATCTCGCGGAGCTGTTCGAGGGCGATTCTCCCCTCGACCGCATCTGCGATCAACTCGGGTATGCGTTACCATTGCCCGTTTCGGTGAAGCAAGATTTGCTGGCGGAATTAGACGTCGCCGCCCGCGTCGTCGCGCTGGTCACGGCGCTGCGCCCGCCGCCGAGCGGCCGGGAATTTCCGCCCAAATTCAGCGCGAATTAGTCGGGGAGGTCGGGAACCACAAACGCGGGTCGATCTTGTAGTAGCCCATCAGCAAGCCATACACGTCCGGTGCTTCCTCGAACAAATCATGAGGCCGGCAGTAGAAGGCCTCGCTGGCGTCCGCGAAGAATTCGGTTTCGTCGTCACCCGCTTGCTCCGAGAAAAACGTCGGCAGGCGGCGGCGTTTGAGTTCCCGGCGGTGTTCGGTGAACGCCGCGGTCATCACCTTCGCCCAGCGCTCTTCCTCGGCTTTGGTCGCCAGCGGCGGCGTGCCGTTGAAGCTCTCGTCGAGGAAATCGAGCTGGTGGGCGAATTCGTGGATTACCACGTTGTGCCCCAGATCTGGGTCGCGGGATTCCGCGATCACGTGCTTCCACCCGAGGATCACCGGGCCCCGGTAGACAGCCTGCCCTTCGGCGACCGTCTCCGACAGAAAATCATCTTCCCAATCGTCTTCGGGCGTCGGCGTCTGGAAAGTATCCGGATAGACGATAATGGAATCGACCCGGTCGAAGAAGTCGTGCTCGACGCCGAGCAAGAGGAGCGACGCGGCGGCGGAGATGGTGATTTTGATTTCGTCGGTGAGGTGCAATCCGCCGCAGCCTTCCCATGTCTTTTCGGCGAGGAAAATCCGCAGGGTATCCCGCAGCTTGGCCCGCTCCGGTTCCGCGAGTAACGGATAATGGCCGACGTTCCGCCGCAGGATCGCATCCCACCAATCGGGGAACGGTTCCGCGAGGAGTTTTTGCCGACGACGATTCCGAAGAAATCCGAACATACCACTATTCTACGGCTTCGCCCGCCGACAGCGCTCCGAACAAAACTTCACGGTGGGCCAATCGCGGGCCCACTTCTTGCGCCACGCGAACGGTCGGCCGCACGCCGCGCAGATTTTGGTCGGCAACTCGGATTTCGCTGCCGGTTTGTCGTTCACCGAATGGACTCCGAATGCGAAAACGGCACGGGGTTCGCCCGTGCCGCCCGCCCATCATTCCTTGCCGAGATCTTCTTCCTCTTCATCGTCATCATCGTCGTCGAGATCGTCATCGTCGTCGTCGAGCAGATCGTCGTCGAGATCGTCGTCGTCGTCGAGCAAATCATCGTCGTCGTCGTCGTCGAGATCGTCATCGACTTCGTCGTCGAGATCGTCGTCATCGTCATCATCGTCGTCGTCGAGATCGTCGTCGGCAGCGGGGTCCTCTGCCTCATCCGCCGCCACGGCGAGATGTGGCCGGCCGTAGGGCCGCGTCTTCTCGTCGTCTCGCCACGGATCGCGTTCGCCGGAGCCCGGCAGGGCGATCATCATCATCACTTGTCGCTTCGACATCGTCAATTCCTTTCCCAACATGGGTCATATCCGGTGCGCCCTGCGGCCCATCGCAGGCGTCCCACCGGAATTTTGTCTCGATTCACCCGGGCGATTCGGGTCGGGCGAGGCCCGAATCGGCCATTCCGTCCCATACGTTCTCGGCCGGTTTCCGCGGGCCGGTTTCGTTCGTCTGCGCCGCGTGCCATTCGGAGGTACGCGCTTCTTAGTTCCACCCGGAAACGGCGTCAAGCGGAGTGTGAAAAAAATCGGCCGGGTTCGCCATCGCTAGCATGAACCCGTCTCCGTCCCCCCGCCGAGGAATGCGATGCCGTCAGTCGAATCCGCTGTCGAGGCCAAACCCGAACGGTTGCCCGACGGCGGTCCCCGTTACGTGGAAACCCCGGCCGATCCGTACGCACCGGACTCGCCCTACGTGGCGGAGCCGTTCAACGCCGTCACGGCGTCGTTCTTCATCTTCATCGTCCTCGCTTGGGTCTACCGGCTCGCCGGACGCTATCGGCGCTTCCCGTTCCTCGTGTGTTGCCTACCGATTTTACTCGCCGGCGGCATCGGCGGGACGCTGTACCACGCCTTCCGGACGCGGCTGGGCTATTTTCTGCTCGACGTCATCCCCATTCAACTCCTCGGTTTGGCCGGTTCGATTTACCTCGCCCTCCGTTTAGGCCGCCAATTCGGGAAGGTGCGTGTCCTGTTGATTTCGCTCGCAATTCTCGTGGCGTTTGTGTTCGTGAACGGGCTACTCCGCCTCGTTCCGTCCGACATCCCGACGCTGCGCATCAGCTTGAACTACGCCTCGCTCGCCGCGATCATCTTGATCCCGATCGTCGTCACGCTGATCCGGTCGCGCTTCGCCCACGCGGGGTTCGTCTGGGCGGGCTTGGGCAGTTTCGCCATCGCGATCTTCTTCCGCTTCGTCGATCCGTACAGCCCGCTGCCGATGGGGACGCACTGGCTTTGGCACACGTTCGGCGCCCTGTGCACGGTCTTCGTCATCGAGTATTTCTACCGCGTCGAACGCGGGGGCAACTTCGCCGAATCTTCACGCCCCTGATTGGGGCCGTCTCCTAGTTTGGGGGTACCGATTACCGCCGGAGTTTCCCCCTTGTCGCCGTCGTCCGAAGCCCGCGAACCGCTCCCCGGGCTCGCGGAGTTGTCCCGGCTTTTCAAGAGCCTGTCGGATCCTCACAGCTTACGGATCTTGCTGCTGTTGCAGCACCGCGGGGAAATGCACGTCACGGCCATCGGCGAATTCCTCGGCCAGTCCCAACCCGCCGTCAGCCACCACCTCACGCAGTTGAGAAACGCCGGGCTCATCGATTGCCGGCGCGAGGGGAAATTCAATTTCTACGCCCTCGCCGACCGGGGCTTGATCCCGCTGTTCGACCGACTTTTCGGCGAAGGGCCTTCGTTCAAAATGCAATTGGCCGGGGTCGAGGTCGCATTCCGCCGGAAATGAGCCGAGTCGCCGAATCGACGGCGTTTCCGCACAATGGCCCATCGGTTGCCCCGTGTGCGGAGATTCGGCGTGAGTTCGTCCCGGTCGTCGGTCGTCAAAAGTGTGATCAAATACGTGGCCGCCGTCGCATTGTTGGGGCTCGTCATCGGGCTTAACTGGAGCGGGCTGAAGGATCTCAACTTCCGCGAGATGCAATTCCAAAACCTCGTCCTCGCCACGATCCTTTACATCGGCATCATCCTGAGTCAGTACGTCCGCTGGTGGATGCTCGTCCGCGCGCTCGGCCTGCCCTTCCGCCTCCGCGACGCCTTCCGCCTCGGGATGGTCGGCACCTTCTACAACACATTCCTCCCCGGCTCTATCGGGGGCGACTTCGTGAAGGCCTACTTCATCGCCAAAGATTCGCCCCAGCGCAAAGCCGCGGCCGTGGCCACCGTCGTCGCGGATCGCATGCTCGGCCTCTTCGGCCTGCTCCTCTTCGGCGCCGCCGTCGGCGGCGGCTTCTGGCTCGGCGGGGACGCGGCCATCAACAACCCCGAAAAGGGCTACCCGCTCCGCGTCATCATCGTCGTCTGCGCGGTGCTCGCCGCGACCGGGGCCGCGATGTATGCGGTCGTCGCCCTGCTTTCCGATCGCCGGCGGCAGCGCTTCGCCGAGAGACTCGCCCAGGTGAAGCGCTTCGGCCCGACCCTGTCCGAACTCTGGTTCACGGCGGTGCAGTACGGGAAGCGTCCGCTCACGGTGCTACAGGGCATCGCCCTCTCGGCCGTGGCGCACACGCTGATGATGCTCTCATTCGATTGCGCGGCGCACCTCTTCCCGCCCCGCGATTCGAACCTCATCGCCACGTTGCCGGAGCACTTCGTGATCCTGCCGATCGGCTATATCTTCCAAGCGCTCGTGCCGCTCCCGGGGGGGTTGGGGTTCGCGGAACTCAGCTTCGGCGGGTTGTACGAACTGATCGGTCGCGGTGCCGCCGAGGGGGTCGTCGCCCGCTTGTCGCTGCGGCTCATCGAGTGGGGCCTCGGACTGGTTTGCTACATCGCCTACCTGCGGATGAAAGCGGAGTTGCCGAAAGAATCTGCGCCCAGCTCTCCAAATTCCTCCTTTCCAAATCCTCACTCATGAGGTAAACTTTTATCGACCTGCCGAACGACCTTCTCCGAAGGGCACCTCGATGTTTTACCGCTGTTTGGTTCTGGCGCTCGCCGGATGTGGGCTCGCTTCGGCGAGCGAAGTCGCCCCGGCCCCGCGGGCACTGCCCGATCCGCCGATGCCGCTGACCGGATTATCCCCGAGCAAGATCTTCTCGAACCTCTGCCTGTTGAAATACCCGATCAGCACGACCTCGCCGGAGTGCCAGAGATACTGCGACCAAGCCCTCGGCTTCTACTATTCGTACGTCTGGATCGAAGCGGCCCGTTCGTTCGAGACCGCGCTGAAGCACGACCCCGAGTGCGCCTTCGCATGGCTCGGCCTGCACAAAGCCCTCGAAAAATGGGGCGGCGGCGGCAAAGCGCCTTCCCCACTCGGCTTCCAAGCCCTCGGCGGCATCGGCTGGCACGGCAAAGAACCGGCGGCATTCACGAAGTCGCCGCGCGACCTCAGCATCGAACAAGCCAAAGCCTTGTTGCCGAAGGCGAGCCACCGCGAGCAATTGCTCATCACGGCGAAACTCCAAGAGAAGGGACTGCTGCCGGGTGTCGGCCCCGAAGAGCGCAAGAAGAAAGCGACTGCGACGCTCGACGAATTGCTGACGCTCTACGACGACGACGAAGAAGGCATTTTCGCCCGCGCACAAATCGCCGAGGGCCAGTACGCGGCGGCGCCGTTTTACAAAATGTTGCTGAAGGTGAACCCGCTCCATCCGGGGGCGAATCACGAGTTCGTCCATTTCTACGAAAATATCAAACGGCCCGCGCTCGGCTGGCCGCACGCCGAGAAATACATCGAGTCGTCGCCGGGGATTCCGCACGCCTTCCACATGCAGGCCCACTTGGGCACCCGCATCGGCAAATGGCAGCAGACTTCCGACTGGAGTTTGAAAGCCGTCGAATTGCAGAAGGCCTACCACGTCTTTCAAGGCGTCAAGCCGGGGGAAGACCACCAGTTCAACCACCACATGGACATCCTGACCAAGAGCCTCGTCCACGACGGCCGCTTCGCGGAGGTCAAGAAGCTCCAGGCCGACGCCAAGGGGTACGGGTACAATTTCAAGAACGAGTGGTTCCGGGCGTCACTCGCCCAAAAGAATTGGGCCGAGACGACGACGATGATCGACGCGATGCGGAAGACGGATAAACCCGGCGCGGCCTACCACGCGGCCCTCGTCGCCTTGGAACTAGGGGACGCAAAGAAGGCCCAGGCCGAGATCGACATCCTCCGTGACGCGGGAACCAAACGCCCCGGCAGCACCGGCCGCAACGAATACCGCACTTGGGAAGTGCAGGGCCGGTTGCTCTGCCAGACGGGCCAAGTGGACGCGGGGTGCAAGCTCTTCAAGCGGATCGTCGAGAAGACGAAGGACGACTTCGGCCATCACGCGTGGGGCGGCGGCGCCTACTACATGGAAGCTTGGGGCATCGGCGCCCTCGAAGGTGGCTCGGCGACGGAAGCCGAGGAAGCCTTCCAAGAAGCCTTGGCCCACGACGCTGGATCGATCCGGGGAGCTTTGGGCCTGTGGGCGCTGTGCGAGCGATTCGGCCGCACCGACGAAGCCTACCGCTATGCGAAGGTGGCCCAGAAGGCGTGGGCGAAAGCCGACCCGAAAGATTTCGAATCGATGAAAGCCGACATGGCCAAACGCGCGGCGAAGATGCCGAGCGCGGCGGCGGCCAGTTCCGCGAGCCAATCGAACTGAGGGAGGATCCGATGACCGCCATGCCGACGATCGCCCCGTGGTTGGAAAGGGACGCTGCCGCCGAACGATTTGGGCTGGATGGCCTGTACGATCGTGACGAGGTCGCTTGGTACGACGCGATGGCGTCGCTGATCGCACAAACCAGAATCGGAGAACTCGATTTCGCTAATCTGAAAGAAGTGCTCGAAGATATGGGCAAGCGGCATCGTCGGGACATCAAGAGCCGTTTGCGCATTCTGCTATCGCATTGGCTGAAATGGGAGTACCAGCCGGACCAGCGGTCCGGGGGTTGGATGGCCACTCTGCTCGTACAACGCACCGACTTGCGGGACGACTTGACCGACAGCCGGACACTTTACAACCATGCCGTTCAAATCTACGGCGATGCGTACGAGCGGGCGGTCAAGCTGGCCGCCATGGAAACGGGCCTGCCTCCTGAGACGTTCCCCGAAACCTGTCCCGTCACGCTGGACGAATTGCTGGCGGAGTGAACCGATGACGACGATCACCATACCCTTGCCCGACGAGCGGTTGGAGCAGTTGCGCGGGCTGGCGGATCGATCCGGCCTCACGCCCGAAGAGTATTTGCTGCACCGGGTCGAAGAGCTTTTGGACCGCCCCGAGGAGTTCCGCGAAGCGACCGCATTTGTGCTGAAGAAGAATGCCGAACTCTACCGGCGATTGATATGATCCACTGTTTCATAGTCCAGGACGTGGTGTAATGGGGCTGCCACTACATCTTGGGTTCAAGTGGGATAGCTGCGATTTCCGGTGGTCGGAGTCGTGGCAGATACCCTAAAAGGGCTGGAGTCACTTACTAAAACGTAATGTACTGGGTAATTGAGAGGAGAAAAACAAATGTCACAAGAACAGAACGACAACAATCTGGGGATAGATCCGGATCTGGCCAACAAGGACTCATTGGAGTATCTGAAGAAGTTACTCGAGTTGAAAGAGAAACAGGAATAGGGTCTGATCAGGTCGGACATGAAGACCGACGAAGATGGATTGCCAAGGACCCCGCCGCGGAGGTAATACCCATTATTGCCGAAAGAGATGCCGGGCTGCTATGTCGCCGCTGGATCCTGAGGCGATCATGGGGACGGTTGAACAATCGAGCAACAAGCCCACTCATCCGCGAGAAAGTCTCCCCACCATGCTCCGCACCTCCATCGCTTTGCTCCTGTTCCCCGCGTTCGCCATCGGCGCCGATCCGTGCATATCGGGGGTGCCCGTCGGGCAGCGGCCGGGGCCGTACAGTTTCCTAGTGGCCACGGGGCCGCAGCGAGGCCAACAAACCTGCTACATTTGCGAACAAGACGACAAACCGACGGCCGTGATTTTCGCACGGTCGCTGTCGGCCCCGCTGGCGAAACTCGTGGCGAAACTCGACGCCGAAGTACCGAAGCGAAAAGACGCCGGGTTCAAAGTGTGGGTGACGCAACTCGCGGTCAAAGGCGACCTCGATGCGCTCGCGAAATGGTCGAAGGCCTCGGCTATCAAAAACGCTCCTGTCGGGGCCTTCGAAGACGTGGACGGCCCGCCCGCGTACAAACTCGCCGCCGAAGCGGACGTAACCGTGCTCCTCTTCGTCAAGAAGAAAGTCGTCTCGAATTTCGCCTTTCGCGCGGACGAGTTGACCGACGAAGCTATCGGCGGAATCGTGAAAGAACTCCCCAAACTGTTCGCGAAGTAGTCAGCTATTTAGCATGCCGCAGGATTTGGCGTATTCGAAAATACCCCCGGCTTCGAGAATCGGGGCGACCTCGCCCAGCGGCTTGAGCTTCCACGAATCGCCCGTGGTTTTATTTTGCAAGTCGCCGGTGGTCAGGTCGATTCGCAGAACGTCGCCGGTACAGATCGTGTCGATCAGCCGGCCCACGCTCTCGATGGGCGTGAGATATCCGCCGTTGACAGCGTTCCTGTAGAAGATGCGGGCGTAAAATTCGGCGACGACCGCCAAAATCCCCGCCGCAGCCAACGCGATCGGCGCGTGTTCGCGACTGCTGCCGCAACCGAAGTTCTTGCCGCCCAGAATGATTTTGTAGGGGGAAATGAACTCGTCGGTCTCGTTGTGGAACGGAACGTGCCCTTTCGGAAGGCCGGCCCCTTCGCCCGGTACCCCGCTGAGCGCGAACTTGCCGAACATCCGATACTCGGCCGCAATAGACGGGTTGTACGTCAAATAGTGCGCTGGGATGATCTGATCAGTATCGACGTTGTCGCCCAGCACGTAGACCGGGCCTTCGATGAGCATTTGCAGCACGGGGAGATTCCTGCGGGAAGATCGACAGACTTATCTATGATAGGTTTTATGTTGCCCGCCGTCCGCGCAAGGGTTCAACTTGGCCAGGGTAGCGAATCGTGAATTCGCGTGCTAGACTGAATCGATATGCGGATGGACGCGGCGAAACGATAGCCGGGGAATGCCTCCAGAGCCTAACTCTATGCGCGCACGAATCTTTGTGGAATCCGGCGAGTGCTCGCCCGCCGCGGTCGATATCGCACCGGGCGTCACAGTGACCTTCGGCCGGAGCCGCGACAACGTTTTCGTCGTCCGCGACGACCTCGTCTCGCGCCTGCACGCCAAAGTTTATTTCGAAGACGGCCGCTGGTTGATGCGCGACTTCGGCCTCAACGGCACCAAGGTCGCGGGGAACAAGATCAACGCCGTGATCGAATTAAACGAGGGGGTCGAACTCCAAGTCGGGCACGTGAAATTCCGATACACCACGAACACCGGCAGCATGTTGGCCCCGGCCCCCCCGACACTAATGCAGGCGTCTGTGTCCAGCCTCACTCCGCCACCGATGGCCGTCACGACGGCGGGGAGTTCGGCCGGCAAAGCCGTGACGGCGGTTCAACCCGAATACCGGGCAACCAAGGCTCACCAGTTCGTCCACCGCGATCAAACCCCGTCCGCCCCGATCAGCATCCCGACGGCGGGCGACGAAGCCCTCCCCGCCGAGAGCGTCCTTCGGGCGGATGAACTCACCGCCCTCGCTCGCTACATGACCACCGCCGTGACGATGGCCGACGCCCACGAATTGCTCCGCCTCACCCTTCGCACGGTGCTGAATCAGACTTCCGCCGCGGTTGTTGGCTATTTGAGTCTCGACCCGGCCGAGCCGACTCCCAAAATGGTGCTGCCCGAACGCATCGCCGTCGACGTGCCCCTCAGCCGCCGGCTCACTGAACGGGTCCGCGAGTTACGCCGCCCCGTCTGGCTTTTCGCCGATGATAAGCTGGGCATCCACCCGGTCGGTAGCCTCTCGTCGTTCCACGACGCCGTCTGCCTGCCCATCGCGGGCGCCGACGGCGAGCCCCTGGCTGCGCTGCACGCCTACCGCACCGGCCGCGCTTTCACCGAGCGCGACGTGAAGTTCCTCGAAGCGATTACCGGCTATTTGGCCCCGGCGCTCGAGAGCCAACGGCACCGCCGCAAACTGGAAGCCGAGAATTCTCGTTTGCGAGGCTCCTCCGTCGTCGCGGATGAACTCATCGGCGACAGCTCGGCGATGATGAATCTGCGCCAACAGATCGGCCGCGCCGCGCCGATGCCCTTTACGGTGTTGATCCAAGGCGAAAGCGGCTCCGGGAAGGAGTTGGTGGCGCTCGCACTGCACAAGCGCGGCCCTCGCGCGTCCGGGCCATTGGTCGTCGTAAACTGCGCCGCTTTTGCCCCCGCGCAACTCGAAGCGGAACTCTTCGGGTCCCGCAAAGGGGCTTACCCCGGCGTCGAGCGCGACCATCCCGGCCTATTCGAACAAGCGGACGAAGGAACGCTCTACCTCGACGAAGTGGCCGACCTGTCGCCCGAATGTCAAGCGAAACTGCTTCGTATCATCGAAGGGAAATCGTACCGGCCCGTGGGGGGAGTCAAAGACATCGCCGTGGAAGTCCGTGTGATCGCCGCGACCAGCCGCGACCTCGAAGACGAAGTCCGCGCGGGGCGGTTCCGCCAAGATTTGCTCTTCCGGTTGAAAGTCATCCCGATCCGGGTCCCGCCGCTGCGTGAGCACCCCGAAGACATCGCCGAATTGGCCCAGTTCTTCCTCGAACGGCTGTCGGTACAATGCCGTCGCTCGTTCCGTCTCACGGCGGACGCCGAGCAAAAACTCTTCGTCTTCCCGTGGTCCGGAAACGTCCGGCAGCTCCGGGCCGTTCTCGAAAGTGCCGCCGCGATGAACGAGTCCGACGCCATCGACGCCGCCGCGCTCCCACTCGCGGGGTTCGGAGAATCGATCCCTCATAAGACGTTTGCACCCGCGGACGCCCCGACCAGTTTGGACATCGACGACATCGAAACTTGGGCCATCATCAAAGCCCTCGGCCGAACCTCCGGGAATGTGAGCCAAGCGGCGCGCGTCCTCGGGATCAGCCGCGACACGCTGCACACCAAGTTGAAGAAGAAGAACATCGATCGGGTCTCGGCGATCGCCGCCGGAGCGATCGCTGCCGCCGCCGCGGCCCAAGGGTGAAATCGGGTGCGATTGGCACGGTGGTTGCAAGTCCTATCGTCGTCGCCATCCCCACTGACCCTCACCCGAGGTTTCCCATGTTGAGCCGCCCCCGAGTCCAGCGCGCCGGTCGCATCAGCTACGGCATCATCGCAGGCCTTCTCGGCGCCCCCACGATCGTCATCGTCATCGCCCTCATTTGGGGCGGCGTCTTCAGTTGGTGATCGCGTAACGCAGTTCCACTCTTCGCTACAGCCCGACTTTCCAGTCGGGCTTTTTCGTGGTTTGGCAACCTTCCCCGCGTCGCGGTTGCGATCGATGAGAATACGACTGCGCGGCCCATGTAAACCGGGATTCCGAATTCCGACCTCACTTCTTCGCTTCGACGATCTCGATGTCCTTCGTGTCGTTCACTTGGATTTGCAGCTTCTCTTGGAAGGTGCTCAGCTTCCCCTTCACGCGGACGGTTTTGCCTTTGAAGGTGTCGAACGTCGCCTTGTCGAACTTACCAGTCCACGCTTTCTCGTTCACCACCACGGTGAAGTTTTTCTCGCTTTTGAAGTCCTTCTCCGAGTTGAGCAAAATGCGCTTACCCGCGAGCCGACCGGCCTCCACCGCGAACTGAACGGTCACGTCGTCCCCTTCTTTTTTCTTCAGCACCTCCGCCGGGGAGAGCACGCCTTCCGGCAACTCGACCGCCGGCTTCGCGGGTTCCTTCTCGCCGGTCTTCGCTTGAAGCTGGCTCAGCTTCACCTTCGATTGGATCGCGATCTCCCCGTTTTCGTGTCGCAATTGCAGGCTGATGACCGGGTCGGTCGCCCAGTCGATGGCGACCATGCCGAAGTGATTACCGTAGGGCAAGGATGACACGCGGTACTTATTCGCTTCGGGATCACGGTAGTTCGCCGAAGCTTGGTTGAACCCGCTGGCGGTGATGTCGAAGAGCGGGTAACCGACCGATTTCGAATCGAGCGAGATTTCGCCGAGGTG
>Ga0105047_10005820_pt1 | contig 21034 bp, 18 predicted proteins | sample MAT04_FD_78384 | JGI IMG/M metagenome (GOLD analysis project Ga0105047, IMG submission 78384) | Freshwater microbial communities from Lake Fryxell liftoff mats and glacier meltwater in Antarctica - MAT-04 (megahit assembly) | ecosystem: Environmental > Aquatic > Freshwater > Ice > Liftoff... | reverse complement strand
GGATTGATCTTCATCGTGAACAACCGCGGCGCGAAGTTCGACACTTCGGTCTTGGCCGTGGACATCGCCTCCTGCATCTTGCCCAGGATATGCATGCGGGCTTCCTTGGCCTGCGCCAACGCCACCTGCATGATTTCCTTGGTGATGCCCTGGATCTTGATATCCATCTGCAGCGCAGAAATGCCATTCGTGGTCCCGGCGACCTTGAAGTCCATGTCGCCGAGGTGATCCTCGTCACCCAGGATGTCGGTCAGCACGGCGAAGCGGTTGCCATCCTTGATCAGGCCCATCGCAATGCCTGCCACGTGCGCCTTCATCGGAACTCCTGCATCCATCAGTGCCAGGCAGCCGCCGCAAACGGAGGCCATCGACGACGAACCGTTGGATTCGGTCACCTCGGACACGATACGCATGGTGTAGGGGAAGTCCTCCTTGGACGGCAAAGCGGCGATCAACGCGCGCTTGGCCAGGCGGCCATGGCCGATCTCGCGGCGCTTGGGCGTGCCGAAGCGGCCCGCTTCGCCGGTCGCAAACGGAGGCATGTTGTAGTGCAACATGAATCGGTCCTGGAAGTCACCGGCCAATGCGTCGACGCGCTGCGCGTCGCGCTCGGTACCGAGCGTGGCCACGACCAACGCCTGTGTTTCGCCGCGGGTAAACAGCGCCGAACCGTGCGTGCGCGGCAGGACGCCGTTACGGATCTCGATCGCCCGCACGGTGCGGGTGTCACGTCCGTCAATGCGCGGCTCGCCGGCCAGGATCTGGCCACGCACGATTCCGGCTTCGATGTCGAACAGCAGGCTTTCGACCTTGACGCCGTCAAACGCGACGCCGTCGGCCTTCAGGCCGGCCATCACAGCGGCGTAGGCATTGCGGCAGGCCTGGGTACGTTCCTGCTTGTTGCGGATCTGGTAGGCCGCGGCCAGTTTCTCGGCGCCGTGCGCTGCAACCTTGCCAATCAGCTCTTCGTCGCGCGCCGGCGCTTTCCAGTCCCAGACCGGCTTGCCGGCATCGCGCACCAGTTCGTTGATCGCGGCGATCGCGATATTGCCTTGCTCATGACCGAACACGACAGCGCCCAGCATGATTTCTTCCGACAACTGCTGGGCTTCGGACTCGACCATCAGCACGGCGGCTTCGGTACCGGCCACGACGAGGTCGAGCTGGCTGTCCTTGAGTTGAATCTGACCCGGGTTGAGCACGTATTCGCCGTTGACATAACCGACACGCGCAGCGCCGATCGGGCCGTTGAACGGGATGCCGCTGACCGACAGCGCAGCGCTGGTGGCAATCAGTGCGGCAATGTCGGCCTGCACTTCCGGATTCAGGCTCAGCACATGCACGATGACCTGGACTTCGTTGTAGAAACCCTCCGGGAACAGGGGGCGGATCGGACGGTCGATCAGGCGGCAGGTCAGCGTCTCGAGTTCGCTGGGGCGGCCTTCACGCTTGAAGAAGCTGCCCGGGATCTTTCCCGCGGCATAGGCCTTTTCGGTGTAGTCGACCGTCAGCGGGAAGAAGTCCTGCCCGGCCTTGGCATCGGTCTTGGCCACGACGGTGGCCAGCACGACCGTGTCGTCGATATTGACCAGCACGGCACCGGTGGCCTGGCGTGCGATCTCACCGGTTTCCATCGTGACCGAATGCGGTCCCCACTGGAAGGTCTTGCTGACTTTCTTGAACATGCTCATGTTTTCTTCTCCTGGTTGGTGTGGGAGGTGCAGGCCACCTCACCGGAGCCCGGAGCCAACCTGGCAGAACACGATGCCATTCCAGTGCTGTTCGGCCGATTCGCGCAAACATCCCTGGAATGACACAGCTTCGCTCTGCCCCTGTCTTGACGCTGGTGCGGCATGCCGACCGTCGCCCAAACCGTGTTGTCTCCCAATCCCTTCCAACAACAAAGCGCCTGAGGCAGTCATGCAACCCAGGCGCTTGTCATTGGAACCCGGCTTACTTGCGCAGGCCGAGTTTGGCGATCAGTGCGGTATACCGCTCCGCATCCTTGGACTTGAGGTAGTCCAGCAGCTTGCGGCGGCGGCTCACCATGCGTAACAAGCCGCGCCGGCCGTGATGATCCTTGGCGTGGGTCTTGAAGTGGGGGGTGAGTTCGTTGATGCGGGCGGTCAGCAGCGCAACTTGCACTTCCGGACTGCCGGTATCACCGGGTTTGCGGGCGTTGTCGGAGACGACACTCGCCTTGATACTGGTTGCGATCATTCGACATTTCCTTGGTTGGGGCGCCTGCCGCTTGTTGGCCTGCGCTCCGGGTTGACAACTTGCGCCAGGCGCTGGAACTGCCCCTGACGTGCGCTTGTGCATGGTGCAAAGCGCGATGAGTATAACCCGGCAGGGTTCGCCGCCCAACCGGTCAGCGTGCCAGCCAGGTCCGAAGGCGCTCGACGCCGTCCACCAGGCGCTGCGGATCACGGGAGGCGAAACACCAGCGCAGCCAGCAGCCGGCCGGGTCGGCATCGCTCGCACCAAAGGCCACTCCGGGCGCAAGGCCAATACCCGCCTCCAGCACCAGCCGCTTGGCGGTGGCCAGCGAGTCACTCGCGCCGGCGAGTCGGAAGAACGCATACATGCCGCCGGGCGCCGGCGCGACCTCGACACCCGGCAAGGCGCGCAACAGCGGCACCAGGGTGTCACGGCAGGATTTCAGATGGGCCACCACCCGCGGCGTCACGTCGTCGGTGCGCGCCAGCGCGGTCATCGCAGCGCGCTGCACGAACACCGGCGCGCAAGAAGTGTTGAATTCGATCAGTTTGCCGACCTGCGGAGTCATTTCGGCCGGCATCACCAGCCAGCCCAGGCGCCAGCCGGTCATCAGGAAACTCTTGGAGAAGCTGTGCACCACGACCAGTTTGTCGTCGGGAGCACACACATCCAGGAAGCTGGGTGCGCAACCATGGGCACCCGCCTCGTAATACAGGCGTTCGTACACCTCGTCGGCCAGGATCCAGGTACCGGTGGCGCGGCAATGGTCGACGATCAGAAGCTGCTCGTCGCGCGTCAAGGTCCAGCCCGTGGGGTTGTTCGGCGCATTGACGATCAACACCCGGGTCCGGCTGGTCACGGCGGCGAGCAAGGCATTCATGTCCAGCGTCCATGCGCCATTGACCGGCTGCAGCGAGACGCAATGCACGCGCGCGCCCATGATCTCGGGCTGCGCGACCAGGTTGGGCCACACCGGCGTCACCGCGACCACCTCGTCTCCGGCGTCCACCAGCGCCTGCACCGCGAGCATCAACGCGTTGACGCCGCCCGAGGTCACGGCCAGCCGGTCGCTGGCGATCGGCTGGTGCACGGTGGCCATGTAGGCCGCAATCGCATGGCGCAACTCGGGCAGTCCCAGGTTGTGCCCATAAAACGTCTCGCCGCGCTGCAACGACTCGATCGCGGCCTGCCGGATGAACTCCGGCGTGACCTCGTCGCTCTCGCCGAACCAGAACGGCAACACGTCGGCGCGGCCGATACCGGCGTTGGCCACCTCCCGGATACGGGACTCTTGCAGGTTCAGAACAGTTGTGCGCATGGGATGTCTCGCTTCAAGTACGGAACAATGGCAGAGGGAATCAGGGGCGCTGCATCTGGCAGGTGGTCGGCATTTCCGCGGCCGCGGCCTTGAGGGTCCTGACGACCCGGAATCCATAGCCGGAGCCCTCCACGTCAAACTGCACTCCGGGTGTACCGACCCGGTCCATGACACCGACAACCAGCGGCTGCTGGAACTGGTGGTCGCTGGCCCGCATCTGCCCGCCCTGTCCCTGCAAGCGAACGGTGACGTTCTCCAGCGCCCGGGCTACCGCCACGACGTCCAGCGCGCCATCCTTCGCGGCTACGCCCGAGACACCCGACTGCTCGATGGCCTGCGCCAGTGCCTCGACCATCAGCTGCATGCGCATGTGCACGTAATCGTCCGCCGGTTCCGGAAAGCGCTGACGAAAAGCACGGTAGAACGCCTCGCTCTCGGGGGTCTGCACGTTGGGCAACCAGTCGGCCACCGCGATCACCTTGCCGATGCCGGCCTCGCCCATGGCTGCGGGGGCGCCCAGCGCATTGCCGTAGAAGGTATAAAAGCTGCCCGCGAAACCGGCCTCGCGCGCCGCCTTGACCAGCAGTGTCAGGTCGTTGCCCCAGTTTCCGGTGATGATGGCTTGCGCTCCGCTGGCCTTGATCTTGGCGGCATAGGGAAGGAAATCCTTGACCCGTCCCACCGGGTGCAGTTCGTCGCCGACGATCTGTACATCGGCGCGTTGCAGCGCAAGCTGGCGCCGCACTTCGCGCAGTACGGCCTGGCCGAAGCTGTAGTCCTGGCCAATCAGGTAGACCTTCTGCAATGCGCGGTCATCCTGAATGACCGACATCAACGCCGCCACCCGCATGTCGGCATGGGCATCGAAACGGAAATGCCAGAAGCTGCATTTCTCGTTCGTCAGCGCGGGGTCGACGGCCGAGTAGTTGAGGAAAACCACGCGCTGCGACGGCTCACGCGCGTTGTGCTTGTTGATGGCGTCGATCAGCACTGCCGCGTTGGCCGACGAGTTGCCCTGGACCACAATCTGCACGCCGTTGTCGATCGCCGAGCGCAGCGCCGACAACACCTCCTCGTTCTGGCCCTTGCTGTCGTATCGCTGCAGTACCAGTTGTCTCGCACCGCCGGCCGCCGCCGGCAGGCGCACTCCGCCGCGCCGATTCACCCGCTCCATGGCCCAGAGCAGGTTGCGATAGACCGCTTCGCCGGTATTGGCGAACGGCCCGCTGAGCCCTTCGATCATCGCCACCTTGATCGGCGGCGGAGCCGACTGTGCCAGCGCCAGCGCCGGGGCCATGGAGACCAGCCAGAAGAATTTCAAGAGCCAGCTGCGAACAATAAACATACGACACTCCGACTTGAAAACCTGGCAAACACGCGCAGATTCCATGCATGTGGCCCGCAGGGTTGCGAGCCGCGCAGTTTACTAGGAGTGTTTCCATGTTCTTCACCGCCACCATCCCCGTTTACGCCCGCCGCGGCGCCGCCTATCCCACCAGCCGCGTGCTGCAACGCGCGCTGGACGAAGCAGCGCGAGCAAGCCAGAACCAGGCAGCCAGCGTCGAACAGGACGAGACGTCGACCACCTTGCGTTTCGACGTACCGGGCGTCACGCGTGAGCAACTCAGCATTGGCGTCGAAGGCGACGTCGTGCGTGTCCAGTCACTCGAGGATGCACCGCGCCAATACCGGATGGCCTATCAGCTGCCACAGGACATTGCGGTGGCCAGCAGCAGCGCCAAGCTGGAAAATGGGGTCTTGACGCTGCGACTGGTCAAGCAGCCGGCACAAAGCCGGGTGACCCCACTGGCGATCCACTGAGCGCCGCCCGGACGGGCGCTACAACTGCTCGAGTGGCCAGCGCGGACGAACGTCGAACGCGTAGTCGGTACTGGCCTGTTGGCAGCCCGCCTGCAAGCGCATCGCGCCAGCCAGAGCAATCATGGCCCCATTGTCGGTGCACAGGTCCAGCTCCGGATAATGCACCCGCACGCCGCGCTGGTGGGCGGCTGCGTCCAATTGCTCACGCAGCAGGCGGTTCGCACCGACGCCGCCGGCAACCACCAGGCGATCGAGTCCCGACCGGGCCGTCGCAGCCATCGACTTCTTGACCAGAACCTCCACGATGGCAGCCTCGGTCGATGCCGCAAGATCGGCGCGCAACGGACCGGGCAGTTGCGCCATCGCCCGATCGAGCGGCAGGCCTTCGGCCAGGCTGTGCGCGGCCACCAGCTTGCGCGCCTGCACCATGACCGCGGTCTTCAGGCCGGCAAAGGAGAAGTCCAGGTTGCCACTGTGCAGCAGCGGCCGCGGCAGCCGGAATGCCGACGGATTGCCCTGCTGCGCCAGCCGCGACAACGCCGGCCCACCCGGGTATGGCAGACCCATCAGCTTGGCCGACTTGTCGAACGCCTCCCCCGCGGCGTCGTCGATGCTCTCGCCGAGCAGGCTGTAACAACCGACACCGTCGACCCGCATCAACTGGGTATGGCCGCCGGACACCAGCAAGGCCACGAACGGGAACCGCGGCGGGTCGGCACTCAGGAAAGGCGACAACAGATGTCCCTCCAGATGGTGCACGCCGAGCACCGGCCTGCCCAGTGCAGCCCCGAGCCCACACGCGATCGCCGCGCCCACCAGCAAGGCTCCCGCCAGCCCGGGGCCGCGGGTATAGGCCACCACTTCGATCTGGGTCAGCCTGTAATCGGCCGCCTGCAACACCTGGCGCACCAGCGGCAACACGCGACGGATATGGTCGCGACTGGCCAACTCCGGCACCACACCGCCATAGGCCTGATGCATGTCGATCTGGCTGTGCAAGGCATGGGCCAGCAGTACCGGCACCGCGCCGTGTTGCGCCCGCACCAATGCCACGCCGGTCTCGTCGCACGACGATTCGATTCCCAGGACCCGCAATTCGGAGTTGTCTTTCTGCATCTGGCCTGAAGTTTAGGTGCAAGGGGGATCGCACGCGCTGCAGTGTCGTGCGGTCGCCGGTCGTCGGTCGCCATATAAGCTCATAACCCGTCGTCATCAACGATCCGGGACAATCTTGCGATGGCGATCGCCAAATACATCAAGGAGATCGGGCGCGGCAAGGACGGTGCCCGCGCCTTGTCGCGCGAACAGGCGCAAGACCTGTTCGGTCAGGTACTCGATGGCATGGTGACCGATCTGGAGATCGGCGCGTTCTGCCTGGCGATGCGTATCAAGGGCGAAACCGCACAGGAGATGGCTGGCTTCCTGGATGCGACCTACCAGCGCTTGCATCCGGTTCCGGCAGCGGACCGGCCGCTGATCGTGATCCCGAGTTACAACGGCGCGCGCAAATTGCCGCTGCTGACCCCGCTTCTGGCATTGCTGCTGGCGCGCGCAGGACTGCGTGTGCTGGTCCATGGCGCAGCCAGCGAATCGACCCGGGTATTCACCGCCGATGTGTTCGCAGCGCTGGACATCGCGCCGGCGTCCAGCATCGGTTCGGTAGCCGAGGGCACGGTCGTCTTTACGCCGACCGCGCTGCTGTGCCCGGGCCTGCACCGTCTGCTGGAGGTGCGCCGCGTGGTCGGGTTGCGCAATCCGGCGCACAGCCTGGTCAAACTGATGAATCCGGGCGAAGGCAGCAACCTGCTGGTCAGCAGCTACACACACCCGGAATACGCGGTGTCGATGGCCGAGACGTTCAAGCTGATGGGCTCGAGTGCGTTGCTGCTGCGCGGTACCGAAGGCGAGGCGGTGGCCGACCCGCGGCGTCAACCGAAGATGGAGTTGTTCCTGCACGGTGCACCGCAAACCCTGCAACAGGCCCAGACCGGTTCCCTGGACAGCCTTCCGGAGTTGCCGCGGGCCATCGATCCGGCCAGCACGGCCCGCTATATCCAGGCGGTACTGGCCGGCGACACCCCGGTGCCGGAGCCGATCGCCACCCAGGTCGTGCACATCGTGCAAGCCGAAAAACAGTTGCGAAGGAGTGCAGCATGAACCCAGGCCGAGTCACGCTGGTGGGCGCAGGACCGGGTGACCCGGACCTGCTGACGGTCAAGGCCGCGCGGGCGATCGCGCAGGCCAGCCTGCTGCTGGTCGACGACCTGGTCGGCGACGCCATCGTCGCGCTGGCCAGCCCCGGTGCCCGCATCGTGTACGTAGGCAAACGCGGCGGCTGCCGATCCACGCCGCAGGCCTTCATCGAAAAAATGATGCTCACCGCCGCCCGCGACGGCGAAGCCGTGGTGCGGCTCAAGGGTGGCGACCCGTTCATCTTCGGACGCGGTGGCGAAGAGATGGAGCACCTGCGCGCGGCCGGCATCGACGTCGACGTGATCAACGGAATCACGGCAGGCTTGGCGGCGGCCACGGCCGTCGGCGTGCCACTGACCCACCGCGACCATGCGCAAGGCGTCGTGTTCGTCACCGGCCATGCCAGGCGTGGCGGCGTGCAGACCGACTGGCGTGCCCTGGCCGCCACGGCGCGCGATGCCCACCTGACGCTGGTGATCTACATGGGCGTGGCGGGCGCGCGGCAACTGCAGGACGGTCTGCTGACCGGTCTGCCAGCGCACACCCCGGTGGCCGTGGTGCAGAACGCGAGCTTGCCCGAACAGCGCAGTTGCGTCACAGAGCTCGGTCAACTGGCACAGGCGCTGGCGCGCGAGAACATCGCCAGCCCGGCCATCATCGTCGTGGGCGAGGTCGCTCGCGCGGCTGCGCTGGCGCAGTCGTTGCCGATGCCGGGCGACGCACGAGGCGCCTGGTTGGCCTCGGCCCGAGGCCCGTAGTTTCGCGGCACAAGACGACAAACCACTGCCGGACAAGGGCAAGCGTCAACACGGCGCCCTACACTTGCCGCCATGCACAGTTTCGATGTCGTCATCATCGGTGCGGGCGCCGCAGGCCTGTTTTGCGCCGGCGTGGCGGGCCAGTCCGGTCTCAAGGTATTGCTGGTCGACCACACCGACAAGGTCGCGGAGAAAATCCGCATCTCGGGTGGCGGGCGCTGCAACTTCACCAACCTGACCACGGGCCCGGACAACTTCCTCGGCCAAAATCCGAAGTTCTGTCGCTCTGCGCTGGCCGGCTACCCGCCAGGCGACTTCATCGACCAGCTGCGGCGCCACGATATCGGGTACCACGAGAAACACAAGGGCCAGTTGTTCTGCGACCGCTCGGCGCAGGACCTGATCACGATGCTGCTCACAGAATGCGCCGCCGGCGGCGTCGTGCACTGGCAGAACTGCCCGGTCCACACGCTGGCAACCGAAGGCGAAGCGTACCTGCTGGGCAGCGTGCAAGGCGCGATTCGCAGCCGCGCCGTGGTCGTGGCCACGGGTGGCTTGTCGATCCCGAAAATCGGTGCCACCGACTTCGGTTATCGGATCGCCCGCCAGTTCGGGCTGGACATCGTCGAGACCCGTCCGGCGCTGGTGCCGCTGGTATTCGACCCGGCGCAGTGGGCGCCGTTCGCTGAACTCTCCGGGCTGTCGCTGCCGGTGGCGATCGAGACTGGCACCAAACGTGATCGAACCCGGTTCCGCGAAGATCTGCTGTTCACCCACCGCGGTCTGAGCGGACCGGCGGTGCTGCAGATATCGAGCTTCTGGCGTGCGAACTCGCCGATCCGCGTCGACATGGCACCCGACACGCAGATGCAGCAGACCCTGGCGCAGGCCAAGGGACTCTCGCGCAAACTGCTGGGTAACGAACTGGCGGTTCTGGTTCCGGCGCGTCTGGCCGAGACCTGGATTGCGCAGGATACTCGCCTGGGGCAAGACTGGCACCGTGCCATCGACCAGACCTCCGACAAGGCGCTAGCTGCGCTGGCTGAGCAGATTGCACGCTGGGAACTGGTACCCACCGGCACCGAGGGTTACGCCAAGGCCGAGGTCACCGCCGGTGGCGTGGACACCCGTGCCTTGTCCAGCCAGACCATGGAATCGACACAACCCGGCCTGTATTTCATCGGCGAGGTGGTCGATGTGACCGGCTGGCTGGGCGGCTACAACTTCCAGTGGGCCTGGGCCAGCGCGTACGCCTGCGCACAGGGCCTGGCTGCCCGATTGGCACAGCCCTGATAAATAATGGCACTATAATTTGCGGCTTTGCTGGCGACTGCCGGCCCATTGTTCGAAGCAACAAGGGCCCCAACGTTGCGGCTTCCAGCAGATTTCAGCCCGGGTCTGCGATCTTGCCCAGGCACATTTTGGAACCCGAAACCCCATGACCACCATCCGTGTAAAAGAAAACGAGCCGTTCGACGTGGCGCTGCGCCGATTCAAGCGCACCATCGAGAAACTGGGGCTGCTGACCGACCTGCGCGCCAGAGAGTTCTACGAGAAGCCGACCGCCGAGCGCAAGCGCAAGAAGGCGGCTGCAGTCAAGCGCAACTACAAGCGCATCCGCTCGATGCAGTTGCCCAAGAAAATGTACTGACCACTGCGCCCGTACGCGGGCGTGAAACAGCCAGAGGCTTGTGGTTTCGATCGCGGGGCTGGCCCCGGACTGAATGCAACCCCTGCAGGGGCCAGGCAAGGCCTGCACTGGGTGCAATGAACCCGCGTCGGATCATCCGGACGCGGGTTTTCGCGTTTTTGGAAACGAGGTAAACACCATGACTCTCAAGGAACAGGTCACCGAAGACATGAAGACGGCGATGCGCGCCAGGGACAGCGCCCGCCTGGGCACGATACGGCTGTTGCTGGCGGCCTGCAAACAGAAGGAAGTCGACGAGCGGATCATGCTGGACGATGCCGCAGTCATCGGCATCATCGACAAACTGGTGAAGCAGCGCAAGGACTCGATCACCGCTTTCACGAGCGCCGCTCGCCAGGACCTGGCCGACAAGGAGAGCGCCGAACTCGCCGTGCTGGAGGCTTACCTGCCCCAGCGCATGGACGCGTCCGCGGTGCGCGGCGCTGTCGACACCATCGTGGCTGAACTGGCGGCGGAGCTCGGTCGTCAGCCGGCCGCCGGCGACATGGGCCGCATCATGGGCGTGGCCAAGACCCGTCTGGCCGGCAAGGCCGAAATGGCCCAGGTGTCGACGGCAGTCAAGGCCGCACTGGCCGGCTGACAGGAGCCGCAAGCCCGTTCGGGAGGCGCCGCGTATCCATCCGGCCCAGCCGCACGAAACAGCCGTGCGAGACGATCAGCTGCCCGCCACCTTCATCTTGCCGATCAGGATCGAGCCCACGGTCTTGGCACCGAAGTTGTAGCTGTCGGCGCCCACAGCCTCGATGTCCTTGAGCATGTTCCTCATGTTGCCGGCAATCGTGATCTCGTGCACGGGATAGGCGATACGGCCGTCTTCGACCCAAAAGCCGCTGGCGCCGCGCGAATAGTCGCCGGTCACATAGTTCACGCCCTGCCCCATCAGTTCGGTCACGAAGAGGCCGCGGCCGAGCTTGCGCAGCATCGCGTCAAGGTCGTCCCCGGCCTGGGTCTGGCGCGAGCGCAGCACAAGATTGTGCGAGCCGCCGGCGTTGCCGGTGGTGCGCATGCCCAGCTTGCGCGCGGTGTAGCTGCTCAGGAAATAGCCCTTGACCCGGCCCGCCTCGACCACCTTTCGAGCCGCCACCTGCACGCCTTCTTCGTCGAAAGGCGAACTGCCCTTGCCACGCACAATGAACGGATCCTCGTCGATGTCAATGTGCTTGGGCAGCACCTGCTTGCCCAGCGAATCGAGCAGGAACGAGCTCTTGCGGTACAGGGCCCCGCCGCTGATCGCCTGCACGAAGGCGCCCAGCAGGCCGGCCGCCAACGGCGACTCGAACAACACCGGACAATTGCGCGTCGAGATCTTGCGCGCGCCCAGACGACTGAGCGCGCGCTCGGCCGCGTACCGGCCCACCCGCACCGGGCTGGCCAGTTCGCAGGCGTCGCGCATCGAGCTGTACCAGGCGTCGCGCTGCATGTCCTCGCCCTTCGATGCGATCGGTGACACCGAGATCGAATGGCGAGAACTCGCATAACCGCCACGAAAACCGTGGGTGTGGGCGCTGAAGAAATGCGACTGCTGGGCCGAAACGGCCGCCCCTTCGCTGTTGGTGATGCGCTTGTCGGTGCCCAGCGCCGCGGCCTCGCACTCCATCGCCAGCAGCGCAGCCTGCTCGCTCGTCACCGACCAGGGGAAAAACAATTCGAGTTCGTCTGCCTTGCCACCGGCCGGCGCGATGTCCGCCGCATCGGGCAGTCCAGCCATCGGATCCTCGGCCGTGAACCGCGCAATGTCGTAGGCAGCCTGCACCGTCTGGCGTATCGCGGCGGTAGAGAAGTCGGACGTGTTCGCATTGCCGCGGCGCTGGCCGACGTAAACCGATATCGACAGCGACTTGTCGCGGTTGCGCTCGACATTCTCGAGTTCACCCTTGCGCACCGAGACACTCAGCCCGCAGGCTTCCGAGGCTTCGGCTGCGGCGTCGCTGGCCCCTACGGTATGCGCGTGGCGCAAGGCGGTGTCCACCAGTTCTTCAAAAAATGGCTGGCCGTAACTGAAGCCGCTGTCGGCCCGGGTGGTTGCTTGTGGTTTCATGGTCGCTCGTTCACGTGGAAAGCTATGATACTTGGCTGACAGTACCCAGGCCGGATCCGGCCGACAAGACCGCACCCGCCCATGCCCCGCAAACCCAAAAAAGGCTATTTCGTATCCGGCCAGTTCGTCGCCGAAGGCAGCGATATGGACCTCGAGCTCAAGCGCGAACTCAAGGGGGGCGACGAACCCAGCCGCACCGATCGCAAGCGCGAAAGCACCGAGTTGCAGAAGCTCGGCGAAGACCTGCTGACGCTGCGCATCGACCTGATGGAGCGTCTGGCGCTGCCCGACAAGCTGATCGATGCCATCGATGAAGCGCGGCGCATCAGCAACTTCGAAGGCAAGCGGCGCCAGATGCAGTTCATCGGCAAGCTGATGCGCCAGCTCGAGCCACCGATGCTGGACACCGTGCGCACCGTGCTGAGCGAGCAACACCGCGGCTCCGCCAGCGACGCGCTGGCGCTGCACCAGGTCGAGCAATGGCGCGACCGGCTGGTCGCCGACGACACGGCTTTATCGGACTGGGTGCAGCAATACCCGCAATCCGACAGCCAGCAGGTTCGCGCCCTGATCCGTCAGGTGCGGCGCGACGCGAAACCGACCGTGGCCGGCGAGACACCGCGCCATGGCAAGGCTTACCGCGAGCTGTTTCTGTTGATCCGCGCCCAATTGCACGATCCCAAAGACAACGAGGAGCCGACCAGCCATGGCAGCAGCAGACCCGACATCTGACCCGGTGCGCATCGGTATCGTGTCGATCAGCGACCGCGCCTCCAGTGGCGTGTACGAAGACAAGGGACTGCCGGGATTACAGGACTGGCTGGGCCGCGCGTTGCGCAACCCCCTGATCTTCGAGCGTCGGTTGATCCCCGACGAGCAGGCACGCATCAGCGCGACCCTCGTCGAACTGGTCGATGCCGGCTGCGTACTGATACTGACCACTGGCGGCACCGGACCGGCGCTGCGCGACGTGACCCCGCAGGCGACACTGGCGGTGGCCGACAGGGAGATGCCCGGTTTCGGCGAACAGATGCGGCAGATCAGCCTGCGGTTCGTCCCCACTGCCATCCTGTCACGGCAAGTAGCGGTGATCCGCGGCAAGAGCCTGATCATCAACCTGCCCGGCCAGCCCAAGGCGATCGCCGAGACGCTCGAAGGCCTGCGCGACGCGCAAGGCACATCGATCGTGAACGGCATCTTTGCAGCCGTGCCCTATTGCATCGACCTGATCGGTGGCCCCTACCTGGAAACCGACGACGCCGTGTGCAAGGCGTTTCGGCCGAAGTCGGCGCAGCGCCCGACAGCGGCAACCTGAGGCAAGAGCCGCCCGCTTACTTACCCACCAGCTGGGACAGCTTCTCGCCTTCAAACGTTCCGTCGCGCGCCGCATCCGGGGGTACGCAACCGCCAGCGGCACGCCCCTCGGACAAGGTGCCGATGGCCTGCCACAACAGCGCGATCTGGTGCTCCTGCGAGGTCGCGTTGTCGATCAGGCCACGCAGGGCCAGGCTGAGCGGATCGTCGTTCTGCGTCACGCCATAGGCCGAAAAGCCCATCTTCGAAGCAGCCGCCTCGCGCTTCGCATCGGCGTCGGCCTGGATGATGCGCGCCGGGTTGCCAACGGCGGTCGCACCGGCCGGCACCGGCTTGGTCACCACCGCGTTCGAGCCGATCCTGGCGCCGTCGCCCACCGTGAAACCACCCAGCACCTGCGCGCCGGCACCGATGATCACGTCGCGCCCGATGGTCGGGTGGCGCTTTGTGCCCTTGTACAACGAGGTTCCGCCCAGCGTGACCCCGTGGTAGATGGTGCAGCCGTCACCGATCTCGGCAGTCTCGCCCACCACCACGCCCATCGCGTGGTCGAAGAAGACGCGTTGCCCGATCGTGGCGCCGGGATGAATCTCGACGCCGGTCAGCCAGCGCGCGACATGCGAGGGGAAGCGCCCCAGCCATTGGAAGCCATGGGTCCAGAACCAATGCGCTGGCCGGTGCAGCATCAAGGCATGCAGGCCGGGGTAACAGGTCAGCACTTCCCACGTGCTACGCGCGGCAGGATCGCGTTCGAGGATGCACTGGATATCGGAGCGCAGACGGTCAAACATGTATCCAAGTCTATTCGCTGGCGCGTGCAGCCGTCAGCAGCATCGCCTTGGCGACACCTCTGAGGATATGGACTTCCTCCTGCGTCACAGCGGCGCGGTTGAAAAGCTGGTTCAGCCGCGGCATCAGCTTGCGGGGCGCGGCGGGGTCCAGGTAACCGATCGCGGTCAATGCCTGATCCCAGTGCGCCAGCAGCCCGGCCAGTTCCCGCGCGTCGGCCGCCTGCGGTGCGACTGCCGCGGACTGAACAGCGTAGCCGGCCAATGCCTGGCGCCATTCGTAGGCGATGACCTGCACCGCAGCGCCCAGGTTGAGGGAGCCGAAATCCGGATTGGTCGGGATACACAGGGCAGCGTGACAACGATAAACGTCCTCGTTGCGCATGCCGAAACGTTCCGATCCGAACAGGAACGCCACGCCCTGCGGCGCCTCGGCCCGCTCGCCTCGTCTGGCCTGATCGGACGCCTGCAGCAGCGGCGCTGCGCTGGTCAGGCGCGCGAAACAGTCGCGCGGACTCATTGTCGGCGGGCCGAAGTCGCGTGGCGTCATGGCCGTGGCCAGCACATGCGTGATGCCATCGAGCGCCTCGTCCAGTGTCTCGACGATACGCGCCCCGGCCAGTACATCGAGCGCGCCGCTGGCACGCTGGATCGCCTCGTCGCGCCGCAACACGTTGGCCCAGCGCGGGGCCACCAGCACCAGGTCATGGAAACCCATCACCTTCATCGCGCGCGCGCTCGCACCCACGTTGCCGGCGTGGCTGGTGTTGATCAGTACGAATCGGGTCTGCATGACCGAGATTGTCTCAGCGCCGCAACCGCTGCGCCGCGGTGCACGGTTGAGGCCACGTTTCGTGGGAAAATCCGTGCTTGCCCGCGGCCATCGCGCAGCGGATCGATGCTCCTGCTTCCTGTACGGCCCGCGCGGCTTGACCCGCGGCCGAACCGAAACCCACAAACCATGCCGTCCCCCAACCTCCACCCGATGGTCAATATCGCCGTCAAGGCGGCCCGCGCAGCGGGTTCCATCATCAACCGTGCAGCACTCGACATCGAGTCGGTGCGGATCTCCCAGAAGCAGGTCAACGACTTCGTGACCGAGGTCGACCACGCCAGCGAGAAGGTCATCATCGAGACACTGCTCACCGCCTTCCCCGGCCATGGCATCCTGGCCGAGGAATCCGGTGACCAGCACGGCGCGCGCGATTCTGAATTCACCTGGATCATCGATCCGCTGGACGGCACCACCAACTTCATCCACGGCTTGCCGGTCTATTGCGTCAGCATCGCGCTGGCGCACAAGGGCAAGGTCGAACACGCAGTGATCTACGACCCTACCCGCAACGACCTGTTCAGCGCCACCAAGGGCCGGGGCGCCTTCCTGAACGACCGCCGGCTCCGGGTATCCAAGCGCATCCAGATGAAGGAAAGCCTGATCTCCACCGGCTTTCCGTTCCGTCCCGGCGACGATTTCCCGCGTTACCTGGCCATGATGGGCGACATGATGCAGCGCACTGCCGGATTGCGCCGCCCGGGTGCGGCGGCACTGGACCTGGCCTATGTGGCCGCCGGCTTCACCGAAGGATTTTTCGAAACCGGCCTGCAGCCCTGGGACGTTGCCGCCGGCTCGTTGCTGGTCACCGAAGCCGGCGGACTGATCGGCAATTTCAGTGGCGACGCCAACTTCCTGGAGCAAAAGGAATGTCTGGCCGGCAACCCCAAGATTTATGCGCAGATGGTGTCCATTCTGGGCAAGTACAGCAAGTTCGCCTCTGCGGGTGAAAAGGCCGAGGTGCGCCAGAAGTTGCAGATGACACGCGCCGCCGCGGTCGCGGCCACCCTACCCGCGGACGCCCCCGGCAACGCCGACGCCGACGCGCCGCTCTGATGGTTCCATGCGGCTGCGCGCGCGGCAGGGCCCTTGCGCAATGGCAGCACCCCCCTGGCAGTGTCGCCTTGCGCTGGCAGGATATTCCGAACTGACGCGGCTACAACCACCTGTTCTGGCGCATGTTGCGGACGCGGGACATGGGCAACCTGCCGGTGGCCAGACGCTGCACGTCGATGACCTATGGCGGCCAATCCGCGGCGCGGGTGTCGGGCGGCTGTTTCGTGATCGGTCAGGCGGTTGCGACGACAAGTATCGGTTTTCCCGCCCGGGAGCCTGTCGGGCTCGCTTATGCTCGGGTACCCGAACCGCCCGATACAAGGAGCCAGCCGCATGACCCGCAAGACCTACGAACAGCTGCGCAGCGCACGCTGGTTCGCCCCCGATGATTTTCGCTCCTTCGGCCACCGTTCCCGCGCGATGCAGATGGGTTACGAGCGTGCCGACTGGCAAGGCAAACCGGTGATCGCGATCATCAACACCTGGAGCGACATCAACAACTGCCACTCACATTTCAAGCAGCGCGTGGAAGACGTCAAGCGCGGAATCCTGCAGGCCGGCGGTTTCCCGATCGAATTGCCAGCGATCTCGCTGGCCGAGAACTTCGTCAAACCCACGACCATGCTGTACCGCAACCTGCTGGCGATCGAGACCGAGGAACTGCTGCGCAGCCACCCGGTCGACGGCGCCGTGCTGATGGGCGGCTGCGACAAGACCACGCCGGCGCTCTTGATGGGAGCGATATCGGCCGGTTATCCCTGCATCTACCTGCCGGCCGGCCCGATGCTGCGCGGCAACTGGAAAGGCAAGACGCTGGGTTCGGGCTCGGACGCGTTCAAGTACTGGGATGAACGGCGCGCCGGCAATATCACCGAGACCCAGTGGCTGGAAGTCGAAGGCGGCATCGCGCGCAGCCACGGCACCTGCATGGTGATGGGCACCGCTGCAACGATGATGGGCATTGCCGAGGCACTGGGCATGACGCTGCCAGGCGCGTCCAGCATTCCGGCGCCCGATGCCAACCATCCACGCATGTCGGCCCAGTGCGGCCGGCGGATCGTCGACATGGTCTGGGAAGACCTGACCCCGGCGCGCATCTTCAGCCGCCACAGTTTCGAGAACGCGATCACGGTGGCCATGGCCGAAGGCTGCTCGACCAACGCCATCATCCACCTGGTGGCGATGTCGCGCCGGGCCGGCGAACACTGCGCGGTCTCGCTGGAGGACTTCGATGCATTCAGCCGCAAGGTACCGGTGATCGCCAACATCCGGCCCAGCGGCAGCCAATACCTGATGGAGGACTTCTACTACGCCGGCGGCATGCGCGGCCTGATGGCGCGTCTGCGTGATGGCGGCCTGTTGCACCTGGACGCGATGACCGTCACGGGCAAGACCGTGCGCGAGAACCTCGAAGGTGCCGAAGTCCACAATGATGACGTGATCCGTCCGCTGGACAACCCGATCTACCGCGAAGGTGCCTTGGCGGTGCTGCGCGGCAACCTGGCGCCCGACGGCTGCGTCATCAAGCCCAGCGCCTGCAGCGAGAAGTTCCTGCGCCATAGCGGACCGGCCATGGTGTTCGACGACTACCCCAGCCTGAAGAAGGCCATCGACGACCCGGAACTGGTCGTGACCGAAGACCATGTCCTGATCCTGCGCAACGCTGGTCCGCAAGGCGGCCCGGGCATGCCGGAATGGGGCATGGTGCCGATCCCGCTCAAACTCGTGAAGCAGGGTGTGCGCGACATGCTGCGCATCTCGGATGCGCGCATGAGCGGCACCAGTTATGGCGCCTGCGTATTGCATGTGTCGCCAGAGGCCTATATCGGCGGCGCGCTGGCGCTGGTGCGCAATGGCGACATCATCCGCGTCGACGTGCCGGCGCGCACGATGCACCTGGACATCAGCGACGCCGAACTGGCCAACCGCAAGGCCGCATGGACACCACCGCCCAGGCGTTTCGAGCGCGGTTACGGCTATATGTTCAGCCAGCACATCCTGCAGGCCGACAAGGGCTGCGACTTCGACTACCTGGAAACATCGTTCGGCGCGCCGGTGAGCGAACCGGTCATTTTCTGAACAACCCAAGGAGAACTGCCATGGCCCTGAATCCCGCCACCCGCGACAAACTCAAGACGGTCAGCACCGCCACCTTGTGCACCGCGCTGTTCAAGCGCGGCCTGCGCAACCAGTTCATCCAGGACGTGCATCCGCTCAACCCGAAGACGGCGACCATGGTGGGCGAGGCCTACACGCTGCGCTATATTCCGGCGCGCGAAGACCTGAACCCGATCACCGTGTTCCAGGACCCGAAACACCCGCAACGGGTGGCGGTCGACCAATGCCCGGCCGGCGCCGTGATGGTCATCGACAGCCGCAAGGATGCGCGCGCCGCATCGGCCGGCTCGATCCTGATCACACGGCTGATGGTGCGTGGCGCCGCCGGCGTCGTCACCGACGGGGGTTTTCGTGACTCGCCCGAGCTGGCGGAGATGCCGTTTCCGGTCTACCACCACCGACCGTCGGCGCCGACCAACCTGACGCTGCACCAGGCGATGGACATCAACGTGCCGATCGGCTGCGGCGACGTGGCGGTTTTTCCGGGCGACGTCATCGTCGGCGACCAGGAGGGTGTGTTCGTCATTCCCGCGCACCTGGCCGACGAAGTCGCCGACGAGGCGGTCGAGATGACCGCCTACGAGGACTTCGTGACCGAAGAGGTGCACAAGGGTCGCTCGATCATCGGCCTGTATCCGGCGACGCAGCAGCAGTCGAAGGACGATTTTGCGGCCTGGCGCAAGACCCAGGGGCGCTGAACGGCCGGGCATTTCAAGGTCTCAATCGTTTTTCAGTCCAGCCTTGCGGATGATCGGTCCCCAGGCATCGTGGTCGGCTCGAATAACCTTGGCAAATTCCGCCGGCGTGCTACCCACTGGCTCCAGTCCTTGCGCGATCAGCGTAGAGCGGACCTGCGGGTCGCGCATCGCAGCCGCGTAGGCAGCGGAAATCCGATCCCGCTCGCTTTGCGGCGTGCCGGCGCGCACCGCCAGTCCCTGCCAAGCCGCCGTCGCATAACCGGGCACGGTCTCGGCGACGGTTGGCAGGTTTGGCGCAAACGCCTGGCGCTGCTCGCTGGACACGCCCAGCAGCCGCAGCCGGCCTGCTTCCGCGTGGGGTCGCAAGGTCTGGTAGCTGTCGAGCATCAGCGAAACACGCCCTTCGAGCACGTCGGGCAGGGCCGCCGCGCCGCCTTTGTACGGCACGACCGTGAGGTCGAAGCCTCCCATGGACGCCAGCAACAACCCCCCCAGATGGGAGCCGCCGCCCAGGCCCGAGGCTGCGATCGTCAGCTTTCCCGGATTCGCGCGACCATAGGCCACGAGTTCGGCCACGGTTGCCACCGGTGCGCCGGGGCCCGCCGCCAGCACGAGCGGAATATTCACCAGCAGCGAGACTGGATCGAGGTCCTTGAAGGTGTCGTACGCCAGCTTGCTGTAGGTCCACGGATTGAAGGCCAGCGCGGTGTACACGCCGATCACGGTGCTGCCGTCGGCCGGCGCCGCCAGCCCGGCCAGAATCGCCGAGATACCTGCCGCACCGGGTTTGTAGTCGAGCACCACGGACTGTCCGAGCGCTGGCTCGGCCACACGGGTTGCGGTGCGCAGCATCACATCGGTGGTGCCTCCGGGCCCGGTGGGTACCAGCACCCGGACCGTACGCGAAGATTGAGCGCGCAATGGACCTGCTGCCCCCAGCAATGCCAACGCAGTTGCCCATACGGGAGCCTGTAGCAGTTGTCGTCTTTTCAGTTGTCGTCTTTTCATATCGCTGTTCTCCGGATTCGGGTTGGAAAAATTCATGGTAAACGGGCTCAGGCTCGCGTCTCGGTCCGGGGGCAGGTCTTCAAGGCGTCCGAGTTCGGTGCTCATGGGGTCGATTCCTTTGATCAGCCCGGCTATTCTCGACCTTCCAGCCATACAGCCACTCCAACGCTTCTTAAAAAGTTCTGGCCCGTGGCCTTTCCACCGTTTGTTTCGCACCTGCCGCTCGCCCCCTTTGACCCGGAAGAAGCGTCCTATTTCAGGCGGCGACAAAGCGACGCGGGCGACCGGCGCCCTGCCGGACCCATGCAACCCGGTCAATCCAGCGTCATCAGGCTCGCATTGCCGCCAGCGGCGGCCGTGTTGATGCTGAGCGACCGCTCGATCACCAGCCGTTCGAGCGCAATACGGGTATCGCCCGAGGCCTGGCCCGTCAGGCCGACGATCGGTCCCGGGCGCTGCGCCAGCAATGCCGCCGCCGCCTGCCGCGAGGCTGCGTCACCGTGATGCAGCGCGGCATCGAACGGTGTGTGCGCATTCGTCCAGTCCCGTGCCAGCGTGATGCGCTCACGCACATCGACCGGCAGCCGCTCGCGCAAGGCAGCCGCGTGCGCCGGCCAGACTGCGTGGCTGCCGGCAGCCAGCACAGCTGCCAGTTGCAGCAGCCGGTCGGCGTCGCCCGCCGGGCCTTGCGTGGCCAGACACAATACCGCTTCGCGTGGCAACACGGCATACAGGTTAGCTTCACCGGTCGGCCCTGCCAGGCTATGCCAGCGACCGAGCGGCGACTCCGCCACCGCTCGGTCGCAATATGCGGCCAGCAGGTTCTTGCCCTGCGCCTGCGCCCAGACACGCAGCTGTGCCATCGCCACCGGCGCCGCAGCCGGGCCCGGGGCCGGTTCGGTTGACAAGCCACGTACAGCCGGGCGCGTCAGCGCGCCGGCATGGGCCACCGCCATCCGCGCGGCCTGCACCGGGCGCTGCGCCAGCAGGCGCAGCAGGTACAGCGGCCCGCCGGCCTTGGGACCCGTGCCCGACAGGCCCTCGCCACCGAACGGCTGCACGCCGACCACCGCACCGACGACGTTGCGGTTGACATAGATGTTGCCGGCACGCGCGGCCGACACCACCTGCGCCACTGTCTCATCGATACGCGTGTGTACG
>Ga0105047_10005819_pt1 | contig 21034 bp, 16 predicted proteins | sample MAT04_FD_78384 | JGI IMG/M metagenome (GOLD analysis project Ga0105047, IMG submission 78384) | Freshwater microbial communities from Lake Fryxell liftoff mats and glacier meltwater in Antarctica - MAT-04 (megahit assembly) | ecosystem: Environmental > Aquatic > Freshwater > Ice > Liftoff... | reverse complement strand
TGGCATGTCGGTGGCCGCGAGTGGACGAAACTGTTAGGCGGAATTCCTTTCGATGCTCATGATTACGTCGACAAAAGCTTGTTCGTCCGGATCACCGCTGAGTTGATTCGTTCAAAACCGTTTCGCGTTCGATCGTTGCGAGGGAGAACTCACCAACGCCTTCCATCATCGCCAAGATGGTTCGAGTAGAATGCAAAGAGAGCACGATCCGTACACATTCACGAACACCGAGCCCATCACGATGAAAATCAAACGCGCCGGCGCAGAGCCCTCAACCACGGGGCCCGCCGATTGGTTTACTGGAACGGTGCGCATCGATCCTCTGTTCGCCCCAACTGAGCCCGCACGTGCCGCCGGCAACGCGGTGACGTTTGAGCCCGGTGCTCGCACCGCGTGGCACACGCATCCGCTTGGACAAACGCTGATCGTGACCGCGGGTTCCGGATTGGTGCAACGCGACGGCGGTCCGATTGAGGGAATCAAACCGGGCGATGTCGTGTGGTTCGAACCTGGCGAAAAGCATTGGCACGGCGCGTCGTCGACAACGGCGATGACACACATCGCCATTCAGGAGGCGCTGGACGGCAAGGCGGTTGAATGGATGGAGCAGGTGAGTGATGCGCAGTATCAGGGCGGGTAGCGCGGGAGTGCTGCAATAGACTCAGCGCGTGCAAACTTTGGGATACGGCTGCCGCGCGCGTGACACTGTTCGCACCACAGAGGCGTATGTTGTTCATCACTCACACCGAGGAACGATTCATGCGCACCACCCAGCTGGGTCGAGGGCTGCTTGGCATTGGTCTGGGGGTCGGAGTGATTGCCAGCATAGCTTGGATTGCGGGTTTTGCACCATCCAGACTTCCGCCCGTCCTGCTCGACATCGCGGCCTACAAACTGGCACTGCTCGCGGCGGTGGGCTTGATGGGTGCAGGTGCTGCGGTGGTGCGCTCTGCACGTCGCAGTGAAGTGCAGCGCTCGCGTGAACTGGCGGCAGGGGGTGTGACGGAATTAGCCGAAGGCAATACTGCGCCCGCACCGCAACAGCGGGTGCCGGATGAGGTCACGAATAGACGGGTTTAGTTTCGGCGGGCGATGTCGCTACTCAACCGTAGTAACTGAACCGGTCAGGGACGCATCGCACCGGTTCCAGAGCGACACAACGTTGCATCGCGTGAACGCTACTCCTTCTTGCGCAACGCATTCACCTGTTCATCAATGTCCGCCGGCAGCAACAGCCCGTCCGCAATCTTCGCGATCGCATCCGCATCACGCCAACGCTGTTCAAGCAAATGCAATTCACCATCCATTGCGCGCCGCTCGTCGTCGGCATGCAGCGACATCTCCAACGCGAGACGCACATGTGCTGGCGCGTTCGACACATTCTTGGCGGGCACACGCGGCGCCACCTTGGTTGGCTGCACAAGGCGTTCGTCACTGGCCAGTCGCAGGAGCGCTGAGAGGTTGGATGTCTGCTCAATTGTTGTGAGGGCCGCGGTAACGCCCTCCTCGTTTGCACCTTCTCGGTTGGCACGCGGCAATAACATGGCGAGCGCCTGCAGCGCAGCCGGACCTTGTAACACCGAAGGCTCGTGCACCACCGCGGCCTCTTCGTTCCGACGCAACAGTCGCGCCCAACGCTCCGCACTTTTGGTTGTCACGTGCGGTACCGACAGTTCCCATTGCTCATCCTTGATGACGGCAAGTCGCGCCGCGTCGATATTATCTTGCGTAAGGCGAAGCAACGAACCCGCATTGTCGCGCACGCCCACCTGCAGGATGGAGTGATTGTACCATTTCATGAGGCGACTTTGTGTAAACCCTTTCGCCATTCCCGCGCCAACGCTGACACCGATTCCGAGCAGTCCGTTGAATACCATATCACCCGTGGTCAACCCGCTGGTGCCCGCGAGGATCGCGGTGCTGAACACCACAACTCCCGCGGTTGCGACAGTCTGGTGTTTTAGATATCGCTTTCGAAACTGCTCGCCGTATCGCCACACCGCGAGCTCAATCTCCGGCGGCTTTCCCACACGCACCAACTCGGTGCCATCCGCCAGTTTCGCCAGCCCGATATTGTCCGTGGCCACGCGCATTTTCGTGGCGCGAAACAACCGCTCGGCCGCCTCAATGGCTTCCCAGCGTGATTCCAGCGGCGACAAATTCCACCGGTTGCACTTCGTGCACACCACCCACAACCGTCCGGTGGCTTCGTCGTAGGCGAGTCGTTGACCAACGGGGAAAGTGCTCGATGGATTCGTTGGCGCCGAGTGCGCGGTTGCAGAACAGGCAGGTGGCGTACATCAGTCGTCTGTGCTGCGTTGGGACTTCCCACGCGACTGTTGTTCCCGCGCGTTCGTGTCCCGTTCGCGCATGCGCTGCACCTGCGCTGGGATGTTGTCCGGCAACAATAGTCCATCCGCAATCTTTGCGATGGCATCCGCGTCGCGCCAGCGTTGCTCAAGCAAGTGTAGTTCTCCGTCCATTACGCGGCGCTCGTCCTCCGCATGCAGGGCCATCTCAAGGGCGAGCCGCACCTGTTGCGGCGCAAAAGCCACGAGATTGTCGCGAATTTCCGGCGCAAACCGACTGTCCTGCTTTACGCTTTCCTCGGAGGCCTGTCGCAAGAGTCTGTTGAGATTCTGGCTCTGCTGAATGAGGTGCATCGCACTTTCGACACCTTTGTTCGTTGCACCAAAACGATTGGCTGAGGGCAGCAACGCGGCAAGCGCCTGCATCGCCGTAGCACCATACAGCGTTTGCGGCGCATGTACTGTTTCGGTTTCGTATTTGCCGCCAAGGAAACGCACGAGTTTTGCGGCGGGTTTGACGGAAACGTGCGGTAACGTGACTGCCCAATCATCGTCGCCGTCAGGCAGGAGGATGGCACTGTCAACGTTGGCCTGCGTGAGCCGAAGCAGGTTTTGAGTGTCGTCGCGAAGCGCCGCTAGCGGCACGACGCGATGCCGCCAGAGTTCATAGCGGCGGGTAGCCACACCTTGCATGATCGGTCCCGCAGCACCCAGGGCAACACTAATGGCCAACGGCGCAGACATCGCCGCGAATCCCATACTGCTGGCAATCGAATACGGAATCGCAAATGCGCCGCTAGCGACGGCCGACTGCCACAGGAGTTTTCTGTGCCGCTTCCGGAATTGGGCGCCGTATCGCCACACAGCCAATTCAATCTCTGGGGGCTTGCCGATGCGCACCAGCTCGGTGCCGTCATTGAGTCTTGCCAATCCGATATTGTCCGTCGCCACGCGCGCTTTTGTGCCTCGAAACGCACGCTCGGCCTCCTCAATCGCTTCCCACCGCGTTTCCAGCGGCGAAAGATTCCAGCGCGCGCAGCTTTTGCACACGACCCACAGCCGGCCGGTGGCCGAGTCGTACGCCAGGCGCCGACCGACCGGGAAATGTTCAATCGCTGCATTGGCGCCAAGCGAGGCGTTGCAGAACAGACAGGTTGCGTACACGTTGTCAACTTAATGGCGGGGCGAAGTAGGTCTCGGCAAAATTATCCGGCTTGAACCGCGCGTGGTCACCGGGGCCGACCGATGCAACATCGGCACGTGTTCGCAAGCGATCGATCGGCCTCGACGCCCTTCGTGCCGAGGTAATCGGTGCACACTGACACCGTACGACGTGTGGACCCGTATGATTTCCAACCTCGACCACGGACCTGCACGCATGCCTATCTGGCTCACGTTTGTTGATCTCATCCGCACTCTGCTGTTGTCATTGGCGCACGTGGCGGGTGGCAGTATCGGTACGGGTATCTTCGCGCTGTCCGTGCTGGTGCGCCTGATCATGCTTCCGCTCGCGGTGGAGGCAGCGTTGCGCGCGCGTGAATCGGGCGAACGACTGCGCGCGCTGGAACCCGAGCTCAAACGTTTACGCGAACGTCACGGGAACGATCCGAAACGGGTCTGGGCGGAAACGCGCGCGTTGCAACAGCAGCACAACATTCAAATGATGCCGGGCATCGCGTGGCTCAACATGTTCGTGCAGGCGCCGTTGGGTTTTGCCGTGTACAAGGTGGTCGCGGAGAATGTCCCACGTGCGGGTCGCTTTTTGTGGATGGCTGATCTCGCGCGTCCAGACGTTCTGATTGCGGGAATTGCGGCGTCGATTGCGTCGCTCGCGGTGGTGTTGGCGCCAACGAACGGTGGGGCCGCAACCAACAGGGTGAACGCCGTCATGATGGGTGTCATCACCGTAGTGATTGCGTGGCGATTGGCGTCGGGTGTTGGCTTGTACTGGGTTGGTTCGAACGTGGTGGGTGTGGCGCAGTCGCTGATTGTGCGGCGCATTGCGCGGCGTGCGCGGTAATTCGACTTTCAGTCACCGCTGATTTTGGGCGCATCGCGCGGCGTGCGCGCTAATTGACTTTCAACCACTTATTTGACGCGCGACGCTAACGGCTACCTATTCGGTCCTGGTTCGTTCTCGCCGAGCGCCGAATTGCAGCACAGGCAGGTCGAGTACGTCAGTGTTTCGCCGCTTACGGTGCGTCTGGCGTCTTGTCGTGCAACGCGCGCATTCGTTCTTCAACACTCTGTGGCAAAAACATGTCGTCCGCGATTTTTGCAATCGCATCCGCCTCGCGCCACCGCTGCTCGAGTTCCTTCAATTCGCCTTCCATCGCGCGACGTTCGTCGCTCTCGTGCAACGACATTTCCAGCGCGAGGCGGATGGGAGCGGGTAGGCCAATCAGGTTTTCCTGCACCGGACCAGCAAAGAAGCTCTTCCGGAGCGCGATGACCGGAGCATTCCGAAGAATGTCCGCCGCTTCCCGCGCCCCGGCAATGGCATCGAGCGCATCACTGACCGTCTGCTTGCTGCCACCACCGCGGTTCGCATGTGGTAAGACCGTAGCTAATGCGCGCAACGCATTGTTTCCCGTCAGAATGGAAACGGATGTGTCGTCCAGCGTCTTTCGTGTATCCGGATTGCCCTGCGTGTATCGAATTGCCTCCGATCGATATTCACGTGGATACATGAGATGTAATTGCCATCCGTTCTCACCCGCTGGAGCAGTTACCGTCGAACGATCCATCCAGAACTGGTTGAGGCGCAACGGAAAGCCGGTGTCGTCACGAACGACGGCTACGAGTCGCTTCTCGCGATAGCGGCGCGCGACGTGAAATCCGGCACCAAGCACTGTCACGGACATTGCGCCGACACCCGCGGCCGCGAGCCCCACGCTGGAGCTGTTATGCAGCGCCATATTGTTCGCGAAATTTGCCACATTCACAACTTGCAGAGCGATCTGTGCTCTGGCTCCGGCCGCCACCGCCACACTCCCCCCCACATATTTCCGCCACCGCCGCCCAAACTGATCGCCATAGCGCCACGCCGCGAATTCCTGCTTTAGCGGAACACCAATACGCACTAACTCCGTGCTGTCCTTGAGTTGCGCCATCCCAATATTGTCTGTCGACACGCGCAGCTTCGTCGCGCGAAACAATCGTTCTGCCTCGTCAATCGCCTCCCAGCGTGTTTCCAGCGGCGAAAGATTCCACCGCTCACATTTGCGACACACGACCCACAGACGTCCGGCCGCGGAATCAAACGCAATGCGCCGCCCCACCGGAAAATGTTCGATGGATTCGTTCGCGCCCAATGCGCTGTTGCAGAAGAGACAGGTGGCGTACATCAATCGATCAATCGTGTATTGACGGCGCGGTAGAGTGAGTGCACCGCATCAGCTGGTTGATGTATTCTGACGGCGTTCGTCGAACGATTCATCGACGCCACTCGGCAAAAACATCTCGTCCGCAATTTTTGCAATCGCGTCCGCATCGCGCCAGCGAAGTTCAAGTTCCTTCAGTTCACCGTCCATCGCACGGCGCTCGTCGCTCTCGTGCAACGCCATTTCCAGCGCGAGGCGAAAGTGCGGCTGCAGCACCGACAGCCTGTTTCGGTGTTCGATGAGATTAATCTGACGTTCGAGTTTCTGATCGGGAAAACCACCGTGTCGCAACAGCTGTTGCACGTCCGTCGCTTCGTTGATGGAGTTCACCGCGTTTTGCACCACGCGCGCATCACCGCCCAGCACGTTAACGCTGGGCATGATAGTACCGAGAGCGCGAAGTGCGACATCACCCGTCAGTGTTATCGGCGCGGTCTGATGCAGCTCCATTTCACGATGACCAAGCATTTTGAGCCAACCCGTGGCTGGCTGCACCGAAACGCTGGGCAACGCGAGATGCCAATCCGTATTGCGGCTGGCGGGAAAGAGTCGCGCACTTTGCGCGTTGCTATTTGTCACGCGCAACAATTCGTGGTTCGGTCCGCGCACTGTCATTCGCGGAAGTTTGTTGATCTGACTCCAATGCTTGGAATAGCCAAACGCCGCGGCGCCACCTGTCATCGAGATGTAAGGCCCAAAGGATGCCAACCCGGCCAACGCGGCTTTCAACTCCGGGAATGCGATGGTGCCGAGCAAATTTGCGGCGGCGAAGCCACATCCCAACACAGAAATTCCCAACACCGGATACATCAGCGCCCGCGCCTTCCGCCGCCGCCGCCCGAACTGGTCACCATATCGCCACGCAGCAAACTCCGGCCGTTGTGCGGGTCCTATGCGCACCAACTCCAATCCATCGCCCAACTGCGCCATGCCAATATTGTCGCTCACCACTTTCATGCGCGTGGCACGAAACGCCTGCTCGGCTTCTTCGATCGCTTCCAATCGCGTTTCCAGCGGCGACAGGTTCCAGCGCTCGCAGGTACGACACACTACCCACAGGCGGCCCTTGGCCTCGTCGTATGCAATGCGTCGACCGACAGGAAAATGTTCGAGCACCTCATTGGCCCCAAGAGCGCCGTTGCAGAACAGACACGTGGCGTACATCAGTGTAAAGTTGCTGAAGTGTCCCGTATCAATGCAGTGCGCGAATTTTCGGTTTCCCGCGGGGCGTGCGACTGAGGCATTGTGCGGCGATGCGGTGAGGAAGCGCAACAACACTGGGAAAGGACAGGCGTCGCTGCAGGTCACGAGACTTCAGCATCTGAACAGCCGTGCATCACGGATATAGTTGCGTTCAGATTCAGTCCCGACCGAAATGTACGCGGTGGCGTCGTAACCGGGACCAAAGCGTATCGACCCGCAACGAATCAGCGACCAAACTGCGCCCGCGCCTTCCCATTGCGTCACGATGGGACCAGCAGTAGAGTCTAGTTGTCCCCCTTAGCCCCGACGCATGGACGATCTCTCGACCAGCCTCACCCGCGGCACGCTCGACCTCCTGATTCTCAAGGCACTCACGTGGGGCCCCAGTCACGGGTACGCCGTCGCGGAGTGGATCAATCAGGCTACCGACAGCACGATGCTGATTGGCGAGGGCACGTTGTACCCCGCGCTGCATCGGCTGGAAAAACAGGGCTTTCTTACCGCCGAGTGGGGGCTGTCGGAAAACAATCGGCACGCGAAGTTTTACAAGCTGAGCAAGACCGGTCGCCAGAGTCTCGAAAAAGGCAGCTCATCGTGGCACCAGTTTGTGGAGGCCGCGAGTCGGGCGTTGCGCACCACCTCTCCGCTGACGGCGTAATGTCGGACCACGGCGAACAGATGGCTGACGGGTCAGAGCGCGAAAGCGCAGACGACAACGCGACGAACAAATGTTCGTTCAACGACCAGCACGCCGATCGCCGCCCTCGATTGTTTCGCCTGGAAACTGGTGCGCAGCGCGTGCAACGCGACGTTGACGAGGAGATGGAATTTCATCTCGCAATGCGCGCACAAAAGCTCGCCCGATTTGGACTGCCGCCCGACGCCGCACGGGAAGAAGCGCTCAAACAGTTCGGTGATTTCAGTATCGTGCGCACCGAATGTATTGCCATCAACCGGGAGCACCATCGCGCCATGAATCGCGTAAATCGCTGGCAGGATCTCAAGCAGGACATCACGTACGCCATTCGCTCACTCGGCAACAACAAGGGGTTTGCGGCCGTCACCATACTGATTCTCGCGCTTGGTATTGGCGCGAACACAGCGATGTTCAGCCTCATCGACGTGATGTTGCTGCGGTCGCTGCCGGTGCCGCACGCCGAACAGTTGGTAACGATTGGCAATCCCAATCGCGTAGGCGCAGTGTCGCAGGGCTCGATGAATCACGATCTCTTCTCGTACTCGTTGTACAAGGATGTGCGTGACGGTGCGAAATCGCTGACCGGCGTGTATGCGACCGGCCGCGCGTCACGCGTCGACGTGAGACGACCGAGCGATTCGACGAAAGCCGAGCCGGATCATCCGTTCGCGCGATTTGTCTCGGGTAATTATTTCTCCGTGTTGCAAAAACCGGTGACCCAGGGTCGCGGCTTCCTGCCAACCGAAGACAAGGTATCGGGTGACGCGCCCGTTGTTGTTATTGGGTATCGCTATTGGCAGAGTCGATTCGGTGGAAATCGCTCCGCCATTGGAAGTACGATCACCATCAATGGCGCGCCGTTCACGATTGTGGGTGTTAGCGCGCAGGACTTTGACGGCGATCTCGTCGATCGCATCATCGATCTGTTTATTCCACTCACGATGCAACCATTCGTGAACAAGAACACCGAGTGGTTGCCCGATCGCAAAGTAAATTGGTTGCAAGTGATGGGACGGCGCGCGCCCGGTTTTTCCGTTGAGCAAACGCGCGCCGAGCTGGCGCAAATTGTGCGTCGTTCGATTGTCGAACACGCGGACGCATCGGAGATCAACCAGTTGGTAACGGCGCTGCGCGAGGAGCCGCTGCAAGTGGAATCGGGCGTTCAGGGCTTCTCGATTTATCGTAGCACCTACAGCAAATCGCTCTACACGTTGATGGCAGCTGTGGCGCTCGTGTTGTTGGTAGTGTGTGCGAACGTGGCCAACCTGTTGCTCGCACGCGCTACGGCTCGTGCTCGCGAAATGAGTGTGCGCATGGCGCTGGGCGCAAGCCGTCTGCGGCTCGTGCAACAGTTGTTAACCGAAAGCCTCATCATTGCCTTCGCGGGCGGCGCGCTGGGCCTGTTGGTGGCAACCTGGGGCAGCAAAGGACTCCTCAAACTGGCGAACGGTCAAGGCACCGGTATCATGCTGGACACCAGCCTGGATGCACGCATTCTCGGCTTCGGCGTTGTGGTCTCGTTGTGCACCGCGGCCCTGTTTGGTTTGATGCCCGCGTTGCGTGCCACGCGCGTGGAGCTCGCAACCGCGCTGCGTTCGTCGGGCCGCAACGTCACCGGCGCCGGCGGCAAGTTCAGCGCCGGCCGCATGCTGGTAGTCGCGCAGGTGGCCGTGTCGGTGTTGTTGCTGGTGGGAACCGGCATGTTGTTGCGCAGCCTGCAACAGCTCGACAACGCGGATGTCGGCGCCGATCGCAATCACCTGGTGGTCGCCGACATCGATGCGCAGGCACTCGGCTACAAAGCCGTGCGGCTGGCGGGATTGATGGAGGACATCGTTCGTCGCGCCCGCCAGGTTCCGGGTGTCGTTGATGCCAGCGTTTCCGAAAACGGTATTTTCAGCGGCACCGAGTCGGGTACATCCATTACCGTCGAGGGGTTTGTTGCGAAGATATCGGACGATACCAGCGTTGCGTATGACGACGTTGGTCCATCGTACTTTCGCGCGGTGGGCGCGAAGATGTTGGAAGGGCGTGATTTCGCGGAGCGCGACAATGAAGTCGGGGCCAAGTCTGTCATCGTGAATGCGTCGATGGCGAAGTTCTTTTTCCCAAATGGCAGCGCCCTTGGTCGTCGCATTTCGTACGAAAGCGTATCGCGTGAAATTGTGGGTGTTGTCGCTGATATCAACGGTACGGGGTTGCGGGAACCGGCCTCGCGCCGGTTGTACTTCCCGATGAAGCAATTTCCGCACGTGCCATCGAATTTCTATTTGCTGGTACGTACTTCGGGCGACCCCACGAAGTCTATCGCGGCCATTCGGAGCGCTGTGTTGGGCGCCGATGCGCAGTTGCCAATGCAGCGCGTCAACGCGCTCAGTGCACTCATTCACGATTCGGTCAGTCAGGATCGTCTCGTGGCGCAGGTGATCACGATGTTCGGTGCACTCACGCTCGTGCTCTCGGCGCTGGGTTTGTACGGCGTGATGGCCTACGCAACCTTGCGACGCACAAGTGAGTTTGGATTGCGCCTCGCGTTGGGAGCGGTGCCTGGCAGCATTGTCCGCATGGTGATGCGTGACGCGCTCGAACTTACCGTGCTCGGTCTTGCAATTGGCCTGCCACTCGCGTACGGCATGAGTCGGTTGCTGCGCGAACAGTTTTTCGGAATTGGGACCATCGATATTCCGTCACTCGGGCTTGCGGTGGTGGTGTTGAGTGTTGCGGCTACACTCGCAGGCTACCTGCCGGCGGTGCGCGCGTCACAGGTGGCGCCGTTGGATGCGTTGCGCGCCGATTGAGTCTGCAGTCGGCGTTGTGACGTTGCGCTAACTGAACGGGGTCAGACCCGAGTACCAGGAAATTGTGGTCAAAATGACGACTCTGACCCCACTTGAACGTCAGAACGTGAACCCGAACAACACCGAGAGTGCGCGATTCTTGGGCTTGCTCGCGGTAGTCTCATCGGTGGCGATGTTCGAAAGGCCCTGCGAAACGCGCAGCTGCAACGATGCCGTCACCCCACCAAGCTGGGCCGCCAGTCCCGCACCGCCAATGACGCTGTAGTCAGATTTCTTGAACGGGTCTTGCGACTCGCCGTTCGCGTTGCAGTCCTGGGAAATGGTAGAGGCCGAGCTCGACGCACCAAGTTTGCATTGCACTCGGTACGCTCCGCTTCCACCGGCCAGCAGAATGGGGTGAACCGGCGACTTGCCCGCAATGTCGAGACGCAGCAACACTGGCACCTCCACATAACCCAGGTCTACGTCGAGAGTCTCGAGGCTACCCGTCGGGCTCTCGATACGCACGCCGTTTTGCGCATAGAACACCTCTGGCTCCAGCGAGAACATCCCGGCCAGCGGAATTCTGAGGTACAATCCGGCCTTGAGACCCACGCGCTTCTTCTTGTCAAATGCGCCACCCACCGCATCTGCGATGCCTTTGTCGGCGTCGGTGATGGTTGCAATGTTGGCGCCAAGGAGTGTCCCAATGGTCTGGCCAGAAAGGCTGTGTGGTGGTATCGCGGCGCAACTGATTGCAATCGCGATCGTCGCGGTGAACGGTCGAATACGCATCTCACTCCTGGAATTCGAGGGACTGAAAAGCCTCGGGAAGGTCCCTGAATATTGCAGTTGCATGAGGCGAGGCGATACAGGCGACTCTGCCCCCCGGACCCGAAACGTGCCCAGCGGATCAAACAACTTCGGTCAAAAAGTCCACTCTGACCCCCCAGCTCTGACCCCCCAGCTGAAGTTGGTCCGCGCGCCAAAACAGTGCCCATCACACCAAACGAATTCGGTCAAAAAGTCTCCTCTGCCCCCCAGCTGAGCTTACCCCCAGCTGAGATTGGTCCCCGCTCTCTGCGCGTCAATCAGCGCGTCAATCAACGCGTGAATCTGAAGGGCACGCCAATGACAATCGCGAGTACGGCGATGATGGGGAGCGCGGCGGGTCGCTTGTGTGCACGGCATGCCGCACTGCGAATCGAAGGTCGGCGAACGTGGCATGAGGTGGTGCGCCGTCTACTTCATCCGGATGTGCGGGTAAAACTTCATGCCGACATTAATGCGCACCGAATTGACGTTGTCGGGATCCTGTCCCAGTTTTTTGAGATCGTATTTCACACCATCCACTTTCGCTTTGCCGAGCTTGCCTGGGGAGAATTGCACTCCTGCATCCAGCGCCCACCGTGGCGTGAAGAAATACTGCGATCCGCCGCCCACGCTCACGCCGTTGCCGAAGACTGAGACATCCTGGTTCTCAAGGTTGGTCGAGGCGGAGCGTCGCGTGACTGCCGCATTCAAGTACGGCACGAATCCGTGATTCGGGCTGGGAAACGAAAACCGCGCACCGATGTCACCGTGCACCAAGGTGTAGTCGGGTTGCTCGTTATCGGTATCAACACCAGTCCCGCCTCTGATCTTGACTTTGGCGACGTCCGCGCCCGCGTACACCATCAACCATTTTGTGAATCCCCAGCCCACGATCACACCGCCGCCGCCCCCCGAAGCGCGTTCCTTGTCGGAAGCGCTGTTGTCCTGTTCTGCTGACGCGATGGTGGAGCCGTTCACGTGGGCGCCGATCATCAGCCCTTTGGTCTTCGCGACACCGTTCGATGGTGCCTGCGCGTTGGCAGTGCCAGCCGCGATCAGGATCAGCACTGCGAACGTGGAGTAGCGCGTGGTCCTTGGTGGTTTGTTCATGTCGTGATACCGGGTTCGAGACAACGACAGGGAGACAGCAGAGACGGACAGAGTGGCTACGGGGAAGATGCAGGTCTGGCGCGATCACGCAAGCGTGTGTTTGACTACGGACGTTCGACACCACGGCTTCTGTGTATAATTCGGAGTATTCATCCCCCTGACTATGCCACTTTTCGATTTCGTCTGCAAAACCTGCGACAATCAGTTCGAGGCACTCGTGCGCGGCAGCAGCATTCCCGCGTGTCCCAAGTGTAGCTCGACGGAGTTGGAGCGCCTGCTGTCCATGCCCTTTGCGCACACCGAGGGCACCCACAATAACGCGCTCAAAGCCGCGAAGAAGCGTGATAGCCGACAGGGCTACGAGCGCGTCAACACCCAGCGCGAATACGAAGCCAGCCACGACGATGATGGTCATTGATCGCCGTGAGTGTCGCTGGTTCCTGGTCGGATAAAGAAAAGAGCGCGGGAGAATTCTCCCGCGCTCTTGTCACATCAAACCCTGTCTGAATTGATCAGCAGGATTTGCACTTGTTGCTGTTCTTCGATCCCGCCTTCTCAAACCACACCACAGCCTCGTAGAACGGTGGCACCCGCTGCACTGGACCGTTGGCCATGTCCGTGACGGTTTGACCCGTGCGGCTGACCGCCTTGATGTCGCCGCCTTTCGAAATAAGATACGCGGCCAACACCGTGTCGCCGCGAGCCGCGGCATCGTGCAGAGCGTTCAAGCCTTTGTAGTCGCGGGCGTTGACGTCCAACTGGAGATCTTCCACCAGGTACTTCACCGACGACAACCACGCATCCGGAGCGTGACGGTGCGCATTGGCGGCAAAACCTTCGCCGTACCCAACCCCTGACGCCGCGTTGATCGGATAGACACCGGGCCCACCAGCTGGCACCGGCGGTAGTCCCGACGGATCGCCTTTGGGATTCACGGCGCCTTCTTCAATCGGCTTGCCGTCTTCGTCGCGTTGTGGTCCAGCCGGTTTGGTCGTCGGAATTTTTGGATCGGCGCCGTATTTGATGAGCAACTTCATCGCTTCGACATCGGTGCCGTACGCGGCGCGCCAGAACGGCGTTGCACCCGCCGTGTTCACGCCCAACAGATCGAAGTTGTACGACATGTACCAGAGGTGTTTGCCGAGACGCGCGTTGACATCAGCGCCAGCCTTGATCAAGGCTTCCATCAGCTCCAGGTAGCCCGTCTGCTGCTGGTACTGCGCGGTGGGCTGCGGATACAGAGACTTCGCGGCCCATTGCGCGTTGATTGTGGTGTACAGCGGCGTCGCGCCGGCGTCACTGGCCTGCTTCGGATCGGCTTTGTATTCCGTCAACAGCACCTTCGCGAGATCGAAGTGGCCGTTGATGGTCGCCATCAACAATGGGCTGGTATGATCGCCCTCACTGACGTGCGCAACCTTCGCACCGGCTTTCAGCAGCGCCTTGGCCGATTCGACGTTGCCCTGTCGCACCGCGAACAGCAACGGCGTCAGTCCGCCCTTGTTCCCAACGAGATCGCCGTAGGACAAACCCGCTGGGCGATTGCCACCAGCCGGCGCTGAAGCTGCACCCTGCGCACCGGCGATGAGCGGACCCGTTTCATCCGGCTTTTCAGTGCGCGGCTTTGGAGCGGCCGCCGCCAACGCTGAATCCGCAGCAGTCTTTGCAACATTGATGCTGACGGTTTTTGGCGCGTCAGACTCCTTCGCCTTTTTGTCGTCTTTCTTGTCGTTCTTTTTGTCTTTCTTGTCGTCCGCTTTGGGCAGAGCAGCTGCTGCCGCGAGTTTCGCCGCGTCGTTGGCGGGCGGGATGCCCGCATTGGACGTTTCCGCGGCCATCACCTTCGCTGGAGCGGTGTTGGACGGCGGAACGACACCGGCGGGCGTTGCGCCAGTCGTTGCTGCACCACGTCCTGGTTCGGGCGCTGCGACAAAACCGCCTGGTGTTGCAGGCGGCGCGCCAGCGGCTCCCGCTGCTCCACGCGGCGATCCGGCCGCTGGCAACGCCGGCGCATTCTCGGCCGATTTGAGCGCCGCGACTTTGCGATTGCGCAACGCATTTGACGCGCGATCCGACTTTTCGCGGTCCGACATGTTTTCAATTTTCGATACCGCTTCGACGTTCGCGCCTTTCGCGACCAACGCCTGAATAGCTGCCACGCGATCGTAGGTCGCGGCCCACATGAGTGGCGTTTGATGGTACGACGTTTCTTTCGCATCAACCGTCGCCTTGTGGTCGAGCAACGCGTTGACGGCTTCGGCATTGCCTTGCGCAGCGGCCATGTGCAGCGGGGTTGCACCGCCAGACGATGTCACCGCATTGGCATTGGCACCCGACTCGAGCAACGCACGCACCGCCGCCCCACGTCCCGCCTGGGCCGCGAGATGCAACGGCGTGTAGCTGCCGTTTCGCGTGCTCGATTCCAACCGTGCGCCGGCAAAGACCAGCACTTTCACTTGCGATGCATCACCACGGGCGGCGGCCCAATGCAGCGCCGTCATGCCATCGGCTTGCGCCGCGTTGGCATCGATTCCCTGCTTAAGCAACGCGCGCACTTTCGCGCTGTCACCGCGCATCGCGGCGTCGGCCACCGGTGATTCGGTCGCCATCACGACATCACCAGTGCTTACGCGCGCAAAGGAACTCGGCGTCGATACCGACATAAGTGCGGCCGCAACAACCGCCGCAGCGGCGATGTATCCGGGTCCGCGCAATAAACGCGGCAGCGGACGATTGTGATTGAATTTTTTTCGCATCGGTTACGCGCTCGCGCGAAGGTTGAGAGCATCCGTGCTGTCACCGAACTGCTTCAGGTCGTTCATCCCCAACGTGTGCATGACAGACAGCATCGCGTTGGCCATGGGTGTGCCGTCTGGTGCCTTGATGTGCGCGTTGCCCTGCAGCTTGCCGTTCGCGCCGCCCAGCAACATGAGCGGCACCCGACGGTGGTTGTGCAAGTTCGAATCGCCCATGGGCGAACCGTACATGATGAGTGTTTTGTCGAGGAGATTCTTGTCGCCTTCCTGCATGCTCTTGAGCTTGTCGAGGAAGTACGGTAACAGTGCCACGTGATACTTGTTGATGAGCTGGAATTCCTTGACGCCCTTTTCGTTGCCGCCATGATGCGACGCCGGATGGAACGGCTTGTCCGACTCGGACTCCGTGTACACACGGCTTGAACCATCGCGGCCCATCTTGAACGAGAAGACGCGCGTGACGTCAGACGCAAACGCGAGCGCTTGCAAGTCGAACATCAACTTCACGTGTTCGCCGTACGAATCCGGCACGCCCGCTGGCGCTTCCGGCAGTTCACGCGCTTCGCCGCTGGTGTTGCGTGCTTCGACCAACTGAATGCGACGCTCCACTTCACGTATGTCGGTGAGGTAGCGATCGAGACGCGCGCGATCTTCCGGACCCAGGCCCGCTTTCAGTGAGCCCATTTCGCCCGAGACGAAATCGAGAATGCTGCGACGCGTCTTGCGGCGCTCGGCGCGCTCGGCCGAGGTGCCACCAACGCCAAACAGTTTTTCGAACGCCACGCGCGGATCGCGAATAACCGGCAGAGGTTCCGTCGGCGATTTCCAGCTGATGGAGTCCGTGTACACGCACGCATAGCCGTACGCGCATCCGCCGGCCTGATCGACATTTTCAATGCACAGCTGCATTGAGGGAATCGGTGTATCCTGACCAAACTTGTTCGCGTACAACTGATCGAGCGACGTGCCAACTTTGACGTCCGATCCTTCCGTCTGTTTTGGGTGCATCTGCGTGAGATACACGGCGCTGGACCGGAAGTGATCGCCACCAATTTCGAATGGTGACGTCGGCTCGGCGTTTCGCACGTCGGTGTTCGAGATGATCGTGAGATACTCGCGGTATTTCTCCAGCGAGTGCAGCGCCGTGGGTGCAAGATCATACTTGCGGCCATCCAGAGCGGGCGACCACAGATTCATCTTGGCGCCCAGCTCGTTCGAGCCGGCAGCACCGTGAACCATTTCGATAGCCACGAGTCGCGTGGCGTCATTGGCCACGCGCCATGCGCCACGGCCCGTTGGCACCATTGCATCGAGATAGGGCAGCGCAACTGTGGCGCCCATGGTCTTGACGAAACTGCGGCGATCGAGGGTCTTCCCGTTCAGAAAATGCATAACCGATCCGTCTCCGTTGACAGGGACTGCTGGGTTTTTGACAGCGTTTTGTGGGACTGCGTGATGTGTGCGGATTGCTGCGACGGCGGTGTGCGGTTCCTAGCGATTCGGCGGGCCTGATGCTGGTTCGGCTGCCTGAACGGGTGGGGCGACGGGTTCGCGCTTCATGCGGAACGCATCACTCTTGACGACGCCCAACACGAAGTCCTGCATGCGGTAGTTGTTCTTTTCTGACGACGACACGATGCGACGAATCGTCGGATTGTCGTAGTACTCCACGCGGCGTCCGATGGCGTAGGCCATCAAATTGGTCGTGAACGCACGCAGCATCGGAGCTGGACGCTTGAGTAACACTTTCGTGAGTTCCGCCGGCGAAGCGATGGAGGTACCGTCGTAGAACGTGCCTTTCGTATCGAGCGACGTGCCGTTTTCACGAATGCGCCATTGACCGATCACGTCGAAGTTGTCGAGCGCGAGTCCGATGGGATCCATGAACTGGTGGCACGAGTTGCAGGTCGTGGCCGCGCGGTGAATTTCCATGCGCTCACGCGTGGTGAGAAAGCGACCATCCTTGGCCTCGCCGGTCTTTTCGAGATCGGGCACATCGGGCGGCGGCGGCGGCGGTGGTGAACCCAGCAGCACTTCCATCACCCACTTGCCGCGCAGCACGGGCGACGTGCGATTCGCGTGCGACGTGAGCGTGAGGATGCTGCCCTGTCCCAACAAACCTGCACGACGATTATCGCTGTATTTCACCATGCGGAACTGCGGTCCGCTCACGCCGCTGATGCCGTAATGTTTCGCGAGCGACTCGTTCATGAACGAGTAGTCGGCGCTGAACAGTTCAAGCACGCTGCGGTTTTCCTTCACCAGGTTGGCGAAGAACATTTCCGTCTCGAGCTTCATGTCGTCGGCCAGCTGCAAATCGTAGTCGGGATATTGCAGCGCGTCCGGCGCAACTTTGTCGACGTCCTGCAAACGCAACCACTGCGCCGCAAACCGCGTGGCCAGTGCTTCGGCACGCGGGTCGGCCATCATGCGCTTGGTCTGCGCGACCAGTCCAATCGTGTCTGCTAAACCGCCACGTTTCGCGAGCGCAATCAACGTGGAATCGGGCGTCGAACCCCAGATGAAATAGGAGAGACGTGATGCAAGATCGAGACTGCCAACCGGAAACTTGTCACCCGCTTTTGCACCAGCGCGTGTTTCTTCAACACGGAAGATGAAATGCGGGCTTGAAAGAATGGCTTCAAGTCCGTTGCGAATTCCCGTTTCGAATCCGCCAAGCTTGGAACCGGCGTCGTAAAAATTCATCACGGCTTTCAGATCGGCCGGCGCCACTGGACGACGGTACGATTCCGACGCGAGACGATTCAGGATCTTCTCGGCACACGGTCGCGCTTCGGCTGGTGCAGTCGGGCGGCACGTGAAGATGCGACGACGACTATCCGTTTCAGAAACGCCCGTTGGATTGAACGGGCCCGTTACTGCGAAGCTCTGCAAGTGCGAAAAGATCGTGATGCCCGACTGCATGCCAATCTGCGTGTCGGCAATGCTGTGACCAACCGGTGCGATGTTGTCGTTGACCGGGCCGTCCATGCTCTTGAGGAACGCCGCGGAAATGCGATTCGCGCCAGCGCGCAACGGAATCGGCTTGGTTTTGAGTTCCATGCCGTTCGGATCGGCTTGCGACATCCAGCGATCGATTTCGATGACGGCGACACGTTCCCCGTTGACCGAGATTTCGACTTTTTCGTCAAACGGCGAACCCGCGCCGTACAGCTGGCCGGTGGGTGACGCATGCATCAACACCGTGAACACGTATTCGCCGTCGGCCGGGAAATTGTGCACGACGGACAACCCGCCGCGTGTCCCAACTGGAGTGCCTTCGACGTGTGCAATTTGCGACGCGAGGCGGGGCAGTTTGTACGTCGACGTTGTCGACTTCGCCGTTGGATCACCAACCGCCATGCGCGCAATTTCGCTCGCGGCATCGAAGTACGCGTCCATCAACATGGCCGAGGGCGTCTGCACATCGGCAATGTTGTCGAAGTTCGCGCTCTTCGTATCCAACGGCAGCCACGAACCGGCATCGACGTTTAGCCCCAGCACATCCTGAATCGACGACGAGTACTCGGCACGATTCAAGCGCTGGAACGTGCGACCACCGGGATTTGGCGCGCTGATCGCTTTCGCGTCCATCAATTTTTCGAGCGTTTCGGCCAGCAGGTTGAGCGTGTCGCCACCCGGACGTGCGCGTCCCGGCGGCGGCATCATGCCCGCACGCAACTTGCCGATCATCTTTTCTGCCGTTTCCGGCGTCATCGGCGCATTTGCGACGCTGAAGTTTTGCAAGGTGAGATTGCCGGCCGTGCCTTTGCGCGTATCGCTGTGACAACCCGCACATGTTTTCTTGACGACCGCCGTGAGCATCTCCGCATCAGCGGCGGAGACGTTGGCGGCGCCGTAACCAGGGATGCGATTGTTGATCACGTCGTGCAGACCGTATTTCTTTTTCGCGACGGCTGTGCTCGGACTCGGGTCAAAACTGGCCGGGACGAGTTTCGGCTGCGGAACTCGAGCTTCCAGACGGTCGTTGACGGCGAGGACCGCGAGCACCAGGACTGCGGCTCCTGATGCGGCGGTGATGGAAGACTTCATGCCTGTGCCTCTAGGCTACTGGGGGCGGGATGATGCAGGAACTTCGTACGAGCAGCCGCTTGGTGTTCGGCGCTGTTAAGTCAACGGCGGGCGGGCTCCATACGTTGATTGATCACGCTGATTTTTTCCATGGCTTCTTTGTACTTCACGCTTGCAGTTCCCTCCGAAAACGCGTGAAGGCAGTGTTAGCAAGCAAGAGTGGATGCGCTGCTGTCAGATGCGCTTGCAGGATCAACGGTTTTGTGGTTCCTACCCGCCCCAACTCACAACAACACAAGGATGGCCGCTTGAAAGTCTCAGTTCTCGTCACCGCTGCGGCCGTTTTGGCGCTCAATGTCGTGGCTCCAGCCGCGCAGGCGCAGCACCTGAATCCGGTGATTGACCTGCTCGTCGGGAAGAAGCAGGTGTTTGGCCTGTATGCGCCCTCCAATCCGCGTGTCGGCGGTGGCCGTGGCGGTCGTGGCGGTCCTCCAGGCGCGCCGGTTACCCCGCCGCCAGTCGACACCACCACCCGGAAGACGCCGGGCGAACTGGCGAAGGTCGCGGTTACGAACACGAGCTCCGATTTCATCTTCAACGGCGACATGGAAGGCAACTTCGATGGCGCCTACACCACGTGGGTTGATTTTGCCAGGGGAATGGCCACGGCCGAACCGGCAACGAAAGCCAAACGCGGTCACCCGCTGTTCGTGAAGACACCGGAAATCGCCCCCAATCCAACCCTGGCCGCTGAGCGTATCGTGAAGCAGCTCAACACCGGTGTCATGGGAATCGTGATGGTCGGTGTCGAAAGCGCCGAGGAAGTACGCCAGGGCATCGCTGCGATGCGTTTCAAGTCCAAGGGCGGCAATCGTCCGGACGCCGTTGGCGATGCGCCGGCCGCGTGGGGCCTGAGCGAGAAAGAGTACAAGGACAGGGCCGACCTGTGGCCGCTCAACCCGAAGGGTGAACTGGTCAACATGGTGATTGTCGAGAGCAAGGAAGGGCTCGCACATCTCGACGAAATCGCGGCGGTTCCGGGCATCAGCATTCTGGTTCCAGGTGCCGGCACCCTCGGTGGTGTCATGGTGAAAATGGGAGCCGATGGCAAGCCAATCCTCGATGCGAATGGCCGCCCGGAACGCGACCCTGTCGCCTGGGAAGCGTCAATTCAGCAGATCCTCGCGGCCTGCAAGAAGAACAAGCTGCCGTGCGGATATCCATCGGGCGAAGCCAACATCGAGCAGCGCATCAAGGAAGGATTCAGCGTGCACATCGTCAACTGGGGTGAGACGGGCTTCAAAGTTGTTGACATGGGACGCAAGATTGGCGGTCGCTAATACGCGGTTTGCTGTTGCGAGGTGAAAAGCGGCGGGTGCACCATGCACACGCCGCTTCGTTTTGTGTTCAAACAATTGTACGGTGTCGGGCTCGTTAACTGCCGGGACGCTGAGAAGCGCGGAGAATGCTGAGAAACGCCGAGAACTGCAACTGCGAAGAGCAACAGCGCAGAAGCGGAGAAAAACCGGAGTTAGCGGATCAAGCGGATACTTCGCATCACAGCGCGCGGCAAACGCCCGCGCATGGGCCAGGCCGGTTCTTTTGGGAACGGCACTCCGAATGACAGCTCCAGTCGCGGGGTACAGTCTTACCTGCAGAACTCGGTGAACCTGCTCGCACTTATCGAAGCAAATCGCGCAATTTCGTTGAGCCCTCGGTCGTAATCGTCGGAGATGCGTAGTATCCGATTAATCCGAAAACTCCGCCTTTTCTCCGCGTGAAAGCTGTCGCGGTTCGCAGTTGCCGTTCGCTGTTGCCGTTCGCTGTTGCCGTTCGCTGTTGCCGTTCGCAGTTGCCGTTCGCTGTTGCCGTTCGCTGTTGCCGTTCGCTGTTGCCGTTCGCAGTTGCGGTTCTCAGCAATGCTCAGTATTCTCGGCGCTTTTCAGCGTCCCGG
>Ga0105047_10005816_pt1 | contig 21036 bp, 14 predicted proteins | sample MAT04_FD_78384 | JGI IMG/M metagenome (GOLD analysis project Ga0105047, IMG submission 78384) | Freshwater microbial communities from Lake Fryxell liftoff mats and glacier meltwater in Antarctica - MAT-04 (megahit assembly) | ecosystem: Environmental > Aquatic > Freshwater > Ice > Liftoff... | reverse complement strand
CGTTTGGCTTCTCTGCATGATGACAATAATCAGCGGGTTTATGACAGCGTGATTGTGATTACCGATCGTCAGGTTCTGGATCGCCAGTTGCAGGATACGATTTATCAGTTCGAGCATCGTCAGGGCGTTGTTCAGAAAATCGATGAGAATTCGAAGCAACTGGCCGAAGCATTGGAATCGGGTGTTCCGATCATTATCACTACGCTGCAAAAGTTTCCGTTTGTGACTCGTCAACTGCTGAAGCTTGCGGAAGAACGTGGTGACACATCATCTGGCGTCCTTCCAACACGTCGATGTGCGGTGATTATCGACGAAGCCCACAGCTCGCAATCGGGCGAAACAGCGACTGATGTTCGTGAAGTGCTGGGTGGCGAAGCACTGATAGAAAAGGCGCGTGAAGCGGCAGAAGCCGATGATTCGAAACAGTTCGAAGAACTCTATCGCAGCATGGCAAAGCGGGGAAAACAGGCGAACCTGAGCTTGTTCGCTTTTACTGCGACACCAAAGCACAAGACTCTGAAGGTCTTCACTGAGAACGGCGAAGCTCACGATAAGTACACGATGCAACAGGCGATCGAAGAAGGATTTATCCTCGACGTCCTGAAGAATTACACGACTTATCACACATATTACAAATTGCTGAAGAACAGCCAGAGTGACAAGGAAGTCGAACGCAAAAAGGCGGCGAAGGCTCTCGGTCGTTACATGAAACTGCATCCGGTCAACATCGCCCAGAAAACGACCGTGATGGTGGAACACTTCAACGCCGTGTCACGACACAAGATCGGGGGCAGGGCCAAGGCAATGGTTGTGACAGGATCGCGTCTGGAGGCCGTGCGGTACAAAGAGAGTTTTGACAAGTACATCGCGAAGAAGGGCTACCCGATTAAAACTCTGGTTGCGTTCTCCGGAACTGTTGCCGATGACAAAATCAAGGACAAGACTTATACCGAGGAAGGAATGAACAACGGAGTTCGCGAAAAGGAACTTCCGGACGTGTTCGCGACGGGTGAGTACCAAGTCCTGTTGGTGGCTGAGAAATACCAAACCGGATTCGATCAGCCTCTGCTGCACACAATGTACATTGATCGCCGTTTGTCGGGGATTCAGGCGGTGCAAACGTTGTCTCGTCTGAATCGAGTTCACCCGCTGAAAGAAGACACATTCGTTCTGGATTTTGTGAATGATCGCGATGAGATTCGTGAAGCATTCAAGCAGTTCTATGACGGTGCTGTCCTGGGAGAATCCGTTGAGCCCGCTCGAATGTACGAAATCCGAGCAGAGCTGGATGCGTCTGGAATTTACCTTCAGGAAGAGGTGGAGCGATTCTGTTCCGTGTTCTTCAAACCAAAGGCACGACAAAGCACAGCCGACCATCGCGAGATGAATAGCAGCCTTGATCCGGCGGTTGACCGATTTGAGGAGTTTCAGCGGGTGGATGCCGACGAGGCGGAATTGTGGCGCGGCAAACTGACCTCGTTTCGCGATCTGTATTCGTTTCTCAGTCAGATTATTCCTTACCAGGATTCGGACCTTGAAAAACTCTATACCTATCTGCGACATTTGGCGACAAAGCTTCCGAAACGCGGCGCAGGTCCACAGTACAACTTTGATGAAGAAGTGCGGCTGGAGTATTACCGCCTGCAAAAGATTTCTGAAGGCTCTATCAGTCTGAGTGAAGGGAATGCTCGTCCGCTGGACGGCCCAAAGGAGGTCGGAACCGGCGGAAATAACGAAGAAGAGATTCGGCTGTCCCGACTGATCGACAAAATTAACGAACGCTTCGGCACGGTGTTCACCGACGCGGATCAGCTCTTCTTCGATCAGATTGCCGAGGCAGCCATCGGAGATGAAACGCTGCAACAGGCGGCTCAGGTGAATCCCGAGGAAAAATTTGCGTTGGTATTTAACCGTGTTCTCGAATCGCTGTTTGTCGAACGACTTGAACAAAACGAAGAAATCTTCGCCCGCTTCATGCACGACCCGGAGTTCCAGAGCGTAATCAAGACATCGCTGATCGGGGATGTTTACCGCAGGTTGCGTGCCACAACGGAGAAGTTGATGGCTGCCGAGCACGGCATTCAGTATGTCGCTGATGGACCTTCGAAAAGCACCCCATGACAGTCAGATTGTCAGAAGAGTAAGCTTAACGTGAATACGGCCGCCGAAAGAGGGAAATCAAATCTGATTTCCGTAATCAAGTTGATGAATGCCATGTTTGCTCGCGAGCCGGGCTTTCGGAATCATGATTTTGCCTCGGTCAATAGATCGAAGGCGGGGCGTCCTGACTGCCGTCACCGTGGAGAAAACGGAAATCGCAGCCTTCGTGTGCTTGTGTCGTCTCATCGAAATAGAGCTTCCCGTATCCTCGTGTGAATTTCGATGCGGGCGATTTCCACGCAGCTTTTCGTGTCGTCAATTCTGCGTCACTGATCTCAAGGGTGAGTTTTCGGCCAGCAACATCCAGCGTGATCATGTCGCCGTCGCGGACGAATGCCAGTGGACCACCGACAAAAGATTCCGGTGAGATATGCAGGACGCAGGCACCGTAACTGGTGCCGCTCATGCGGGCATCACTGATTCGCACCATGTCGCGGACACCCTGTTCCAGCAGATATTTTGGAATTGGCAACATGCCCCATTCAGGGATACCTGGTGCTCCCAGTGGTCCGGCATTCTGAAGTACAATGACATGATCCTTTGTCAGCGCCAGGGCGGGATCGTCAATGCGGGCCTTCAAATCGGGATAGTCCTTGAAGACGGCGGCCGGTCCGCGATGCTGCAACAGAGCCGCTTCAGCAGCCGCCGGCTTGATCACACATCCGTCTGGTGCCAGATTTCCTCGCAGAACCGCCAGGCTGCCGGTCGCACATACCGGGTTGTCACGGCGACGAATGACGTCATCGTTCCAGATTTCTGCACCTTCGATGCCAGTTTTCAACGACTGACCTTCGACAGTCTGAGCTTCCAGGTGCAGCAGATCGGCAATCTGCACGAGTAAGGCATTCAGACCACCGGCGTCGAAAAAGTCGGCCATCACGAATTTCCCGGCAGGACGCAGATTCGCCAGTACGGGCGTTTGCTGTGACGCGCGATCAAAATCTTCCAGCGTCAGTTTCACCCCGGTGCGGCCAGCCATCGCCATGAGATGGACGATCGCGTTGGTGGAACCACCAATTGCCATCAGCGTTGTGATAGCGTTCTCAAATGCCGTGCGATTCAGAATCTCCGAAGGCTTCACATTCCGCCATGCCAGTTCCACCGCCTGCCGACCTGTCATGGATGCCATTCTCGCGTGACCAGAATGAGTGGCTGGCACAGAACTGGCACCCGCCAATGTCATGCCCATGACTTCGGCCAGCGCGGTCATGGTGGAGGCCGTGCCCATGGTCATGCAATGTCCGGGTGACGCAGCAATATGATCTTCCAGTTGGCACCACGCTTCGCACGACAGCCGTCCTGCTCCGCGTTCGGCCCAGAAGCGCCAGACGTCTGTGCCGCTGGCCAGTTGTTCGCCATGCCAGGCCGTACGATTCATCGGACCACCCGGCATCACGATTGACGGTACATCCGCGCTCAAGGCACTCATTAACAGCGCAGGGGTCGTCTTGTCGCAACCCACCATCAGCACTGCCGCGTCGATCGGATACGTCCGCAGCACCTCTTCGCCTTCCATCGCCAGCAGGTTGCGATAGTACATCGACGTGGGTTTCATAAAGGTTTCGCTGAGTCCCATCACGGGGATCTCAACCGGAAATCCACCCGCCTGCCACACTCCGCGTTTGATGTCTTCCACCCGCTGCTTGAAGTGCGCGTGACACGAAATCAGATCGTTCCACGTATTCAGGATGCCGATGACGGGCTTGCCTTCGAATTCTTCCGTCGCGAAACCTGATTGCTTCTGACGCGATCGGTGCCCAAACGAGCGAAGATCGTCTGGTCCAAGATATCGATGGCTGCGAAGTTCTTCCGGTTTCAGGCGTACGCGCGGATTCATGATGCGGGGATGTTTCTAAGTACTATCGATCGTGCCCGTGGTGATCGTGGTCGTGCATGTGATCGTGGTCGTGCATGTGATCGTGCATGTGGTCGTGGTCGTGCATGTGGTCGTGATCAGCAGATTTCACCGCGTGTGCCTCGATGGAATTGCCGGAGTGCGACGCAAACGCGGATTCGGCCGCGCGATAGATATCGCGCAGAGCAACGCCAGCGTTTCGGGCCAGCCGAGCGCAGTCATCGAACTCAGGAGAAAACGTGGGGTCCCGTCCGGTGCGCCATGCGCGTTTGCCTTGAACTTTTCCCCATGGAGTTTCGACTTCCACAATGTCACGCTGCTGCACCGTGCGTTGAATCTGCAGACGCCGAATACCCAGCGTCTGAGTTTCGAAGAAGATGATGTCTTCACAGCTCGCGACGTGTTCGGGACGACAGATGACGCTCAACAGAACTCCGGGACGATTTTTTTTCATTTGAATCGGAATCACGAACACGTCCAGTGCCCCGACAGATTGCAGACGTTCGCGGACGTAGCCTATGGTTTCCCCCGGGACATCGTCGAGATTTGTTTCGAGCATCACGACGTGTTCGGTGTCTGCGGTGATCGTGGCGTTACCGATGAAGATCCGCAGCACGTTTGCGCGTTCCGGAAACGTCTTTGTTCCGCAGCCGCAGCCGATCGATTCTACCGTCATCGCGGGCATCGGACCAAAACTGTCAGCGAGCGTCTTCGCAATAGCCGCTCCGGTGGGTGTCGTCAGTTCAGATTCAATGGGAATATCGGCGAGTGGAATTCCTTTCAGAATCTCAGCCGTTCCCGGTGCAGGCACAGGACAAATGCCATGATCAATGTTGACGAACCCTCGACCGGTTGGAATCGCATTACAGACGACTCGATCGATATTCAGCAGATCGAACGCAACCGCAACACCGACGATGTCCACGATCGAATCAATCGCACCCACTTCGTGGAAGTGAATTTTTTCAACGGTTGATCCGTGAACGCGGGCTTCGGCTTCCGCCACCGCCAGAAATATCTGCAGCGCCAGTTGTTTTTGTCGCGGCGTCAGGCCATCAGCTTGTTCAACAATGCGACGGATGTCCGTGAAGTGGCGGTGAGCGTGCTGTTCAGGATGATCGATCAGGACATGCAGCGAGCGAAACCCGCCTTTAATGACTGTTTCGACTCGCAGAACAACGTCGGGCAGATTCAGGGACTGAACGGCCTTGCGGACGACGTTCACGTCCGCACCGGCATCAATCAACGCAGCAAGCGTCATATCGCCACTGATTCCGGTGGCACATTCGAACCAGGCGACACGCATCGTTGACCTCAATCCTGGGCTATTCTTTCTTTGCAGCACCTGCTGCCCGGATGCGATCCAGAGGCGAACCGGTCACCGGAACTGCAGCCTTTGGTGCGGCGGGTGCTTTCGCCTCTGCCGGTGCGGCTGTTTCGACCGGTGCTTCTGCGACAGGTGGTGCTGCAGCCGTTGGAGCGGCCGGTTTCGCGCCCGCCGCGCGGATTTTATCCAGCGGTGAACCGCCACCGGCGGCTGGTTTGGACGCTGCGGCCGGTTTGGAACCGGCAGCACGGATCTTGTCGAGCGGCGAACCACCGGATGCAGGAGCGGCGGCGGGCTTCGTTCCGGCAGCACGGATCTTGTCAAGCGGCGAACCACTACCCCCACCTGCTGCCGGTGCGGCTTTCGCTGCAGGGGCAGTTTTAGCTTCTGCCTTCGCGGGCGCAGCGGCCTTCTTCGGCTGCGGGGCATCGACAACGGTCAGGTAACTTGTATCGATGTCGTACCAACCGATATCAACCGGGCCATCGAACTCCACCAGAGCTCGGCAGCTCATGTTGACGGTTTTCACTTTCCCGGTCAGGTCGGCGAACCGTTTTAGTTCCGGCGCGTTCGCAGCCACAACGACCCACTTGTCCGTCAGTTCTTTTTTCAGTCGCTCAGCTTTTTCAATAGTCGACACAGATTGCTGTTCCTGAATTTGTGACATGCTCCAGTGCCAGAAGTTCCCTTTGCACAGTATTCTGAGACAACCGCCACTCTCTTTCAAGCGGCGTTCGTGCCCAAGTCCTGGACTCTCGACCGTAAGATGCAATGAAAGCCCGTGCCCAGGCGAATTTCACTGTGAATTTGCAAAATTGCTACACAATTCGAAGGCATGAAGATCCCGACCTGAGAGAGGGTCAGGCGGAGTCTGGAGGGTTGATCCAAGCACCGCCTCCCCGTTGTCGCGACGAGGTTGATTCCTCATATTTGGCCGGCGTGCGGCTTTCTCGCACCGGGCGACCCCCGACAAGTTGCTTCGGCTTTCGTCGTTGACTTATACGTTGGCTTACCGCAGAACGTGCCGTCAGTGACGACGCGTTCGCGGACGAGTTGGGACCTCACCGGTAAGTTCACCAACCATTGTCTCGAGGTGAATCCTCCCCGAGCACTGTTTCCTGGCTCCTTCGTTACCACTTTTTAAGGTGACACCAGCTGCATACCTTCATAAAATATGAAGTTCGAGAAACAGTTTCCGGACAGGCACAGACCCGCCCGGGTAGGCTTCGACCGTGTATAAAACGGTCTCACCGTTTATTGCGAAAGAGCTTTCGCTCTCCCGCGACTAAGTTCGTGAACCTTGCGGCTCACGCACAGGTCGGGCTACGAGAGCAAATCAGCGTTTTGCGTGCTGGCAGATTGAATATGTGCTGACCGCCTTATCCGCTGTGTTACGTCATCTTTGTTCAACCACAAATGGGACCAGATTCATCCGCAGCGCCATTCCAGATGTCTTTAGAAACGCATCTCACAGTTCCGTCGCTCGCACAGACGTGGACCGTGTGACGTTTCGTGGTGCGTTGAACTACGGACAACTACCGCTGGTCAGCCGCTATCTTTTGTCGCCGCTGGCGGGATTCACAACATTGCCGTTTCGCCGAATCGTGCGGCGGATCGGCGGAATCGGACTGGCGACGACCGATCTTGTCAATTCACGCGCTTTGCTCAGTCGCAACGAGCGCACGATGGAGATGGTAGAAACTCATCCGGAAGATCGTCCGTTCGCCGTCCAGATCTTCGGCAGCGAACCAGAAATCATGGCGGATGCCGCTCGAATGCTTTTCGAACACGGGGTCGATACGATTGACATCAACATGGGCTGCCCCGTGAATCGCATTGCAGGCGCGGGTTCCGGAGCCGGGATGATGTGCAACATCGACGGCACGCTGAAGCTGGTACAAACCGTCGTTGAGGCCGTCCCCATTCCGATCAGTGTGAAGATGCGACTTGGCTGGGACAGTAACAACCTTTCCGCTCCGTTCTTTGCCCGTGAGTTTGAACAGGTCGGCGTTGCGGCCGTTGCCATCCATGGTCGGACGCGAGAGCAGGGATTTGGTGGCACGGTGTCGCTGCCCGGCATTCGAGCGGTCGTTGAAGCCGTTGAAAAAATTCCGATCATCGGCAACGGCGATATCCGAAACGTCGCCGATGCGGCGAGAATGCTGAAGGAAACCGGCTGCCACGGGGTCTCTGTCGGGCGGGCGGCCCTGGCAAATCCCTGGATTTTTCGGCAACTTGTCGAATGGGAACAAACAGGAAGCTACGCTCCTGCCGGAACCTTCGACGAGCGTCTGCAGCTCATGTTGCAACAGTACGCATGTCTGGAAGAACGTTACGGCAGCGAACGAGCGATCATCCGTTTTCGGAAGATGGCGCACTGGTATCTGAAAGGGATGCGGATTCTGAAGCGCCTGCGTGGCGATTTTCAGAAAGTCGGAACCAAAGAAGAAATGAACGCGGCCATCGCCGAAATCCAGCAAGCCGGCCCGATTGACGGGAACCGCACCGGTGTCCTCACCGACGTTGCGATCCCGGTTCCCAGCGGGCCTGTGGATAAATGGTAAGAGGCGTGCCGGGGGGCTCAAACCGTTAATGCTGGCGGCAGAAATCGAATTCACCGTTTTGTACCAGGCTGTTGGCTCCCGACCTGAGACAGGTCGGGCTACGTAGGCCGATCTGTCCTCAGATCGGCTTCCTTCAAAATGGTCAATGGAACAAGGCGGCTTGCCTTACAGATTCGCGACAGGTAATTCCTTTACTGTCCGCTCAACATTGCGCTCCTGTGCCAGGCGATTGTTCGCTCACCATTTTCTGCATCCGTAACAACTCGCCGAGCGACCATGCCTGAAACGGGCAGCCACCGGGTCGGTGCGGATGTTCGCCATCGGCAACTTCTGAAACATGACCAAGACCAGCCGTTTGCATGTGATCCAGCAGCGGTTGTATGAAACGCGCCGTTGCTTGTTGACGATTGTCGGTTGAATCCCCGCAGACGCGGAGCCATGCTTCAACAAATGGTCCCATCAGCCAGGGCCAGACTGTTCCCTGATGATAGGCACCGTCACGTTCTCTGACACCGCCACGGTAGAACCCGCAATATCGTGAGTCTTGTTGTTCGAGAGTCCTCAGCCCCAGTGGAGTCAGTAAACGATCGTCTACAATCTGTACGACTTGTCTGGCCATATCGATGGGTAACAGATTCAGCGGCAGTCCGCCGACAGCAAGAATCTGATTCGGACGAACCGAATCGTCATTCTGCCCCGGATCGTGATTGGAATCGACCACGTCGAACAGGCAATTCTTCGCAGGATTCCAGAATCGCTGCACAAACGATTCGCGCGCTTTGATGAATACCGGCTCCCAATCAGGATTCACTCGACTGCCGATCCAGAGAGCATTGATCCACAAAGCCTGAACCTCGACGGGCTTACCGATCCGTGGCGTCACAACCCAGTCACCACACTTGGCGTCCATCCATGTCAGTTGCACGCCTTCCTGCCCGGCAGCCAGCAAACCATCTTTGTCCATACAGATCCCGAATCGCGTGCCCTGCATATATCCGTGCAGAATCTGCTCTACCGCGCCGTTGAGGTTCATTGTGGCGGCATTCAGGCCTGGACTGACCGTGATTGATGCAGCATTCAGATAATCGTAGACCGCGATAATGAACCAAAGGGAGGCATCGACAGAGTTGAACTCGGGAATATCACCCTGATCGGGAAATCGATTTGGCAACATGCCTTCTGACACCGTGTTCGACCATGCCATGAGAATTCGGCCGGCCTCTTCAATCTGCCCCGTCGCCAGACACAATCCGCGAAGTGCGATGAATGTGTCTCTTCCCCAGTCTGTGAACCACGGGTAACCCGCAACGATCGTTCGTCCGGTGCCGCGAAGCACCAGATAGTCAGACGCCGAACGACTTAGTCGTGTTGAGAATGCATTACGTCGGGTCCTTTCCGCCCTGGCCAGCCGTTTCGCAAGCCTTTCAACGGCTTCCCCAGGATTGCGACGGATACTCCACGGTCCATTATCTGTCAGGACAATGAATGCCGGAGTTTCATTCAACGCAAACCGCAGTTCACCAGGCGATGCCAGATCTTCAGTATCTTCCAGGCCGCGAGTCGCTTCCTCAGAATAGTAAAACTGACGAAACCACTCCGGTGCTGGCGCATAATCACCGTTTGTGAATGCTGTGATAGATGACGTGTCGGCGTATGGCCGCCATGTAATCTGACCGTCCTGAATTGAGGCATCGAAACAAAATGCCGGATTCTCGTGATGCGTCGCATGATAGTCTCGTCCGCTCAACAGCAGACGAATGACCAGATCCACCCCTTGTGATGCGGCCTCTGATTCGGTTTTCTGGAGTCGCCACGTCAGCACAGTCCCGGAGTAGCCTCGCGGAACGAACAATTCAAGCTGAACGATCAGTCCGTTCGGAAGTTGATACACCCATGTCGGCCATGGTTCAATGGAAAACGACTTCAGAAATTCAAACCCCCGTGGATGCAACACATCAGGATGATAGTGCTGTGTCGAAATTGCGTACGAATCCGTCGGCGTAGCGACGTAGGCCTCAAAGCCATTCACCAGGACGTTACGATCCGAGGGCGGCATCGCTGAGGTCAGCAGGATGGCGTGATAGCGGCGCGACCTGGCACCCATCACAGTACACGACGCGAAACCTCCCAGTCCATCCGCCTCCAGCCATTCGGACATCAGATCCATTCCGGGTGAATTCATGTCGTTCATTGTTCGCGCCTTTATCGTGGGGTAGGCATCTTGCCTGCCGTTTCCTGCCGGAAATCCTCGATATTTCAGATAGCTTTGGCAGGCAAGATGCCTGGCCCACAGGAACTCTGCTTTAAATCAACCCCGCTCGACGGACAGGAATGTCCATCCTACTTGCCCATCAATCGTGTTACCAACGCTGTCCAACCGGTCTGATGACTTGCCCCCACGCCGCGTCCTGTGTCTCCGTGAAAATACTCATGAAACAGGGCGAGATCACGCCAGTGAGGGTCTTCAGCAAATCGAGTTTCATCTCCATGACAAGGGCGACGGCCGGATGCATCCGGAAGAAACAATGACGCCAGTCGTCGGCTGATTTCATCTGCAACCTGCTGCAGGTTTTTCATCTCTCCGGACCCGACCGGACATTCGACCTGGAACGAATCTCCATAGTAGTAATAATACCGTTCGAGAGCTTCCACCAGCAGAAAATTGACAGGAAACCAGATCGGTCCGCGCCAGTTCGAGTTTCCGCCAAACAACCCGCTGGTCGATTCGCCTGGCACGTATTCGACGCGATGTTCTTCGCCTTCGACCCAGAATGAGTAGGGACTCGATTCGTGGATTTTTGACAATGCCCGTACACCGTGCGGCGAAAGGAATTCCGCTTCATCCAGGACGTACTTCAGCACCTGCCTGAGCCGTTCCTGGGATGGTATCGCCAGCAGGCGATGATTATGCGGCTTCCCCTCTGTTGACATGCTGTCAAGGTAGGAAATTTGCTTCGACAGGTCTTTGCGGTGCGTCAGGAACCATTCCATTCGTTTCCGAAAACCAGGCAATTGCATCAGCAGTTCTTCTTCGAGCACTTCCACTGCGAACAGAGGAATGATGCCCACGATCGAACGAATTCGCAGCCGATGCGAATCATTGCCGACCTTGAGTTGATCATAGTAAAACCCATCCTGGTCGTCCCACAGTCCTGTGCCGCCGAGACAGTTCATGGCGTCCGTGATCGCGACGAAATGTTCAAAGAATTTCGAAGCGATGTCCTCATACGCCGAATCCTCACGAGCAATCTCCAGGGAAATGGACAGCATGGTCGAACAGTAGAATGCCATCCATGCCGTGCCGTCTGCTTGTTCCAGATGTCCACCTGTCGGAAGCGGTTTTGAACGATCAAAGACTCCGATGTTGTCGAGTCCCAGAAATCCACCGGAGAACAAGTGTCGGCCATTCACGTCTTTGCGATTGACCCACCATGTGAAGTTAATCAGGAGTTTCTGAAAGGCCCGGACCAGAAAACTTCGATCGCGACCTCGTCGCTGCCCCGTCATTTTGTAGACACGCCAGCACGCCCACGCATGCACCGGCGGATTGACATCAGAAAACGCAAACTCATAAGCTGGCATCTGCCCGTTGGGATGCATGTACCATTCACGAAGCATGAGCAGCAATTGCGACTTGGCAAAATCAGGATCGACTGTCGCCATGGGAATCATATGAAACGCAAGATCCCACGCGGCGTACCACGGATATTCCCATTTGTCCGGCATCGAAATGATGTCACGGTTGAACAAGTGCGTCCATTCACTGTTGCGGCCATTGCGACGTGATCCAGGCGGCACCGGCATATCCGGATCGCCGCTGATCCATTCCTGAACAGCGTAGTGATAGAACTGTTTACTGAACAACAGGCCCGCGAGCGCCTGGCGTGCAACGTGGATTTCTTCGACGGATGCATGCGCTGGCAGAGTCTTTGCATAAAATGCATCTGCCTCAATAATTCGACTTTGAAATATCCTGTCGAATTCCGGCCCGAACGGATCCGGCTTTACCGAATCTGACTTTACCAGTCTGAGTTTCAGAATGGACTCACCGCCCGGTGGAATCGTGACAACGAAATGCCGAGCAGCCTTAGTGCCACGTTTCAGATCCCGGACTGCACGGTTTTCTCCCGAAATCACATGACCATGAAACGAATCTTTGGCCAGCGTCTCAGATGCTGGCACGTCAAACAGACGTTCCATGTTGGATTCGTTTTCGGTAAGCAATGTGACTGGTTCAGTCATGCTCTTTCCTGAACCGTAGACGGTTTGGTCGATCTGCAGGCGAAATTGACCCAGCGTCGGATGATCCGACAGGAAAGACCCATCCGCCTTACGCATAATCGAGGGTTTGATTTCGCAGCCTTCATGTGTACATCCCCATGACCAGGTGTTTCGAAACCACAACGTTGGCAGCACATGAATTGTTGAGGCAAGATCCCCTCGATTCGCGATCGTGATTCGAATCAGAATGTCATCGACCGACTCTTTTGCATACTCTGCGAAGACGTCGAAGTAACGGCCATGATCAAAGATACCAGTGTCCGCCAACTCGAATTCAGGATCATGCTTTCCGCGTCTCCGATTTTCATCAACCAGTTCGCCATAGGGAAACTCGGCCTGAGGGTATTTGTAGAGGGACTTCATGTAGGAATGCGTTGGCGTGGAATCGAGATAGAAGTAGCTCTCTTTCACATCTTCGCCGTGGTTTCCTTCAGGCCCCGTCAGGCCAAACAGTCGTTCTTTGAGGATCGTGTCCATGCCATTCCACAATGCCAATGCAAAACAGAGGCGGCATTGGCGGTCAGTGATTCCCAGCAGACCGTCTTCACCCCAGCGATACGCGTGGCTGCGGGCATGATCATGCGGAAAGTAATCCCAGCATTCGCCGTTGGCAGAGTAATCCTCGCGCACCGTGCCCCATTGGCGTTCCGACAGATACGGTCCCCATCGCTGCCAGTTGGCACTGCGATCACGAGACTGTTTCAGTCGGACTTCTTCTGCCAGCATGGGATTCGTCTCCGCAGGATTACTGAATACGTTGTATTACAGTGACTATCTCCGAATGTCTCCGGCGACGACTATATCAGGATATCGATTCCCATGTCACGGGATTCGTAACTGAATCGCAAGCGCGTGCCTGGTCCGAACTGTCCTCGGGTCGGGATGCCTGCCAGTGGTCAACCATTTCGTAGAATTCCTTCAGCCGTTTGCGCTGCAGCGCATAGACTGGCTGGGATGCTATTATTCGTCGCGCGGTCAGGATTTTGGTGTTTCTTTGTTTAACCCGTGGCCGTAGGCCAGGCCGTTGCGGCAGCCAGTAGTAAAATCCTGGCCTGCGGCCACGGGTTAAACGAGTCATTCGAACAGGCTCGCCGAGCGGAGCGGCGTAAACCCTCCGAGCTTTGCGCATGAAAATCAATGAGCCGACACTTGCCGGGGATCGAACATCTCACTAGCGGACGCGAGCAGCAGAAACACCGTCAATCCATGATTCGAATTGCAACACGAAAAAGCGAGCTTGCCCTGTGGCAGGCGAATTATCTGGCGGAACGACTGCGGTGTCTGCCGTCGTCACCCGAGATTGAATTAGTGCCGATCGTTACGACGGGCGACTCCAATCAGACCGACGCGCTGCGCCAATTCGGCGGCACTGGTGTCTTCACGCGGGAAGTTCAGAAGGCAGTACTGGATAAACGCGCGGATTTGGCCGTACACAGCCTGAAAGATCTTCCGACTCAGATTGCCGATGGCCTGGTTCTGGCCACCGTACCGGAACGCGAACAACGCTGCGATGCGCTGCTGCTGCCACTGGCTGCGTCGGATGTCCAGACTCTTGACGACTTGCCAAAGGGTGCCAAAATCGGGACCGGCAGTCCTCGACGCCAGGCTCAATTGCTGCATCTGCGGCCGGATCTTGAGTTATGTGAAATTCGTGGCAACGTTGATACGCGCATCCGAAAACTGGACGAAGGGCAGTACGACGCGATTGTTCTCGCGGAAGCCGGATTGCGGCGACTGAATCTTGACTATCGAATTTCGGTGCTCCTCACACCACCTGCTGTCTATCCGGCAGTCAGCCAGGGCGCATTGGGGATCGAATGCCGCGAATCCGACGAAGCAACTCAGACGCTAATGCAGCAACTTCTCTGCCCCACAACGCATGCCGAAATCCTTGCCGAGCGTTCACTGTTGCGAACACTTCGCGCGGGTTGCCATGCTCCGCTCGGTGCCTGGACACAAATCGAAGGCAAGCAGTTGACACTGACAGGTGTGCTGCTGAGTCTGGATGGCAGGCATCGGATCGAACAGACTGCTACCGGCAGCGTCAAAAATGCCGATCAGATTGGTGTGCTTGTTGCCGAGCAACTCTTATCGGCCGGGGGCGCGGCGCTACTGTCTGCGGACAAGTCCCAGTGAATTTCTGGCTGACCAGTTTGCCTGAGAAACGCATTGATCCGTGAAAACGGACGACTGCCAAAAAAGCCTCGATATGCGGACAACGGGGATGGATGAGGACTCTTGATGACCAGATGACGTTCCTCAATTTCTTCCGCCAGTTTTTGAGCCGGTTTGCCCCACAGGACAAACGCGACACCTCGCTGATCATTGATCGTGTGTATAACTCGCGAGGTGAATTCTTCCCATCCTTTGTCTCGATGGGAGTGCGGCTGGTGGGCACGCACCGTGAGGACCGTATTGAGCAGCAGCACACCTTGCCTGGCCCATGTGTCGAGACATCCATGCGTCGCCGGTGAAATCCCAAGATCTGAATGCAACTCTGCGTAGATATTCCGCAGCGACGGCGGCAACTTCAAACCGTGACGGACAGAGAAACTCAACCCATGAGCCTGCTCCTCGTCGTGATACGGATCCTGCCCGAGAATCACGACTCGCAGAGCCTCCAGCGGTGTCAGTTCGAACGCGCGAAATGTCTCGCTGGCATCCGGGAACACTTGATGCTGGCCACGTTCGATATCCACGAAACGCTGAAGCTCCAGGAAGTAAGTCTTTGAAAACTCTTCGCCGATCATCCGATGCCAGTCGGACGGAAGTTTTGCAGCGATGCTTGATGAGTCACTCAGATAAATTTCCCCTGTCAGTTCAGGCGGGTACTCAAAAATATACTACCGGCGAGCGGTGGGTGTCAGCCCACCGAGTTGCACGCCTGGGACTCGGAGGGCTCACGCCACTCCGCTCGCCTAAGGATGTAGCGATGCACCAGCTGTCGGATGGTGCTGTACTGTTCGACGGCCCCATGGCCTAAGTCTTCTCAATCTTACCTGGAAAACCAGGCAGCATTCGAGCGATTGTGATGATGCGGATCATCAGTGTCGAGCAGGTGAGGCCCAGCTTAAGCAAGATCCTCGAACGATGTTTCTCAATGGTCTTCTGACTGATTCCGATGGTCATGGAAATCGCTTTATTCGTGCGACCTTCATACACCATATTGAGAATTTCCATTTCCCGCTTCGACAGAACTTCCAGCCTTTTTCGAGCTTCAGAAATCTGGTCGAGCAGACCTGCCATCAAGCTGTCGTCAGACAGAACTCGAAGGTAAAGCAATCTTCCGACAATTGCGCCATTCACTTTGCTGAAAACACTTTGTAACGTCGTCTGAATCTTCATTTCATCTTTGTGCAGTAACCGGAATCTCCCAGGAGAGTCAGTGCTACAGCCTGTCACATATGCAAATAACTCTTCAGCAGAAATGTCCGATGCTTCGAAAGCTTCTGCCAGCAAACTCCAGGACAATTCGCCGCCAGTTCCAGGCAGGCCTGGTGGAAGATTCCACAAAGATCGGAACGGCTGTGAACAATAAATCGGTTCACAACCGGATCCTGAAAAGAAGCACCATGCCGGGGAATCTCCCTCCGACAACGCTTCGATAATCGCTGAATGTTGCGGCAATGAGGGCAAGGTTTCATACATCCGTCTTCACAAGGTCCTTCTCGATATCGAGACCACATGTAGGCTTCGTTGACGGCCCGACAACGGCGAAGCACGTACAACTCCTCGATATCAGGATTAACTTCAATTCAGATTCGATGAAATTCGTCGATTTGGTAGGGTTTTTCCCCGCTCGTTTTCGTCCATAAATGGTCACTGATTCCGAATCAAACTACCCGCGTATGACAAGCAGGAATCCCCTAAGTTGCTTCTGGGAGTGACTTGAAAAGCTACACGATCTCCACGAGGTCGAGTAGCCGGGGTTGGAGCATCGCGCAACCCGGTACTATCCAGCCGAATGCTTCGCTATGGTCCAGTGCCGACCGAAATCCCGCCGAAACAGGTTGCATCAGATTTTCACTGTGATACTTTGGCTCATGTTGGCGTTGAAGTGATATGCTCCGCCGATTGTAGAGATCCGAAAATCAAGATTGGCGAAGAGTGGAATTCCCCAGAATTCCCCGGGAATAAGAGAAGATCCACAAGGAACGCCCTGATAGGCCACGCCTGTCAGAAGTTTGAAGTGTGTTATGAGACAGCTATGCCATCAATGAATGCCGGCATTGTTCCCTCACGGAACTTCAGGAATCCGATCGGCCTGCTGTTCCGCATGTTGATCTCGGGGCAACGAGCTGCGTACTCAGCACTGTTCCATGAAGCCATGCGGCTGGTAACTATGCCTCTGAACTTTCTGCTTGCCGGTCGCGAACGGCGGCTTCGCAGATCTGTCCCCGCAGAAGCTGCGCCGATGATTTTAATTGTGGGGGCACCTCGCAGCGGCACAACTCTGGTGTATCAGACATTGTGCAGATATCTGAATGTCACGTACTTCAGCAATTTGACGTCCATGTTTCCCATCGCACCGATTGCCGGCACAACATTATTTGAACGGCTGACAAGCCGACGGTCTGCGGACTTTAAAAACTACTACGGTCAGACGGCCGGATTAGGTGGCCCGAACGATGGATTCAGTGTCTGGAATCAGTGGCTTGGTGACGATCGTTATGAGCCCCGCACAGACTTGTCGATCGACGAGCAACGATCCATGGAACAATTCTTTCGCGTCTGGTGTGCAAAATTCGGCAAGCCATTCCTCAATAAGAACAACCGCAATGCCGGATGCCTGAAATTGCTCGCTCAGACACTTCCTCAGGCCAGCTTTCTTGTCGTCCGCCGAAATCCAATGTTTGTCGCGCAGTCTCTTATCGAGGCGCGACAGCAGGTTCAAGGTGATAAATCGCTGAGTTGGGGATTGCACAGTCATTCTTCTGACGCCACTTCCGACCCATTGTCCTATGTGGATGACGTCTGTGATCAGGTGCTGGAAATTGAGGCCGAACTTGAAGAACAGTTGAAACACATTTCGTCCGACCGAATCATCGAGTGCTCATACGAAGATTTCTGCGAAACCCCGGATTCAATTCTTCGATGGATCACAACGCAGATCCCCGGTGTGAAACTGCGGGAAGAGCTAATCGAATCCGAACTGCGACCGTTTGCGGTATCTTCAACGGTAACGCTGTCAGAAGCCGAAAACAAACGAGTGTTGTCGCGGCTGCTTTCGGCGAAGGGGATCATCAGGAATGCAGACTGAGTGAGACCCTTCTCAAGACTTCGAAATCAACCACGCAACATCTCGCGGCGCAGGGCTTCAAGTTCCGCTTCGACGGTGGTGCTGCGTTTTTGGGCAGCGGCAGCGGCGAAATGCTCGGCTGTCGCGGATTCCAGCCGAACCTCGGGTTTCTGGCCGAAGAAGTCTTCCAGTTTTCTCAAGGCCTCCGCAAGGCGGGCTTCCAGGGCTTTCTGAATTCGAAGCATGTGCTGTGAGGCGGAGACCGCCGCATCAAGTTCAGGTCGCATGCCGGCGATCAGGTCTTCCACTTCCACTTTGCGACGAAGAGAATTGCGAGCGGCATCTTCGTCGCTGTTCGCAAGATTCCGTTTCGCGCGATCTTTCCAGACGACGACCTGAGCTTCGTACTCGGAAATTTCGTGTTTCAGGCGTTCGCCGTTATCGGTTGATGTGCGTACGTTCCGACGACATGCCGCCAGACCTTCATTCATTTCTCCGATGATCTCCTGCAAAGTCACGGCAGGCTCCGCAGCAGCCGCCAGAATTTCTGTCAGGCTGCATGTAATAATGTCGGTCAGGCGGCTGAAGTGAGGCATATGATCAGGCTCCGGAAAGCAGATTCAAAAAAATCAGAACGGACGGCAGGGCGATCAGGATGATTCATTTTCAGAAATTGGTTCATCGAAAAATCCACGGCAGACCAGCAGATTGCGTAGTTTTTCTTTGACAAGGCGGAGACGACTTTTGGCGGTCGGCAACGATGTCTGCATCGCATCGGCGACTTCTGACAAAGTTAGGGACTCGTAGTGATGGAGCAGAAATGTCTGCCGCTGTTCTTCCGGAAGATCCTTCAGCATTTCCCGCACGGCTGCCGCAACCTCATGTTCCACGGCCCGATCAAAGGGCGATGCCAGTTCTTCAGGGATCAGTTGCAGCAGGTCAAATTCTTCGCCATTGCGATTCACCATACCACTCGATACGCGACGGATCAGGACATCGTTGGTCGTTCGGCGGGAATGATCAATGATCAAATTGCGGGCGATGCGAAACAAAAATCCCTTGAACAGTCCTTTGGGAAGATAGTCCCAGCAATGGCGATACAGACGCAGCAGCGTTTCCTGCACGAGGTCTTCGGACAGATGTTCGTCACGTGTATTTCGGATAAAAAAACCAAATAGCGGACCCTGCCAGAGACTGACCAGCTCATTGAAAGCGGTCGAATCTCCTTCCTGCAGGCGAATCATCAGTTGATCATCTTCGGAATAGATGGACACCATGGAAGAATCGTTTCATGCCCGGCGAGCCGTAGCATCGAGTGATGCTTAGTGGCCCCGTCGTTCGCGATAGTCCAGATGCCCTTGCCATCCGAGCTTTCGATGTAGTGTTCCGTAAAAACTGTGGCCTGCAAGTCGGACAAGCTTAAATGTTTGCTCGGCCTTTCGAATCAGAATGCGGTCCGCAGAATCCACCGCGCGGCTGATTTGTCCGTCGATCACCAGCATCACACCAGGCGGAGCATCCCGCACGGATAATTCAAACGTCCGTTCCGCCGAATCGACAATCGGACGAACGGTCAGCGTATGCGGACAGATCGGAGTGATTACAAAGCATTGAAGCTCCTGCCGCAGGATCGGTCCACCTGCCGAAAGATTGTGCGCCGTTGACCCCACGGGAGTACTGATAATCAAACCGTCGCAACTGTAGGTCGTCACGTCAACGTCATCGATTTTTAGGTTGATGGACAGCATCTTCATGGACGCGGCTGCTGTGACGTTGACCTCGTTCAAACCAAGGTCTGTGATGACCGTCCCATCCCCACGATGATGGTGACATTCGAACATCAGGTGTTCGACCGTCTGAAACTGGCCTCGCTTGAGTCCCGGGAGTCCTTTCCGAAATTCGGAAGGGCTCAGGTCTGTCAGGAAACCCAGTCGACCGAGATTGACACCGATAATCGGCAATTGGCGTCGTCCCAACTGACGGCATCCTCGCAGCACGGATCCGTCGCCCCCAAGGACGACAACGATATCGCCTTCCAGATCCACCGGGATCGGTTCATTGCTGGAAAATACGCCGACCAATACGATGCCGCGAACGGTGTCGAGATACGTGCGGAGGTCGTGCCATGCGGCCTGAATATCAGGGCGGTCGCTGCCGGTCAGGACAATAAGTCGAAGGTCCGGATCTTTCATGTGTTATGCAAAATCCATGTTTACTGTGTCGCCTTGCGGGGGGATCGAAACTCATCGGTCGTCCGCATCGTAGCAATTTACGTTCGACTCGAACCTGACATTCTGCCATGCTGCCGGAATTCCAGACAATTCTTTCACGATTTCAAAGGTCAGTCGGAGCATCGGTATTCATGACGAATTCAGCGTCTGTCCCGGAAAAACTCACTGTCATCGTCACAGGAGCGTCCGCCGGAATTGGAAGGCTTATTTGCCAGCGGCTGGCCAGGAAGCAACACCGTCTGGTGCTGGCCGCCCGATCGGCTGACAAACTCGCTGAACTGCAGTCAGAACTGGAAGCGTCCGGTTGTGAATGCATTTCTGTACCAACCGATGTCGCCGACCCCAATGGACTGGAAGCACTTGTCAAAGCCACCGTCGATCGATTCGGCCGCATCGACGTCCTTGTGAACAATGCCGGGATCGAATGCTTCTCCGAATTCGATCAACTGCCGCTGGATCAGATTCTGCAGACGATCGAGACCAATCTTACAGGAGCGATTGTCCTGACACGACAGGTCGTGCCCATCATGCGCAAACAGGGATTCGGTCGCATCATCAACATGGCCTCGGCTGCCGGAAAACACGGACCAGCCTTCGGTGCAGTTTATGGTGCAACAAAAGCCGGACTGATCGCGTTCACTCAGGGTCTGCGCGGCGAATTGCTGCCCGCTGGAATCACAGCGACTGCGATTTGCCCCGGATTTGCCACCGGCGGCGCTGTTTATGACGACATCATCAACGCGACAGGCAAAGGAACACCGACACTGATGGGCGGCACAACCGCTGAAAATGTCGCTGCGGCTGTCGAGAAAGCCATCCGCACTGGACAACCGGAAATGATCCTGAACTTCCCCGCATTGCGGCCCGTCTTTCTGTTCCGCGATGTTTTTCCCCGACTGGGAGAAAAACTGATTCTGGCGTTCACTTTCAGATTCTTCCGCCGAGCCGCATCCGCAAAAAAATGAGTTTCATCAGGGAACTGACATCCCCCACGCGCCCCAACAGGACTCAATGACCCCCCGATTCTTCCCAACCGCGAGCGATGGCGGCAGGCGAAGACTTCACGCTTGACCCGCGATACCATTCCTCGCGAACATCCTTGGCTCAAACAAAAACCAAGTCCCACGAATTTCCTGCCTCGAAAGTCGTAAATCATGGCTCAAGCCCGCCTTCAGGGTATTTTTACTCCGAACCTTATTCCTTATACCGCTGACGGCGGAATCAATGAGCCGGAACTGCGCAAGTACGCCGATTGGCTTATCGATCGCGGCGTTCATGGTCTGTATCCAAATGGATCGACGGGCGAATTCACGCGGTTCACACCGGAAGAACGGCGCCGGATCGTAGCGATTCTGGCTGATCAGGTGCGCGGACGTGTG